>Ga0114971_10001101_pt1 | contig 18263 bp, 15 predicted proteins | sample M_140625_MF_Meta_FD_87320 | JGI IMG/M metagenome (GOLD analysis project Ga0114971, IMG submission 87320) | Freshwater microbial communities from Lake Montjoie, Canada to study carbon cycling - M_140625_MF_MetaG | ecosystem: Environmental > Aquatic > Freshwater > Lake | place: Lake Montjoie...
AACATTTTATCATTAGTTAAATAAACCATAATATTATCGATAGTTAAATTATTATGTCTAAAGGTAGGATACATTGATTGAATTACATCAAGAGCATGTAAGACTTGAAAAATACAATTCTTAAAATTTTTCAATGAATTTTCTTTTTTTAAATATTCTTTTAAAGTAACTAATTTATAAAAATGTTCTCTAACTGTAACGCTTACCATACCGTCAAGTTTTATTTCCGGATATTTTTTAGTAAATAATTGTAATTCTTTTGCAGGAATATCAGCATTACTTATGTTTATTAAAATACCAAGTGTTTTCTTATGAATTACCAAATCACTTAATAAATATGCAATGATCTTATCTACATTTATTGGTGTTGATGGATTCATTTCTTGTTTGGTAGGATATTGTCTTAATAATATATCTGATTTTTGATCAACTCTTTTAAATAAATATGCAGATTCACTTTTACCTGCATAAGAAATATTGGTATTAAATATAATATTAATTAATTCGTCTAATTGTTTACCTTCATACATTTTTTTAATTATAGTAAGATCTTGAATGTAATTGGTTGATAATGCTTTTGATTCAATAGGACGTGATTGTACTTTTGCATATAAATGATCATATACTAAACCAATTAAATAATCAATATCGTCTAACTTACTCATATATGAAAATAAGAAAAATAATCTTGTATTTTTCTTATTTTTAATTTACGAAAGTATATTAAAAATTTCTAATATTAGAGCTTCTAAATGTAATGTTTGGCGTTTTCCTTGATTAACTCTAATATCAAATTTTGAAAATGTATTTATAATATTATATTTTGTTTTTAGTGATATATCACTTTTTATAATTTTGTCTAATAAATAATATATTAATTCATTAATATCAATATTTGACATGTAAATTTGATAATTTAATTCGCGCAAGTAACTCAAGTTTATTTTTCCACTAAATATTTCCTTTATGATTAAATCACCATATTTATGCCAGTTTAATTCATCTTTAATATAAATATTATGTTGATAATATTCTAATAACCATATACCCTGTTTAATGTCGTTATTGGCATTTTTTGCTAAATCATTTAATCTTGCTATGCTTAACTTAATATTTTCCATTGCAGATATGTGATACAATGTTTTAAAAATGTCATCTTCAGATGGATTTTTTACAGATATTAAACTACATCTACTTTTAATGGGATCTATAATCCTATGTAATTGATAACATATAAAAATAAATTTGCAATTACCCATGAATTCTTCCATTGTTCTTCTTAATGCGTTTTGTGCTTGTCTGGATAATTTATCAACACAATCTATAATTACTAATTTATAATGATATTCATTAGTAGAATTAACTGTTGTTATCTGTGCAAAATTTTTAATAATATCTTGTAATACATATTTATCAAATGCGGAATTATTTGGTTTCACTATGATGTGATATTGACTTTTTTCTAATAAAACTTCATCCATTTTATTTCCATACGTATTAACATTAAATAAGGTTTTTTCTGTAGTTATATTTCCATATATTTCATTAATCAAACATTTTATTAAAGTACGTTTTCCACTACCATTTTTACCGTGTACAATTAAGTGTGTAAGATTATTTAAGAATTCTGGTTTAAATATATTATTATAGATCTCATGATTAAATATAATATCTTTTCTTGTATTAATGACATACTTATCTATTAAAAACATTGTCTGTTAATCTTTATAATGTATTTAACTTTAAATTAAAAAGTTTTCAATTGTTAATTAGGCTTTAACTGCAATTAAATATTTTATTTTAGTTGTCATTCCAGTTTCTTTAATATTAGTTGTAAATCCATTCTGATTTAAATAATAATTTAATGCAGATGAAAATGTATCAAAAGATTTTAGATTTATCATGCAAGGCTTTTCAGCAATCAATTTACTAAATACTATAATTCCACCCGATTTTATCATTTTTATTAAATTTAGACATAATGTAATTAAAATTGTTTTATTATCATTTTGTTCATCCAGGGTAAGGTTCTGGAGCACAGGATATTTACGATTACCATCAAAAATAGGTTTAACAGATGATTGTAATTCAGCCCATGGACCATTACAATCAGGAACCATAATTAAATCATAATCATCAATATGTTTATTTATAAATTCATCATTAAATGCATCTTCTTGGAATGTTCCTCCAGGTATTATATCAACTGTATCAAATTTAGGTTTGCCTTTTAAATTATATTCTCTAAATATGTCGTTAAATATAGGTAATTCATTATCACCTAATAACATTCCCCACCAATGATTATTTAAAGTTAATGGTTCAAATGAACCATTAACTAGTTCAGGATGACATAATATTAAGACCTTTTTATTAAATTCAAGACTTTCATCCAAATATTTAGTTATAAATTTGGTTATATCATATTCATTTATACCTATTTCTCGATCATTAATAAATATCTGTGGTTTATTGAATGGATAATTAACTGGAAGTATGACTCTAATATTAGCATTATCTGATATACGTGTTAAAGTTAATAATTTTTTATCTTCACTGAGAATAACATTTTTATACAAATCAGGTGTCATAGACATTATAATTTCTTTATCTATTCTTGCACCACCTATTTGATTTATTAATTTTTGACTATATTTTTTATATTTATTAATAAAACTCATATATATATATGGGAAAAGAATATTATTATGGTTCACATGTGGGCATTACTAAACATGGTATTATTGGAGCAATTGATGAAATAATAAAATATAATGGTAACTTCATTCAAATATTTATTACTAATCCTAAAGCTAGAAAAACAACAAAAAGAAGTGATGAAGAGTTATTAACTATAAATCATTATGCAAAATATAATAAAGTAAAAATAGTAATTCATGCACCTTATTTGTTAAACTTTGCTCATGAGTTTAATAAAACTTCTTGGGGTGTTATTTCTTTAATGGATCACTTAGAAATATGTTCTAAAATGGGTGCTATGGGTGTAGTTGTTCATTCTGGTAAATATTTGCATATGGATAAAAGTGAAGCTATTGAAAATATGTATCAAAATTTAAAGTATTGTTTAGATAATAGTCCGGATAATACTAAAATATTATTGGAAACACCTTGTGGTCAAGGTACTGAATTAGGTGGAAGATTAGAAGAGTTCAGAATTATTTATAATAAATTTTCTGAACTAGATAAAAAAAGATTAAGAATTTGTGTAGATACATGTCATGTATTTGCAGGTGGTTATGACTTGAGTGAACCAAGTTTGGTTAAACAATTTATAAAAACATTTAATACTTTAATTGGTTGGAAATATGTTGATCTCATTCATTTAAATGATTCAAAAACAAAATTAAATAGTAAATTAGATCGTCATGAATTATTAGATGAAGGTAATATTAAATTAAAAGGATTGAGTGTAATGATAAAATTTGCCTATAATGCTAAAATACCATTAATATTAGAAACTCCTGGTGGATATCCAGTTGAAATACAAATTATTAAGAAAATAATTTTCTAAAAATATCAGATCATCAGATCGATATTTTCTAAACAAAAACATCAGATCATCAGATCGATGTTTTCTAAAACGATGTTTTCTAAAACTATACAAAAACATCAGTTTTCATACAAAAATATCAGATCATCAGATCGATATTTTCTAAAAATTGAAACAAATACACATAATCATTATGTAATCATAAACAAAAAAAAGATGTCGTCCAACAATAAGCCTGTCTATTATCTCTATGAGCTAAAGCTTAACTCTCGTGCTTGGGCAGAATATTCAGATCCCCAATCCACTGATTCAGTTAGTAAAATGATTATTTCTGCTAAAAATGATGTAGAGGCTCGAATGATTGCCATTAAAAAAGAATGGGGTGGTCAGTTTCCTGGTCGGAATGTAACTACTTCGATGTTCTGGGGTCCAACTCTCGGAGAGCAAATTAAATACGTCCAATGTACTCCAATTGGAACATCTTTTATATTGGAATCATATTTATTTTGTACGTCTGAGATTCACACATAAATTATACAAAAACATCAGTTTTCTAAATATTAATCAAATTAATTATAATATTATTATCTTGTAATGAATTACAAAATGCATTTAAATTAATATTATGTATTTCTGTTTCTGGATATCTATAATTTTGTATTATTGTAGGATCTAACATAATTACATCTCCATCTGCTTCAAATTGATTTGAATCTAATCTATATACCTTAGTTTTTTCTAAAAAGAAAATATCTTGAGTATGCAAATTACTTTTTGATTTATGTTTTAAATATTTTTGAGCAAACATTGATATTAATGATTGTTTATCCCATATAAAAAGTTTTATATTTTGATTTAATGGTTTGTTTTGTGGATTAAATTTACCAAATATAATATAATGCATATAGAGAAAAAAAACAAAATCTTTTTTGTTTTTTTACTTAAAACCTAAAGATAATTATAGATTTATTTTAAATTTTGTAAAATAACTATGATATTTTGGGGCACAAAATACAGACAAATATACAGAGGCAAATACATGCACAAATACAGACAAATACACAGGCCCAAATTACACAAAGGCAAATACATGCACAAATACAGACAAAATATACATAGTTACATACAGACAAAGACAGATTATTAAATTTGCTGAAAGATTCTTTTAAACAAGAATCTAAGATTATTAAATTTGCTGGAAGATTCTTTTGAAAACAAGAATCTAATAATTTAAAATTTTGCTGGATGTTTCTTTAAACAAGAATCTAATTTAATTTAAAATTTGCTGGATGTATTTTTTGTTAATGATGACAGAAAACTTATCAAATTAAGAACAATTTGAAGTTGCTGGTAGTTTTCTTAGAAGATTAACAATAACAAAATACGAATTTAACAAGAAACTATATTAACATAATGGTATAAAATTGCTGTTAGTTTCTTTAAACAATATCTATTATATATATATATCTTTAAATTTAAGATGTTTAATTATCAATTTTATATAAAATATATGTAATATAAATGCATTTAATAGCAGATAACACATGCCATATGCTATGATAAAATACATAGTTATTCATAGAGGTTATAATAATATTTAATAGAAATATTATTAAATTTAGATATATTATCTGTGGTTGATTTAGTAATAATCCCCAGATGATATCTAGACAAAACCATATTCCAGCTAATAAATAATCTAATCCTAATAATATATTAAAATAGTGCCATATAATACTTGTAGTAGTTGATAAGCATATAATATTTACATATATCCAATTAAAATATGGAATTGGGACATTTATATATTTAGCTATTATTGGAATAACAGCTAAATAATGTAAACTAGCAGTTAATGCTAACAACATTTATTATTTATTATTGTTAATTTCATGTAAAATATAATCTTATCAATTTTTATTACCATCTAATTGATTTTTCAGATTTTGAATTCTTGATCGTATGATATCATACATGGGATCATCTAATTGTTGTCTTAACCCATCATAGGGTGTTTGAACTTTAAATCCATCTTTAATCAATTGTTTAAATACACCAGGTGACCATCCACTATACATCAGAACACCTTCTGTATCTGCTTGTGCATGAAATTCACCAGATGTCGCTCTAAGATTCCAAATTACAATCCGAGGCATAGTATATCCTTGGCCCTCACCAAACATATCTTCACCCGCACGCTTAAATGACTCTCGAATCATTTCTACATGTGTTTGCCACGAGGATGTCTTAACATGATGTCTATAATTATTTCCAGTATAAGATGAATTTTCATTAGATGCACATGCTTCATCCCAGCACATGTCAGTAAATACAATTAAATCAGATGGTGCTTGATCTAATGGTGTGCGATTCTTTTTAAGATCACTGATAATAAGTTCCATTGCTTTTTGAAAATCAGTACTAAGTCCATGTCCTAGTCTAGAACGTTCAAGGATTTTTGCTTTTACATAGATGTCATCTGATTCTGGAAATTCAATCCATTGAGGTGTGGAATCAAATGTCATAATTTTATTCTTTCCAGATCCTACACAAATTTCTGAAAATAAAATACCCAATGCTGCACTAACTAGTTTAGGATCTCCATCCATTGAACCAGAAAAGTCACACATAGCAATCATATTCTTGAATGTACCTGATGCTTTTAAATCATCACAAATCATTTTCCATTGAGCGCGATTAACATTCTTTTCAACTGCACTCGCAGTATCATGATTATAAATAATATTTTTATATAGTTCACTAGGTAAAACAGTATTAACTGCATTCACCTTTGCTTCACCTTTTAATACATTTTGCATATGATCTCTAAATTGTTGTGCACATTTGATACGATCATTATCTTCAGGATATCTTGGTTCCTGTTCATGATCTTTCTTTAAATTTAAAAATGCAGATTTATATTTTGCAAGTGCACGACCTGGAACAGTTCCCGGTTTAATTTCTGACCATTGTTTTGCACACTGCTTAATTTCAATAGTTTCCAGATACTTGTTTAATTTTACTATTTTCTGACGATACAATTTCATACGATGACTGAAAGCACCCTCTGGAAATAACTTGTATGCCAAATGTCTTGCAATATGTTCTTGACGTGTTTGACGAGGAATCCACTTGGCAAGCAACGAAATATTTTTATTTTCTTTCATATTATTTTCATCATCTTCTAATTGTTTTAGAATAATGTCTGTAAATTTGTTAATAATAACTAATTTATTATGTTCATCCCACATCTTAAAAAGATCATCCCATGACCCATAATGAGGAATCAAATCAAATAGATTATTCATATACTCTGGTTTTTCATTATACAGAATTTTAAACATAATTCTACTTACATCACGTTCACCAGATCCTCCACGGATATTACGATTCATAAATGCAAGTACAAATGCATCTTCTAATAGTTTGTCATTTCCTGGGTACAAAATTTTCTTTAATCCTTCTTCAATAATAGTTTCTGTTTGATTTCTGACTAGTAATACAGATAGAGCTACACGAGGATCTTTTACCCCGTCGTAGGTATAGACATCTGAACCTTTGCTTCCAGTGGTAGTTGCCATGATTACTTGTTATAGTGTTACATCTTTAAATATTTCTATATTGACATATAATTTCAACTTTTTTGCAAAAATTGAAAATTATAATATCTAATTAATTAATAATTTAGATATTATTGATTTTTAAGATGACAACGTCACTTAGATTAAATCTATCTTCTAGTGCATCACGCATGTCTCCCGATTCAGATATGATGGATGAACCATTAATTGATGTTAAATTTACAAATAATATTAGAACGTTGCATAGAATTGAGATTGAGCGAAATCGATGGCCATTTTCTAGAAGGTGTATGTACGCCCAAGCAATAAAACATCGTAAAAATTTAGAGGCAGAGTGGAAAAATGACGGTGATATTTATTCACCCAAGCCAGTAGCTCCTTACGCATCACCAAATTTGGTTGCAAATCCAGATCCAGAATTAAATCAAATAGCATCATTAAACTTGAATGATAATAGTTCTCATAAAAAACAAATACAATTTTCTCCTGACCCTCCAATTGTCATTGAGATTCCTAGGTGGAATTATACAAATAGTGAGGATGATAAAGATATGAAAGAGGAATATACGGAAAATACAGATTTTCCTGATTAATTTAGAAATTACATATAAATTTTATTTTATTATTTATTTTTTGTCATCATAATTCAATGACAAAAAATAGTGTTAAAAAAGCAAAGTTAACTACCTTTGACATTAATTTGAAATTGTTTTTTCTGTTATTTTTTTAGTTTTTTGTACCATTTTTGATGCATTATATAACTTTGATTTTATTCTTGGTTTTTGGTGCTCTTTACTTTCATTATTTTCTATTTCATCTTTAGTAGATTCTAATTTAATTTGTAATTTATCATCAACTTTCAAGTCTTTTATTAAATTACTAACATGTTTTTTATCTATATTCATAATATTAGATAATATTTCATCTTGTGTTTTACTTACCCACTTATCATTAATTAGTACCAATCCTGTATTACTTCTTAAATTAGAGATTAAAAAATTTTGAAATTCAGGATATTTTTCATTACAATGAATTATTTCTGCTGCGACTAACGGATAATAAGTACCGGAAGTACATATTTTAAGGATTTCTTCTTGAGACAATCTAGAGAGATCTTCTTTGCCGGCGGAAAAGATGGTGATATTGACATTGTTAGTGATGTTGGTATTATTAGTATTATTAGTAATGTTATTAGTGATGTTGTTATTAGTGATGTTATCACTATTTTTAGATAAATGTTCATCTAACAGTTTTTTTACTTTATCCATTATTTCATTACTTTTATTTTCTTGTTTTTTTATTTTACAATTCTTATTAACATGTTTTATTACATTACTTTTATTATAAAACTTTTTTTTACAATGGGGACATTCATTATCATTGACAATATTATTTGAATTAGATTCCAATATATTTGCAACATCTGATATTAATTCTAACTCAATATTATCATTATTTTGCATAACGTTACATGGATTTTTTCTATTTAAATGATCTTTATAATGTGATATTTTTGTAAAAATTTTTGAACACTTGTCGCATGTATGCATTTTATGTACTAATATTATATTATATTATATTTTTAAGTATCAATCCAAAAACCGGATTAAACCGGATAAAAAATCCGGCTAAAGGATTTTTTTAATTCGGTGCCAAAAAATCCAAAAAATGGATTTTTCGGTCGTTAAAACCGGAAAATTGATCCAAAAAAATCCATTTTTCCGGTCGTAATTTTTGTCATTATTTACCATCTAAAATTATTTCTTATTTTCTATATTCTATATATATTTATATATATTTATATTTATTTTCTTACCACCATTAAAAGAAAAAAAGAGATATAGAAGATAGTAATATATAATAATATAAAAATATAAAATGGTAGTAAAGAAAAACCGAAAAAAAATCCGGTTTAAAAGAGAGAGAGAGAGACAGAGAAATAGAAAAAAAGTTTTTGAAAAATTAGAGCCCCAAAAAATAAAAAGTTTGAAAATAAAAAATGCATTTTTGCACTCGGTTAAATGTGGAAAAATAAAATTTTATGGTAGTCGAAAATTAATAATTTTTTAATAATCTAACCAAAATAATGACATTATTAAAAATAAAAAAATGTGGAATAAATTTAACGGCTATCATCCCCGCAATTGCTTAGTGTATTCATATATCGCAATCGATGCAGCAATTGATACATTAAGACTTTTTATCATACCATACTGTGAAATACTTACCACTTGCGCGTTTTTTAGTGATTTTATTAAATTTAATGGTACACCTTCCACCTCTGAGCCTACAATTAAACATGCTTTATTATTACTATTTATATGATTTTTAAATTTTATTTCTTCTATTGGTACCCCATTTTGCTCTATTACAAATGGTTGAAGATTATGTTTAATAAAAAATTCGGCATCTACTATATCAATTTTATGAATATTGATATAATGATGTGCTCCCACTAGCGCACGTTTATTAAATTTCTTTTTTCCTACGATCCATACATCCGAACATCCATAAACTGCAGCAGTTCTTATAGAAAGTGCAATATTTGCATCACCTGATATATTAAATAACATCAAATGTAGTGGCAATGATAGTTTTTCTGATATTTTTTTATAAAGTTTTGGATTAAATTTTTTGTAATTAGTATCAATATTGAATCGAGTTACACCTTCTGGATAATTTTTTTCTAATATTCTATTATTTTCTAATATTCTATTATTTTCTAATATTCTATTATTTTTGTTATGTAACCAAAAATATAGATTTAGACATAAGATAACAAATGAAATGAATATGATAACCATTTTTATAATACTAATAAAAATAATTTTTTAATATTATCATTTTTCAATTATTCTACATGTGTAACATTATTTTTATACCATTTACATAGTATCTTATGTAATATCATTTCATTTTCTTCATCCATAAATTGTTCCATATGTTTTCTAGCATTCATTGATATTTCTTTACATATACTATCATTATTTTTACACCATTCTACCATTTGATTTAAATTAGATAAATCATCTTTTAATGGTACATAATGTACATATGGTTCTAATGCACCTTCCATTAACCAGCCTTCCATAGTAGGTTTTGCCATCAATACAACTGAATTAGATGCTAATTGCCATTTTAGACTAGTACCTACATCATTACCTTCCAAACAAATTAAATACTTTGATTCTAATTGTTCATCTTGAGTCATTGAATTTTTAAACATATCTGAATTAGCTTTATAATAATCATCATCTCTTATTGGATAAAATCCAATATCATAATTCAAATAATACTTTTCTACAAAATATCGTCGGTTATATTTTTTATTTAATGCAGTAATATGATTACCACGCCAACATACAGAATTATTTTTATTTTCCCAACTATAGGGATCTCTAAATGATTCTAATATTTTCCAATGATAATCATAATCGAATTTAATTAATATACCATTGTGTGGTGCACCAATAATTCTAGCTTTAGTTAATACAGGTAAACCATCTGATTTATATCCATCAGCGCTATTACTTAAGCATGGAAAATTAACAAAAAATCCATTATTATAACCCCAATACCATCCTGATGTGAATTTATTTAGTAAATCTGGTAACATTGGTAAGTTATCTACTTTTTGATTAGGTCCAGTATAATAAAAAATATGATCTTGTTTAAATTCTTTATATTTATCTACATTTACAACTATATCTGTTTCAGTATAAAAATCACCCATATAATATTTATATCTCTTTAATATATTTGAATAATTGTGTGTATTGTAATGAATTGATCTTATTTTTCTTAATATATAGAATATTAATACTCCAATACAAATATATATCAATACTTTATTCATACAAATAAAACATATTTTTATTTCTAATATAATGAAATATAATTTATATAATTATGTTGATTAAAATAATTACTTCTTTTTTACTGGTACATCAGTTTTTATTTGTTTGACTGACACCTTAGTTACAAGTGGATTGTATTCTTTTACATATGCAATTTTAAATTCATCTAATTCTTCATTCCAAATTTGTTTTTCTGATTTAGAATCTAAGATTTTCATTTCAGTCTCTTTATTATTAATTTTTTCTTTTAATTCATCTATTTTTTCATAGGTAAAACTTTTAATTGGCATATCTACCAAGTAATCATATTTATTATCAACCATAGGGTATTTCTTTTTTGTTAGTTGTTCATTAACAAAATCAGTCTTCTGTCTGAAAAACTTAATTTTTTCATCAAGTACTTCTTCAATAAATTTCATCTTATATCTAAGTACATCTAATTCCTGTTTGTATTTGTTCAAATAATATTTTTTTCTTGTGGAATATGCATCTAATCTTATTTGATAAAATTCTTTTAAGATATCATTTACATTATTATATTTTTTAATCTTATCTTCTTCATCATATAAATGCATATTAGTTACACTGATTTTCTTTACTAATTTGAATTTTTGTAATAGTTCTTTCTCAGACCAATCATCTAATTTCTTACCATCTACTGTAATCTTGAAATGAACATCTTCATCTGTATTATTATTTACAAATTTAATTACTTCCTTCTTTTCTTCTAATTCATTCAAATATTCTTTGTATGTTGATGTCCATACACCAACCGGTAATTCTGTTATAATTAAGTCACTACCAGTTATTTCATGAATACCTTGGACAACATATGTTTTGTCATCCTGGGTAATCTTACCTTTAAATCCATGAAAATATGGTTTTAAATCTTTTAATGGCTTACCTTCCATCATATTTTTAATATTATCAATTAAATCTAATGGATTGTACGGTAAAACCTGAGTACTAAATCCAGTACCAATACCTTCTGCACCATTAATTAGAATCATTGGTAAAATAGGAATATAATATTCAGGTTCTACTGGAGTACCATCATCATCTAAATAATTCAAAATAGGATCATCTTCTTCTCTGAAAAGCAGCCTTACAATTGGATTTAAATAAGTAAAAATATATCGAGGACTTGCATGATCTTTGCCCCCTAACAGACGAGTTCCATACTGTCCCGATGGCATTAAAATATTAATATTATTAGAGCCCACAAATCTTTGAGCCATGTTAATAATTGCCATATTCAAACTTTGTTCACCGTGGTGATAACATGTCTTGTCACTAATAAAACCAGTTAATTGAGCTACTTTAATTTCTGAATTCTTAGTAAATAACTTTCTTAAAATAGTACCGTACATAATCTTTCTTTGACTTGGTTTTAATCCATCTACCATAGATGGAATGCTTCTTTTAATATCTTCATTAGAAAAGTGAATCAACTCTTTATTTACAAAATCATTAAATGGTACTTTTTTAATATCAGGTGTTAATATTTCATTCTTATTATAATTTTTTAACCATGTTTTACGATCATCCGCTCTCTTTTTATCAAAAGCTAACATAATAGCTTGATGACAAGGATGATCAATTTCACCAATTAAAGGTTCATCTGAATCTTGATCTTCTACTTGATTTGTACTTTCTTGACCTATAATAGGTCTCCACAAATAATGAATTAATTTTTCTTCTAAATCAGTAAAATATTCTTTACCTTCTTCACGAGTACTAGTACCCAACCCTTTGTAATATTTAATGTGATAATTATTAGAAGCGGGTGTTTCTTTCCATTGAGTATAATCAGTCAAGTTATAAAATATCTTGGCTTCTTTACCTTTAGTTGCTTTTACAATAGGAGTAGACAAACATGTAATAAATCCATCTATCTTTAGTAAAGAAGGCCAAAAGTATTCAAAGAAATTAATTAATAATCCTTTAATGTGATAACCATCTACATCTTGATCACACAATGAAACAATACCACCATAACGTAGTTCAGATATATCACATATTTTACTTTTGGAATCATCTTTTTCTGTTTTATCATCATCTTTAACTTCTTTAGCTTCTTTACCAGAATTTACATAAATCTTACCATGTTTTAATCCTAAAATCTTTTTTAGATTAATAATTTCTTCATTATTTAATAATTCTTTGGGTGTTGCACCACGAACATTCAATAGTTTTCCTTTTAAGGGAAATATACCATATTTTTGATTTCCTACTACTGCACGACCACTCATGGCTAATGCCTTAGCTGAATCACCTTCAGTAAGAATTAACTTGCACATTTTAGATTTCTTGGTACCTGCCCATTCAGCATCTTCTAATTTGGGAATACCTTTGATGGCATTAACTTTCTTACCATCTGTTTTTTTCATTAACAACGTTTCTTCTTTAAACTTTAAAAATTCTAATAATACATTTAAAATACCACTGGAATTAATCTTTTTAAGAATTTTATCTGATATCTTGCATGTAGAACCAAATTCATTTTGTTTAGTCTTTAATGTTTCTTTTGTTTGACTAGTAAATGCAGGATTTTCAATAGTACAGTTTATGAAAAGCATATAATGATCTTTGATTGAATGAGATTTAATCTTATTTATTGCATCTTTATTTTTCTTTACAATTTGTTCTTGAAGATAATCAATAATCTGGTCGTTTATGTAATCTACATGAGATCCACCATGATAAGTACAAATATTATTTACATGAGAAATATGTTCAAATCCTCCATCTGGACGATATACAAAACTAATATCCCATCGAGGTTGTTTTTCACTGATAACTTCTAATTCTGTTTCAGAATCAAAATATAATTTAATGTAATCTTGAAATGATTTAATTGGAATAAGAACATCATTCAAATATACATTAATACCTTCTAATGTACCTGCTAAATCATAGACGCGTTTTTCAAATAATCCAATCATATCAGGAGTTAACTCAGTAATCCCAAACTTTTCAAAATCAGGTTTAAATATAATCTTGGTGTAACTAGCTGGTACTGTTTTAAGTTCAGTAATAACAGGTTTAATTCTAGTAGACATATTATTAGTAAATTCTTGATAAAACTTTCTCTTTCTCTTGGAATCAATTGTTTCAACTGAGAAGAAAGTAGAAAATATGTTAGTTAACTTGGCACCATAGCCATTACGACCTCCTGTCACTCTTTTTTCAGTATCATCATAGTTAGTCGATGTAAGTAATTCACCAAAAACAAGTTCAGGAACATAAATATTATATTCTTTATGAATTTCTACATCAATACCAATACCATCGTTACAGACACTAATCATATCTTCTTGAACAGTAATTTTAATATTTTTACATGTCTTATCATTTTTAGTATGATCACTTGCATTTACAATGATTTCATCAAATATTTTATATAATGCAGGAACATATTGAATTTCATGTTTTACTATTCTCCCATCTTGATGAATATATAATTTTTCTGTTTGAAGTTTAATATCTCCAACATACGTATCAGGTCTGGTTAGAATATGCTCTAACTGAGTCTTTTTTTGATATTTTGATTCTATCGACATTTTTTTATTATATTTTTACTGATATATCTTTAAATTTAAATTTTTCAATATTCAATTTTAAATTTTCTAATTTTTTCATTATGAATTTACCATAATGAAAAATATGCGTTTTTTGACCAAATGTAAGTATCAGGACCTAAAATTATTTCTAATTTTGTTAATATCTTTTCTTAATTTGTTTAATAACTTTTCATCATATTTTCCACCAGATTGGGTATAAAAATCATATAAACCACCACGTGAGTCTAATTTAGATATAGCTTCTCTAGGCGAAAGTGAGGTATTATCAACTGGTTCATTATTTATATAATCTCTATAATTACGCATATTAGGTGTAATAGACATTATATATTTAGATAATTCAACATCACAATTATCATATGAATTACAGTTTGTACTATTTTTCCATGCTCTATATAATTTCCCTCTTAATTTAGATAATTCTCTCATTTTAATATTACAATTAGAAAGATTACACTCATTATCAAGTGCTATTATTTTCCGAGTAATATCATCAATGTTGTTACCACCTACCTTATCATAATTTAATTTTTTACCTACTATATTATATAAATAAGGTGAACCACCTTTTATGATACTTAATAATTCAGGCTTATCAAAATTACTTAATGATTTTTTAATTAATTTATGATATGATTTTTTTACTAAATTACATGCATCTATACATTTAGGATTACCACCTTTACACATTTTATTTCTAATGTATTTACCTTCTAATGCTTTTACATAATAAGGTATATCTTCATACATTAGTTCTTTACCACCTGTAAAAATAGACGATAATTCATTTAATATAAAATTTCTTTGTTTAATAATATTTTTATCTTCAGTATCATTTATTATTTTAAGTCCTCCTTTTAGATTTTTTTTGACATGTCCAATATATGTCGTATTTAATATATTATTGTCCATAATATATTAAATTATAATTTATTTTTAGAACCGCCGTATAACATCATACTACCGTATTCAACAACACGTTTAGATTTTTTAGATTTTTTAGATTTACGTTTACCACCATCTTGTTTATTTTCAGAATTTCCACCATAATAATGATCAGGATTATATTTACGAGGTATTGGCTCAGGCGTTTTTACACCACCTCTAATAGGTGTTACACGTCTTACACCACCTGAATTATCATGATAAGGTTCAGTATTGTATATACGACTAGTTGGCTCATGTGCTTTTACACCACCTCTGATAGCACTTACACGTCTCACACCACCTAAACTATTTCTTAAATATCTTTCATAATTTCTATCATCAAAACCATCATCTCTAATTCTTGCATATTTTGCACGTTGTGCTTCATGAAGTGCTGACCATCCACCCTTTAAAGTGTCTAGTTTTTTTTTTCACCGCCACGCATGGATTTCTTGGATTTCTTGGATTTTTTGGAGGCTTTGGATTTCTTGGATTTTCTGCGTCTTCCGCCCGCTTGCGCGGAACTAGCGCCTTCTTGTACTACAACGCTAGTTGTGGAAGCACCACCGCGCATGGATTTCTTGGATTTCTTAGATTTTTTGGAGGCTTTGGATTTTCTGCGTCTACCGCCCGCTTGCGCTACAACGCTAGTTGTGGCTACAACGCTAGTTGTAGCGTCAGCACCACCACGCATGGATTTTTTAGATTTTTTAGAAGCTTTGGATTTTCTGCGTTTGCCACCCATTAATTCCATTGAGCGTCTAGATTTGGATTTTTTTGATTTCTTGGATTTTCTGCGTCTTCCGCCCGCTTGCGCTACAACGCTAGTTGTGGCTACAACGCTAGTTGTGGCGTCAGCACCACCACGCATGGATTTTTTAGATTTTTTGGAGGCTTTGGATTTTCTGCGTCTTCCGCCCGCTTGCGCTACAACGCTAGTTGTGACAACGTCAGCACCACCACGCATGGATTTCTTGGATTTTTTGGAGGCTTTGGATTTTCTGCGTTTTCCTCCCGCTTGTACTACAACGTCAGTTGTGCCACCACGCATGGATTTTTTAGATTTTTTGGAAGCTTTGGATTTTCTGCGTTTTCCGCCTTCTTGTGCTACAACACCACCTCTCATGGATTTTTTAGCTTTTCTGGATTTTCTTTTTTTGCCACCAGCTTGAGCATCATTGCCAACATTGTTTACTGCATTTTGCAATGCATTAAGGATATTTTGAGCATCTTCTGAATTTGAGTTCATTGTATATAAAAATGAAATAGAAAAAATATTATTTTGAAAGATATATATATTTTTTTTATCTTTATATTTATTAATTTTATTTGATGTTCTATATATTTTTTACTATTTTATTTATTATGAAATATCATCATATTTCTAAAAAATAACAATTTAATTAAATTAAATTTTTTATATAAAACTTTTAATATAATAATAGTATGTCAACATATTATCCAAATGAATTTGTTCCTGAAAATCCAGATCTAGGTACACCTAAAACAAGAAATTATTTTAGAAATAATTTACCTTTTGAAGAAACAAATAAAAATGAACAACCAGAAAATGTAGTTGCTAACTTTGGAAAAAAAGAAGAATTTTTAACATCATCAATTAATAATGATCCATTATCAAATCAATATGAAAATTTAGTTAATAAAAAAGAAACCAACACATCAACGAGTAACTCAAAAATTAGAACTACTAGAGTTAATATAGATAGCCGATTAAGAAATATTCAACCTAAACATATTTTGGATACAACTTTATATAATTTACATAATGCCTTATTTTTTACATATAATTCAAATTCTATAATCGTATATCATCCAAATCATAATTTTGCAGTTGAAGATAAATTTATATTAGAATTTGCAACAAGTACAAATGTTAAAATAAAAAATGGTTTACTTTTTGAAAAAGGATCAACATTTGCAAAAATTAGTCAACCTAATCATAATATGAAAGATGGATATACATATACAATTCAAATATCAAATGTATCTGGAGATCTAAATTCAGGGACTTATTTATTGAATTATCCAATTAATTTAATTAATAAAACACATACTGTTTATTTTAGACGTACGCCAACAGATCAATTTGATCCAAATAGTTACTATATTCAATTAGATATAGAGGCAGAAAGTGAATTTACGTATCAATATTCATTTAATGTAAATTATTTACATATTAAAAATATTGAATTAAATCAAATAAATGCAAATTATCCTATTTCACCTGATAGAGTAACAGGATCACATATTGTTGATTCAGTTATAAATAATAATTTTTATACATATTCAGTTGATTCTTTAGCTGATAGTTCTACATTATCAACATACGATACATCATTTTATAATTCTACACCTAATAATGGTGACGGAAATAATATAATGATTATTAAAATAATAAATGACATATCAGGATATCCTGATAATAATAATTATCAAGTAAATTTACAAAGAAATTTTTACCATGTAAAACAAATTAATTTAATTAATACAATATTTCCTATTACACAAAAATTAGTAAATGCAACACCAATTTCTATTCAAAATAATCTATTTTATTGGCAGTGTCTTGCAGATGGAGATACTATATATTCAATAGCATTACCGACGGGTAATTATGCAATATCTGATTTATCAACACAATTAACAACATTAATAAATAATACTGTTAGACCTAATATTAATTCTACTTCTTTAGTTAATAATATATATACATACAATACAAACTTTGCAGTAGTAAATATTAATTCAATACAAAATACATTTTCAATTGAATTTTATCAAA
>Ga0114971_10001102_pt1 | contig 18249 bp, 14 predicted proteins | sample M_140625_MF_Meta_FD_87320 | JGI IMG/M metagenome (GOLD analysis project Ga0114971, IMG submission 87320) | Freshwater microbial communities from Lake Montjoie, Canada to study carbon cycling - M_140625_MF_MetaG | ecosystem: Environmental > Aquatic > Freshwater > Lake | place: Lake Montjoie...
AGGCCTGCAGTTTTCGCTGTAATTCATCGTCTGTAATTCGTTTTCTGTATTCCATAAACCTATAATAAACAGTCAAATATACAAACACTTTACAGATTATCAGCATTTCACTTTACAAAATAGAAGACTTTTGCTTTACAAAATATAAGACTTTCACTTTACAGATTATGAAAACGCGTCAGATTGGCTTTAAAATTTCACATTCACAGTTGTTAGACCTTGAATTAATCAACGCGCCTTTACAAGTTCGTGATCTCTTATTACAATTTTCAAAAGACAAATTTGAACGAGTTGAATTATCGGAGGAAGCACTTAAACTAGAATAAAAGGCTATAACTCTGTAAATTTGAGACTTGGATATTCAATGATTGAAATCAGAAGCCCGAAAGACCTAGTGAATTATGGAAACGATTAAAAAAGCAAAAACATTCGACTCTGTAAAAATGATGCGAGATATTCGAGACCAAATCAGTTCTGAAACTCAGAATATGACGTTTGAAGAATTGAAGGCCTACATCGCGAAAAAACTATCGGACAACAAGACTAAAATTATCGGGAAGCAGGATTAAAGAGCTCGCGTCACCCCACAAACTCCCGGCGGATGTTGATCTTTTTTGCCTCGCCGCGAACCCCCACAATTTGGTAAGGCAGGCTCACCTGTTTGCCCAGCAACTGCACAAACGCCTTATTGATCATCGATAGTTTCTCGTTGATGCTGTTTTCCCTTGGGTCGCAAATGGCATTGATGCGCTTCACCAGAACCTCACGGTTGGTATGGGTAGCCATGTTGAGGTAGTAGCCGTGCAATTCTTCGCGGTAATTGGATATAAAAGGCAGTTCGATGCCTTCGGGGTGGTTCAAGAACAATTTATACAGGGCCCTGCAAATCGGATTGAGGACCACTCTTTTATCGCCCACGAACAATTTACCATCGTAATTAAAATACACACGCTCCAGGGGTTGCATCAACATCATGGGCTGGCCGCCGGAAAGCAAATCATTGAGTCCACCACCGGATTGACCCAGCATCTGAGCATAACGATTCAAGGAAATATCGAGGAGCTGACGCATCCCTTCATCGAGATTCAAGGCATTCACAGTATCGAAAAGTCGCTGCAATTCCGGCGTAATGATGGCATTGTCCCTACCCCATGTCGTAAGTTTGGCTGCCAAACCATCTTCCCTATGCTGCAGAAAATCTGCTGGGGTGTTTGCAAGTGAAGAACTAGGATATGATGTTGGGTTTTCCCATTTGCCGTCATCTACGAGCTTTTCGAAATCAAAATTCTGAATTGTCCCTTTGGGATCCCAATCTTGGGCTTCCATGAAGTCCTCCAGGTGCATCGGATCTAGCTGCCACTTGCGACTTGGCTTCATACAATACGATACGATCTCCGAAGAATCTTTCGTTTTGGGTGGTAGCAAATAATCCGCCAGTGCAGTTTCTGGATCTACATCGGACGGCAATCGTTCGAATTCAAAAAATCCCGGTTTTAGGTAAAAAAGGTAAGCGCCATCTTTCAGGTTGAGGCCAAACATATCGTCGAGCTGTTGATAGACTTCCTGCTCAGACGAGGTTGAAGCGACGATAAAAAGCGCCTGCTGCTGTTGTATGCTATTGAGCTTTTGAAAGCTAGGGTAATAGACCTCGAGATACTGTCTCAGGCCTTCGGTAAAATTGGGATTTTGTTGCTGGGTAAGGGCGGGTAAGAAGATCAGATTGAAGCCCTTTTTCTGAAAACCAAACTGCAATTGAAAGAGGTTGTCGAGGATGAATTCCCTGTACGGAGTCTCCCCCTTTTCAACGTATAACGCAATTATAGCCATGCTTTTAGTATCTATCAAATTTACGAAAACCCCCTTGGATTTCCTAGCAAATATGGGCCATTCCCCAAGTTTTGACACACTTTGACAAGGTTGCCAAAATCGGGCTTGGGTGGGAATTGGAGGCATCTTTGTATTCTAATATTTAAGCTATGAACCACGAAACAAATCAAACCACAAAACAGTCCGCCAACGCCATCACATTGATGATTATCGACGAAAGCGGATCAATGATGAACTTGAAAAAGGCCACCGAAGAAAGCCATTTGGGAATTCTGCAAAAAATCAAATCCGAGTGCACCGAAATGCCAAATTTGAATCAGTATGTGAATACCTGGGTATTCGACAGCCATCGCATCGAAGAAATTCAGACCCTCGCCAAAATCCACGCCGATGACACACTTAAGCCGATTGACCTAAGACCCAACGGCTCCACCCCACTTTTTGACGCCATAGGCAAAGCATGTTCGCAACTAGAAATCATAATGAGCAATTTGAAATTCCAACCCGAGGACACCATGGTTAATGTTGCGGTATTCACGGACGGGGAGGAAAACAGCAGTAAAATTTTCACTCAGGGCGAGGTTAAGCGACTCGTCACGCGTTTAAAAACCCAGGGTTGGTCGTTCAACTACTACGGCACCGACACATCCGTGGAGGAGATGAAGGAGCGTTTGGCATTTGATGGTGGGATGGTGATGGAAAAGAGCAATAGCGGATTCCGCACTGGCATGGCGCAATTCTCTATGTCGAGCAGCAAAATGAAAACAGATTGGCTCAAAGACTGGATGAAAGAGGATTTTACCGAGTGATGATTCCACCCAAACCCCTACCCAACTCTTCTTGCGGGTTAGCGTATCTTAAACAAAAGAAGCCTTCAATTCTTATTGAAGGCTTCTTGGTCATTAATGAGCTGGGAATTCGTTAGTTTAATTCTTCGAATTCAGAATCAGGCTGGGATTCAGTTAAATCTTGCGGGTCATTTATGAATGAGATATTTACATCGCGTACTTTGGCTGCCTTTTCCTTTTTTTTGATTTCCTTCACTAATTGGTCAACAGCTTTAGTAAAAAGCTCATGATGGATCTCTACCTGTTCCATTATGCAATCCGACCACGTTTGATGCAACTCAATAGTTAACCTTGTATCCTTTTTCGACATATCGAAAGGATGACTCATCCGTAAATAATCTGCTAATGCACAAGTAGCGATAAATCTGTAGCGTCTGAAATTCTCTGAAAATTTAGAACTCGCATCGTATACATTTGAATTATCTGATCGTTCGACGGCATTTTCCTTTTTTTCGATTTCCCTCGCTAATTGGGCGACGGGTTCACTAATGCGCTCTGGAAGGATCTCTAAAACAGCCATCATGAATTCGGTGAATAGTCTTTGAAAAGCGAAAACGCTGCGTATCTCCGCTTTTGACAGCGACAAATACTTCTTCGGCAAATAGCTACTTAGTGATACTATAGTAATGAATTCATAAGTCTTGCAGTTCTCTGCCCCTAGGGCGTCTTCTGAGTTTTGTAAATTTTTCATATGGTTTTTTTTATTAAATTTTGTTGTTAAATTTCTTGATTATTTCTTTCCAAGGATAGAACAGCTTCTTTCCGATGCGTTTATATGGTAAGAGGCCAGATACCCGCCAATTGTACAATGTTGTGCGGCTCACCTTCAGTCGTCTGCGTAATTCTGCATCGCTAATTAGTTCTAAGCCTTCATTTTCCTTGGCTTCTTCAATTTTCTTTACGGCGGACTTGATAACATCGATCAAGTTCACGCTAGCTTCAAATTCATTATTCATACTGGTTGGTTTGTTTTTTTAGTTGTTGATTTAGATTGTACTCTAGCAATTGATACACGACAATTCCGGCAATGATTGTCAGAATAAAAAATTCCCAAGGAAATCTATTCTTCCCAACATCAGGGAAGGCCGATTGAGTTGTTTGAACACCGTTCAGTGCCGAAAAATATCCAGGTGGATACCGCGATTCGAAATAGGATAATTTATCTTTCATAAGTTTAATTTTATAATTACAGTGTTATTAGGAAGGGCTGTGTAGTAGACCTCAAAATGAATTACTACAAATACTGTCGTTTGATCTTCCGAAAAGGTGTCGTAGGTTTTACCACCCTGTCTAAAATCGAAACCCTTAGACACGAGCTTTCCCATCGATGTCGAAAACGACTCATTCCAATCATGGTTCAATGTGATGTTCTCGAGGATTTGAAAATTCTTCAATCCCACTATACCAATCTGCCTAAGAATTCGTTGCTTTTCACGATTATACTTTCTTTTGTAAAATAAAGCACATCTCTTGCATCTCACCCGGTTACCATGGCAGAGGAATGGGTCAAGCTCAAGCAAGCAGTCAGGGCATTTCTGATACGACTTCATGGGTTGCAAGTAATATCAAAAAAAGACCGAAGTACAGAGAGTACTTCGGTCACTCAGGCCCTATAAACACTGATAGGGCGATATTATTTTTTTAAATTAAATTACTTTTTTGTCGAGGGATTCCCCAACAATGCTTTTTTGAGGTATCGAATTAGCATCACCTCATCTGTGAGTTTGACATTAATTGGATCCAAAAACTCCGTAATGCCCTGATTCGCCCATATTTGAAATTTCTTGCTTTTGATTGATACATTTTCCTTCAATCGAAAAGACGGTGAACTAAAAAATTGCATGTTAGTTTCAAGTTGCTCAATCATGAGTTGCCAAAATTGAACCCAACTATTTTTCCATTCAATATTGATGTCCAGATCAGCCGTGCTGGATATATCGATATCCGGCTTTACAATTTTCAGTTTCGACTCGCCGGCACAATGCAATAAAAAAAGTCTTTTGAACCTGTCATTCTCAACATCACGAAGTGATGATATTGCTATTGCACGTAGATTATTGAGAGATTTAATTGATGAGAGACTTGAGTCTGGATTGTCTTCGAATTTCTTGCTATACCATCCTAAAAGAGAAGCCATGAATTCTTGAATATCTTCAATTAAACGATCATTATTCCGACCACCTGGTTTAGCAATAAATCCAAGAGCATCGTTTTGATTTATGTATTGGAGATTCGCATCAACATAATTTGAAAATACAAAGTCCTTCACTGACACTTTGCTATTAGGGATAATGATATAAGGTAGGTTTCTGGAAATTTTCTTCAAACGATACAACCAATGATCTGGCTCAAGCTCAGATGAATCGAGCTTCGCTGTGTCATAAATTAATTGGGCGTTCAAATTATCAATTGAACTAAAATGAATCCTCTTGTTTACTGAACCTTTAGGCCTTGGCATATTGCAATTTCCGGAAATTGCCGGAAATTGTAACAATTTACAACCAATTCTTATGCTGATATTTAGGTGAATAAATAATTTCCTCAGAAACACCCTGAATCAAACACAAAGATTATCCCTGTCTACAACTCAAATGAATTAATTATAACTTTTGTAAAATATTACATAATTTCGTTAGCATAAATCATATCAAGATGACAAATAACATTAAAACAACATTTTCATTGATCATTTTTATTTTCGCACTAAACTCAATAGCTGCCCAGACGAAAAGTGTTTTAAAAGCTCAAAAAGCATTTTTAGAAAAAAATTGGCCCAAATTCAGTGAATATTTAACGAAAGAAAAAGAATCCGATTCGATTTCCTTAGGCAGTTATTACCTAAATTATCTAAATAATTCAAACGAAGGACCCAAACCCAATCCGAAAAACCAACTTCTTTATTGCCAACTATTTTTTAACAAATTCCAATCACAAGAATTAGAAGTTATCAAAGGATATTGTGATAATTTGAAAATATGCGTTGACAATAAAAATAATCTCATTGACTCTAGCATCAAAAACTACAGCAATTGGATCATCCAGAGAAAAGACACCGGAGAAGCTGTGGTTTTTTTGAAAAATTACTCTTCCCATGGGCAGCAATTACAAGTGCGTAATGTATTGTATACTGAATTTTACAATGATCTGTTAGCAAAGCAAAATATTATTAAAGCAAAATATTATTTGGAGAAATTCCCCGAATCACAATTTTATTCTGTTGTATATTCTATGTATGACAGTTTGGTTTTCCAATCGGCTAATTCAATCTACACAAACATCGCATTTAAAGAATATTTAAACAGAATTCCAGGCGGTAAATACAAAGACTCTGCGCAGAAAATTATCGATAGGTTAGATTGGGAATTAATCGAATCATCAATTAATATTGCTGATTTCATAAAATACCGCAGTGAGCATGCCAACTCCAAGTTTATAAAAAATTCCACCATAAAAGAGATGGAACTCAGTTGGAATTATGTTAAAAATCAAAATTCCATAGAAAAAATTCAGGAATTCATGGTAAAATATCCAAATTCAAAGTATCAAATAGATGCGAGCAAAATAGAAGCTCAATTAGCATTCAATCTCGTAAAAAATTCTAATTCCATAGAAAATTTACAAGAATTCAGAATTAAATACAATGATATAAGATATAATGATTCTTCGCTCCGCATAGAAGAAGAATTGAGTTATTTAAACGCTAAGGAATTAAATACCATCGACCTCTTTGAAAATTATATTATTTCCTATCCAAACAGCCGCTTTAACAAATCCGCTGATTCAATGATTTTCTCTTACTATACTTCACTAATAAGCGGCAACTACAACCCAGCAGATCTATCAGAAATAAATAGAAAAATAAATCACACCAAAACATCAAAATATATTGGCAGATTAATTAGAAAATTAAAAATAACTGATAGCTTAATTCTTTTAAACAATAAAATCGTAAATGGGTCTAATTTCATCACCCCGAAAAATGTAACAATAACACCCAATAGCATTACGATAAAATCCTCAAAACCAATTATTTTTAAAGATAAACCGGGTGAGGAGTCATCGGGCACCTATTATGAATATTTAACGTATGTTCCCCTGCTGGAATCTCACGAAATACTCAAACACTCTTACGAAAATCCATTTTTAATCAATGAAAAAACATTTAAAATAACCGAATTACGGGGAAGAATTCATGAATTTTTCCGGATAGATACTACGATTTACTTTATAGATAAAAATGAATGTGATATAGGAAGTTGCGAAGGATTTCAGATTTATATAAAAAATAAAAATGACATAAAGCGTGTATTTTCATTTATTCCGGATTCTTTGGATGGAGAAGTTTTTATTGATAGCTTATACTATCACAACAATAAGATATACTGCAGTACTAGTAGGAACGAATATCAATTCGATTTAAAAATCAAATTAGGAACCACAGAATTCTCAATAATTAATGGGAAATGGGAAAAAACTAATTTAATAGTTCCACCAGTGGAAACAAACAAACAAATCGACAAAAGCATAATTAACCAGTTGATTGAAGCTCGACAGCCATTTTTCACTTCGGGATTATCAAACGATAAGAAAGAATACAAATTATTACTGTCAAACAGCAACGCCGAAGAATCAGATGAAACAGAAAATACTAAGGGTCCTAATTATAAATTCATGTATTCATTCGACGACAGAGGGGAACTTTCACCGTTGTCAATTACAAAAAACTTAGCTCTCTACCCTATCCTCTTTGTTGATGACAAAATAAGTGATTTTAATTTCAAAGGGCGATTTGATTTGATTTGCACTTCGTCACCTAGGGTTGGAACAGATTATGCAAATTTCAAAACATATAACAGGAATTTGCTGATTTTCATCAAATTTGATAGTACAGTATTATATAATGAAATTCAAAACTTGCCAGTTGAATTCAATGATGATGCTATCGAATTACAAACTCTGTTTTATTCCATGTACAACAAACAGCACCCATCATCTCTAAGTCCTTATCAATTTTGTAATTTCATTGCTAAAAAATATACTTTCATAGATGAATTTAAAAAGAAAAAAATCATTGAGTCTTGGTCCAAAATTTTCGTTCAGGAGCTAATAAAAAGACAAAATACAATCAACAAAAAGTTAGAAGGCACATTAAATTTGTCATTATTTGTCCATGTTAATGAGTATGACATGAATACAAAAAGTTTCAAAATTGAAACTGTGAATCAACGAAGTGATTACTATAATTACAAATCAGCCGCACCAGACTTCAATCTCCTAAGAACGCCGAACTTTTCATTGCATCACAACAACTATTTAAATCAAATAGAATTTTTCAGTATTTCCGTCAATGACAATTCTCATTTCAATAATTACATTTCAAACAATTCTTACAGAGAGACAATACTCATTAATATTGATGAAGAAAAAGCATCAAATATTTCAAACCTATTAAATGGTGATAGAAATTTATATTTGAGTATTAAAACAAAATTACGAGAGAGGGATTATTCAAAAAACTGTACCCCATGTCCAAATATCGATTGCGAGCTCTATGAATTGAAAAATTGCAAAATACAGTTTGATGCTATCGGGTTCGAGTTTTCTGGGAATCCAAATTTTACAAATTCAATAAATGTTCGGCCATAATAATATTGTTTGTGTCATTTTACTCTTTTTTATCAATCCAAATATTTGTAAAACACAAGTAAATTGTAACGATTATCTGAATAATAACAAAATTCGTGTTTACAAATTAATAAATCATGCAACCAAAATTGATACATTTTGGGTTACCCACAAGGAATATCTTTCCATAATATTGCCTGAATACATCGCAGAATCAGAAATAGATGTAGCGAATGAAATTCAAGTATTTAAACTGCTCAACGTAATTGGTTATAATTCTGTGAACGAAATTTCAATTGGTCCATTTCAAATGCAACCCAAATTCATCCATTCTGTTTTAAGCAGAGCAGCACTGAAAAATCCTCTCTTGTCCGTAGACTACATCAATAACAATATAGACATGTATAGTTCCTTAAATTTCCAATTAACCATACTAAAAGTCTTTATTTTGGATAATACACAATACATGAAAAATGATAATTCAAACGTACGTATCATCAAATTGGCAGCATTATATAACGGCATAATCAAAAACTATGGAGATGACATCTTCCCAAAATCCAATTTCGCGAAATTGGATTGTTTAAAACTATCCTATCCATATGTGTCTGTCTTTTTGATGAATTTCTATAAACTATAATTAAATATTGTATAGTACAATTTAAATCAGGGGATTATTGTAAACTTACCCGTAACATAAACAGACCCGGCATTATCCAATACTTGGATGTTATAACAATTGGATGCGCTCAAAGTACTAGGCAAAACTAGATCTCGACTATTATTTGAAAACACCAACCAATTACCGAAACTGCTCAATTGATTATCACCATCATATAATCGAATTGTAGACGCTTGACCGAATTTGAATGTAGTACTAGACATTGTTACAGTTATTGTCTCTCCAGATTTATAATACGACTTGGAAGGAATTTGTATCGTGAAATTACTACCTGTGGTTTTCTGACTTATCTGACATACCTTGTCCGGCAATGATGTAGTCGCCATTGATGCACTACTAAGTGTTGTGCCGCTGATATTGGTTGCAAATGCAGAAAAATAATATTTCGACAATGCGTCTAGTCCCGAAATTTGGGTTGATATTCCATTTCCCGTAGTTGTAACAATTGTTTTATTATCAGAAATCCCTGGATTTCCCGTTTTATTATAAACGAAACCTCGTTCAATAATCGAAGATCCACCATCATCTGTTATGACCGAAGAAATATCCAGCGTCGAACCCGCAATATTTGAAATCTGTGGGATGTTAATGACCGGCTTTGAAGCGGGCGCCGTTTGAGCTGTATTGGTGTTCCCGTAGGTGATCCCATTTTGATTCTTAACAAACACCCTGAAATAATAAAGTCTGCCAGCAGTTAGATTTAAAATATTTGCAGTCAAGGATTGACCTTCTATAAATGGAGCGCTAAACGAGTATTTGAAATCTGTAATTGTCGGAGTACCCAGGACATTATAACAGATACCTAACTCAGAAATTGGTTGGGTACCGATTTTAATTATTTTAAAGGATAATTTCATAGAACTTTTAGCAATCTCATTAGCCGTCAATTGAGACACAACAGGCGTTTTTAGATCATCATAAAGCAGTATAGGACTATTTAAGGAATCTATCCATTTTTTCCCTTTGGCATTTTGCATAAAACAAATCTGTAATAAGTCCATGTGCTGAAAACTAAATTTCGCCAGATCAACCGTACTCGAACCTTCTACCTCATTCGGATCTAAGTCTGTGATCTTTACCATCTCGCCGCCGTTCCGAAATAACCAAATACTTGGATTCAGAGGCAATATCGGACAATTCAAAATCTTCCATTTAACCTGAATTTTACCACCGAGTACCTCATGATTCTCCTTCCCAGTATTTTGTATTAGTATCATAGCTCTCTCAAACCTAGAATCATTGGAATTTAGCCTATCTTTTTTCTCCAGTATATTATTGTCTTTACAAGAAGACATGATAAAAGTACAAATACTTATAAAGTAAATTAATTTTTTAACAGTTTCCATATGATGATTTAAATAATCTAGTTAATGACGAAAAAATCAATAAACGTCTCATTTAATTAAATTCTTTAGAATAATTTTTATACCGATTTCTGTACGAAGCCGTTTTTATTGAATTTCCCATCCCTTTAAAAATGACATATGTCAAATTTAGAGAATAAATACCCACGGCTCCACCGAATGAAATTAGTGATTTACTTCGTTGACTTAAATATTGACCATATTGTTGATCCATCTCATTTTGCGTGGTAGCACTTAGATAATTATCATAAGATTTTTGGGCTTGGATCGCAAAGTAGGCACCTGCAGCGGCCAATCCATATGTAGAAACCGTTATCCATGCATTCCCCTTTTTTCCTCTCACAAGCTTAGTCCCCCAACCCGGAACCACTAATGCGGGCAGTATGGCACTAGCACCAGTGAATGATCTATAATTGTCAATACTCATAACATTAATTTTTTTATTGTTTATATGAACCTCATCCCATGTGATACGATATTTACCTGATTTGAAATAATTACGATCTCCATTCATAAAACTCATTATTGTATTATAGCCAGGTGCTGGCATTGTCTTAGTTGTTAATTGGAAATTGCCTTTTCCGGTACGGAATAATTCAAAACTGTTTGATTGACTGCTGTAATTAATATTGTGAGTTTCCGTTGTCATTACAGGCAATAATTGGAAATAATTCAAACCGCTTATGCTGTTAGTTAATCTACCTACCACCTCTGTTTCGAAAAAACGCGAATTACTACCGATTACCTTCACATTAGATTTGCCAAAAGTATCTGTATTGAATGTCAGGCTCGAATTAAAAACAGCATTTCTAAGTCCATCGACATTATTGATTAGTTGCCTTTCTATAAGTCCATAATGACTGGCATACAAATTCGGGTTTATCTCATTAAGAGCATACGATTTATATCTTCTTTCCTGTATAAATGCATATGTTTTTTTTAATGCTGTGATTTGAGATTGCAATTCCAAGTTCTTTTCAACCGAAACCTCTAAAATAAATTCGCCAGTACTGATAATTTTACGATAATCACTTTGATGCAACCCACGATAAACTGCCCACGCAGAATCCAAGATTTTATTTCTCTTCACGAGCTCAACACATTTTTGAGCATGTACTTTTGCATCAGCGGCATATACTGAATTTGGATAGCGCTGAACAAATCTTTGCCAGTCTTCACATTTTTCACCGAGAGACTTAGGAAGCAATTCATATTCCAGTTGATGAAGCTTTTTCTCTAAAATACCAAAATAGACCGTTCCATTAAAATCACTAATTTTAACATTAATCAGTGCGATCTTTTGCAAATTAGTTGACATATACTCAAAGGAATCAATTACTTTTTGATACCGAATTTTTTGAATGGCCGACAGCAACATCCCCCGTTTTTTTAAATCCTTTTCTGCAACATATCGAATATATATTAGGCCTTCATCCCCAGACAATAGTAAGGAATTGAATTTCAATTCTTCTTTCTTCTGTGCCAAACCCTTCACGTATCGTGAATTAGGATACATCGAAATGAACTTATCAATATTCAGTTCATTAAACTTTGATTCGTCATTAAAAATCTGCTCGTATTCTAAGTCTTCAACTTTGGTTTTTAATATGCCAACATACTTCGACTTGGGATAATCTGCAAGAAATTGATTAATTATTTCAACAGATCCACCACTGTAGGCAGAAGAATAACGTTTCTCCTCGAGTTTTGACTTCGCTAAACCGATATTAACAGAGTTTGGATATTTGGCAATATATTCAACCAATGACTCTTCTTCATATTCATCGTATACAACCTGATCCCAAGAAATCTGTGATCTAACAAAACCAACGAGACTGGTATTATATAAAAGAATCGTATAACGTTTTTCAGAGTCGTAATTAATATTTTCAATGGCATATTCCCAAGAAAGTCCACCAGCCAATTGTTGCACAGAAGTATTATCCAACAAACTCTCATATTCACCAGTTTTGGAAATGGTCTTGATTGTGAATTGATTCAATAATACTTGGTACTTTTTCAAACTATTTGTACGATAAATAACAATATTTTGACCATTTTTAATCTGATAAAAATCTAATGTCTGAAAATAATCAACACCGACAACATAAGCCCTGGTAATCCAGCCTGCATGAAGACAATTCACATTTCCAACATTTCCTAATTTAAGAGATTGCTGATTTTGACTATAATTAACACTCCAACCTCCTTGATTACCCATAATTACTTCCACATGGGAAATGTTGCGATTTTGAAATGAAATCAATTGCGAAAAAGAGATGTCTGCAGCCAAAGCTGGTGATTGACCCGTTGCACAATTGGACCATATAAAAAAAGACATATACACAGCAACAATTCGCCATGTATATGTCTTGAATTTTTTAATTATCATAAATTATCAGTATGCTGAAGCGGCCGAAACTGATTCTGAATAAGGTTGAAATAACCGAATCTGCAAACCATTCAACTCCCATTTCGCACCTTTGGCATCTACATAATATTTCGAGCCATAATTCGTAGATACCAATTGGAAACCTTTTGAGAATTTCTCCTCCAACTTCGTTTTCAATTTCTTGATTTTGTCAGACTGAACAGCGAATTCCATTTGAACAATTGTCAATTTTGCCGCACTATTTCTTTCATAACCTACAACTTTATCCTCAACCATCGTTGTATATCCGTAATCAACAACCGTAGATTTAGTTACGGCCTTTTTAATATAATCATCAAAACTTAATACAATGCCAATCCGACCACCATGGCCTAAATCTATGGATTCGCTTAATGTAGTTTGATATGTTTCCCATTCCGGAGCATTGTCTTTAATTGGCACTTCGGCAGGCGCAGTTGAAGTTGCAGTGTTATCAATGACGGCAGTACTATCATAAACCGTTGAATCTTGAACTACAGATTCTGATTCTTCTTCCGGAGTTTCGTCATTCTTCTGATCGTACCCTACACCTATGTAAACACCAATTATACCATTTAAATCATCCCAATTAACAATCTTATTTGCGAAAACTAAACCTCTCCCTTGATCGTGGATTGCGGTTGTTGTCGCAGATGAATTACTACTTGCAAATTTGACCAATAAATCATTCGACTTCACACAATTCATCCCAACTGTGAAGCCAGATAAACTACCTGATTTAATGGATTCTATCATTTCATCGATTTTAGCCCAATCAAAATAATCACTTTCTACCAAATCAGACATATTGCTTTCTATCCGAATTATATCATTTACACCACCCCACTCTTTTACTGGGTTATTACCTACATTTTCGCCTTTGGCATTAATCAATTGAAATTCCTTTCCGTCTTTAAGCATTACCCTACCATTCGAATGCAAGTTAAATGCTCCGTAATTCCTACTATCAATTTCATCTTTTTTAACTACTTCTCCTTTAGCATTCAGAATTTCATATTCTACATCTTTACCATCTTTTTTGATACCCAAGAAAGTCTCGCCATCTAAACGAGTGAGAAATTCATATTTTGCTCTGATTAAAATTTCACCATCTTCATTTAACAACCCCCAAGAATTTTCAGAGGCATAAAAAATATCATCATTCTGAACACTGATTATCTCAAATTTACTGGATGCGCTAATTTTTTTCTCTAACACTTTCCCTATTTTCAAAACCCCAAATTCTTTCTTATTGTCGGAGTAGGCAACTATACCATTTCCCAAATGACCGACAAGTCCTTTATCTATTTCAGATTCTACCTCGCCGGATTTGTTGATGATTACAAATTTGTCTTTATTATCTGAATGCATAGTTGCCCTTGCCAAACCATTATGAAAGTCATCAACGTAGTCAAACTGTGGTTTAATGGCAATTTTTCCATTTTTATCCAAGAATCCCCATAGCTGATTTTCATCCTCGAATTTGATTAAACCATCAATACACTGCCCCGCTTGCTTAATAACAATGCCATCCTGAGGTTCTAAAGTAAAAACGTCTTCGCCCTTATCGTTAATGGCAGATAAATGACTCTCCGCTTTGCAGACAATAGCCAATCCCTGATTCATCAAACTCGCACTTTTGAAAGGCCCAGCTATTTGTTTAAATACCTTTTCATCCTCGATTTTATTATAAAAAATCTCGCCTTCGTCATTTCGCGTAGTAAAAACACCCTCCGTAACAACCGATGGCATTTTCTTGAACTCACCTTCAAACAAAATAGCACCTGTCTCGATATCTAAGAAGGACCAATTTCCATCGACTTTCAATTGCACTGGAATGTGAGTAATAGCAGAGTTTTTTGTACTATTACCACAGGATGCGACAATACTGGTTATTATAATGGCCAGCAAACACTTAGTGTAGTTTAAAAATTTCTTCATAATACTTCAAATATATCTGTTATTCATTACTATACAATTATTTCGCAATTAAAATAACAATTATCAATTACAAGAATTCATCAAGAAACTATTACATTATTTCCATGGAGGTTTAAATTTGGAACTTTTTCAAGTAAAACTTGAATTAATCACTATCTCAACATATGGAATGTATGGTATTCATTCAAATGAGCACCGCAAGTTGGAATTGCTCTGATTAGAACTAAGTAAACACCCTCTTGTTGCATTTCCCCATTAATTCTACCATCCCAGGAACCTACAGACTGATCATTATTCATATCCCCCTCCCATTCAAATAATTTTTGACCCCACCTATTGTAAATTTTCATGTTATAAAACTGAATAGCGTTATTCCCAACAGGTTTGTAATAATTGTTTAACTTATCATTATTAGGTGTAAAGGCGGTCGCCATGTATAATTTAGGTCTTGGGAATATTGTAAAATTGAATGACGTAGAATCAAAACAATTGTATTGATTTTTAACAACTAATTTATATCTATAGGTACCTGGATTTTGCTTCAATACCTGACTTTGCTCTTTAAATTCATTAATTAGTGTATCTTCTCTGTATAACCATCTTTGCGTTGAACCAATACTATTATCTCTAAAAACTGCACTCGGATCAACATCACTCTTATCGCATCCAAATTGATCCATTTCCAAATTTGCAGTGGGATTTCCCTTAGACTCAATAAATTTAGAAACTGAATCAAAACAACCATACTCATTCTCACCTATTAACCAATATATTCCATGGTCTTTGGATGAAATCCTTGGCAACGAGATATTATCATTAAATTGGCTTTGCCCATTGGGAACCTTCCAATGATATTTGGTTTTCATATTTGAAGTTGCCGCTAATTGAATATCCTCTTTTTCACAAATGAAACCTTGTTTATTTATTAAAATCCCAAGTTTTGGTGTAGGAATTACCATAAGTCGCGACTTTAAAGTATCTAAACATCCATATGATGTTTGGCAATAAATGAGAAAATCTCCCGAATCTGTCCTTTGAACTTTAGGAATCCATAGCGAAGAGCCATTATAGGTTTTTCCACTTGGCGATAGCCATTGATTTATATATGATCCATTGACATTCATTGTTGCACTGGAGTTCACACAAGCGGTGTCCCCATTAACCGTTGGTCTTGGATTTAATTTAATATAAAAAGAATCCACAAACTCACAACCTTGAAGCGAAGTCGATTTTAGCTTATACCAACCAGCATCCTTAAAACCAAAACGCTTAAATGCCAATTGCGAGCCTACCGTTATGGTTTGCCTAGGCGTTTGCCAAGTATTTTTCAAAGAGGGTTTTACACTAGCAATATAATCTGCGTTGTAACACAAAGCCGTCGGAATATCAACGAGCGGTCTAAAAGGATCTGGTTCATTCAGACTTTTGATAGCCGACGCAATACAACCATTATTGTCTGTAAGGATCACTTCATATTTACCAGATGATTGTTTTTGAAGTTGTGTATTATTCGAAACGATTATGCCATTCTTTTTCCAATTATACCTGTAGGTTGGCGTACCACCTATAACGGCTGCCTTTAAAATCGCGTTAGAATCCCGGTAGCAAACTAGAGTATCCGAAACAATATTGACCGTTAAGGATTTAGGCCCGAACAACTGGAGACTATCAAAGGTAAGACAGTTATTTTTATCTCTAACCTTCAAAAAATACTTGCCTCTACCGAGGTTGTTGAATTGATCAGACGATTGATAATTTGATTGATTTAAGGAATATTGATATGGTGTTATTCCACCTTTCACGGAAATTTTAAGTGTTGCGTCTGACACATTCCAACACGAAATTTGTTTTATGGTATCAATAGATAATCCCAACTTATTTGGCTGTTGTATATAGACTTGGCCAATTTGAGAACATCCGCGATTATCCGTCATCGTAATGGTGTAATTCCCTGACTTTAAATTTGTTATTGTATCAAAATACACAGGGCGCTTTTCACTCCATTTATATTTGAATGGAGCTTCTCCACCACTCAAAATAGAAATCTTGCTAAATCCATCAGACCCGTCGAAACATGTCACATCTCGGAATTCCAGTTTATATCTTATTGAATCAGGATTTTTAACGTAAATATCCGCTCTTGAGAAACAATTATTTTTGTCTGTAACATCTACAAAGTGATACCCTACTGTAGCATTAGATAGTTTTGCCAATGTCAATTTGGGATCATTATTCCATTTCCACGTATATGGCTGCGCTCCTGCACTAGCATAACCAACTAACTCCGCATTTTTATCACCTGCACAAATTAAATTCTTCAGAATTATCACTTCTGATTTTGGAGACTCATTTACCTTTACTTTTGTTTGAACCGTAGCACTACAGCCATTCTTAGTTATACGTGTCAATTTAACTTGATAATATCCAGAATTGCGATATTTATGTTTAGTAATAGGTGTGTTTATTATATCTGTATCTCCATCGCCAAACTCCCATTTCCACTTGGATAACGTTTGAGATTTTCTAGCACTTGAGCTATCAGAAAATTGGAATTCATTCTCATTAAGACATTGCGTATCACCAGTAATATTTGCAAATTTTACATTTGGTATCGTGTCAAGTACAACATCAAATATCAAAGTATCATCACATCCATTTTTTGCTTTTGCATTTAATTTGATTGAATATTTCTTGGATTCTTTAAATTTCGTATTAACAATTGTATCCGTTATTTTAACGCCATCACCTAAGTCCCACCAAATATTATTTATCGACTTGCTTCCCAGTATACTTTTATTTTGAAATTTAAAGGTTGTCAGACCAGCACATCCCGTCAGGCTGGAAGATATGTATTTGGCCTGAGGATGTTCTAACACCTTAATTGAAGCAAACGTGGTATCCCAACACCCATTTGTGTCCTTTACTGTGAGTCGAATCTTATAATTTCCAATATTTGAATACTTCACATTGTGCGGCCCTTTACCTGATGCTGAGGTGGGACTTTTAGCTCCTCCGAAATCCCAGTTTATTTGTGATATTTTACTATTTAATATGGCACTACTAGTATCCCTGAACGTGAAATTATTTTGTCTTAAACACATTGAATCATTCAGCTGAATCAGTTTTGCTTTGGGATGCGATTTAGTATAAATATATTTCTTGGTTGTATCTGAACATCCGTTATCATCTTTTACTATTAATACTATTATTGATTTACCTGTATCACTGTACTTGATTTTATGAACCCCAATTCCTGTAGCACTTGAAATATTAGCGTTTTTGCCAAAAGTCCATATATAGCTATTTATTTTCTTCGCTGAAATACTTGAGCTGTCCTCAAACTGATATTCGTTTCCTCTAAAACAAAGTGATTGTCCTGCAATTTTTAATTGGGCTTTTGGATGACCATTGACAGATATTTTCTTATATGCCGTATCCCAACAGCCATTCGTGTCCTTTACCGTTAAGCGTATTGATCGACCTCCTGCATACTTGTATTTCACTTTATGATAAAACGCGCCTCTACCCACTGCAGTACCTGGCGCTGAGCCC
>Ga0114971_10001106_pt1 | contig 18224 bp, 18 predicted proteins | sample M_140625_MF_Meta_FD_87320 | JGI IMG/M metagenome (GOLD analysis project Ga0114971, IMG submission 87320) | Freshwater microbial communities from Lake Montjoie, Canada to study carbon cycling - M_140625_MF_MetaG | ecosystem: Environmental > Aquatic > Freshwater > Lake | place: Lake Montjoie...
TCGCGTTCTCTGGTGGACTGGACACCGCGGTTGCGGTCGCCTGGATGCGGAACAAAGGCGCGATCCCCTTTGCCTACACCGCGAACTTGGGCCAATACGACGAGGACGACATCGACTCGATCCCCGAACGTGCGATGGTTTATGGCGCTGAGCTCGGACGACTTATCGACTGCCGCCAGTCGCTCGCTTCCGAGGGACTCGCGGCGATCGCGTGTGGCGCCTTTCACATTCGCACTGGCGGTAAGGCGTACTTCAACACCACTCCCCTTGGACGTGTTGTTACCGGCACACTGTTGGTTCGCGCGATGCGCGACGACGGAGTCGAGATTTGGGGAGACGGCAGCACCTACAAGGGAAACGACATCGAACGGTTCTACCGCTATGGGCTTCTCGCGAACCCCAACCTGCGCATCTACAAGCCGTGGCTCGACAAAGACTTCGTCAGCGAACTCGGTGGTCGTCGCGAGATGTCAGAGTGGCTGACGGCCCGCGGCCTGCCCTATCGCGCCTCGCAGGAAAAGGCCTATTCGACCGACGCGAACATGCTCGGGGCGACGCACGAGGCGAAAACCCTCGAACATCTGGACTCCTCGTACGAAACCGTTGAACCGATTATGGGCGTGAAATTCTGGGACTCATCAGTAATGATTGAACCCGAAGACGTCACAGTCACTTTCCAGCAGGGTCGTCCCGTCGCCATCAACGGAAAAGACTTCTCAAGCGACGCGGTCGGTGTCATCATGGCGGCGAACGAGATCGGCGGTCGCCACGGCCTCGGCATGTCCGACCACATCGAGAACCGCATCATCGAGGCAAAGAGCCGCGGAATATACGAGGCGCCGGGCATGGCGTTGTTGCACATCGCCTACGAGCGGTTGCTGTCCGCCATCCACAACGAGGACACGATGGCCGCCTACGCCGCGGAGGGGCGCCGTATGGGGCGCCTGTTGTACGAAGGTCGGTGGCTCGACCCGCAGACGCTCATGTTGCGCGAGTCGTTGACCAAGTGGGTTGCCTCTGCGGTCAACGGTTCCGTCACTCTTCGACTTCGTCGCGGGGACGATTACACGATCGTAAACACGCTGGGCGACGGCTTCAGCTATCACCCGGAGAAGCTGTCGATGGAACGAACCGAGAGTGAAGCGTTTGGCCCTACCGACCGCATCGGTCAGCTCACGATGCGCAATCTCGACATTGAGGACACGCGGGCCAAACTCGACCTCTACCGTCAACAAGGGCAGCTCGACGGCGGTCAATTCGAGCTGACCTAATTCAGTGGGAGCCCCTTCGATAGGCTAAACGAATGGCAGCGAACGACTATCTCAACGACAAGCGCTTCATCGTGTGGCTCGACCTCGAAATGACGGGTCTGAACATCAACACCACCGAACCCGGCAAGCGCGATGACGAGATCGTCGAAATCGGGGTCATTGTGACCGACGGCAACCTCGTTCCGCAAGACAATGGGTTGCAACTCGTCATCAAGCCGACCGACGCCGCCATCGCAAACATGGGAAGTTTCGTTCGAAACATGCACGACAAGAGCGGGCTGTTGCCCCTCATCAAAGACGGAGTCTCGGTAGCCGAGGCGGAAAAACAAGTCCTTGCGTACATCACGACGCACGTCCCCGTTCGTCAAACCGCACAGATGGGCGGCAACACGATTCACATGGATCGTCGTTTCCTGGCGAAATACATGCCGTCCGTCGAAGACTGGGTGCACTACCGTAACGTCGACACGTCGACGATCAAAGAAGTGCTGTTTCGATGGTTCCCCTACGTCGTTGAGGCAGCCCCTGAGAAAATTGGTAATCACCGAGCCTTAGCGGACGCGATCGAGTCGATTCGCGAGCTCGCGTTCTACCGCGAACTGCTGTTCACAATGGATTCAATCCCCGCGGACAAGCTCGAAGCAGCCAAGAAGACCGCCACCGATGCCTGGGCAGAATTACTGGCATAATGAAACAGTTGCGTTTCGGCGCACATGGTGGCTATAGCTCAGTTGGCAGAGCGTCTGGTTGTGGTCCTGAAGGTCGCGGGTTCGAGCCCCGTTAGCCACCCACCGTAAATCCCCCGGAATCAGGTTCGAACGATGACCGTTGCCGTCGTGATCGGATCGTTGTGCGCGATGTGGTCGTTTACCTGGGCATCCCACGCCTCGTAAAAGTGGTTGAATTCGCCGCGGTCGCGACCGAACAATCGCCTCAGACGGACAGTCTCGTCGCACTCGACCCACACCACCGTCGAAGCAAGGGCGCGCGACCGTGGGGTACTGACGCCACAACCCTCGATCACCACCACGGCGGCGGAAGGAACGTCGACGATGTCGCCCGCGATGTCGCGTTCCCAATCCCATGCACAGTATTGGCCAGGCAGCCCCGCAGCGAGAGGCGTCAACACGGTGTCGACCATCGCATCGCGCCCAGCTTCCATGCCGCCCCACCCGTGATACGCAGCGTCAAGGTGGACGAGAGTCGCGTCGAGAGCGTCGGCGATACGTACCGCAAGATGCGTCTTGCCCACACCGCTTCTTCCATCAATCAGGACGATGTGCGGTTTAGGCGATTGCACTGTTCCATACCCCAAGGTATGCGACCACAACCATGGATGAGACTCCGATGACGACCGAGCCCGTCACCAAAATCCAATCGCGAATTCCTAGCGGACGGTAGACACTCCAGGTTCGGTTTGATCGTGAGAAGCCCCGAATCTCGGCGACCTCACTCATGCGCACGGCGCGGCGAATCGCGATGACCAACGTGGTCAAGGCGACGGCGAACGGTGTCTGGGCCCGCCCGTTCGCCCGTCGAGCCTGACGCGTCTCGTCGAGGTCGGATGAGATCACGGGGATTAGCCTCAACGCAATCAATGCCGCTAACGCAACTCGGTCCGGCAGGATTCGCTTCACCGCGAACGTCGCCAACACTTCGTGAGCGGATATCGCGCTGGCAACAAGAAGTGCGGGGATTGCAAGGGCGAGGATGCGGAGCATTGCCGCGCTGGAGGTGGCGATTGATCCGTCGCTGATGTGCATGATTCCCCACTGGAAAAGCGTGACACCACGATGCGTTCCGTATAACAGTGACGCAATCCCGGTCGTTCCGACCGCGGCAGCCATCACGAGCAGAGATGTTCGCGACGGCAGTGTGATGACACGCGAGGTCATTGCGGCGATGAACGCGACCAGCGGGATACCCAACAGAATCGGCATCCACGGGTCGACACTCCATACGAGGATGAATGCCGGGACGGCGCTCGCCACAATGAGCGCCACCGAGTGCGGGTGCCGCGCGGTCACAGTGTTTCACCAAGGTGGATGACTCGATGCGCAAGCGAGCGAACAAGCAACTGGTCGTGGGAGGCAAGCACAATGGAACCACCCTCGTCGAGATAGTCCCTTAGACGGTCAAGAAGGTCGTGCCACGAATGCGCATCCTGACCGAATGACGGTTCGTCCAGCAAGAGAATTCGCGGCTCGCGCGACAGTGCAGCCGCGATCGCTAGTCGGCGGCGCTCTCCGCCACTCAGGCTCTGCGGGTGTCGGCGATCCATGCCTCGCAGACCGACCGCGGCGCGCTCGTGAGCGGGCGCTTCGTCCCCGACCGTTCCGTTGCCGAACCCGTACGACGGGTTCTGGAGGACCGACGACGCAAGTTTCACCAGGGCACGAGCGGGAATCCGATGCGGTTCTACACTTTGCTCAGCGTATTCGACCGTCCCACTCTGTGGTGCGAGTAACCCACCGAGCACGCGCAGAGCTGTGGTTTTCCCCGCTCCGTTGAGACCCGTGATTGCCACGGCCTCTCCCTCTCGTAGGTTCAACGCCGGCAACCGGAAAGATTTCGCGCCTTCCGCACGTCGGACGACGAGCTTTCGCGCGGTCAGCACGGTCTGGGCGCCGCGCTGGCGCGCGTTGGGCTTCGTTGCCCGCGAATGACCCGGGACCCACACACCCAGCGCGACAAGTGCGCCTCGCTGTGTAGTCAATACTTCGTCTAGAGGGCCGTCAAGGGCGATGCGGCCGTCCGCGACGACGATGATTCGATCGACGAGCTTGCGCCAGAGTTTGATGCGATGCTCAACGATGACGAGGGCTGACTCAGAGTCTGTGACGACGCGGTGAATCGCGTCTCGCACCGTTTCCATCGAGATACCATCGAGGCTCGCGGTTGGTTCGTCCAACACCAGTAGGTCGGGACGCGAGGCCATCGCCGTTGCGATAGCAACGCGCTGTTTCTCACCGCCCGACAAGTGTCCGGTCGACGACTCAATTGGGTTCGTTACCCCCGCGGACTCCAACGCCTCGCGCATGCGGCCTTCCACCTCAGCGAGATTCGACACGGCGGTCTCGGCGACAAACGCCACTTCATCGCGGATCGTGGGGAAGAGAATTTGTTCGTCCGGTTCTTGACCGACGTACGCCACCGATTTTGCTCGGTTCGTCCGAGTTCCGTACTCCTGTACCGTGGAGGAATCAATCAACCCGGCAATTGCACGGACAAGAGTCGATTTTCCCCCACCACTCGGCCCGGTGATGAGCACTCGCTCGCCCGGGGCAATCTTCAGTGAAACGTCGCGCAGCGTCTCGAAATCTGAACCGTTGAAGGCCAAGGCCCACGATTTGAATGACACGAGGCTATGGGCCATCTCACCGTCCGAACGTCGCGAGGATGCCGGTTTTAGTCAAGGCACGAACAAGCAGAAGAGAGAGTCCGGCTCCAAGAATCGCTCCAGACGCGGTCGCGGATGCGATGAATACCGCGGCGAAGTCGGGGCCTGTTCCGGGGTACCAATAAACGTATTCAAGGGTTCCCTGAACGATCCCTCCGAAAGCGCCGGCTGTTGCCACGATGAAGAAATCGACTTTGCTGCCTCGCATGAGTCGAAAGCCCAGTTCCATCGCGATCCCCTGCGCGAACCCCAATATCAAGACAGTGAAGCCCCACTGATTCCCGATGATCGCGGACACAGACGCGGCAATCACCTCACCGAGAACGGCGGCCCCCGGTCGTCGAACGACCAAGGCCACCAGCAGTCCGCCGACTAGCCACACACCACCGAGGATCCCGACAAATCCTGGTGTGAAACCCGCGAGGGTCAGCGACACCGGCGCATACGCCGCGTTCCACGCCACAAAAATCACGCCCGACGCGACGGCCAGAACCGCAGCGACGATGAGGTCGACGGTTCTCCAGGCCCTAAATGTATAACTCATATGTGGTGCACTCCCTGTCATGTGCACGGGGTGGAACTGTCTTTCCAGTCCGGCATTACCCGGCTGGTGTGACGGTCGAAGCGGTTGCTTCCTCTCAGCCCTTTCGAGCTCCCGTGAATCGGTTCATCCTATCGCGCTGAATTAGAATAAATCCATGCTCGAATTTCTCTCGGACCCCGGGATGTGGGTTTCCCTTGCCACCTTGACTGTTTTGGAAATCGTACTGGGAATCGACAACATCATCTTCATCGCCATTCTCGCGGCGAACCTTCCGCCGGAACTTCGCAAGCGCGCCCAGTTCGTCGGGTTGAGCATGGCGCTCGTCACTCGCGTGGCGATGCTGTTCCTCGCCTTCTGGATCATTCAATTAGACAACGACATCGTTCACATCGGCGACTTCGGTTTCTCTGGCCGCGACCTGATTTTGATTGCGGGTGGAATATTCCTGATATACAAATCCACCACCGAAATCCACGAAAAACTGGAAGGAACCGAGGGTTCCGGAAACGCAACGACGAGCGGTTCGCGAGCGTTCGCAGCCATCATCGGCCAGATCCTCGTCCTTGACGTTGTGTTCTCGATTGATGGAATCATCACCGCAGTCGGCATGACCGACAGTCTCGCCGTCATGATCATCGCCGTCGTCATCTCGTCTATCGTTATGCTTTTTGCGGTCGGAGTTGTCGGTGACTTCGTTGACAGACACCCCACCGTCAAAATGCTCGCACTCGCGTTCTTGGTACTGATTGGTGCTGCGCTCGTCGCCGAAGGCTTCGGGACCGAAATCGAGAAGGCCTTCATCTACGGCCCGATGGCGTTCGCGGTGATTGTTGAAGCGCTCAACATCACCTACAAGAACCGTGAAGCGAAGCGCGTCCACCGCAGAACTCCACCCGTGAACTTGCGTGACCCGATTGCGGCTAAACCCGATTCGAAAAAGCCGGCGGCGAATAAGCCCGTGGTCAAGAAACCCCGCACCTCACGCTAAGTCAATCTAGGGTTTGCGAATCACCCGGCTGAGGCGCTTACCCCAGTGCATCGTCTTGATGATTGGGTAGACCGCCAAAAACGCCGCGGCGGGGACACGCAGTCTGCGGTCGGGGATGCCGTGGTGGTTGTAGGTCCGGTCGAATCGCATGAGATACGACACGATGTCCGACGGGCTGTCGTCCATGCGACGGAGCGACATTCCCGCGACAACGTGCGGCGCATAAACGATTTTTAGTCCCGCCCGGTGAACGTGAACAGCGAGATCCAGGTCCTCGTGCATCAGGTCTTCTTCGTCGGCACAGGTTTCATCACGAACGGCGAGCCATGCTGTCCGAGTCATTCCCATGTTCGAGCCAAACAAGAACTTGTAGTCCTTAACCAGTTTGAACATCGCCTTGCGCATCGTGTCATCCGCGATTTGACCGAAGCGACGGAACGGAAATTCGTAATAGATGACGGGGCCCGTGATTGCGTCGACGGTCGGGTCCGCGAAGGCTTTCGTTGTTTCTTCGACCCAGTTTGGCTCAACTATCGAGTCCGAGTCGATACGCCCGATGATGTCTCCCGTTGCCGCATCGAAACCCTTGTTTCGCGTCGGCGTAATTCCCTGCGAGTCCGCCTGTTCAATCAGGATGATAGGGACGTCGGGGTAAAGGGATTGAACCTCTCGCACAATCTCGACCGTCTTGTCCGTGGACTTGTTATTAACGACGATGATCTCGTGGGCCGGCACGGTCTGGGCGATGCATGCCTCGAGACACGGAAGAATCGTTTCTTCCTCGTTGTAGGCGGGAATGACGATTGAAACGCTCTTCACGATGTCCTTTCAGGCACGGTCGTGGGGAAAGTCTATCGGTCAGCACGTCGTCACCGCGTGGCGATATAGGGGCGCGAGCGCAAAATCGTTTCGGCTGCAAACAACAATTGTTTTAAATCTTGTGCGCGATTCAACAAATCTGCGCTAGTGTCAAATAAGTCATACATCACTCTCAGGCAGTTCTGGGACACAGGGATGGTGACCTTGGTGGGCGAAGTACGACCCATCAAACAGCAAGGAGCGCAGCATCATGGCCACAGGCGTCGTGAAATGGTTTAACAACGAAAAGGGTTATGGTTTCATCACCCCCGATGAGGGCGGTCCCGACCTCTTCGCACACTTCAGCTCGATCGAGACCGACGGTTTCAAGAGTCTCGCTGAGAACCAGAAGGTCGAATTTGAGGTAACACAGGGCGACAAGGGCCCTCAGGCGGCAAACATTCGCCCCCTCTAAGTCTCGACAAAAGCTACGGCGTTCCTCTCACGAGGAACGCCGTAGTTCGTTTAAGTCTTACTTCGAGAGACGAGGAACGATGTAGAGCGGAATCATCCACGCGAAGACCGCCATGAGGACACCGGCACCGAAGATCAACGCTTCATAACCCGGAACCTGGAACGCAAAGGACATCACGGGGAATGACCCGAGGAAGATTGCGCCGGTAATGATGTTCAACAGGATATTCATGATGCTCCTAGTGTAATCGTCTTAGACCGACGCTCGTTCGATGACGAGCTCGCGGACGCGAGCCGCGTCCGCTTTACCGCCCATCGCTTTCATCACGGCACCGATGATCGCCCCTGCGGCTTCCACCTTGCCGGACGCGATTTTCTCGAGGACGTCCGGTTGGCTGGCGAGGGCGGCGTCGATTGCGGCGATGAGCGCTCCGTCATCGGACACGACCGTCAATCCGCGCTTCTCGATGATCTCGGCGACAGTACCCTCGTTCGCGATGAGCCCTGCGAGGGCTTCGCGCGCAAGTTTGTCGTTGATTGTTCCCGCATCGACGGCCGATTGGAGTTCGGCAACCTGAATCGGTGTGACTAGCGACGACGGCTCGACATTCATCTCGTTCGCGGTACGGCTCAGTTCGCCCATCCACCACTTACGCGCGGACTGCGGCGTCGCCCCCGCCTCGACGGTTTCGCGGACCTCGACGAGAAGACCAGCGTTGACGATCGACTGGAAATCGACGTCACTAAAACCCCACTCGGCCTTGAGCCGGCGACGCTGAGCCGCCGGGGGTTCGGGCAGTGCCGCGCGCAACTCGTCGACGAGTTCTCGTGACGGACGAATCGGAAGCAGGTCGGGCTCGGGGAAGTAGCGGTAATCGTCGGCGTCGCTCTTGGGACGACCGGGCGACGTCGTACCGGTGTCCTCGTGCCAGTGGCGCGTCTCTTGAATGATCGCCGTTCCCTTGTCAAGCAAGGCAGCCTGCCGCTGAATTTCGTAGCGGATTGCGCGTTCAATCGATCGAAGCGAATTGACGTTCTTGGTTTCGGTTCGCGTGCCAAGTTTCTCGTCACCACGCGGTCGCAACGACACATTGGCGTCACACCGCAGGTTTCCTCGTTCCATGCGCGCCTCGGAAATTCCGAGCCCGCGAACGATGTCGCGAATCGTGGACACGTACGCGCGGGCGACCTCGCCGGCACGGGCTTCTGTTCCATAAATTGGTTTGGTCACGATTTCCACGAGCGGAACCCCCGCGCGGTTGTAGTCGACGAGCGAATACTCGGCTCCCTGGATGCGTCCTGTCGCTCCACCAACATGCGTCAGTTTCCCGGCGTCCTCCTCCATGTGCGCGCGCTCGATCGGAATCGTCACGATGTCTCCGTTGTCGAGTTCGACCTCGAGCGACCCCTCGAACGCAATCGGTTCGTCGAACTGCGAGATCTGATAATTCTTGGCAAGATCGGGGTAGAAATAGTTCTTGCGGGCGAAGCGGCAGGTCTCGGCGATCTCACACCCGAGCGCAAGTCCCAGCGAAATCGAGTACCGAACAGCGTCCTTGTTGACGACAGGCAAGCTTCCGGGGAGTCCGAGGCAGACGGGGGTCACCGCAGTGTTCGGGTCAGCACCGAAAACGTTGGATGCGCTCGAGAACATCTTGGACTTTGTCGACAGCTCAACGTGAACCTCGAGACCGATGACCGGCTCGAATTTTTCCAAGGCCTTGTCGAAGTCCATCAGTGCGTCCTTGGCCATCAGTTCGCCCCTCCGGTATAGGCCGGCGTGAGTGCCGAAAATGTCGAACCGCGCTTCGCATCGAGTAACGCCTCGATGGCGGCGGCGACCTCGTACAGACGGGCGTCCTCGCGGGCGGGGGCCATGATCTGTAATCCAACGGGAAGTTGGTCCTCGTCCGCCAGTCCGATGGGAATCGAGATTCCGGGAATACCCGCCATGTTGACGGGAATGGTCGTGATGTCGCTCAGCCACATCGCGAGCGGGTCGTCGAGTTTCTCGCCCAGCGTCCACGCGGTGGTTGGCGCGGTCGGTGAGACGAGAACATCAACCTGGGCGAACGCCGCGGCAAAATCGCGCTGGATGAGCGTGCGCACCTTTTGCGCCGAACCGTAATACGCGTCGTAATAGCCCGCCGACAGAGCGTACGTCCCGAGGATAATGCGGCGCTTAGCCTCTGCACCGAAACCAACTTCACGCGTCGCCGACATCACGTCCTCGACGGTCGGGTTGCCGCTCGGGGTCACGCGCAGTCCGAATCGGACCGAGTCGAACTTGGCGAGATTGCTCGACGCTTCCGCGGTGAGAATCAAGTAATACGCTGCGACGGCGTATTCGAAGTTCGGTGCGGTGACATCGACGATTTCGGCACCTTCGGCGGAGAGCATAGCGAGCGTCTCGTGGAACCGTGCCGTCACACCGGGTTGAAAGCCGGGCTGGTCCAGTTCTTTAACAACACCGACGCGAAGACCCTTGAGCGAATCGCCCCGAGCACCTCGGCGAGCGGCATCGGCGAAAGACGGCCATTCGTCCGAGATGCTGGTCGAGTCGTGGTGGTCGTAACCGCCGATGATGTCGTGAAGCAAACCGGCATCGAGAACAGTGCGGGTGACGGGACCCACCTGATCGAGCGACGAGGCGAGAGCGATTGCGCCGTAACGGCTCACGCCGCCGTAAGTCGGCTTCATGCCGACGGTTCCGGTGAACGCGGCGGGCTGACGAATCGAACCGCCCGTGTCCGAACCGAGCGCGAGCGACGCCTGGAATGCGCCGACGGCCGATGCAGAGCCTCCCCCCGAACCGCCAGGGATGCGGGTTCGGTCCCACGAGTTTCGGGTGATTCCGTATGCCGAGTGTTCGGTCGACGACCCCATCGCGAATTCGTCCATGTTGGTCTTGCCGAGGATGGGCATCCGCGCTGCGCGCAGTCGGGCAACCGGTGTTGCGTCATACGGCGGAACCCAACCCTCGAGAATCTTCGACCCCGCCGTCGACGGCATGTCGAGCGTGCACAGCACATCCTTGACCGCGACCGGAATGCCAGCGAGCGGGTTGAGTGATACGCCACCCGAACGAGCCGCGTCGACTTCGTCCGCGATCGTGAGTGCGTCGCCGGAAACGTGAAGGAAGGCGCCGAGGTCGCCATCGGTTTCGGCGATGCGATCGAGATGGGCTTTCGTGAGCTCGACGCTGGAAATCTCGCGCGACTCAAGAAGCGCAGATTGTTCGGCCGCACTCAGGCGAGTGAGGTCGCTCACGCTTCCTCCCCCAAAATCGCGGTGACGCGAAATCGCGAGCCGTCATGGTCCGGGGCACCGGTGAGGGCTTGTTCCGAGGTCAACTCGTCGGCGACGACATCCTCGCGCCACACGTTCTCCATCGGAATCGGATGCGACGTCGCAGGGACGTCGGCCGAGACCGCTTCATTGACCTTCTCGACCGCACTCACAATCGCGGCGAGTTCGCTCGTCAGCGTTGTGACCTCGTCGGGGGTCAAAGCAATTCGGGCAAGGTTCGCCAAGTGGCGAACGGTGTCCTCGGTGATGTCAGACATGGTTCTCCGTGCGTCGGGAATACCTCAATCCTACCGAGCCGGCTCGAGCGAACGTTTGACGCCGGCGGTTTCGAGAGGATACTGACATCATGCGAAAAATCGTCGTGAGTGTTATCGCCTCGGCCGCCCTCGTCCTATCGGGTTGTGCCAATCCCCCGATTGAGAGTTTCGACGGCAACTGGTTGCTGATGTCAGCAACCGACGCTCAGGGGACGTGGGTCGACGGCGTCGCCGGAGCGACTCTCGTCACAATCGAAGACGACCACATCTCTGGTCAAATTTGTAACAACTGGGGAGGCGACATCGCAATCACCGGTTCAACGGTAGTTGTGGGTTCCCTGTACTCGACCAAAATGGCCTGCGACAAACCTGATGGAATCATGGACTTAGAAATGCGCTTCCTCGATGACCTGTCGCTCGTCACGTCAATCGAACTGGTCGACGGCCTGCTCAGCCTTACAGGCGATGCGGTCACTCTGGAATTTGTTGCGGGCGAATAGCTAGAGCCCGAGGGTCCCGGCGAAGTCGGCGGCCTGCACGATTCGAATGCCGAGTTCCACGGCTTTCGTTTGCTTCGAACCGGCACCTTCTCCAACGAAAACGATGTCCGTCTTCTTGCTCACACTGGACGACACTTTGCCGCCCGCCTGGCGGACGGCTTCTTCAGCGCCATCACGGGTGTAACCGGGCATTGTGCCGGACACGACTACGGTCATTCCGGCGAGAGGACCATCGACCGCTTCCGCAGCGGCACCTGGTCCCGGATGCCCGGGAATTTCAAACGGAACACCGGCAGCTCGCCACCTCGTCACAATGTCGCGGTGCCAGGCGACCTCGAGCCATTCAACAAGGCTCGAGGCAATGATTGACCCCACGCCATCGACGGCGGAAAGTTCGTCGACGGTTGCTGCCTCGATCGCGGTGAGCGACCCGAAGTGGCTCGCGAGTGCTCGTGCTGCAACCGGACCGACGTGTCGAATGTTGAGCGCGACGAGGAACCGCCAGAGGTCCTTCGATTTTGCGGCGGCCAAACCCTTGATTAGTTTGAGCGCGTCCTGCGATGGAACAAGTTCCTTTTTGACCGTCGCGCGAAATGGTGTTTGGGTGACGGGTTGACCAGTCTTCTCGTCGAGTTTGGCGAGCCCCGTCTCGGAGTCCTTCACCGTGACCTCGATCGGGAACAGATCATCAATCGTGAGGTCGAACAGGCTCGCTTCGCTCGTGAGCGGCGGGGTCGCGGGAACGATCGGTTGGGTCAGAGCGGCGGCCGTGACCTCGCCCAACCCCTCGATGTCAAGTGCTCCACGGCTGCCGATGTGTTCAACCCGACCACGCACTTGGGCCGGACAGTGCTCGGTGTTCGGGCACCGGAAATCAATGTCCCCCTCTTTCGCCGGGGCCAGTGTCGCACCGCACTCTGGGCAGCCGGTCGGCATGACCCATTCGCGTTGCGTTCCGTCCCGCAGTTCGACAACGGGACCAAGGATTTCAGGAATGACGTCGCCGGCCTTGCGCAGGACAATCGTGTCGCCGAGCAACACGCCCTTCTGAACAACGACGTCCTTGTTATGGAGCGTCGCTTGACGCACGACCGAACCGGCGACCGTGACCGGCTTCATCACCGCGTACGGGGTCGCACGTCCGGTTCGACCGACCCCGACGACGATGTCAAGCAAAACCGTGTTGACCTGCTCGGGCGGATACTTGTAGGCAATGGCCCAGCGCGGCGCTCTCGATGTCGCCCCAAGCCGGTCATGAAGTTCGAGGCTGTCGACCTTGACGACGACCCCGTCGATCTCGTGTTCGAGGTCGTGGCGGTGTTCGCCGTTTCGTTCGACGTAGGCGATCGCTCCCGCCACATCCGGCACGACCGCCCAGTAAGGCGATGTCGGCATCCCCCACGACTTCAACAGGTCGTAAATCTCGGACTGATTCGCGACCGGCGGGTTAGCCCACGCACCGATTCCATGAACGTAAAGGCTGAGTCGTTTCAGCCGATCCTGCATGAGTTCGAGCTGACGTTCGTTCTTGGACTCCGCTTTCTGCCGAAGGCTTCCGGAAGCGGCATTACGCGGGTTCGCAAAGGTCTTTTCCCCCAGGGACGCTTGTCGTGTGTTCAGGTCGGCGAACTCGGCGGTTCGGAAAAACACCTCGCCGCGAATCTCGACGACAGCGGGGTGACCTTCGCCGGTCAAACGCTGGGGAATCGAGGGGATGAGCCGAACGTTCTCGGTGACGTTTTCGCCCGTGACTCCGTCCCCGCGCGTCGCCGCTTGAACTAGCAACCCGTTCTCGTATCGAATGCTCAGAGCGAGGCCGTCGATCTTCACTTCGCACAGCCACTGCACAGCCTGATCGGCATCGCGCTCGGTTTTCGCCATCCACTGGGTCAGTTCCTCGACCGTGAACACATTGTCGAGGCTGTACAACCGCTCGTGATGCACGACCGGGTCAAACAACGTCGAATCGGCGGAGCCGCCGACGAATTGGGTGGGGCTGTCCTGGCTCTGAACTTCGGGGAATTCCCGTTCGATCTCTTCGAGCCGCCGCATCAGCTCGTCGTAATCGGCATCCGAAACGAGTAACTCGTTTCGGGCATAATATGCATCCGCGAGTTCCGTGATTCTGTCCCGCAATTCCGCGGCCTGCGCGTGTGCATCTGACGGCGTCAATCCCGACACGGGTCGGTCATCAAGCGGTTCAGCGGGCACATCTCAATTCTACGAGCGAGCACACTTGCGCGGAGTAGTTGTGAGTCCAAACATTCCGCGCGGAGTCACTGCTCTGACGTTCCTCCCCGGTTCCGCCCCCCGTTCCGCCCCCCGCACCACCCTTACGTTTGTGGAAACGAAATCGCCCATATCCCGCGTTCGTGGAAACAAGATGCGCTTGTCCCACCCAGTCCACGCTCAGCCCAGCCTTCGGTTTCCAGGAACGTCAATACTCGCCCAAACCGTTTCCACAAACGTAAAGGTAAGTAGCACCGCTCTCCGCGGTTTCTGCAGACAAAGCGGAAGAAATGCGCGCTAGCATGCCCAATCGGCCGGAGGTCTGCAGTAACCGCGGATAAAGCCGGATTTGTCTGCAGAAACAGGTGGGAGGGCGGGCTGAGGAGGTGCTGCGACCGGGGCTACTTGACGCCGAGGATGTCGATGACGAACACGAGTGTGTCGCCACCCTTGATCTTGTCGCCCGAGCCGGCATCGCCGTATCCGAGGTCACTCGGGATGATGACGACGACACGCGAGCCAACCTTCTGACCGACGAGTGCGTCTCGGAAGCCCTGAATCACACCCGAGGTACTGAACTCCGCGGGTGCACCGCGGTCGAAGCTCGAGTCAAAGACCTCGCCCGAGTTCCAGTTGACGCCCTCGTAGTTGACAACGACGGTCGCGCCGTCGGCGACAACAGTGCCATCACCCTGAATGAGGGTTTCAATCGCGTAGTCGCTAGGAACTTCGCCCGCGGGGAAAGTGACCGTTGGGTTTCCGTCGGTGAAGACAACTTCGGGGAATCCTTCGAGCGGTTCGACCGGAGTTCCGGTCGCCTCGGCGAGGGGCTTTGGCGCGATTGAGGTGACGTCAACGATGAAAACCAGGGTGTCGTCAACCCCGATTCCTGCTTGGGCCGCCTGAGCTCCAAAGCCTTCCGCGTTCGGAATGACAGCGACAATTCGCGAACCGACCGTGGTACACGAAATCGCCTTCGCCAAACCGACGAAGCTCGTCGCAGCGGTGTCGATCGGATACGGGATTGGCGAGCTTTCGGTGTATTCGGACTTCTCGATTTCGAGGCCCGTCGTTCCGTTGAAGAGCGTGTAGTTCATTGTGACGGTGTCGCCGTTTGCGACAGTAGCGCCGGTTCCGACGATAGCAACCGAGCGCTCCGTCGTGGTCACGGTCAGCCCCTTCTCGAGCGTGATCGTCGGAGCGGCACCGAATTCGCCCTCCACCGTCACGGCCGAGGATGCCGATCCAGAAGGTATGCAGTTGTCTACGCCAGAGGCAGAACAACCGGCGAGCGCCAGAGCGACGAGAGAAACGGTGAGTACGGAAGCGATACGCGACATGGAAAACCTTCGGTGTGAATGGAGTGCGCAATCTGCGCGGGCACCTTCTAGTTTAGGTTCGCGCCAGGCAATGTCGTGACAGATTCAACGTTTACGGGGAAATTCACGGACGCACGTAACACGCACATTGCCTCCGCTTCCTCGTGGAGGCGATCGACATCCCCCGCGCTTGCGGTGGTTTCGATGGTGGGCCGAAGCGTCACGCTCGTCATCGCCCCGGAGCCTCCCTGGTAATTCATTGTCCCCGTGGTTTCGTCGACGTAATCGACGATCTCAATGCCCGCCTCATGGGCTGCATACAAAAACGAGAGCATGTGGCATTGCGCGAGCGCCGCCATGAGCAGTTCCTCGGGGTTCCAGAGTCGAACATCCCCGCCAAAGCCCCCTGCGGCGGATGCAACGAGTGCCGCGTGCTTGTCCGAGGTGATTATCGCCTCGTGTGAATAATCACCGCCGATTTCACGCTCGGTCGGGCTGCCGTTGTGCCAGCGGAGTCGGATTTCGAAGTTGTGGTTCATGGTCGTTTCTCAATTGGAGTTGGGACACCAACGGAGTACGATGGCGCTATGAACAGCGTAACCACGGATGTGACCCAAGAGCGTCTCGTCGTCACCGAAATTCCCGGACCAAAGTCCCTCGCCCTTCACGAGCGCCGAAAGAACGCCGTTTCCGCCGGTGTTGGTGCAACTTTCCCTGTGTACATCGAGCGCGCAAAGGGGTCAATCCTCGTTGACGTTGATGGCAACCACATCGTCGATATGGGAGGCGGCATTGGCGTCAACACCATCGGTCACGCGGACGATGCGGTGATTGAGGCAGCCTTCGAGCAGGCACAGCGTTTCACACACACCCTGTTTACGGTCACCGGTTACGAGTCCTATGTGCGCCTGTGCGAATTGCTTGCCCAGCACACACCGGGCAACTTTGCCAAGAAGTCGGTTTTGTTGAACTCGGGTGCCGAAGCCGTCGAGAACGCGGTCAAAATTGCCCGCAAGTTCACCGGTCGCCCCGGAGTCGCCGTCGTCGATCACGGCTACCACGGTCGCACCAACCTCACGATGTCGATGAACTTCAAGGCGATGCCGTACAACCTCGGTTTTGGTCCTTTTGCTGGTGACATCCACCACGCGCCCAACTCGTACCCCTTCCACGACAAGCTGTCGGGCGCCGAAGCGGCTGCTCGCACCATCTCGTGGCTCGATAAGCGTGCCGGCGCAACTGATTTGGCCTGTCTCGTTGTTGAGCCCATCCAGGGTGAGGGCGGATTTATCGTCCCCGCGGATGGCTATCTTCCCGCTCTCCAGAAGTGGTGTAACGACAACGGAATCGTCTATGTTTCGGACGAGGTTCAGTCGGGCATCATGCGCACCGGTGCGTATTACGCCTCGGAGCACTTCGGTCTGGTTCCCGACCTCGTGACCACCGCCAAGGGCGTCGGAGGCGGTTTCGTCATCGCTGCCGTTACTGGGCGCGCGGACATCATGGACGCCAGCCACGTCGGTGGTCTCGGTGGAACCTTCGGTGGAAACCCGATGTCGGCCGCCGCTGCGGTTCAGATTTTCGAAGAAATCGAGAAGCGCGACCTCATGGGTGAAGCCCAACGAGTCGGGCGCGTTCTCTGCGGAGCACTTCTCGACTTGCAGAAGAAGCACAACATCATTGGCGATGTCCGCGGTATCGGCGCGATGCAGGCGATCGAATTCACCGAGCCAGGAACCGACACTCCGATGTCAGACGTCGTCCCGTTCATCACGGCCTACGCGATTAAGAAGGGACTCCTGCTGCTCTCGGCGGGTACCTACGGAAACGTGTTGCGCTTCCTCCCCCCGGTCACCACGAGCGATGAACTATTGCTGGACGCTGTTGCGCTTATCGACGAAGCCCTTTCCGCTCGCTAATGCATCCGCTGTCGGTTGAGGGGTGCGTCGAACTCGCTTCCCTCGACCGAAACGGTCTCGTGGAATCGCGTCACATTGGTGCGTTTGTCGTCATCGACCGCGACGGCTCGGTGATCGAGTCCGGTGGTGATATCGATGCGACGATTTTTCCGCGCTCGACCCTCAAACCCTTTCAAGCGATCGCCACACTGAGGGCCGGTGCACAACTCGAAGGTGTTGAGCTAGTGCTCGCGACCGCAAGTCACTGCGGTTCTCATCGTCACACTGACGCGATTGAGGCGATGCTCGCGCACGACCACCTCGGCGTCGACGACCTCGGATGCCCCACCGATTGGCCACTCGGTTACAACGACAAGGCCGACCGGATTGCTGCGGGCGAAGGCCCACAGCGGGTCACGATGAACTGCTCCGGTAAGCACGCCGCGTTCCTGCGGGCGTGCGTCGCCAACAGTTGGGACACACAGACCTACCTGCAACCCGAACACCCCCTCCAGGTGCTCATTCGCGCGGTCGTCGAAGAATTCACCGGGGCGAAAAAGATCTGGCCGGCAGTCGATGGCTGCGGAGCGCCGCTGTACGGCATGAGCCTTCGCGACCTGGGGACCGGCATCGCCCGGGCAACGGATGGACACGATTCGGATGCCGAGCGCCTCGGCAATGCGATTCGCGCGAACGCCTGGGCGCTGGACGGACCGGGTCGCGACAACACGCGCGTCATCGAAAGCACCGACGCAATTGCCAAGATTGGAGCCGAGGGCGTGCTTATCATCGCCCGCGAGGGAATCGCGGTCGCCATCAAGTGTCTCGACGGCTCTCAGCGGGCGAACACCGCGGCCGCGGTCACCCTGTTCGCGCGTCACGGCGTCATCGATCGTTCCGTCGCCGAAGACCTCATCGACGAACTCGTCTCGCCGATTAACGGCGGTGATGCCGTCGTCGGACGTCTCACCGTCAGTGTCTAGGCGCTGGCTTTCAGTCGGCGGCGGCTGATTTCGCCACCCACCTGAGTGATGACGACCGCGAGAATCGCGAGGATGAACACCGCAGACGCGAGAACGTTCGCCTCGGCCGGGATCCCTCGGGCGGCCGCCGTGTAAATGAACGAGGGCAGCGTGTTGACCGGGCCTCGGTTAAAGTTCGTGATGATGAAGTCGTCGAATGACAATGCAAACGCGAGCAGAGCGGCAGACACGATTCCGGGCATCAACAGCGGGAA
>Ga0114971_10001107_pt1 | contig 18219 bp, 8 predicted proteins | sample M_140625_MF_Meta_FD_87320 | JGI IMG/M metagenome (GOLD analysis project Ga0114971, IMG submission 87320) | Freshwater microbial communities from Lake Montjoie, Canada to study carbon cycling - M_140625_MF_MetaG | ecosystem: Environmental > Aquatic > Freshwater > Lake | place: Lake Montjoie...
AACCCGGAGTGCCGGGAGCAGGCACAGGCTTACCCTCAGGCTTGGAGCCGTCGGGCTTGGGCGCTCCGGGAGGCATCTTCTCGTCTAAGGGCATCTTGCCGTCGGAACCCGGAGTGCCGGGAGTAGGCACAGGCTTACCCTCAGGCTTGGAGCCTTCGAGAGAAGGCTTGTAAGGCGTAACCGGTGCAGGAGGCTTAGGAGGCTCGACGACCGTGACGGTCAGAGTCTTCGCGTCACTCTTGTAAAGTAGACCCCAAAGTGTCGATTGTGTCGCCTCAAGGGTTACATCATGCGGCCCAGCAGACAACCAGAGCGGCTTGGGCTCGCGCTCTTTCGAAGTGCCGGGAATACCCTGGGCGAAGCTCCAATGATAGCTTTTCGAGCCCCAGTCCCAAGATCGGTCAATCGTTGTCAGATTTTTCACCAAGGCGGGCTTCTCGACTTCTGCAGTGACCTCGAAATCGACGACCGGGCGAGGCAGGCAGCACCAGACCAGGAATAGCAAGGCGGCCAGCGCGAGCAGACCGAGCAGGAAAATCTTCAGCCATCGCAGAAAATCACCACTAGTTTCCTGTCCTTCGGTCTCGGCTCGGGCGGTTCCTTCAAAAATCGCCTGCTCAGGAGATACGCTCACGAAATCGGCTCCGCCCACAGGTTCTAGCCCCCAGAGAATAAAGAGACGGGACTGGGAATACCAGTGTGGCCGATAGATACGATAGGCGGCAGGATAACGCTCAACCGAAGGCGGCCCGAATTTGAAGATGAAGTTACTGACGTCTTCAGGGATATCGGTGCGGTCAGCGAGACGCTTGAAGTTCGCCCAGGTGTTCAAGAAGCGCTGCCACTCACCACGAGGAATTCTCTCGCCGACCCGCAGGGCCCGAGTTAGCGACAGGACCTCAACATTATCGACATACTTGGTGAAGATGACCTGATTACCGTTGTCGGAAAATTCCGCCTGCGGAAAGAACTCTCCAAAAGCGCCTTCGACGCGCAGCAGATGCTGATAAGTCGGCTGCCAGTAGAGATGTTGATCGCCAGACTCGACGCGCAAGGCCCGAAAGTTCGCTACACCCGGGGGGTTAACGAACATCATGCCCCCCTTTGGGGATGGCTGGAACTTGGGCGGAACTAAGGCCATCGATTACGCCACTTCTGCGAGGCTAAAGTTCGCGCCTGCCGGATTACGCACCTGCCAGCATAGCACCTCGCGAATCGCTGTAACCGAGGTCGCACAAGACATGCGCGAACGATCGATTGGTTCGCCCAAGGAAGGCACCAAGAGATTGTAGCGGCTGTCTGCAAGCTCGTTCAGGGACTTGGCCCAATGGACTAACTTCTCGTGGCGTTCCTTTTCCGCATGTCCCTGTTGCTTCCAATAGTTCACCAAAGTGAGGCCTAGACGACGGACGATTTGGAGCTGGAAATCCTTGGCCATCGGATCTGTCTGAGCGGAAACGAAGACCGTAAGCGTCGTCCATGCGGCGATTGAGGCAGCATTCCCGGACAAGGACTCCAGGTACATGGCATGCACTTGAAGACCTAGATCAGTGTCCTTAAGCTTGGCAGGGGCTAGCACCTCGTAACCCTTTTCGGCTTCGGCTCGAAGCACTTCAGCGGCAGCCTTCTCCTTAGCGACTTCGACCTCAGTCGATTTGACCAAGGATTGAGAGACGGCTAGCTCGTTATTGAGTCCATCAACCTTACCCTCAATCTCGGAGAATCTCTTCATTAAGGCCTTCTGCTCGCCTTCGGCGATATTCAAAGCATCATCAGCCTTCTTTTTATCGTCCAAAGCAGTTGTAAGCTCGGTCGCCTTAACGCCTAGGTCTTTCTTTTTTTCTTCCAAATCCGTAAGAACAATGCTCAGTTTCTGCCTCAGTTCGCCAAGTTCAGATTTCGACAGCGCCGACACGGCAGCTTCAGAAATCTTATTCAAAAGTGTCGTCTCTAGTGTGGTAATCCTATCTTTGATAATTGTCTGGGCTTCATTGACTTTTGCGATCGTAGCTAATGCATTAACTTTAATACTCAGGTTAGAAATACCCTGACTCAACTGCTGGATATTTGGCGCGACCACAGGAACCTGCTGCGGAGCGTAATACGTAGTAGCTTGAGAATTTTCCCCGCGTAACGCCAAATAAATAGCCAGGAACAGGAACAAACAACCGCATACAGTCAAAATCCAGAAGAGATAGCTGGAGTGCCAGTAAGAATAAATAATAAGAGCCACGCCAATAAGTCCAGCCGCCGTAGATTTAAGAAGATTGTTCATGTTACTTGTTGGAATGGGTGGATTTGAAAATTTCTAACATGCCGGTATCCTGCCAGTGCAGAGAGTGTTCACCGACGGGATAGAGTTTGAGGATAACCTGCCCCGTGAGGTCGTCGCCAGTTTGGGCATTATAGACGCTGACGAGTTCAAGGCCGTCGGTCGTCTCCTGGGTCACCTGTCCGTTCGGAGTCAGACGCTGGAAGACAGCCTGCACGGCGGTGACCGAACCCTGGGTCACATCGATCCAGTCAAGACGATATACTGGTTCAGGGAAGCAAGAATTGGCGTTGAACATCTTTCGGCCGATTCTCGCACCGGTCTGGAGTGAGATTTCAGCAGAGACATCGTCATGCTCGCACATTATCGGAGTGCCGAATTTGGGCCCTGAGCGTGGCATCTCGCCCCAGATGTTCCGGTTGCCGGAATCGTTGTGAACGTTGATCTTCCAACCCTGGACGATATTAAGGTTCATGGCACGCTCAAGGGCGGCGCCGACGCAGGTGACGCTCTTGGCATCGGCGATGGCGGCATCCTCCCCTTCCTTGAAAGGATACCAAGTTCCGGCCTTGAAGCCACGGGTGAACAGGATGCGCTCAGCCGGCACTGGTACCATACGCTGGATCAGTGTGGAGATGGCCGGCTGTTCAGAGGGCTTGCCGCAGACCATAAGCAAGTCGACGTCGAACGAGGCGGCATACTTGGCCAATGAACGAACGAATTTACCGAAGATATCTTCCAACTGTCGGTCAAATTCGGCGGCATCGACGGCAAACTGCTTGTCCAGGGCGACATAACCGAGACCAAGGTTATTGGTAAGGTTGAAGAAACTTTTCTCCGTCACGCCGGCGTCCTGAGGCGTGAAGTTTAAGACGCCATCCGTCCACTTGCCTGAACAGCGACAGGACAGGAGGTGGATTGCCATCGGGAGAAGGCTACCGGTCAAAACCGAAACGCGGCTAGAAGTCTCAGTGACATTCTTCTCACCGACAAGGTACTCGCCGAACTTGGAGAAAAGATCGGGCGTATCCGCCAGACGAGGTAAGATGATTTTCTCGATGATGGACTTGACCAAAGCGTCGCCAGCTACGGTGGAAGAATCTTTAAAGAGGACCTTGGCGTCGAGCTCAACGGAAACCCCCTGCTTCTTGTCCTGATATTCCACGATGGAGACGTCGGAAGTGCCACCGCCGATATCCAGATTCATGACGCGCAGCTTAGGCATCTCGCCTTCTGTGCAACGCCCATTGACGGCAATCCAGTTCTCGCCCATCGCCACACCAGAGAGACGGTCGATGGATGCATAGATAAGCGGCAACTGGCTCGCGACGGCTTCATCCATGCGCATTTGCAGGTCAATTTCCGGCTCACCGGAAGGAATGTTGGTGGCTTGGAAGATACGAATCGCCTCCATCCACTTGGCACGATACTGAGAGATTTCCGTGCTGGTCCAACCTGATGGATAGGTCGCGATGACGTTGCGAATAGCGCGCCGATGGAACGCACCTTGCTGCTGGGTCCAGTTGAGCTCGTTGATCTGACGATGCGCCGTCTCCATGATGGAGAGCACCGACCACGTGAGAGTATTGCGGCGAGGGTAACGGGGGCTGGCGGGAGCCGTGACGGGTCGGTTTACCACCGACCATCCGCACGGTAGCTCCGGATTGTCTCCCCAGATGGTTCCTCGTTCGGGTTGGAAACGCAACATCAAGCCCGAAAGCAAGCTGAGCCGGCCGAGTCCGTTCTCCGAACCGAAGATTTCGTCACCGTAGTTGGGCACGCACGACCACGCCTGCGGGCTAGGTTCGCTATCCCAGAAGTAACGCTTAGCCGAGCTCTGCTGTAGCAGCTCACCAAGCTGCATGCGACGCTCAGATTCCTGACCCAAGGGCGACGAGCCATGGATTAGTTCCTCCATATCATCTCCCAGACAGACCGGGGAAAGTTTGACGAACATGTGCGGGATGCGTCGCTCGACCATGTCGAGTTTCTCTTCGATCGCAGCACCCTTAAGCTTGGCGAAGAAGGACGGCTCTACGCGATGCTTCTTGTAACGGGTCGCAACCAGTGAAATGGGCTTGGAGGACGCGGTCTTACTATCCGGATCGAAAGCACGGAATTCAGGCGATTTCAAAACGAAGCGCGAACTCACGATGGCGTCATCCACGAGAGTCTGCTTCGGGAGCAGAGAGTAGAAAGATGGCTTGAGCGAAAGGGGGCGACAGTTCTGCGCGAAATTACCCGGCTTACCCTTGGAATGCTCGAGGACGAGGACGGCGGTACGTGAGTTTCCGAAATCGATGATAAGATCGACGTCGACCGGCGTGGACTTCAGCACGTCGCTCCAGCGGAAATTCAGGGTCATCTGGCGTCCCTCGATGATCACGATTTTAGGGGCATCCCCCTGCACGGATGTATCATCCTTGTCGTAATATGGCTGCTGCGGATCGCCGTACTGCTTAAAATGCGACTCTTCCCCCGGACTAGGCAAAGTTTCATCGTAGGGCCAACCCCGGTCACTGTTCCCTAGGTTAGTTTCAACTGCGAGCCATAGACCTCTGATCTTTTCGTTGCCGTGGCGACACTCGCCGAATCGGTAGCGAAGATACTTATGGACCTGTGGCTGATTCACCTGAGTCCACGAGCTGGATACATAGTAGGTCACCTTCCCCTCCCAAGGGCAGTTCCCCGCCTCGCCGTAGCCTACAGGTGAACCATCGGCTAGCGAAATACACGCGGCCCGGTTAGCGATGATCTTCTCACGGACTTCCATGTCCAAGACATCGGAGGGGTCAGGCCCCAGCGGGAAAAAGAACAGCCGAAAGCCCGTATCGGGCACGAGTAGAATTTTTTCGTCAAAGGTTTTCATGGAGATTAGGCTAGCCAGAGGTTATGGAGTTCGTTGTCACCGGGGAGAGCAGGACGGAGCGGCGCAGCCGGCTTAAGGGTCTTTAATGATTCAAGGAAGGGCTTGATGACCTTCTGGTAGTGGGGTGAATCCTTGTTCTCACCCAGATCATTCTCCCACCCGACCTGCTGCTGCATGACGGTGGCGAGGGACGCCTGTTCGACGCGCGAACCTGGCTGCAGACGACCATGGCGCAGAATGTTACCCATGACGACCGCGAGCTCACGGCGCAGGATTCGGGCCGGCGCCTCGGACGAAAGGAAACCCATCTCGTCGCTGATCCAGGCGACCAGGTGCTTGTCTAACTCCCGTCCCTCGGACATGAGCTTGATGAGTCCGCGAGCCTCGGTCTCATCGCGGAGTCCGAGGACGCCCCAGTTGAACCCCTTAATCTTCTTCATGCGGGCCACCGAACCTTCGCGCCAGCGCGACCACTGGCGCGTGAGATAGGCGAGCTTGGATTCACGGTTTAACTGAGCATAGCGCAGCGGAAGTGGCTCTAGCTCCTCCGGCTCGACTGCCAGAAGGCTGCGGATCCAGAAGGAGTAAAGCGAGGTGCAGTCCTCGATCTGCTCGAACTGCGTCAACTCACGCGGCAGCGAAACCGCCCAGAGGTTCAAGTTCGCCTCGATTGTCCTGCCGACCTCGGCGATGACCCGGAGCTGCTGAGCACCAGCGTCCTCGACGGCAGGGATGGCCAGGTTGAGTAGCTGCTGGCCTGCGACGACGTCACGGTCGGCCAGGCGGGCAAGATGGGAGAGCCGATTGGAGGCGCGTAGCTTCTCGAGCTGACGCTCGAAGAAGTAGCCGACACCACCGTCAGGGTCAGCGACTAGACGTTCGAAGGAACCCAGCGATTCAGGCGAACGGAAGACACGATTAAAATCGGCATCACGCTTCACGATATCTACGGCCACCTTGCGCTCAGCCGCATCTAGGCGAATCTCGCCGGCGGCCTTGAAAGAAGTGTAGGTAGTCGTGAAGTATGAGGCGTTGGCCGGACGATCGAGAGGGGCAAGCGGCTCCAGCATGTCCTTGAACAAAGGTCCGACACCAGCCTGGGGCTTAGTCTGCGCCAGCTCGACGAGCACATGACCAAAGAAAGTCATGCAGACCGAGAGAGGCAAAGGAGTCGTCTCAGATACATTCGACGTCGACTGGAAGGACGGGTTCACGCGCTCCCACCAATAACGAATACCGGAGCAAAGCTGTTCAGGCTTGGACGGGAAACTCTTAGCACGGATGAGCAGCGCGAATGCGTCGATGGAAACTTCATCGCCGTAGCCCATGACGATGGAGGAGGTCTTACCTCGCTTGAAAACAGTGGTCAGCAGCTGATGGTCACGGTCACCAATCTGGGTAAGATCGAGTTTCGTGAGCGAGTTACCTTGGCCGTCCTTTAGGGCTACACCAGGAAAGTCGAGGATGTCGGACTCCTTGATGAGCTGGAAGAAAGGTTGACGGGCGAGCGCGTCCGGCACCTTGACCGGTACGACGATTTCGCGGACAAGGGCCTGGAAGAGGCCGAATTCCTCACCGGCGATCTCTGCCGCGGCGGTTCCCTCCTCAATCAAGATCGCCCCGCCCTCTTCGCGGAAGCCGAGAGACCGGATACGCCGGAGCGTCTCCTTACCGAACTCGTCCAGGACGTCCTTCTTGACACGCTTAAACGTGTCGATGTCGAGCAGCAGGGCCGCCACGCCCATCGTACAATAAACTTCGCGCTTAGCCCAGCAGAGGGACTCGACCTTGGAACGTAGATTCCGAAAAACCCCGGAAATCGTAGGCGAACCGTCCCAGAAAACCGTCGAAGCGAAATGGATGGCGGCTTCCTCGGACTGAGCGAGGTCTGACGAATCCAACAGGTCGCGCCGTAGTCCGTCCCAGTAAGGAGCCAGAGCCGCGTAGCGAGCTTCGCCGCTCTTAATGAACATCCCGACAACGTCGAGGATCTCACGCAGGAGCTCGTAAGCCGCGCGATTCGAGCCTGGAGCCAGGCTACCGGGCTTCTTGAGGAAATCCTTGGTGATCCGATCGCGGTCCCAATAGACATTTGTGCTATCGGCGGTCGCCGGATTGCACTCCGAAAGGTAACCGAACGCCAAGGCGTGCATGACGTGCGAGAGCGAGTTGAACTTCAGTCGGACCGGATAGCGCGGATTGCGCACAGATACGGCGGCGGTGTAGCGCGTGACGCAGCCCGACGCGTCTGCGCCGGCGGCGAAAGGGTTCAATGAAACGACCCCGAGCTTACCCTTCCAAAGAAAGGATACTGGCTCGGCTTCGTCCCAGGTCAGTACGGTGCTGAACTCCCCCTTAGGACCTTCCTTAATCTCACCATCAAGATAGGCCGAAAGCAGGGTCGACTTGCCAGACTGGGACGGACCCCATACAGCCAGTGTTTTGCGATCGGTATTCGCCGGGCGACGCGCGTTAGCAATCGCGTAAAGGGAGTCGAGCCAACTACCCCGGGCCAGGACATGGTCCGGATGGTCCTTGATGCGACGTACACCAAACTTCCAATACCAGTCTAAGGACTCGGCGAGTTTGGTCGGCGAAAGCTCGAAGCGCAGGGGCATGGCGAAGGGTTGGGCATTTCCGTGCCCGTATCCAGAAGTATTTTAGTAACATTTATCTACTATACGACTGATATATTTCATATAAATCGTTAAGCGTAAGACGTTCATTTTATAATACTTTAAGTATACCTGATTAGGTAGAAAACACCTTTACGGATTGAGCCCGACCTCAACCGTGTTATCACTATTAACCCATACGCCTCCGATTCACCCTAGACCGCCTTACCAGGCTGATTGCCGCTACTCCGCATCAAGCCAGTCTTATTTAAGAGTTATAAGCAACCCGCAGAGTATTTCCTAAGATTTAAGTCTTTCCGCGGGATTCCCGTCGGATGAATATGACGTATGCGCCTCGTCTGGCTTTATCTCACCGTCCTTGCCCTCCCGCTCGCCGGCGCCGACCGCACACCGGAGGCCGAATTCGCCGCCTGCCAACCCAAGGCGGTCGCCGGCGACGCAAAGGCGCAGAACGAGCTTGGATGGCGTTACAACAACGGCTTCGGTACGGCTAAAGATACCAATGCGGCCGTGCTCTGGTTCCGAAAGTCGGCCGACCAAGGCTATCCCAATGCCCAACGCAATCTAGGTCTGGCCTATCTTTTCGGAGAAGGCGTCGCCGAAGATCATGTGTCAGCGGTCCGCTGGCTCACCATGGCGGCCAACAAGGAAGACGCCACCGCGGAGTACTACCTCGGCCAATGCTACCAGAAGGGCGTGGGCGTAACCAAGGATATCGACGTCGGCTTCCGCTTGCAATACATGGCGGCGCTGCATGGTTACGCCTTCACGCCGGAGCATACAGCCGCCGACACGGCCGCCCTTAGCCAGTGGAAGCAGACTCGTGACGAAACCCGATCTTTACTGAACGACGGGCAGCTAGCGAAGGCATACCTCAACGAAAAAGACGCCCTCGGCATCGCGGTCGACAAGTTGGGCGAGAAGCGCTGGCAAGCCATCGCCTCAGCGATCCGGCTGCTCGAGATTGCGATCAAGCTCAAACGCTGGCCACAAGCCTACCAGCATTACATCACGGCTCAGCATGGCGCCCTCAACGCCATGGCCGAAGTCATCGCCAAACCGGATGACATCGAGCTACCGGAGTACATGACGCAAACGGCCAAGCTTCTTTTGAAGCGAAAGGTCGAAGAAAAGAACAGTAAGGAAGGCCTCCGGCTTCTAGACCAGCAAATCCAGTTACTGCAGGCGGAGTTCGGACGTGACACCCTCTTCCTGGCTCCGACCCTGAAAGAACGCGCCGAAGTCTATTACGAGACCATGCAGATGAAGGAGTCCGATGCGGACTACGCGCACTACATTCGGCTCAACCGTGAATACCTCGGCAAAGATGACGAAATCATGGGGAGCGCCCTGATGGATTATGCCCGACATCTGGGGCGTCGCCGACTCATGGCCGAACAGGTTACCGTCCTCAAGGAAGCCCTCGCCCTCAACCTTAAGACCAGCAAAATAGGTTACGCCTATACTTGGATCAAAGGCAGCCTGCTCAAGGCACAGGTCACCCGCAGATTCCTGGACGGAGAGGAATTCCAGGCGGTCGGCAACCTGCCATCCACGGAAGCCGAGCTTCGGAAGTTGGCCGACGAGGGCGACCCCTTGGCCTGCTTCCGCCTTTCGGTCGGACTCAGTTCTGGAGAGTTTCGTTCACGCGTCACGGTCGAGATGGTGGAGCTCTCCCCGGAGTCCAAGCTATACCAGGACGCCAGCGTCGTCCCGTTCATAGACGACACCAAGATCACTGTAGGCTATTTCGACGAGAAGATTGCACGGCGCTTCGTACGACTCGGGCACGGATTCGCTCAGTACGAGCTGTCCAACCAGCTTACCCGCCAGAATAATCCTTGGCCCAAGGTCGAGGGACTGGCGGGTAACCGTCGGGACACGGAAGTGACCAAGGAATCCTATGAGTTGCTCTGCCTTGCCGCGGAAGCAGGCGTCCCGGCCGCAGTACAAGAGCTAGGCAGCCTGAGCTACTACGGCCAATACGAAGAGGAAGCCAGTTCGCGCAATGAGTACAACCCGTTCGTGGGTGCCGATGGTCATTGGTATAAACGTATCTACATCCCAGAGACAAAGGGTAAGCAGACAGTCCAACGTCTAACCGACGACCCTGTCATCATCCGGAAGGACTTTGCCATGGCGGCTTATTTCAAGCGTAAAGACTTCCGTATCGGAAAGGATGTCAACGCCGCCTATCACCTGGGGATCATCTATGCTGACGGCGCTCGGGAAAGTTCCCGCGCGAGTTTCCGTGGCATCGAGTACCCGGCGATCATTCCGGATAAGGTCGAAGCCGCCGCGTATTTCTATGTCTGCCTTTACGCCAAAGACTTCTACATGACCAGCAAGGAGGGTCTTGAAGAGATGCTTCAACATCAAAGGCTCAGCCCGGCCGAGCGCCAAGCCGCCCAGCAAAGAGCCAAGGAGCTGCTCGTCTCACGGGTCCGCGGCTAATCCCCCACTTTTTCCTCCCATAAAATGTATACTATCTCACGCAACGGTCAGGAAGTCGGTAAGTATCCTAAGCAGGAGATTCTTGACGGATTGAAGACCAGCTTCTTTTTTTCCACAGACTATTGCTGGCAGGCTGGCATGCCGGGCTGGAGGACGCTTCGAGAAGAATTCGCCGCAGACACCCCACCTCCCATGCCCCAAGCCAGCGCTCCACCCATGCCCGCTGGCTTCCCCGCCCAACTTGCAAAGGGTCCGCTCGGCCACACCATGATTTGCCGTCAATGCGGTACGACCAGCTACAAGGTCGAGACTCAGGACAGCAGCTTCATTCCCAAGGGCTCGGCTTCCTGGTGGCTCTTCATGATATTCCTGTTCCCGATTTCGCTGCTCATCTACTTCATAAATGAGAATAAGTCCAAGGAGACCCAGGCCTGCAAAACGTGCGGCAGCAATGCGCTGATACCGATTCATTCTCCAGAAGGCTCTGCCCTTCAGGCCAGGTCAGGTCGAAGCTGAGTGCTAGCCGTAGCGCAGGACAACATGACCCGATTAGATTTAGATTCAAATCGACTTCAGTCTCCACAAAGCAAAGTGACTCCACCACAGTTAGTTAAGATCAAAGATAAACCTTCCTGCCCAATGAGAAGCTATTACCGAGTGATGCTGGGCAAGAAAAGCTCCCATGCCGACCCGTGTCTCAAGGGTGGATTTATCGGGGCTGATTTCGGGGTCACGGAAGATTTGAGCGGCAGCCTCGCCCTTGAGTGGAAGGAGTTCGGAAGGAAAGTGGCTCCGATCTATGCTGCCAATCGCCCGGACAAGTCAAAGATTGCCGCCGGTCTAGCCTGTGGTGCCCTTTGGACCATCTGCAAGGGCATGCAGGCAGGTGATATCGTTCTAGCCCCTGACGGTGAGGGGTCGTACCGAGCCTCCGAGGTCATGGGGGACTATTCCTACGCTGCCGGAGAGCCCCTCCCCCACCGTCGCCCAGTCCGCTGGCTAGATGTCGTCATTCCTCGACAAGCCATGAGCGAGGGCCTCCTTGGTTCTGCGGGCGTACCGCTGACGGTCGTCGGCCCCAACGCCATCACCGCGCATGCGGACGAGATCGAAAGGCTCATCGCCTCAGGTCCTGCTTCCCGCGCCTTGCAGCCTGACCCCATTCAACCTGCCACTGACACCAGTTTCGCCTTGGAGAAACATCTGGAGGAGTTCCTGGTGAGCAACTGGAAGAGCACTGAGCTAGGACAAGAATATGACATCTATGACGGCGGAGATGGGCTGGTCGGACAACAGCTCCAGACCGACACAGGCCCTCTAGACATCCTAGCCATTAGCAAGGACAAGCGCCGACTGCTCGTCGTCGAACTCAAGAAAGGACGCGCCGCCGATGCCGTCGTCGGACAGGTCCTCCGCTACATGGGATACGTCAAGGAAGTGTTAGCCGAAGCCGACCAGACCGTCCACGGAGTGATCATCGCCAGAGATGACGACACCAGGCTACACCGCGCCCTTTCGATGGTCCCGTCCGTCTCCTTCTACCGCTATCAGGTCAGCTTCCGGCTTACTAAAGCCTAAGCATCAAATACCTCGCGGCGGTGCCAGGCGAGGTGTGCCGGGTCTGGGCGGAGGGTTGCTTGGAGCGCGAAGGAAAGAGGGCGGCCGTTAAGGTCGGCAAGCCTGAAGTGACTGCCGCCGGGCAGGACGGATTCGGCGATATCGGTCATTGCAACTTGGATGCGCAAGTTGTCGTCGATGGTCCACAAGCCTGCATCAAAGAGATCGTGGGCTGTCGGCGTCAGGGCCAGGCCGTTGTCAGGACTGTCAGGACCTCGCTTGGAGTGGGCATGGATGTGCGCCGCCTCCAGGGGGTAATATGTGGACCTTGATGCCACGAGTTTGTAGCCTGTGAGAGCGCAGGTAAAATGATATCCAGAGATAACAGAGACTGCGAAGCGGGCATTCCTCCCTCGGTGCATTTGGGCTTTGTAGCTTTCTTGATCCTCACGTATTGAAGCTAGCTCATCAGAGGAAGGTACTTGCATGCCCAAGGCGACGTATAAAGCGACCTGCTCAGAAGCAGTGAAGTAGGTAGCCACAATCCTCCGTCTGGCCTCCTGGCGGAATCTGGGGTCCATAAATCGTGCCAGCATGGCAGGATCCAGACGCACTACCCTCTCCTCATCCCCCACATGGGCATAAATGCCGTCCGAGGCCAAATAACGGAAAGGCATAACTAGATCGATAACGTTACCCCTCCTTGGGGCACAAATGGGAGAATAAGATCGGAAGCGCAGGTTTAGCTGGGCGTCCTTATTGACCAGACCATCTGCACCGACCAAACCGGCTTCGACCAGATCCAAGATCGCCAAGACCAGCAAAGGCTTATTTGGCGCCATCCCCTTTCGGTCTTTAGCGACTTTCAGTCCAACTAACCGATTAAGCGCGGCATCAACCATGTCCATAACCCTGCAACCTCCGCGGCATGCCACAATAAAATATTAAACCGCCGCATATAATCTCCTGGATCTAAGATCCGGTAGCTCAAAGCTCCAAGCTATGAACGAGATCAAGCCGGGGCTCTACGAGGCGATCATTACCCAGAGACTTAGCGATGCTCTCAAGGCGTCCGGCCTGGAACATGAACGTGCCAAGCTTGGAAAAAACGATGCACCCGCCCTACTCGCGCAGTTCCTTAACGCACTCACGCTCCAGACACTTGAGTCTGTAGATGAAGACGACGCCAGAACGAAGCAGCTCGAGGTAGTAAACGCAGTTCTCGCAACACTTGAGAGATTTAACCCGGCGCTTGGCGGCGACAAAGTTGAGATTAGCAGCGAATTCTTGCAAGGCATCCGGGCAATCGGTCGCAACGCACTGCCGATACCACCGTCCACACCACTCAGCCAAAGCGCCCTATTCACCGGTGCACCAGCGAAGCCGCAGCTTAGCAACGAACTTCTGGCCGAAATGCGCTCCGCAGACCGCGTCGACATCCTAGTTTCTTTCATCAAAAATTCCGGTCTACGCATCCTCGAGGAGGGATTCAAAGACCTCAGAAATCGCAATATCCCAGTAAGAATCATCACAACGACCTACATGGGGGCCACAGATGCCGAAGCGATTGAGCGTCTCTCCGGATACCCCAACGTGGAAATAAAGGTGTCTTACGACACTAACAGCACCCGACTTCACGCGAAGGCCTACTACTTTGAACGAGCCAGCGGGTTTTCGACTGCCTACGTAGGTTCATCTAACATGTCCAATCCCGCAATGACCGGGGGGCTGGAATGGAATCTCAAGGCCACACAAACCGATCTCCCCAACATACTGAGGGCCTTCGAAGGCGAATTTGGGACTTACTGGAATGACCCTCGATTCCAAACCTACCAGGAGCAAAGGGATTCCAAGAAGCTCAGAGATGCCCTAATCGCGGGAAGAACTGAACACATCCCAGGCCAATCGATCATCCTTTTCGACGTCACCCCACGTGCATACCAGCAGCGAATCCTGGATACGCTAGAAGCTGAGCGCTCGGTTCGCGGGTCCTATCGCAACCTCCTGGTAGCCGCCACGGGAACAGGAAAGACGGTGATCTCTGCCTTCGATTATAAAGCATTCTGCGACGCAAAAGACGGGACGCGCCCAAAGCTACTCTTCCTAGCGCATAGAGAAGAAATCCTAAATCAAAGTCTACAAACCTTTCGCCACGTCCTTAAGGATGCCGGATTTGGAGAACTCATGGGCGGGTCAGCCGGCGAGGCCCAAAACATGGATCACCTCTTCTGCACCGTACAGACGGCGCAGTCGCGGCGCATCTGGGAAAAGCTCGGCCGCAACTACTACGACTTCATCGTCGTAGACGAGGCCCACCACTCAGCTGCCAATACTTACACCGAGATCCTTGGTGGCTTCGACCCAAAGATACTCCTCGGTATGACCGCCACACCGGAGCGCATGGACGGGGACTCAATCCTACCGCTATTCAATAACCGGATCGCAGCCGAACTTCGCCTGCCTGAAGCGCTGGAAGAAAAGCTCCTCTGCCCTTTCCAGTACTTTTGCGTAGCCGACCCTGTCAGCCTCGCCGACAACTCATTCTGGGAACAAGGAAAGTACAAGACATCGGCACTCGAAAAGGCCTACGTCGAAGACAACGCCACAGCGAGTCAACGCCTAGGAGCGATCCTATCGGCGCTCGAGCGCTACAGCTTTGGTAACATAGGCGGAGTCAAAGGCCTTGGTTTCTGTGTCAGCATCAAGCATGCCGAATTCATGGCCCAGAGCTTCAATGAGAAGCAAATCCCCTCTATCGCACTCACCAGCCTGACAAACGAGGAAGTCCGTAAGGCTGCCGTCCAGCGACTTAGATCAGGGGATCTGAAATTCATCTTCACCGTAGACCTATTCAACGAAGGCGTCGACATACCCGAGGCAAACCTCGTCCTATTCCTGCGCCCAACGGACAGCTTGACCGTATTCCTGCAACAGCTTGGTCGAGGCTTACGCCATGCAAAAGGAAAGGAATGCCTCGTCGTGCTCGATTTCGTGGCGCAGATGCACAAAAAATACCGCGTTGATCGAAAGTTCGCCGCACTACTCTCGGGCCGCCGCTTCAACATCAAGAAAGAGGTCGAGTTAGGATTCCCCCACGTGCCTGCCGGCTGCTCGATCCAACTTGAAGCACAGGCCATGGAGCAGGTTGTCGCCAACATCAAAGCGGCCTACTCGAACCTCAAGAACTACGTAAAGGAAACGGTAGCCACCTTCGAACAGGACACCGGAAAACGACTTACTTTTGGCAACTACATCCATACCTACGAAATCGACCCCGCCCGACTTCTTGACGTTAAATCGTGGAGCGCATGGAAGAACGAGGCACTAGGTTTAGTCGCCGAGCCGGAACCAGACTACGAACCCCTGAAGCAGGCGGCAGAACGCATCGCACAAGCAACCGGCCCCAACTATCTGAAGGCCATCAAAGGATTGCCCCAATCCGGGCTAGGCATGATCGCCTCAGGCGATCGGGCCGCCATCATGCTCCATGGCTTAATCTGGCAGAAGCCAGGCAATAAGTTAGGGATGACCGACAAGTCGGATACGTTCAATCGACTGAAATCAAACCCCCGAGGGCTTGCTGACATCGCTGAAGTCGCTGAATACAAACTAGGGATCACTAATACCCTCGGTCTACGTCCGTACGCAGACCTCCCCCTGGATCTACACGCGCACTACGGGAATGACGAAATCCAGGCAGCCTTCGGCAGGGATATCTTCGCAGGTTCAGGTCAGAAACAAGTCGGAGTCCTACCGTTCCATTGGTGTAAGGCCTACGCCTTACTAATTACCATAAACAAGTCGGATCGAGACTTCTCACCCTCGACCATGTACCGAGACTATCCGATAAGCAGAGAACTTTTCCATTGGGAATCGCAGTCAAATACTACCCAGAATTCGGAAACTGGACAAAACTTAATCAATCACGCCTCAAGGGGTTACTCCATCCATCTATTCGTCCGAAGCAACCGCTCCATTGGTCCGGTGACCGCACCTTTTCAATACCTAGGCAAAGCTAACCATGTTGAGCATAAAGGTGAAAGACCCATAGCCATTATCTGGAAACTTGAGCACCTCATACCCGGGGAACTCCTCGAAGGCGGACAGTAGTCGTTATCCCAACTATTTTCAGCGGAATGCCCGGGAGAGGTTGCACGAACTTCACGGGTAGGCATAAGGAAGGGGCGCTAAATGTCCCTGCTTAAACCCTCATTCGTTGGATGGTCGAAGCCTCTCGCCCAGGCTGTGGCTTCATGCCTAATTGAAGAGGCCCGAGCAGGTGCAAATGTGCAAACCGGCCAAGGCCCTGTGCAAAAGTGCAAAGGTGACGGCATGCCGATTGATCTCGGCTGCAATCGGATAATCGTGCCGTCGAGTTTCGCGAGTCGGTTGATTCAAGAAGAGCTGGCGAAGCAGGCTCCTAACGGAGTCCTGCTTCCGGTCTTTCAAACGCCCACGGAGTTTCTGAACTGGGGAGACCGCAGTTCAGGTGCAAAAGTGCAAAACGGCCAAGGGCCTGTGCAAAGGTGCAAAAGTGGAGACGGTGGGTTTACGGCGGCGAGTTCGGCAGATGCGTTGATGGCTTGGATTGAGGTCCTGCAGGCGACGGATCGATCTACCCTGCCCCATCTGTTCCCGAACGGGAAGCCGGGTCAGTTTACCTTCGAGGAAGCGAAGCGTCTGGCGGAGACTTTGTTCGAGCTGCGCGATGAACTGGGCGGTTCGGCCCAGGGCCTCGATTTCGCCGGCGTGGCCGCGCTGCCTAAGAACCCGGAGAAGCCACGCTGGGATGATCTTGCGACCCTTGAGTCTGGCTACCGTGACGTGCTGACCCGACGCGGCCTGAAGGACCATAACGACCTGCGATCCGAACTGGCCCGAGGAAACGATAAGCCCGATGGTGTCACCCATATCTGGCTGGTCGGCCTGACTGACCCGCAGCCGCTCTTCATCACGGCCCTGGAACGCCTACAGGACCACTTCGCCATCCAAGCCATCGTCGGCGCGGATGCCGATGAGGCCGCCAACTTCGACCAATGGGGCCGCCCCCTGCCGGAAGCCTGGAAAGACCGCCGCTCTGACTGGAAAGACTACGCCCAAAGCGTCCACGTGACCGGCGACGCTCCTGGTGCCCTGAAGAAACTGCGCACTCTACTCGGTGACACCCTGCCCACCGACGGCGTCCACGCGGTCTGCGCCTGCGATCGAGAAGTCGATGCCCCCAAGATTGCGGCGCTGATCCATTCGCTGGGCGCTGATGCGGTGAACCCCCTTGGGGTCGCCCATGGCTCGCACGGCCTCCACCACGCCCTCCGCGCTTGGAGCCGATGCCTGGGTGGGCATGAACCCGACTTCGAAGCCCTGCGTGAAGCCCTACGTATCCCAGACTTGGTTCGCATGACCACGGGAGGCGCCACTCCGGTCGCCTTCACGGAACTGAACGAGCAACTCGACGTCGCCGATCGCACGATGCTGCGCGGCGGGGTCAGTGAAGTCTGCGCCCAGATCGCGAGCCTGCCGAAGCCGGTGGACGACTTCCGCAAGGAGGCCGACTACGAAGCGATGCAGAAACTGCCGGCCCGACTAGAAGCGTTGCTCAAACTCCGCGACGTGCAGATGGCGCTGCCTTGGCAGGATGCCTTGGTGACGACAATCTCCCTCCTGACGGTCAGCAAGAAACTCCGCGAGGACGACCCGGACGGGGCCTTCGCGATCGAAGTCGCGGAGACCATCATCGAAACGGCCAAGGAAATTCAGGCCGCCTACGAAGCCGGTAAGACGGATCTCACCCATGAGCAACTCATCGGGCTGACGCTGGATGCGGCGAGCACCCAACGTCACCGACGCAGCGACGCCCAGGAAGCGGTCAACCTCCCGGGCTGGGTCGAAGCCCCGTGGGATCCCGTCCCGCACATGATCCTGTTCGGGCTGAACGACCACCTGATCCCTAGGGTCGTCCACGCCCACCCCTATTTACCAGCGAGCCTGCGCGCCTTGGCCGGCCTGCCGACCAACGAGGCCGTGTTCGCCTCGGCGGCGTTCACGTTCGAGCAGCTCTGGCGTCGACGCCTCGGCCACGGCTGGCTGGACGTCATCGTACCCCAGCAGGATGCCGACGGTAACCCGCTGCGTCCTTCCCGCCTGCTATTCCAAGCTCCGGACGAGTCTTTGGGCTCTCGAGTCAGCCACCTGTTCGCGGACGCCCCTAATAGCGATGCCCAGCCCTACTGGGAGATCTCGGACGCCCATAAGTTCGTCCCCCTCGCCGAAGCCAGCGGCGCGGCCCGCGTCCTTAAGTCCATCTCCGCGACGGCCTTCAAGACCTACCTCGCCGATCCGGCCGAGTTCTGGCTCAAGCGGGCGCTGCGCATGGATGAAGTAAAGCACGGCAGCATCGAACTCGATGCCGCCGGCTTCGGCTCATTGGCGCA
>Ga0114971_10001111_pt1 | contig 18206 bp, 19 predicted proteins | sample M_140625_MF_Meta_FD_87320 | JGI IMG/M metagenome (GOLD analysis project Ga0114971, IMG submission 87320) | Freshwater microbial communities from Lake Montjoie, Canada to study carbon cycling - M_140625_MF_MetaG | ecosystem: Environmental > Aquatic > Freshwater > Lake | place: Lake Montjoie...
ATGAACCATATCCCCTACCGTGGCGCGGCGCCGGCGGTGCAGGACCTGATCGGCAAGCGCGTCGCCGCGCAGGTCATGCCGGTGCATGTGGCCCGCCCGCTGGCCGAACAAGGCCAGATCCGGTTGCTGGCGGTGGGCAGCGCAACCCGTTCAGCGGTCGCGCCGGACGTGCCGACCGTGGCCGAGGCGGGGTTTCCTGGGGCGGAGGTCGATCTCTGGTTCGGCTTGCTGGGACCGGCTGGCCTGCCCCCTGCCCTGGTCACGCGGATCAATCAGGCGGTGAATGTCTGGCTTGGTGAGGCAACGGCGATCGCCGCGCTGAAGGCGCAAGGCATGGTCCCGGTTGGCGGCACGCCGCAGGCCTTCGCCGACCTGTTGCAACGCGACCTGCTCCGCTGGGCGGCGGTGATCAAGGCCAACGCGATCACCGCGGATTGAGGCCTAGAGCAGGATGCGTTCACATACGTTCACGCATCCTGCTCTCACGTCTCTTTGGTCGCGGGATTAGAGCGCGATCCGTTGAGGCGGAATCGCCGAAGGCGCTGAATCGCGTGATCCAACACATGCTAGAGCGGGCTGCGTGAACGCATGTGAACGCAGCATGCTCTAAGCGTTTTCGGCGACCCTGCCTCAGGTCGGGTCCGCGATCACATCCACCGGCGGTTCGGTCGACTCGTCCGACCAGCCACGCCGGTCACGGGCGCGCTTGGCGAGCAGCGCGGCGCCGGCGATACCGGCAGCGAGGCCAAGCCCGGCGACGAGCGGTGCCGTGGCGGCCAGCAACGCCACGCCCAGGGTCGTCCGACCAGCGAGGCGGAGTGGGGAGCAGCGACAAATGCGCATGGTACAATCCTAAAGCTATGCCCCTAGAGCATGCCGCGTTCACATCCATTCGCGCCGCATGCTCTAAAGGGTTGTTTCCAGGGCATCTTCACACGTTCAGATGTGCCCATCTGCCCGCGATCAGCTCCCGGCCAGTCTCTGTTATGTTGGATCAGCGAGTGATCCAACAAGATGGAGATAACCTGCTCTAGGACCGGTATTTTCTAGAGCAGGAGGTCCGATCAGGTGAGTCCACCCGAGCGGATTTGCTCTAGATAGTGGCGCGGCGTCGCCGTGGCACAAGGGCATCCCGGCAGGATGCCAAAGCGCGACCCTGGGCGAGGCCCGGGTCTCTGAGGAGTGGTCGATGCAGTATCGGATCGCGGTGATCGGCGCCAATGAGCCGCTGGGACGGGAAGTGCTGCGGACCCTGGCCGAGCGGGAATTCCCGGCGCGTGAGGTGCTGGCCCTCGGGAACGGCAGGGCCGCCGGGCAGGAGATTTCCTACGGTGAGGACAAGATCCTGAAGCTGCGCTCGATCGAAGGCTTCACCGGCGAAGGGTATGATCTGGTCTTCGCGGTCCCCGGCAAGGGCTTTGCCGCCATGGCCGCCCGCGCTGCTACGGCCGGGGCCCTGGTGATCGATTGCGGGGCGGAACACCGGCTGTCCCTAGGCGTGCCGCTGGTGGTGCCGGAGGCCAATGCCCGGGCGTTGGCTTCGATCAAGCGGCACATCGTCGCCAATCCCTCACCGGCGGCGATCGCGCTGGCCACCGCGCTCACGCCGCTGCACGCGCGGGCCAAGGTGCTGCGGGTGGTGGCCTGCGTGCATCTGCCGGTCTCCGAAGCCGGCAAGGCGGCGATGGACGAGTTGTTCAATCAGAGCCGCGCGGTGTTCGTGAACGACCCGTCGGTGCCCGAGCAATTTCCCAAGCCGATCGCCTATAACCTGATCCCGCAGGTGGAGCGGATCGAGCCCGATGGCGAGACGGCCGTCGAGCACGCGCTCGGCCTGGAGCTCCGCAAGATCCTCGATCCGGACCTGCGGGTCGCGGCGACCTTCCTACGGGCGCCGGTTTTCATCGGCCTCGGCATCGCCCTGCATGCGGAGTTCGAGCACGCGATCTCCCCGGCCGAGGCGAGCGGCATGCTGCGGGATGCCCCCGGGCTGCAACTCGTCGATCGGCGGGAGGATGGTGGCTATGTCACGCCACTCGAAAGCGCTGGGGAGGACGCGGTTTATGTCGGGCGGCTCCGCCGCGATGCCAGCGTGCCGCATGGCTTGGCGCTGTGGCTGACGACGGACAACCTTCGCAAGGGCGGGGCCTTGAATGCCGTGCAGATCGCCGAGATCCTGCATGCCGAGGGCCGGCTGGGCAAACCGCCCGGCTGATCAGCGGCCGTTGACGATCCGGCCGGCCTCATCGATCACGCGGGTCCCGCTGCGCTCCAGGATGAAGGCCTCCTGGGCCTCACTGTCGCTGGACAGCAGCTTGGCCTTGATAAAGGTCACCTCCAAAAGTCGCTTATCGCAGCGCTTTTCGGGCGTCTCCGGCGTGCAGGGCTGGCTGCCGAATTGGCTGGCAATCAGGCGCCGCTCCTCCCCCTTCAGCGACAGATCGGTATGGATGGGGGTGAAGCGCGCGGTCACGTTCGTCTCGCACCGGACCGGCGGGCCACTGCGGCGGACGACCCGGTTCTCGATCTCGTCGTTGAAGGTCGCGAGCAGACCCGTCGCATCCTGATGTGTCATGCAGATGGTGAGGTTGCTGGCGCTGTAGACCGCACCCGCCCGGAGCATGGTCGGCAAGTCCTGGGCGTGGGCAAGCCCGAGACCATAGGTCCCGGCAAGGGCCAACGACAGGACGGCACGTCGTGGCGACATGGGAAACCCCTTGATGGCATGCAGCCTTGGTTTATCCCGGCCTCGGCGCCCGGACGCAAGCGGTCCCGGCGCCGGACGCCTTGGCGGATTTCGGACTTGGCCGCCCTTGCCCCTCCCCAGCCCGGATGCGAAGGTGCCGCCCGCTTCGCAGACCGCCCGAGGATATGACCCGGCGGTCTTTCAGATGAGGACAGCCATGGCCAAGATCAAGGTGAAGACCCCGGTCGTCGAGATGGACGGCGACGAAATGACCCGGATCATCTGGGGCTTCATCAAGGATCGGCTGATCCTGCCCTACCTCGATATCGATCTGAAGTACTACGATCTCGGCATCGAAAAGCGCGACGAGACCGACGACCAGATCACCGTCGATGCGGCCAATGCGACCAAGCAGTATGGTGTCGGCGTGAAATGCGCGACCATCACGCCGGATGAGGCCCGCGTTGCGGAGTTCGGCCTCAAGAAGATGTGGCGTTCGCCCAACGGCACCATCCGGAACATCCTGGACGGTACCATCTTCCGCGAGCCGATCATCTGCACGAACGTGCCGCGCCTGGTGCCGCACTGGTCGAAGCCGATTGTCGTCGGGCGGCACGCCTACGGCGACATCTACCGCGCTGCGGAGACGAAGATCCCCGGCGCCGGCAAGGCGACCCTGACCTGGACGCCCGAGGGCGGCGGCACCCCGATCGAGATGGACGTTGCGACCTTCCCGGAAGGCGGCGGCGTGCTGATGGGCATGCACAATACCCGGCGCTCGATCGAGGGCTTTGCTCGCGCCTCGCTCAACTACGGGCTGGCGCGCGGCTATTCGGTGTATTTCAGCCACAAGAACACGATCCTCAAGGCCTATGACGGCGAGTTCAAGGACATCTTCAAGCGCATCTTCGATGCCGAGTTCGCCGACAAGTTCAAGGCCGCCGGCCTGACCTATGAGGATCGCCTGATCGACGACATGGTGGCCTGCGCCCTGAAGTGGGAAGGCGGCTATGTCTGGGCCTGCAAGAACTACGACGGCGATGTGCAGTCCGATATCGTGGCGCAGGGCTTCGGCTCGCTCGGCCTCATGACCTCGGTGCTGCTCAGCCCCGATGGCAAGACGGTGGAATCCGAGGCCGCCCACGGAACCGTGACGCGCCACTTCCGCGAACACCAGAAGGGGCGCGAGACTTCGACCAATCCGATCGCGTCAATTTTTGCCTGGACCCGCGGCCTGGCCTATCGCGGCCGCTTCGATGCAACCCCCGATGTCACCGCCTTTGCCGAGGCGCTGGAGCGCGTCTGCATCGAGACGGTCGAAAGCGGCTATATGACCAAGGATCTGGCGGTGCTGATCGGCAAGGATCAGCCCTGGCTGAACACCCAGGCGTTCCTGGCGAAGCTGGACGAGAACCTGAAGAAGAAGATGGCCTGACGTCCCCTATTGGGGGCGACCGGGCGGGCGGCACAGGCCAAAGCCGCGTGCCGCTGGTGTTGGCGTGGGGCGGGCCGGCAGCGGCCCGCCCTTTCGCGTTGCGGAGGGCGGGAATGCAGAGCCTGAGCCGTATCGATTGGATCGCGCTGGCGGTCTTTTTTGGCAGCTGGGTCGGCTATGCCGTGACCGTGGCGCGCCACCCCGGCTTGTCGCGCCGCAGCGTGATTTCGGCCATGGACGAATATCGCCGGCGCTGGATGCTGGAGATGGCGTCCCGGGAAAACCGCATCATGGATATCCAGATCATCGGGAATCTGATGGCCTCGACCTCGTTCCTCGCCAACACCTCGATCTTCATTCTTGCCGGCCTGGTCGCGATGATGGCCGCCTCTGAGCTGAGCGGGCGCATCTTCGCGCAGCTGCCCTTTGGGCTGACGGCATCGCCCGCGCTCTGGGAGACGAAGATCGGCCTGTTGCTGCTGATTTTCGTGCGGGCTTTCTTCACGCTGACCTGGGCGCTGCGCCAGTTCAATTACTGTTCGATCGTCATGGGCAGCGTCCCGCAAGACGGCCCCCTGGCGGCGCGCCAGCACGTAGCAGAAGCCGCGGCAAAGGTGGCCAATCGCGCCGCGCGACATTTCAACAGTGGCCTTAGGGCCTATTATTTTGGCTTGGCGGCCCTGGCCTGGATCATCCACCCCCTGGCGCTGATCCTGGCCAGCCTGGTCGTGGTGCGAGAGCTATACCGGCGCGAGTTCCGCTCCGAGGTGCGCGCCGCCCTGCTGTGAGGCCTGGCGGTAGACACCATAATTTTCGGCGAAAACGATCCGTTCAGGTGGTCTCACCCGAACGGATATTGGTCCAGAGCGCGATGCGTTGAGGCGGAATCGCCGAAGGCGCTGAATCGCGCGATCCAACACATGCTAGAGCGGGCTGCGTGAACGCATGTGAACGCAGCATGCTCTAACGGCCGGTTGGCCCGACCGGGGTAAGGGGCCCGCTGGGCAGCGGAGCGGCCGGCGGCTGCGTCGTGACCGGGCTGGTCGTTGCGCCAGGTGTGAGGATCGACGGGTCGGCAAAGGGCGAGGTCCGCGCCGGCGGTGGGTTCGGCACTGGCGGCGCTGGTGAGAGCGGTACCGAAGGGGTCACCGGGGTACGACTGGCCGGCGCATTCCCGGGCGGCGTAGCAGGCGCGTCCGGTGCGCCGGGCGAAGCCCCGCTGGACCCGAAGGGCACGGGTGGCAGCGCCGGCCGTGCCGTGCCGGGGCTGCCCGGTGCGGGCGCTGTCGCCCGCAGGCGCAGCCGGATGTATTCGATGAAGTTCCGGCCGTTCTGCTCATCCTGGGTGTAGCTGAAGAAGACCGCAATGCGGCGGTCTGCCAGGCAGCGGATCGAAAGACCGTCATCCGCGAGCCAACCAAAGACGGTCTGGCCTGAAATCCGGGTAGAAAACCCGATCTGTTTCAGGGCCTCGGCCCCGATCGCGATGCAGGTTTCATTGGTCGCGTAGATATCTTCCCAACCCGTCCACATGTAAGCGGCCCGGGCGGGCTGGACTGCGGCGGTACCGAGCAGCGCCACTGCAAGACAGGCGGGCAGTCTGGCCAAATACACCTCCCGACATCGCCTCACGCGGGTCGCCCGGCAGGCATAAGCCGGCCACGCGACGAGGGCAATATCCGACCCTAGAGCAATATCCGTTCTGACGGAATCGTCTGAACGGATCTCTTGCTCTAGAGCGGGATGCGTTGAGGCGGAATCGCCGAAGGCGCTGAATCCCGCGACCAAACAAAGCTTAGAGCAGGGTGCGTGAACGCATGTGGACGCAGCATGCTCTAACAAATATAAATTCTAGAGCAGCTGAGCTCCGGTTTGACGGCCCAGGGTCGGTTCACGCTTGCCGTGGCGGCGGATCAGCCGCCGCCGACGACCCGGTATTCGATCCGCCGATTGCGAAAGCGCCCCTCCGGCGTGTCGTTGGAGGCGACGGGATCGGCACTGCCATAGCCCTTGGCGAGGATCGACCCACCCGCGACCCCGGCCGCGAGCAGCCGCGTTCGCACCGCATCGGCACGGTCCTGAGAGAGCTTGAGGTTAGCCGCCGGATCGCCGGTGCTGTCGGTATAGCCGGCGACCTCGATCACCGCGTTGGGCAGCGCCTTCAGCTTGGCGGCGGCCACATCCAGCATGGCCCCGGCGCCGGCCGGCAACTCAGCACTGCCAGTGGCGAAGTTGATGATGCCATAATTCAGCGCCGCAGCGACGTCCTTGGCGGAATAGCTACCGGTCAGACCACTAAGTGCGGTTGTCGCCTGCCGTGCAGAGCCGGCGACCAGCGCATCCAGCCGGTCACCGATGTTGCCGAAGCTGAAATCGCCCGGCAACAGCCCCTTCAACTGGTTCACCAGATCGGTGCGCGCGGCCGTATCCGGCACGCCACCGAGGCTCACATTACTGCCCTCGAACAGCACGCTGAGCCCGTTGCGTCGCAACTTGTCGAACAAGCCACCGATATTTCCAAGCCAGGGCGCATCGCCGGCCGCCGGGTCGATGACAATCCCGGCGCGGGTCCGATCAGCCCCATACGTGGTGCGCAGGGCATTGAGAATGCCGTCGCGTGCCGCACTATCACGAACCACGCCCGTCGCCGTCACGCCGCGCGCATCGGTATCGAGGCGCAGCCAGGAGGCGCCCGTACTGGCCGTCGCAGGCGCCTGTTCCACGATATGCGGCAAGGGAAGCAGGGCGGGCGGTGCCGCGGGCGGCGTCCGCGGGCCGATCTCGCTCCAGAGGATTGCGGCCAAGCCGATGAGCGCGGCAACCGGCAGCGTCGTGCGGAACGGCGTCCAAGGCGGCGCCGGCCCGCCCTTGGTCAGGCCGGCCATCTCGGCCGGAAGCACGGCCGCGAGGCGGCGCCCCGCGTCGTTGACCGCCCCTTGGGAAACCTGGCCGCCAGGCGCCAGCAGCGCAATCAGCCGCGGCAGGACATCCCCGACCACGCCATCGGTCCGGTCCCGCGAAATCCCCAGGCGTTGAGCGACCTCGGCCAAGCTGGCCGGGCCGAAAATCTGCTGCACGGCATGCGGCGGCAGCGGTGCCTGGGCCCGGCCGGCGAACCAATCGCTGAGCAACCCGCCGAAGCCGGCCTCGCGCAGCTTGGCGATGACGCCGGCGACGCCCCCCGGACTGCCCATCAACAACCCGAGCACCTCACGCACCAAGGGGCCCGCAGTGTCGCCGAGGTTCAGCCGCTGGGCGGTCTCGCTGATGACTGTATCGATGGCTGCCATGGCTGTGTTGCTTCGCCTCCTTGTCATTCCGGCCTGCGGCGCGGTTTGCCGCCGGCCCGCCCCCAAACGCCGCGCGATGCGGGAGCAGCCGGATAGCTCTTGGGCCCTGATGTCGGATTATCCTGGCTAGAGCAATATCCGTTCATGTGGAATCACCGAAACGGCTGTCTTGCGCTAGAAAACATAATGGCTGGAGCAGGTTATCTCAACAACGCCTGCTCCAGCGGAGCCAAGGCCGACCCTGACCATGGACCGGCGGACATCGCAACCCTGGGACCGCCGGCGCAAGCGCCCAGGCAAAAGCCTCTCAGCCTGCCTTCAGCGCCGCCAGGATCGCCGCCAGGGCCGCATCGGCCTGCTCGCCCTCGGGCCCGCCAGCCTGGGCCATTTCGGGCCGTCCGCCGCCGCCCTTGCCGCCGACCGCTGCTGCGGCCGCGCGCACCAGCATGACCGCATCGGCCTTGCCCTTGGCCGTATCGCCAAGGCCGACCACGATGCTCGCCTTGCCCTCGGCGGTGGAGACGAGGCCAACCACATCGGCGCTACCGCCCTTGAGGATCGCCTCGGCGATGCCCTTGAGGTCGCGGGCCGGCGTCTCGCCCAGATTGCGCAACGCGACGCGGAGTTCGCCGATGGTCTCGACCGCGGCGTCGCCGCCGCCGGTGGCGAGCTGCTTGCGGAGTTCGGCGATATCGCGCTCCAGCTTGCGGCGTTCCTCGACCAGGGCGGCGACGCGCGCCGGCACTTCCGAAGGTGGAACGCGCAGCGCCGCGGCGGCCTCGCGCAGGCGATGTTCGGCGGTCTCGACAAGCCGGAGAGCTGCCTCGCCGGTCACCGCCTCGATCCGGCGGACGCCGGCACTGACGGCCGCTTCCGCGACGATCTTGAACAGTCCGATATCGCCAGTCCGCCGGACATGCGTGCCGCCGCAGAGTTCGAGCGAATAGATGCCGGATTTCTCGGTCGCGTCGGGGTCCTCACCCATCGCGACGACGCGGACCTCATCGCCGTATTTTTCGCCGAACAGCGCCATGGCGCCGAGTTCGACGGCCGCATCCGGCGTCATCAGCCGGGTGATGACCTCGGCATTTTCCCGGATGCGGGCATTCACCTCGGCCTCGGTCCAGGCGAGATCCTCATCGCTGATCGGCGTCGGCTGAGAGACATCGAAGCGCAGCCGATCGGCGGCGTTCAGGGAGCCCTTCTGAGCGACGTGGGTGCCAAGCCGCCGGCGCAGCGCCTCATGCAGCAGGTGGGTCGCGCTGTGATGGGCGCGGATGGCGCTGCGACGGCTGTGATCCACCGCTGCCTGGATGGCGAGGCCGAGCTTGGCTTCGCCCTGCACAACGGTGCCGAGGTGCACAAAGAGATCGCCCAGCTTCTTCTGGGTATCGCGGACCTGGATGCGGCAGGCTTCACCGGCCGAGATCAGGCCGGTATCGCCGACCTGGCCGCCGCTTTCGGCGTAGAACGGGGTCTGGTTGAGCACGACCGCCACCTCGGCGCCGACCGGGGCCGCCGCGACCGCCTTGCCGTCACGGAGGATGGCGACGATCTCACCTTCCGCCACCTCGGTCGAATAGCCCAGGAACTCGCTGGCGCCGACCTGCTCGCGGACATCGAACCAGACGGCATCGGTCGCCGCCTCGCCGCTGCCGGCCCAGGCGGCGCGGGCCCGCTTGCGCTGCTCGGCCATCGCCGCATCAAAGCCGGCGACATCGACCGATTTGCCCTCGGTCCGCAGCGCGTCCTGGGTGAGGTCGAGCGGGAAGCCGAAGGTGTCGTAAAGGCGGAAGGCCACGGCACCGGGCAGCGTGCCGCCCTCTCCCAGCCGGCCGCTTTCCTCGCCCAACAGGCCGAGGCCGCGCTCCAGCAGGCTGCGGAAGCGGGTCTCCTCCAGCTTGAGGGTCTCGGTCACCAGCGCCTCGGCGCGAACAATCTCGGGGTAGGCGGCGCCCATCTGGCGGATCAAGGCCGGAACCAGGCGGTGCAGCAGCGGGTCGCGCGAGCCCATGAGATGCGCGTGGCGCATGGCGCGGCGCAGGATCCGCCGCAGCACATAGCCGCGCCCCTCATTCGAAGGCAGCACGCCGTCGGCCATCAGGAAGGTGCCGGCGCGCAGATGGTCGGCGACGACGCGATGGCTGGCGCGGAAGGGGCCATCGGGGTCCTGCCCCGTGCACTCTGCCGAGGCGAGGATCAGCGCGCGCAGCGTGTCGGTATCGTAGTTGTCGTGCTTGCCCTGGAGGATGGCGGCGAAGCGTTCCAGCCCCATGCCGGTATCGATCGAGGGCCGCGGCAGCGGCGCGCGGGTGCCGGGCGGCGCCTCCTCGAACTGCATGAAGACGAGGTTCCAGATTTCGATGAAGCGGTCGCCGTCCTGGTCCTCGCTGCCCGGGGGGCCGCCGGGGATGGCGGGGCCGTGGTCGTAGAAGATTTCCGAACAGGGGCCGCAGGGGCCCGTGTCGCCCATGCGCCAGAAATTATCCGAGGTCGGGATGCGGATGATGCGGCTGTCGGGCAGCCCGGCGATCTTCTTCCAATAGACCGGCGCTTCCTCGTCCTCGGTATAGACGGTGACGAGGAGCTTGTCCTTCGCCAGGGCGAAATCCCGGGTCAGCAGGGTCCAGGCGTGATGGATCGCCTCCTCCTTGAAGTAGTCGCCAAAGCTGAAATTACCCAGCATTTCAAAGAATGTGTGGTGGCGCGCGGTGTAGCCGACATTGTCGAGGTCGTTGTGCTTGCCGCCAGCGCGGACGCATTTTTGCGCGGTGGTCGCGCGCACATAGGGGCGCTTTTCCTGGCCGGTGAAGACGTTCTTGAACTGGACCATGCCGCTATTCGCGAACATCAGCGTCGGGTCGTTGCGCGGCACCAGCGGTGAGCTGTCGACCACTTGATGGCCGTTGCGCGCGAAATAATCCAGGAAGGTGGCGCGGATATCGTTGCTGCTGGTCATCGGCCTTGGAGCAATCCCGTTCTGCCGCCCGGCCCCTGGCAGGCGGCGTTCGGGCAAGCTGTACCGCGTGGGCGGCGGAGCGTCCACACGCTGGGGCGAAACCCGCGCGGGGCAGAGGCCAGATGCCCCCGCGCGGGTCCGCCGCTATTCGGCGGCGGCGGCTTCCTCGCTTTCCTCGGTCTCTCCAGCCACCAGCATGGCATTGGCGACGACGCCGGACTGCGACCGGACCTTCTGTTCGATGGACTGGCCAATGGCCGGGTTGTCGCGCAGGAAGGTCTTGGCGTTCTCCCGACCCTGGCCGATCCGCTGACCCTCGGCGCTGAACCAGGCGCCCGATTTCTCGACCACATTCGCCTTGACGCCGAGATCGATCAGCTCGCCAAGCTTGCTGATGCCCTCGCCATACATGATGTCGAAATCAACGACCCGGAAGGGCGGGGCCATCTTGTTCTTCACGACCTTCACCCGGGTCTGGTTGCCGACCACCGTCTCCCGGTCCTTGATCGCACCGATGCGGCGGATTTCCATACGCACCGAGGCATAGAATTTCAGCGCATTGCCACCCGTCGTCGTCTCCGGATTGCCGAACATGACGCCGATCTTGAGGCGGATCTGGTTGAGGAAGATCAGCAGGCAGTTCGAGCGGGAGACGGTGCCCGTCAGCTTGCGCAGCGCCTGGGACATCAGCCGGGCATGCAGGCCAACATGGGTATCGCCCATCTCGCCTTCGAGTTCGGCGCGCGGCACCAGGGCGGCGACGCTATCGACCACAAGCACATCGATCGCCCCGGAACGGACCAGGGTGTCGCAAATCTCCAGCGCCTGCTCGCCGGCATCGGGCTGGCTGATCAACAGGTTGTCGATATCGACGCCGAGCTTCTTGGCATAGCCGGGGTCGAGCGCATGCTCAGCATCGATGAAGGCGCAAGTACCGCCCTTCTTCTGCGCCTCGGCGATCGCGTGCAGCGCCAGCGTGGTCTTGCCCGAGCTTTCCGGCCCATAGATTTCGACAATGCGCCCTTTCGGCAGCCCGCCGATGCCCAGCGCGATATCAAGGCCGAGCGAGCCGGTGGAGATTACCTCAATCTCCCCCTCCTGCGCATGGCGCGCGCCCATGCGCATGATCGAGCCCTTGCCGAAGGCGCGCTCAATCTGGCTGAGCGCGGCGTCCAGGGCTTTTGCCTTTTCCATCTGCCGGTTCCCGTTGCTGGCGGCCTGTGAGCAGGCCTGGGTGGGGTCGAAGGGTATTTTATCCGTTTGTATGCGATATTCTTAACATGGCAATCAGCGCCACGCCAGAACAAAGCCAATCGAATCGGCAACCCCGCGTTCGCCACACTATGCGACCCTCGCGTCGAGGCGACAAGAACATTTAGTAAACATGGCTCAGTCAGCCGGTGCCGCCTGCCTCCCCCAAGGTCAGCACCCGCGCGACAGACCCAAGCAAATCAGCCGCGCCGAAGGGTTTCTGCACGAACCCATAGCCACCTTCGGTCAGGGCGCCGCCGGCCAATTTTTCGGCGTAGCCAGACATCACCACCACCGGCAGGCGCGGCCAGATCGCCCGTAGCCGCCCAGCCAGCGCGACCCCGTCCATCCCCGGCATGGCCACATCCGTCACCACCGCCGCGGGCGGTGGGCCGCCTTGCTGCGCCGCGTCCAGCGCCGCCTCCGCATCCTCGAAGCTCCGCACCTGATAGCCCCCGCGGCCAAGTTGCAGGCCGGTCAGCCGCCGCAATGGGGCCTCGTCCTCCACCAGCCAGATTGCCGCGCCCTCGCCCGGGTTTGGCGCGGGCACCGGCTTTGGCGCAGCCTGGCTTTCGGGGGCATCGACCAGGGGGAAGAACAGCCGGAAGCGGGTGCCCTTGCCCACTTCGCTATCGACGGTGATGTAGCCCTGCGACTGCGCGACGATGCCCTGCACCGTGGCCAGCCCCAGGCCGGTTCCGCCCTGGTCGGGCCTGGTGGTGAAAAAGGGTTCGAACAGGTTGGGCAATACCTCGGCCGGAATGCCGCGCCCGCTATCAGCCACCTCCAGCACCACCCAGCGGCCGGGCGGCAGGGGTCCGACGGGAACCGCGAAGGTCGCGGTGCCGGTGGCGATCCGCAGCGTACCGCCTTCGGGCATGGCCTGCCGGGCATTGGCGGCCAGGTTGAGCAGGATCTGATCGATCTGTCCGGGATCGGCCAGCAGCCAATTCGCGGCGCCTTCGCAGGCCACCTCCAGCGCGATGCCGGGGCCGAGCAGGCGGCGCAGCATATCCGCCGTAGCGCGCACCTTCGTGTCCAATTCGACATGCTTGGCCCGCAGGGGCTGCTGGCGCGCGAAGCCGAGCAGTTGGCGGACGAGGTCCGCGCCGCGCCGCGCCGCGCCCTCGACAACGCCGAGTTCATCGCCAGCGGTCGGCGTGACCCCGGCTTGCCGCGCCGCCTCCGTCGCAGCCAGCACGATCGCCAGCAGATTATTGAAGTCATGGGCAATCCCGCCGGCCAGGCGCCCAATCGCTTCAAGGCGCGCGGCCGTCGCGGCCACCTCTGCCGCCCGTCGCTCGATCGAACGGTCCTGGAGCCTGACCAGAACCTGGCCATCGCCCATGGCCGGAAGGCATTCCAGCGACCAACGCGCCTCGGCTGGCGCCAACGGGTCCGCGGGATGCACCAACAGGCTGCCGGGCATCTGGCCGGACACCGCACCGGCCACCCGGATCGCCACGGCCAGGCGGTCGCGGGGCGCAACCAGCGTCTCGATCCCCTCCCCCCGCTCGGGCGTTCCGCCGGGGCCGGCGAGCCGGCGCAACGCCGCATTGGCCAGCCGCACCCGGCCGGTCGGGTCAAGCAGCGCGAAGGCGTCGGGCAGGGCCTCCAGCAGGGCTTCGAGCGGGTCACGCATGGGGCCGGAGCCCCCAGACAAAGGCGATGATCTCGGCCACGGCCTGCCAATACTCGGCCGGGAGTTCGGTATCCGCCTCCAGCCGGAACAGCGCGCGGGCGAGCGGCGGGTTGGAGACGATTGGCACGCCATTCGCCTCGGCCACCGCGCGGATGCGCGCGGCCACGTCATCCGCGCCCTTGGCCACCAGGCGCGGGGCGCTGGACTGCCCGCGCTCATAGGCCAGGGCCACGGCGAAGTGGGTCGGGTTGGTGATGACGACGGCCGCCTTCGGCACGGCCGCGAGCATCCGCTGGCGCGCCCGGCTTTCGCGCAGCCGTCGCAGCTTGGCCTTGATATGCGGATCGCCTTCGGAGTCGCGTGCTTCCTCACGCAAATCCTGCCGGCTCATCCGGAGATTGCGCAGGAAGCGCCAGCGGACCAGGGCGATATCCGCGGCGGCGATCACCCCATAGGTCAGCAGCGCCACCACCAGAAGCCGCATCACCTCTCGCCCCAGCACGCCCAGCATCATGCCGGGCGAGAGATGCAGGGCGGCTTGCAGCGCGAGGGGATCGACCGCGCCCCACAGCGTGGCGGCCAGCAAGGCGAGCTTGCTCGTCGCCTTCAGCAGATCGCCAAGCCCGCTCCAGCCGAAGATCCGCCCCAGCGCACGGCGAGGGTCGATCCTGCTTAGGTCCGGCAGCAGGCCTTCCGGCCGAAACAGCGGACCGGTTTGCGCCAGGTTGGCCAGCGCCCCGGCGAGGCCGATGAAAACAAGCAACGGCAGGATGCCGCGCGCGGTGCCAAGCAGAAGATGCTCCGCCGCATGCCGTCCCGTCCCCGGATCGGGCGCCAGCAGCAGGGCGCGCAGCAGATAGAGCCAGTGTTCGGTTAGCGGCGGCAACGCCAGCAGCGCGGCGATGGTCGCCGCGAGCAGCCCGGCGAAGCTGAGCGCTTCGCGCGAGAGCGGGACTTGGCCGTCCTGCCGGGCCCGGTCCAGCCGGCGCTGGGTTGGGGCCTCTGTCCGATCCTCGGCTTCCGGGCCTTCACCTTCCGCCATGGCTCAGCGCAGCCCTGGCAGCGAGAGGAAGCGCGCTTCGGCGGCCTGGAGCCAAACCGCCAGGAGCGGGGCGGCGAGCGCCGCCAGCAGCGCAAGACCCAGGAGGATCTGCCCGGGGGCCGCGATGTTGAAGACCTGAACCTGCGGGGCGATCCGGGCGAGCAACCCGAGCGCGACATTGCCCACGACAGCGCCGACCAGCAACGGCGCCGCAATGCGCAGGCCAAGATTGAAACTGGCGGCGACCGCTTCGGCGATCGCCTCCGCCCCAGCGCCAAGCGGCAGCGGCCCCGCCGCCGGCAGGACGGGGTAGGACGCGACCACGGCGCGCAGCGGGATCGCATAGAGACCGGTGCCGAGGAGCACGATGACCGCGAGCAGCCCGAACAGCCGGGAGGGCGCAGTGCCCTGGCCGGCAAACAGCGCGTCGCCCTGCAAGGGGCTGACGAGGCCGATGAATAAAGCCAGGAACTGCCCGGCCTGGGCCAGCGCTATGCTGACCAGGCGGGCCATCGTGCCAAGCCAGAGGCCGATCGCGATTTCCCCGGCCAACAGACGCAGCAGCGCCGCCGGGGTTTCTGGCACCACCGGCAGTCCAGGCTGCAACACCGGCAGGACGAGCAGCGCGATGAGCAGGGCGAGGAGCAGCCTGATATTCGTCGGTACCTCGACCTCCCCCAGCCCCGGCAGCAGCATCAGCGCGCTGCCGAGGCGCGCGAAGATCAGCAGCATGTGGAAGCCGAGCGCGGCCAGCCCGCCGAGGAAGGCGGCCTCGTTCATGGCGCGAGCCTGCCCGCGGTGACGATGCGGTCGAATAATTGGCCGGCATAGCCGCGCAGGTTGCCGACCATGCTGGGGCCGAGAACCATCAGCACGACAGCCAGGGCGACGATCTTGGGCAGAAAGGCGAGCGTCGCTTCCTGGATCTGGGTCAACGCCTGCAGCAACGACACAACCAGACCGATCGCCAGCATCACGAGGAGCGGCGGGCCAGCCAGTTGCAGGGTCAGGAACAGCGCTTCGCGGACCGCGAGCGCCACGGGATCGGTCTCCATGCCTCCGCCTCCTGCGGGGGGTGGGCGTGCGGGGTCAGATCGGCATCCGCAGCACGTCCTGATAGGCGGCGATGACCCGGTCACGAACGGCGACCGCCGTCTTCAGGGTGACTTCCGCCTGCTGCAAGGAGAGCACCACATCGGTCACGCTGCCCTGGCCGAGCAAGGCCTGGGTACTGGCCGCATCGGCTGAATGGCCAACCTCAACCGCGCCCTCGATCGCCCGCTGCAAGGTGGCGCCGAACCCGGCTTCGCTGCCCGCCGCGGGCCGCTGCGCCGCTTGGTACGCGCTGGCGGCGGCGGCGGCGGAGAGTTTCTCGACCATCAGCGCAAGGCTTCGATGGTGCGGCTCAGCATGCCGCGGGTGACTTCCAGGACGGAGAGATTGGCCGCGTAACTGCGCTGCGCCTCCCGCATATCCATGCTTTCGACCAGTGAGTCGATGTTCGGGCGCTTGACGTAGCCATTGGCATCCGCGGCCGGATGGCCGGGATCATAGCTTTGCGGAAACTCCCCGGCCTGGGTGCCGATGCGGGTGGCCGCGTTGACGCCCACACCGTTCTTGCCGTCCAGGCGAGCGCCGAAGGTGATCGTCTTGCGCCGATAGGGATCGGCGCCGGGCGATTGGCCGGTGCTGTCGCTATTGGCGAGGTTTTCGGCGACCACCCGCAGCCGGGTTGCCTGCGCCTGCATGCCGGCTGCCGAAATGCGCAGGGCGCGATCCAGATCCATCCGCTCTCGCTCCTCTCAAGCAGGCTGCGTGCGCATTCGCTCACGCATCCTGTGCTAATGCTTCTTCGGTTGCGGGATTCAGCGGTTTCGACGAATCCGCCGCAACGCATCCCGCTCTAGTTGCCCATCCCGAGCACGCTGCCGAACATGCCAAGCCAGCTTTTATGCAGGCGGGTGGCGAGGGCGTGGGCGGTGTCGGTTTCCGCGATCTTCATCGCTTCCCGGTCCAGTGAGACGCCATTGCCGTTAGGTGAGGTTTCAGTGGCGAAGCGGTCTTTCAGGGATTTCGGCGACCCGCCCGGGCTGGCGAGATGCGCCGGCTGGGTCCGCGCGAGGTCCACGGCGCCGCGCCCCCGCAGCAGCGCGGCGAAATCGGTCAGATCTTTCGGGCGATAGCCGGGCGTATCGGCATGCGCGATATTTTCCGCCAAGACGCGTTGGCGGGCATCGAGCCAGGCCAGCCGACGCTCAGCCAAGGCGAGTGGTGCGGTTCGGGTCGGGTCCATGCCGGGACGTTGGCATGACAAGGCGAATCATCCGTTAACGCGTGCGACCTGCTGGCGCGCAAGCCTTCCTTAATCTGCCGCATGCGATGGTCCGCCATGGCTTTCACCGACCTCGCGCCCTACCCGCCTATGCTGGCCGCAATCCAGTCCCTGCAGGACACCATCACGATGGCCCGCGCCCTGGTCCAGGCCGGCCGGCGCATCGACCTGACCGGGCTCGATGCCGATGCCGCCGTGCTGTGTACGGCGATCGGCCTCCTGGCCCCCGAACGCAGCCAGGGTCTGCGCCAGTCGCTTGAAGAATTGCTGCGCGATGTCGACGCGCTGACCGCCGCCCTGCATCCCTGATCCCCCCTTCCGACGGCAGGAGGCCGTTGGCGCATGAATGATTGGCACAGCATTTTCCGCATGCTCGGCGCGCTGTTCGCCGTGGTTGTGCTCGCCTGGGCCGTGGCGCGGCTGATGCAGCGGCGCCAGGCCGGCGGCGGGGCGGGACGCCGGCTTGCGGTCACCGAAGTGCTGGCGATCGATCCCCGCCGGCGCCTGCTGCTGATCCGCTGCGACGGGCGCGAAGCGCTGCTGCTGACCGGCGGGCAGGATGATCGGCTGCTCGGCTGGCTGCCGCCGGCCCCGGAGTCCCTGCCATGATCCGCTGGCTGTTGCTGTTCGGGTTGCTGGCCGGACCGGCCGGCGCACAGAGCATTGCGATCGATCTCGGGGCCGGCGGTGCCCCGGGGGCAACCTCGCGCCTGGTGCAATTGGCCGCGCTGATCGGCGTTCTCTCGCTCGCCCCATCCCTGCTCGTGATGGCGACCGCCTTCACCCGCATCGTGATCGTGCTCGCCCTGCTGCGCACGGCGATCGGCGCGCAGGGTGTGCCGCCCAACCCTGTGCTCATCGGCCTGGCGCTGTTCCTCACCCTTTTTGTCATGCAGCCGGTGCTGCAGCAGAGCTGGGATGGTGGGCTGGCGCTGCTGGTTGAAGGCCGGATCGCCGATCTGGCCGGGCTGCAGGCGGCAGCCGAGCCCTTCCGGCGTTTCATGGTGGCCCATGTCGGCGACGCCGACCTGGCGCTGTTCCTCGATCTCGCCGGCCTGCCGCCGGTGCCGGAGGGCAGTGCCGAGCCGGTGGCCTGGCGGGCGCTACTGCCGGCGTTCCTGGTCAGCGAAATGAAGCGCGCCTTCGAGATTGGCTTCCTGCTCTTCCTGCCCTTCCTGGTGATCGACATGGTCGTCGCCAGCCTGCTGATGTCGCTCGGCATGATGATGCTGCCACCCAATGTGGTGGCCTTGCCCTTCAAGCTGATCTTCTTCGTGCTGGTCGATGGCTGGCGATTGGTCGCTGGCAGCCTGGTCCAGGGCTTTGGCGGCTGACGCGGCACCGGTTCAGCCGCGCGGCAGATGCTCGGCGATATAGGGCGGCAGGTGAAAGGCGCCGACATGGATCTCGGGCGTCCAGTAACGGGTGAGACCCAGGATACCCGCCGCCGCCGCCCTGGCGCGGATCGTCTCCACCGGCACCTGCCGCAAGGACGCATCCTTGGCCGCCCAGCCCAGCGTCATGAAACCCCCGACATAGGTCGGCACCGCCGCCACATAGGCCCAGATG
>Ga0114971_10001112_pt1 | contig 18193 bp, 16 predicted proteins | sample M_140625_MF_Meta_FD_87320 | JGI IMG/M metagenome (GOLD analysis project Ga0114971, IMG submission 87320) | Freshwater microbial communities from Lake Montjoie, Canada to study carbon cycling - M_140625_MF_MetaG | ecosystem: Environmental > Aquatic > Freshwater > Lake | place: Lake Montjoie...
AATTTTGATTTCGAAGACGACTCGCGACTGGCATTGCGTCGCATCCGCTCCTGATGTCCGTTATTTGCTAAAAATAGCCGTTTAGGGCTATTTTTATTACGCAAATAACCTCGCGACTGGGATTTCAGCGCTTCGCTTGTAATCCCGTCCTTCACTAAAATTAGCCGTTTAGGCTAATTTTTAAACGTGAAGGACCTAAAAATAGCCGTTGGCTAATTTTTTACGTGAAGGACCTAACGCAAATCTAGAATTAATATTGAATTGCTTTGGGCGAAGTAAATCTCAAATTTAGCTTCACATCGAATCGCCGCGGGCGAATTGAATTCACTAATTCTTTTGACAAAGCAATTGAAATTATCTATCTGCTAAAGGAAAAAATTTTTTGGAAAAATGATTTTTTCTTTTTATCAAAATTGTTGCGATCATCATATTTTCGGCGATCATTACGACGATTATTATTTCTGCGACGATCATTATTATCACGATATTTTTTGTGATGATGATTATTTTCGTTGCGTTCATTATGTTGGCGATCATTGTCAGTATTATCTTCATCACCATAATTATCGAGATATGTTTTTTCAATGTTAAGTTGATTTACTTTGCCAGTTGTAACTTGCATATCAAATTCTTTCTTCTCTTCGTCAGATAAATTTTTACGTTTTTTTATTGTAAATCCTTGACTACCAATATCGTCAGCAGGATGCATAAAAATGTGAATATTGTAATTTTTCTCAGTACTGATAATTTCAGTTTTTTTGAAATTCATTATATAGGCAATCGCTTCAGCGCTAGTGTAGATATAGATCACTCCAGCTTGTTTATCAGAGCAGGCGTGACGAATAGCTCGTAAAATACTTACCGCCATAATTTCAACTGAACGAATATAACCAGTTCCACTGCAATGTTTACATGGTTCGGTGATGGTTTCAAAAAAACTTGCACCAAGTCTTTGACGCGACATTTCAAGTAAACCAAAAACGCTAATTCTGCCCAATTGAATTCTGGCGCGATCATTTTGCAATGAATCTCGTAATGCTCTTTCGATATTGCGACGATTTTTTTGATCATACATATCGATAAAATCAATCACTACCAAACCTGCCAAATCGCGAATGCGTAATTGTTTGGCGATTTCTTTGCTGGCTTCTAGATTGGTGCTATATGCGGTTTCTTCAACGCCACTTTCTTTGGTAGCGCGTCCAGAGTTAACGTCAATTGCCACTAAAGCTTCGGTATGATCAATTACAATTGAACCACCTGAAGGTAAGTTAATTTGCTTTTCATAAAGCTCAGAAATTTGTTGTTCAACGCGATATTTATTGAAGATCGGTACGCGATCATCGTGAAGTTTTATATTGTGATTGAAGTTAGGCATTGTAAGCTTAACAAAACTCATTACCGTTTCAAATGCTTCATTACCCTCAACGATAACTTCATCAACAGCTTCATTGTAGATATCGCGAATGCAACGTCTTATTACATCATCCTCAGCATGAATGAATGAAGGAGCTTTTGAGGTTTGCGAGGCATCTTTAATATTTTCCCATAGACGATTTAAATATTCGCAATCACGTTTAATATCTTCGGGTTTTTTACCGACTCCAGCAGTTCTAATGATTATTGAGCGATCATTGCCAATGTTAATTTCATTTAAAATTGAGCGTAAAATTTTGCGATCACGGAAATTATCAACCTTCTTGGAAACTCCCCCCTTATTTGGCGTATTGGCCATTAGAACGCAATATTTTCCAGCAATAGAAATGAAGGTTGTCATCGATGCACCTTTATTTCCACGCTCTTCTTTAACGACTTGAACAAGGACCAATTGATTAGGTTTAATTACTTCTTGAATATTAAAGCGTTTGTAAATCGAATGAATATTTCCTTGATATCCTGCAGTTTCATCTTCAACTGAATAAGCGCCAGTGCTGAATGATTCTTCTTTTTCATCATCGCCAAAATTTTCTTTATTATTGGAATTTTGTTGGTAGTGGTTATCTTCTTCCTCGAAGCGATTTGAATTTTGTGAATTGTTGAGTTCTTTAAGTTTTTGTCTTTCATTTTCTGAAATTTGATAGAAATCAGGATGGATATCTGCAAATGGTAAGAAGCCGTGGCGATCAGATCCATAATCCACAAAGCAGGCTTGCAAAGATTGCTCAACCCTTGTAACTCTTGCGAGATAAATATTGCCTTTGATTTGTTTTATTGAAATTGCTTCGCGGTCAAAGTCTTGTAAAATGCCATTTTGGAGGACTGCAACTCGTTTTTCTTCGCGATATGCACCATCAATAATTATTGAAATTTGTTGTTTAGTCATTGTTGTTAAATATTTTAGCAACAAATAACAGCTATTTTATTCTCAAAAAAATTAAATTTTTAAATTAATTTTAAAATTATTAAATTTTGCTCATGGAAATTTAATATATTTGGGTATTTATTTTTTGGTCTTATAGAGCGTTTGATTTTGTTAAATATCATTACCAACTTAGTTAAAACTGTTTCTAGACTAAGTAAGTCCATAAAATTGGCAATGATTAAATTATAAAATTTGAAAATAAAAAACTGCAATTTGTTAAGTTAATTGTTTAGGGCTGAATGGATCGTGCGTTTGGCAAAGCCTATATTTTAGCAATATTTCGATCCTAAGCTTTTGAAAAAAATAAGCATTTATCTGACTTAATGTCGATAAAATTTTAAAAAAACTAAAAATTGATTAGCTTTATCAAACCTACATTAGGTTTTAAACTTTATTTTACCAGTTTTTTTTTAACATAATTGGTTATTTTTTTAAAGATGATCGAAGCCAAGAAGCGTAAGATTCATCAATGTTTTGAATTTTGATACTAAAAATTTGTGGAATTTGATAAGAATGATTTTTTTTAATTTCTTGGCAAATTTCTGGGAAAAATTTTTCATGCGATTTAATGCTCAAAAGAATTTCTTGATCGCGATGAATTTCTTCTTGCCAAAAATAATTGCTTGTTATCTGCTGAAAATTAATACAGCCTGCAATTTTTTTGTCGAGTAAAATTTTGGCAATTTTATTAGCCTCATCAAGGTCTTGCACTGTAGTTTCTATAATAATAAAATCGTTTGACATAATGTTAAAAATTTTTGCACATCGCGGTTTTGTTGGTAATTGCGATCAACAAAATTACATTAAACAAAATTCTTTGGCAAGTCTGAAAAATGCCTATGATTCAGGTTTCAGGGCTATTGAATTTGACATATGGTTTTGCAATTCGCAACTAATTTTAGCGCATGATCAACCGCAATTAGATGATTATAAAAATCTCGCGCATTTTAGTGATTTTTTAATTTATGGCAATGAATTGGATTATTGGCTTGATTTTAAAAATTTAGATGAAAGCAATGCAAATAAGGCTCTAGAGCTTGTAAAATTACAAATTGATTCAGCAAAAATTAATCTAGAGCAAATTTTTTTTGCACCTTATTGCACTGATTATAATTTATCAAAAAAACTTTTTGATAAATTTAAAAATATCTTTGGATCAGGAATTTCAATGGTTGCAATTCTTGACGATCAGAAGCAAATTCCTCAACTTCTTGATTTTATTAAAGAAAATAATATCAAATTTATTTCCGCTTATCATAATTTAATTAATTATGATTTATTACAAAAATTTAAGGGTGTTGAATTTTTAGCGTGGACCGTAAATGAGACACCAATCCTAGAAAATCTTGCTAAGATTGGTGTAAAATATTTTGCCAGTGATAATTGCTTGGATAAAATTACCATCGATAAAATAGCAATTACAATTTAATTAAAACTTAATTTGTTAAAGTAATTTATATTTTTATAACAAAAAAATATAACCAAAGAATTGTTAGTTATAATTAATAAATTAAAACAATATTTATCTTAAAATATTCATAATTATGAGAAATTATTTTTCTGTCGGCGATAATGGTAAATTGCGATTTAATCAAAGAGGTTCAAGTGAAGAAATTGACGATTTTAAAATTGAGTTTCAAGGAACATTTGATATAGCTGCTAATTTATATAGAGTTAATCAAGATGATCTTGATCAACTCTATAATTGTACCGAGAACAAAAATAAAAACATCAGCATTACTAGAACATCTCCATATCAAGTTGATATAAGCAGAAATAAACGAGTCATAATTAGTAGATTTATAAAATGCGGATCTGTAAAATCAGGCACTGTAAATGAATATACAAACCCAACTGTGGAAGGAATTTCTCCTCCCCATGAAATTGAAATAGATTTACAATCAATTGCTCAATGGCAAAAACACACACGCATTTATTTTTCTGATCAATTAACAGATCAATCTAAAGAAAATCTATTAAGAGCTAAAGCTGGATATCGATCAACAAATGTTGGTCCTTTTGAAGGCTGTAAAATGACCTTTATGATCGATAGTAAAATTTATTATGATAGTAAAAATAGAATTTTAGACGAACCTCTTCCTTTGAAAATTTTTAATTTTTGCTATCCTAATTTTAATCATTATCGAAATAGTGATATATCGCCAAATGATACTACCCAAATAACCAATGCTCTTCAAGAGATGATAAAAATTAATTTACTGGCTATTATCGATGAGGCGCAAAAACAAGAAAAACCATTGCCTTTTATTATTCCTGCCCCTGGATCTTTTTTTTCAGAAGTAAGTGATGTAAATAAACAAATTTTCATGAAGTTAATTCAAGAATCAATTAAAAAAGTGGTTAAAGAATATGAGCCATTGGTAAAAAAACATATTTCAGAATTTATTTTAACAGGACAAGACAGATTATGGAGCGAAGATTTTAAAGATTGTGCTGGAATCACATTTCACAAAGCAAAAAGTGATATGATTGAAATTGCTAAAAAATTACAATCACAAGGAATTGCTACGCCAATTCCAATGATGGCTCATCCGAAGCATATTATTGGCAATGGATTTTTAAGTGTTCTTGCGGTGACTCCTGTTGATGAAGTTCTGGCAAGAGCTTCGGGCAATACTCAAGCAATATGTTTTGCAAAAAGTATTTTTAATGAAAGAAATCAGTTAAAAGATATTAAAACCGATCGAACTTTCAAAACATTAGAACCGAATTATTTTACAAAGGTAACTGATCCTGATCAATCAAGAGTATATTTTAACAAAAATAATTCTGATCAACATAAGATTTCTGTAGAAGGAGATTTAATAAAACAATGTTCACAAATCGATGTTGCACCAATGTTTTCCTTGGCAGTAAATCAAGCGGTTAAAGTCTTAGATTTATTTGCAGGATTTGAGGATGATTTAAATAAAGCACGAAATCTTAAATTTCTTTTAGAATTTGCTAAAGATAATAAAGGAGTAGGAAATAAACTTGCAGAATTAAGGAATGCGCTAGATAAAGAAATTGATGAAGCGAATACTGAGGAAGGTAGACGTGATAGGGAAAGTTTTATAAAAAAATTCTGTTCACAAGCGCAAACTTTTTCCTGTCTTTTTCAAAAAAATATGAATGAGATGGGTATTAAAACTGGCAATATTAGGGCAAAAAATATAGTTGGCGCAAGGCTTCACAGAATGGCGAATGACGAAAATATTGAGCAATTATTTCAAAATACTGCTGGTCAAAATTTATTTTCTCATAAAATAACTCACGCATCAAGAGCGCGAGAAGATTCAGCTCAGAAAGCCTCAGGCCGTTACTAGAACCAACTTCTTCAGCTGTGGCAGGCTCAGGCTTAGCTAGAGTAGCTTCCTTCAGGTAGAAGATAATATGAAAATATTAAGATTTTTTATAGAAATTGTAATTTATGGTTTTAGCAATAATTTATATTTTTGATTTTTTTGTGGCGCATAAATTTCAAAATAATTTTTAAATTCATCTTCAACAACGAAAATTAGCAAAGGATTTTTATCTTTTCTATCAAGCTTAAAAAGATCCCATAAAATATAGCGTTTATGACCATTTTTGTAAGTCTCGCTCAATTTTGTTTCACTATCAAAAATAGTTTCGATTACCGATAAATTCCAATTGGCATTTTCACTTTCAAGAATTTTATTTTTAGTATTTTTTGCTTTAATTTTTTCTTTGGATTTTTTATTTTCCTTGGTTTTTTGAGTATTTTTTTTCTTAGTTTTTTTGGCATCTTTTTTGATGTCTTTTTTATCTTCTTCATCTTCCTGATTTTCTTCATCGCTAAGAATTATTTCCTCTTCTTCTTGAGCCTCTAAATCAAGAATTTCATCATCTTGATTTAAATTATTTTCTAATGAATTATCTGTATCATTTGCTGAAGTTGTTAATTGTTGAGTGTTTTTATCATCTTTTATATTTTTTGTTTTATCTTGTTTTTTATTATTGCTAACTATTGGTTTTGAAGTATCTCTAACAATTGCTGTTAAAGATGTTATATTAGCAAAACTAGCTCCCAAATCCGCGTCGGAGCTGTCGCGAAGAAAATATAAATTGAATGCTAGGGTTAAAGGTTTGTCACTAATTTTCCATAAAAAAGTTGTTTTTAGATTATCAATTGTATTATCATCAATGCGATGTTTTTTTAAAAATTTAACAATTTTATTTACTAATTTCGGATAGGCTTTTAAATCTTCTTTGAAATTAGTTTGATAGTTTCTGCTATCAACACTGATAAGACGCCATTCTTCTTTGTAATTATGAAAAACCGGATCAACTTCGCCAAATCTTTTCTGCCATTTGGTTAAATAATTATGATTGATTAAGATGCGTTTTTGGTGAAATTTTCCTTGATTAACAATTATATCTTCAAGATTTTTTTTATCATTTTTTTCAAGATAATGTTTTTTTATAAAATCATTTATTTTTTCGATGTTTATTTTTTTATTATCATCTTGAGCTAGAGCTATTAACTCTGGTTTTTCGCGTAATTTTTTTGAAGCAAATTGCAATGATGAAATATCGGCATCAATTGCTTTTTTAACAATTTCCTCGTCATTTTTAAGAGTAAATGGCGCATATTTTAGCATCAACCCATTATCTCTAATTGCCATTTGCGCAATCTCAGGAATTGATCTAATTCGATCGGAAGCATATTGATAATTTTGCGAATCATAATCGATCATCTTAGTCATGAATGGTTTGTCATCAAGTAAACTCCAGCCAGCAAAGCGCAAGGCATCGCGATTAATGTAGGTCATCTCTTCCATGAAATACGGATCTTTTCTAACTTCGGGAGCGCAAAGCTGAATAATTTTTGGATTAATTTTTACCAAACGTTTGATAAAATTAAAATCTTGTTGAAGTTCGAAAGAAGCTTCGGCAAATAAATTATAATCAATCATTACCAATTGCATAAAAAGCTTGCGATCATTTTTAAAGCAATCGGGAAGATCGGCTAATGTGTTTGAATTGCCATTTTGCACTTCGCTGATAATTGCCTGATGATAAATTGCGGTATTTTTGCAAGGGTCAACAAAATTCTGCAGATTTTTTGGATAATTATCATCGCCAAAAGCGAGATTATTATTGGCAAAAAAAAATAACAAAAAACATAAAAAACATTGGCTAATTCTTTTTGAAGAATTACTGAGTTGATTATTAAAAATAATTAAGGGTAAGTATTTTTTAATAAGGTTTATTTGGTAATTTTTTTTTATAAAAATCATTTTATAATTAAGCTTAATTTAGCTTTTGAGTGAAGAGGCATCCTCAATTTCAATGCTGTGGCGATTGTGAAAATATACCACAAGAATAGCAAGACCAATTGCAGCTTCCGCTCCTGCAACAGTAAGGACAAAAATGGCAAAAATTTGCCCCATAATATCTTGCAAATATACTGAAAATGCCACGAAATTAATATTGACACTAAGAAGCATCAATTCGATTGACATTAAAAGCGAAATAACATTTTTGCGATTTAGAAAAATTCCGCTAATGCCGATACAAAAAAGTAACGCAGAAACGATAATGAAATTTTGCTGAGCAATTCCGTTGATAATATTCATAGTTTTACAAATTAATTCCAGTATTAGGTTCGACCTTAACAATTTCTATTGAAGTTGATTTGTTACGCGCAACTTGTTGGCTAATTTGTTGTTTACGAATATAGCGCATTTCATCTTTGAGAGTTAAGACGATTGCACCAATCATCGCTACAAACAAAATTGCTCCAGCAAATTCAAAGGGTAGGGCGAAATCGGTATATAAAACTTTGCCAATTGATTCAACATTGCCAATATCTTGGTTAATTGGATAAAGAGTTTTGGTTTCGTAATATTTCACTCGTGAAAAATTGCTAATCACTAAAATTTCAAAAAACATTACTGCACTAATCAAGATAAAGATTGGTCGTTTTCGATTAACCGCATTTTTAATTTTAATATCGATATCAAGCATCATCACCACAAATAAAAACAATACGGCAATTGCGCCAACGTAAACAACTATGAGTAATGTTGCGATAAACTCAGCTCCAAGCAAAACAAATAAAGCGGACGCATTGATGAATGCCAAAATTAAAAACATTATTGCCACGATCATATTGCGCGAGCTAATAACCACTATAGAGCTAGCAATAAGAACGCTTGCAAAAATGTAAAATAAGATTAGCGGAAAAGATAAAATCATAAGCAAATTTGGTTAATTTCACAAAAATTTAATTTAAAATTTTTTGCAGTTCAAGAGTTAATTTTTAAAAAATTACTGCCAAAAAACCTCAATTATTTAGAATTATAAATTATATTATTTTTAGTTTAAAATTAATAAAAAAAATAATATATCTTTAAAATACTTCAAATAAGTTAGCTTTGGTTAACGATAACTAACATCTTTTTCGATATTTTTTTGCAATGCATATTCAAAGCGATCGCCATTGGCAAGAAGCTTTTCTTTGTTGTAATAAAGCTCTTGACGTGTTTCGCACGAAAATTCAAAATTCGGACCTTCGACAATAGCATCAACGGGACAAGCTTCCTGACATAATCCGCAATATATACATTTCAGCATGTCAATATCATATCGAGTAGTTCTTCGACTTCCGTCAGCTCGTTCTTCGGCTTCGATTGTGATTGCTTGCGCAGGACAAACTGCTTCGCATAATTTGCAAGCAATACAACGTTCTTCGCCATTTGGATAGCGTCTGAGGGCGTGTTCTCCGCGAAATCTTGGACTTATCGCTCCTTTTTCGAAAGGATAATTTATGGTATATTTTTTCTTGAACATGTATTTCAAAGTAAGGATATGACCTACAATGATTTCGCGTAAAAGAAAATTATAAGCTCTTTTAAAAAATAATTGCATAGTAAAAAAATTATTTGACAAAAACAATAAAGCTAGCCGTGCCAACTACCCAAGTTAGCGATATAGGCAAAAATACTTTCCAACCTAAGCGCATTAACTGATCATAACGATAGCGTGGTAAAGTTGCTCTAACCCAAACAAAACAAAAAAGTAAAAATAATATTTTTGAACATAGCCAAATAAAACCTGGAATTGCATTACAAAAAGCATTATCGCAAATTGGCAACCATCCTCCTAAAAACAATATTGAAGCAAAGGCTGAAATTAAAATCATATTGGCATATTCACCAAGAAAAAACATTGCAAAGGGCATTGAGGCATATTCAACATTATAGCCAGCAACTAGCTCTGATTCTGCCTCGGGAAGATCAAAAGGATGGCGATTAGTTTCTGCTAAAGCTGAAATAAAAAAGAGAATAAACATCGGAAACATTGGAATCACATACCACATATTTTTTTGCGCTAAAACAATTTTTGAAAGATTTAATGATCCAGCGCACATCACAACTGAAATTATAATTAAGCCAATTGAAACTTCGTAGGAAATCATTTGTGCAGAAGAACGAATTGCGCCAAGGAAAGCATATCTTGAATTCGATGCCCAACCTGCGATGATAATTCCGTAAACTCCTAGTGAAGAAGTGGCAAGAAGGTAAGTAACTCCAACATTCAAATCGGCAATTACAAAATTTTCAGAAAAAGGAATTACTGCCCAGCCAATTAAAGCAAGGGTGAAAGTGATTATTGGTGCTAATAAAAATAAAGCTTTATTAGCTTGGGAAGGCATGATAACTTCTTTAAGCATTAATTTTAAACCATCAGCGAGAGGCTGTAAAATTCCAAACCAACCAACTACATTCGGACCTTTACGCAATTGCATTGCTCCGATCACTTTGCGTTCAAACAATGTCAAATATGCAACGCCAATGATAAGTGGTAATATGACCAATAAAATTTTACCAATGATTGGCAATGCTATCCAAAAGTTTGAACAAATGCTCGGTAAAATTATTTCGTTAAATTGCTTGACGAATTCTTCCATTTTGTTAAATGTTAATCGTTTAATATTTTTTAAAATTATTTTTTAAATTTAATTGCATTTTTTAAGGCTACAAGATTTTTTTTTAGACCTTAATGTTTTTATTGAAGTTGCCTTTATATCTTGGTGGTTGCGATATTTTTTGGCGATAGTTGTAGATGATAAATTTTAAATATGTCGTAGATTTTAATTTTTTTTGTTATATTTTTTTAGTAAATATCAAAAGATATGAAATTTACGAAAAGAAATAAATTTAAAAAGATATTTATGAGTCAATATTTTCAAATGCCCAAAGCACATAGTTACATATTTGAAATAGAAAATTATGTTCCTGGAAAGGCTAAAATTGGCGATAAAAATCAAAAAATAATTAAGCTTTCTTCAAATGAAAATGCTTTGGGAGTAAGTGAATTAGCGTTAGAAGCTTATAAAAAACATAGTGAAAATATTTTTCGTTATGCCGATGGTTCATGTCTCCAACTGCGTGAAAAAATTGCTCAAAAAAATAATCTCAATGCTAAGCAAATCGTTTGTGGCGCTGGATCTGATGAGTTGATTGCACTTTTAGTTTCGGCATTTTGTGGAGTTGGTGACGAGGTAATTTACAGTGAATTTGGATTTTTAATGTATCCAATTTCGGCGAAGAGAGTAGGGGCTAAGCCAATCAGGGTTAAAGAAAAAAATATGCGCACCGACATTGAGGCTATTCTTCAAGCAGTTAATGATAAAACTAAAATTATTTTTATTGCCAATCCAAACAATCCTACGGGCTCGTATCTTCGAAATGATGAAATTGAGTTGCTGATTAAAAAACTGCCTAAAAATATTTTACTAATTCTTGATCATGCTTATGAAGAATTTGTAACGGTTAATGATTATCCTCAACCGTTAGAAATTGTTAAGAATAACGCAAATGTGGTAATGCTGAGAACTTTTTCCAAGATTTATGGGCTTGCTTCGCTTAGAATTGGTTGGTGTTTTTGCTGTGAAGAAATTGCTGAGATTTTGCATAAAATACGCGGACCATTCAATGTTTCAGGTCCTGCCCAAGAATGTGCAATTGCTTCATTAGATGATGAAGATTTTTTACAAAAATCACGCAATCACAATCAAAAATGGTTGAACATTTTACAAAGTGAAGTTGCTAAATTGAATAATTTAAAAGCGCATTTTTCGATCGCAAATTTTATTTTATTTGATTTTTTAAGTCAGGAAAATTGTCAAAAAGCTCAAGAATTATTTTTAAAAAATAATATCATTTTGCGAGAAATGACTGCTTATGGACTCAATAATTGTCTACGTGTAACAATTGGTAAAGATGATGAAAATCAACAAGTGTTAAAAATTTTACAAGAAATTTCTACTTTTAAAAATTAAAATTTTTAATTAAAATTATATAATGCAAAATGACGATTTACAGCAAATAATTTATTTGATAATTTTAATTTCAGTAATGATAATTGGAATTTCATCAAGACGAGAAATGACTTTAAAAAAAATTATCAAATATTCGTTGATCTGGCTGGGAGTAGCTTTTATATTTGTAGCGCTCTATGCCTATCGATTTGAATTTGGCGATTTTAAAAATAGAATCAGTGGCGAAATTAATCCAACTTCAGCGCAATTAAATCAGCAAGGACAATTAGTAATTAATATTTCTGATGATTCGCATTTTTATGTTAAACTGCTAATAAATAAAGTTCCTATTTTATTTATGATTGATACGGGTGCAAGCGATATCATGCTTAGTATTAGCGATGCTAAAAAAATTGGCATTAATACCAATAATTTAATTTTTAATCGACCTTATCAAACCGCAAATGGCCGATCTTTCGGTGCTTCAATTAAGTTAAAAGAAGTTGAAATTTCTGGTATAAAATTTAAAGATATTTATGCCAGTGTTAATGAAGGTGATATGGGAGTTGCGTTGCTAGGGATGAGCTTCTTGCGACGTTTTAGCAAATATGAATTTTTTCAAGATCGCTTAGTTTTAACTTTTTAAAAGACTTAATTTTAATATAAAAATTATCCTCTCGCTTAATCATCAGATTTGATCAAAAATTAGAATTATTTTATTTCAATAAAGCTAATTTAAAAATAAAAATAATAATAATAAAAGTCTTGAAATAAATAAAATAATAGATCTTAGTTAGTTTCTAAGATATTTAATTTATACCTAAATATCTTTATTGAAATCATTAAACCTATTATTTATTAACATATGTTAACTAACAACTCTACAATTTTTCGTGAAATAAGCGATTTAAGATTACAGCTTAGTGGTTTAGATTCTAATTCTAAGTCAGAAAAACTTGCCAAATATATTCAAATATTTGAAAAATCTTCTTTACTCGATGATTATTCCTTAAAATTAGATGACGTAACTCACATTGTTAAACTAGCTCTTGAACTTAATGAGTTTGAAATAGTTCATAAATATTGTAATAAAGTTTACAAAGATAGTTCGATTGATAAATTGAGTTTTTATAAATTTCAGGGTCAAGCTTATGAGGCACAAGAAGATTTTCAATCGGCATTTGCTACATTTAATAAAGCTTCAAAAATATATGATAATGATGAAGTTTTGAATTCATTAGGAAGAGTTCTTAAAAAAATAGAAAGTAAATTTGAAAGGGCTGATGGGATATTTTATCAACTTTGTGTTCAGGGTGGGGCTGTAATTAATGCTCAAGGTAACATGAATGATTATGTTGAAGCGCGTATAAGATTAAATAAAAAATATAAATCAAAAGAGTCCAAGCCTATAAGACCAAATTCTTACGAGTCTCCTTCATCCTCTTCGCAACCATTGCGAAAATATAGATCCGATCAGATTCAATCAGCAAAATCAACTTCTCGGGAATTATTTACTACTCTAGAGTTATCAACTCCTCAGCGATTACCAACCACTCCGGAATCTGCTGCGCCAGTAGTTGAGGGAGATCTTATATTTTCTGATTTTCCTGCGCAAGGTAATCAACAAATTCCCAATCATCACCAAGCATTTGACGAGTATGGGGGTGTTGGATTTAGAAGAGCTTTATCAGCTCTTCAAACTTCAAATGAATTCACAACTCCTTCATCATCTTCTATCGCAATGGAATCTCCTGCGCCAGTAGTTGAGGGAGATCTTATATTTTCTGATTTTCCTGCGCAAGGTAATCAACGAATCCTAGGGCATCAACAAAAACTTGATGATTCTGGAGATTTTGTAAACGCCACCACGGCATTATTTGAATCAATGATCAGTGAAGGAGTTAAAAAGCTAGCTCAAATAAAAGAAGATGATGCTAATAGTTTAAAGAAAATGATTGAAGAATGTGAGGAGCGTCTAAAAAACGCTAGTCAAGAAGATAAAAAAGAAATTGAAAAAGAACTTTTAGAGTTAAGAAAAAAACAATCGGCTTTAGAAAAAGAACAAGTTAATCAAGGTGTAAAACAAGGTAAGTTGGAAATAAGACAAGGTAAGTTGGAAATAAGACAAGATAAACTTGAAGTAGATCAACATAGTCTAGAAAAAAGAGTTAAAACATTGGAGGAAATTCGAATAGATAGGATTGGCAGACTCATGACGATGGATCAGATAATGGCAATTTTTAAATCTGAAATTAAAAAATTAAGTGAAGAGGAAAGTTTATTTTCACAGGATTCATTGGTAGTTGAAGATTCAGAGATAAAAAGAAATAAAGATCGAGATGAATTTTATGAGAAAAAAATTGAAGAGATAAAACAAAATGAATTATATAGCGATTACTATTCCTCTCTAGTTTCTGAATTAAATTCTTTATATTTTGCAACTATGGTAGTGAAAAATGATGTAATCAAAACTAATGAGTCTGAAAAATATCAAAAAATAGCTGCTTATCTGAAAGTTCTATATAGCTTTATTCCTATTGTTGGACCTTTAGTTGAAGGCTTTGTTGATGTTGTTGCGTTAACCATAGATAAATGTAAAGATATATTAACTAAAGAAAAAATGGAAAGATTTGCTCAATTGGCAGAAGGGGTTGGTGAATTTGAGCAAATATCTCTTAGATTGGCTATTAATCTAATGGATTATGATGAAATAAAAAAAAGGTCTATGAGTGCTATTGCCCTTTTAGGTGGTTCTAATGTTAGAGATGCTATATTCTCAAGAATTAATGGGCAAATTGCTTCATTAGGCAATGATGATGAGGTAGAATTTGCTAAATGTAATTCAAGGTGGTTTGAATTAGCAAAGAATACTTATCTTGGAAGTTCTGAAAAAATTGGTTCTGTGCTCGGAAGGCTTGATGCCATTAGAATTATCGCGCTTATTCAAGAAAAAGAATTTGTCAAAAATATCTTGGATGAATCGCAAGAAAAGAAATCAAATGGTGACATTAGAAGAGTTAAGTCAATAATTGCCGAATCGATAGTTGAAAAATATAAAAGAAAACAAACTCCTGATCATGAGTTGAGTACTAAAAAATCGCAAATACAGGTTGGTTCGCAACGATTAGCAAATCAAGCGCAAAGGCAAGATAATTTACTGCAACGAGCCACGAATCAAATTCCAGAAGCTTTAATGCGTAATGATAGATCCAGACAAGAAAGAGTAAGCTGTTTAAGTGGTATGAAAAAATCAATAACTAAATGCCTTGGAGTTTAACATCTCAAATTTTTTAATTAAGCCTAATTAAGCAAATCGCTTTTTTGAAATATAAAATTTATAATATAATTTTAATTTGTTATAAATAATTTTTAACTAAATATAATAAAATAATTTAAAATTAACATACTTAAACAACCTGCAACAATTCCACATAAAATATCATCAAACATAACGCCAAAAGGATTTTTCATTTTGCGATCAATAATGCCAATAATCCAAGGCTTTTTAATATCAAAGAAACGAAATAAAATTAATGATAAAAATAAATGAATTATTATAATTTTTGGCTGTAAAAAATAATTTTCACCGATAAAATTTAAGCTAATTTGCAAAGCGATAATTTGTCCAACAACTTCGTCCAAGACTATAGTTTGATTATCAACTTCTTGAGACTTATTTGCTTGGGTAAGTTTGGTGTTAAGCTTAATATTTTTTACATAAAAATTAATTTTTTTAACTGCAAAAATTGTCATTATCGTAACGATTAAGAGCCATAAAAAATTTTGAAAAAAAATGCTAAAATTTTGCGTGAAAAATAATTTTGTAATTATTAGCCAAAATAATAATCCACCAATGCTTCCAAAGGTCCCGGGAGCTTTTTTAGTATTTCCTAAATAACCAAAAGTTAAAATAAATTCACAAAATTTAAACATAGACTTAAGTGAAATTGATATGAAATTATCGTAAAATTTTAACCTCAAAATTAGCATTTTGTGTTATACCAAATTAACTTGAAAATTTATTAATTAAGCAAAATATTTTTGAGATAAAAATCTTGTCATTGCCTTAGCATGACTAATAAAAAATTAAAAATGAAGTCGTACTTCCCATAAGGCTGACGATTTTTAAGGATTTTTAGCCAAAAAGATGAAGCTTAATTATTAAATATCTATAAGTAAATTTTCAGGTTAATTTGGTATTAGATCTTTTTAGCTAAAATGTTATTATTTATTTTATCTTTTTTTCGTGGATCAAAATAAAGTAAAATCGGTGCTGAAATGTAAATTGAGGAATAAGTTCCAATCAGGATTCCAAAGAATGTAGCCATGCTAAAACTAAATAAAACTTCACCACCATAAAATATTAAAGCTAATAGCGAAACTAATGTTGCGCTAGCGGTAAGAATGGTTCTGCTCAAAGTTGAATTAGTGCTCGAATTAATTAATGAAGCGAGATCAATTTTTTTATAGCGTCTTAAATTTTCACGAATGCGATCATAAATTACCACCGAATCATTTATCGAATAGCCAATAATCGTAAGGATTGAGGCAATTGAAGTGAGATTAAATTCTAATTGCGTAAGTGAGAAAAAGCCAATAGTAAGTGCTGCGTCATGAAGTAAGGCAAAAATTCCACCAATGCCAAATTGCCAGTCAAAGCGAATCCAAATATAGATCATGATAAAAAGAAATGATAGCGATAAGGCGAGAAAACCCTTTAAAATCAATTCTCTACCAACTTGTGGACCAACATAATCGACTTTACGATATTCAATTTTATTATATTTAGACTGTAACAGATTTTGAATATTTTTAATAATTACTGTTTGATCCTCATTAGTTTTGGCAACTCTGATTAAATAATCATTTTTATCAATATTTTGGATTTGAACATCGTGAATTTCATGGGATAAAAGTGAACGCATTTCGGCGATGTTTACTTTATCTTCAATTCTTGCTTCGATTAAAATTCCACCAGCGAAATCTATTCCAAAATTTAATCCCTTAATCAAAACCAGGGCAATTGAGCCAATAATACCAACAATTGATAATATCAAGGCAATTTTGTGAAATGCCATGAAGTTGATTTGAGTATTGCTTAGGGATTGACGAAATTTTGATAAAAATCTTGATAAAAAATTCATGATTATCGGTGATTTTTAAATTAATTTTTTACAGCTTTTAATTTACGAATTGATGCCGAAAGTCTTTGTAATTTGCGTGAAGCGGTATTTAATTTGAAAATATTTTTACTTACACCGCGCATCAATTCTGGCTCTAGCGCTTTAAAAGCTTCTCTAGCTTTTGTTTCATCAGCTTCTTTAATTGCTAAGTCAACTTTTTTGGCAAAAGAACGAATGCGATTTTTGCGTGCAGTATTGACGTTATTTTTTTTAATACTAGAGCGATGCGCTTTTTTTGCAGATTTTGTATTGGCCATTTTTTAAAAATTTAAATTAATTGTTGAAAGCCCTTGATAGCCTAGGTTAATTGTCAAAAATACTTAAACAAATTTCTATCTATAAGTGCTAATACACTCAATTGGAAACTATCTGAAAAAATAGGCTGATATAACCTTTTTATTTAAGTAAATCAATCCCAATTCATTAGTTCCACCCAAGTTAAAAACAGTTAAATTTTATGAGCTAGAATTGAATTAGCAAGTAATTTTCTCTTGTTGATTTAAATAATTTTGTAAAACTTTAGGAATTGTTATTGAACCATCACTATTTTGATAATTTTCTAAAATTGCTAGTAAAGTTCTACCAACCGCTAGAGCTGAGCCATTAAGCGTATGAGCAAAATATGTTTTATTATCTTTGTCTTTATATTTGATCGAAGCACGACGCGCTTGAAAATCTCCACAATTTGAACAACTTGAAATTTCGCGATATTTATTTTGCGCTGGACTCCATACTTCCAGATCATAGGTTTTTTGTGCACAAAATCCCATATCGCCAGTGCATAATAAAATTTTACGAAAAGGTAATTCAAGTTTCTTAAGAATTTCACAGGCAATTGCAGTCATTCTTTCATGTTCAAGAGTTGATTGCTCTTGAGTGGTTATTGAAACTAATTCAACTTTTTTAAATTGATGTTGACGAATTATTCCGCGCGTATCTTTTCCAGCTGAACCAGCTTCGCGACGATAGCAAGGAGTATAAGCGGTTAAGCGCAGAGGTAAATCATTTTCGCTTAAAGTTTTTTTGGCAACTAAATTGACCAGAGAAACTTCGGCAGTTGGAATTAACCAATAACCATCGGTCGTGCAAAATGCTTCATCGCCAAATTTTGGTAATTGTCCACTAAATTGCATGGCTTGACTTTTGACAAGATTGGGAGGGGAAATTTCTTGATAGGAATTAGCATTGGCAATATCAAGCATAAAATTTGACAATGCTCTTTCAAGTCTTGCTAAATCCTTGCTTAATGTTGAAAATCTTGCGCCAGACATCAAAGCTGATTGTTCAAAATCAAGCATTTTCAGAGCTTCTCCCAATTCATCATGAGCTTTAATTGGAAAATCAAATTGAGGAATTTTA
>Ga0114971_10001114_pt1 | contig 18172 bp, 21 predicted proteins | sample M_140625_MF_Meta_FD_87320 | JGI IMG/M metagenome (GOLD analysis project Ga0114971, IMG submission 87320) | Freshwater microbial communities from Lake Montjoie, Canada to study carbon cycling - M_140625_MF_MetaG | ecosystem: Environmental > Aquatic > Freshwater > Lake | place: Lake Montjoie...
GCTGCAGATCTTGCGGGGCCAGTTCATGACATCACCGTTAGTGAGATCTGCAAGCCAGAATCACCAGCAGATCGCCATCGAGCCGATAAATCAGGCGATGTTCCGCATCGATGCGGCGTGACCAGCTGCCGGCCAGGTTTTCCCGCAGGGGCTCGGGTTTACCGATTCCCTCAAAGGGATCGCGCCAGCAGGCCTGGATTAGTTGGTTGATGCTCCGCAGCTGCCTGCGGTCCTGGCTCTGCCAGTGGAGGTAGTCGTCCCAGGCGGCAGCCGTCCAGACCAGCCGTTCAGGCCAGCCGTTCAATCAGCATCGGCCAGATCCGGATCGATCAGCCCATGGGAGAGGATCTCCCCACGATCGGCCTGCTCCAGCGATCGCTGCAGATGGGCCGCATTCGCCGGGGATCGCAGCCGGTGATGCGGGTCACGTCCGCATCGGCCTCCACCCGATCCAGCACAGCCTTGAAGCTCTCCCGGGCCTCCGAAAAGCTGATCACCTGCATGGTGTTGTCCAATAGCCTGATCATCAATTGAGCTGGATGGAAAGCGTGCCTGCCGGGATCGATGCCATTGAGGTGGGGGGCCTGGCGCTCTGAGCCGCTTTCCCTAACCTGTCCCCATGGCCGATCCAGATGTCCGCTGGCGCCAGCGGTTCGACAATTTCGAGCGGGCCCTCCAGGTGTTGGAGCGTGGCGTCCATTTGGCGCGGCAACGGCCCCTGAGCGAGCTGGAGCAGCAGGGCCTGATCCAGGGCTTTGAATTCACCCATGAACTCGCCTGGAATCTTCTCAAGGACTATCTGCAGTACCAGGGGATTGCAAGCATCATCGGTTTGCGGGATGCCACCCGCCTGGCCTTTCAGAATGGGTTGATCCTTGATGGGGAGGCCTGGATGGCGATGATCAAAGCCCGCAATCAGTCGTCCCACACCTATAACCTCGAGCAGGCCCAGACGATCGCTCGCGACGTGATTGATCGCTTTGCGCCGTTATTCGGAGCCCTGCGGGAGCGCTTCACCGCCTTGAGCGACGAGCCGTCATGACCGTCAGTTCACCGCTGGTTTCAGCCCAGGCCACCGGCCTGCCGGAGGCGGTTCTCGCGGCCATCCACCAAGTGCTCGCCAGCCACACCGAGGTGGAGGCCGCGATTCTCTACGGCTCCCGTGCTCTGGGCCGCCATCGCCCCGCCTCCGACATCGACCTCACCCTGATCGGCTCCACGATCAGCGCCGCCTCCCTGGCCCGCATCGATGCCGAACTCGATGATCTGTTGCTGCCCTGGATCATCGATCTCTCTTGCCTGGCCTCGATTGATCACCCCGCCCTCCTGGCCCATATCGAACGGGCTGGCTTAGAGCTGTATCGCCGGCGGGATGCGTCAGACTGATCCCATGGCCTCATCTTCCCGCCCCTCCACCTATCACTACGTCGTGGATGAAGCGCTGCTGCGCACGATCGCGGCCGAAATCCAGGCGGCCATTCCCGGCGCCCAGGTGCGCCTATTCGGCTCCCGCGCCCGCGGCACCGAACGGGCCGATTCCGACCTGGATCTGCTGGTGACGGTGCCGGATGAATGGTTGGCGAGCCATTCGCGGTTTGAGGAAACGGGCAATCTAAGCTGCAAACTTGCCCATCATCGAATTCCGATCGATCTTCTCCTCTATTCCCATCAGGAAGTGAAGGATCGCCTCCAGTACAGGCAGCATGTCGTGACGGATGCCTATCGCTACGGAAGAGAGCTCCATGACTGCTGAAGGTCGTCCAGATGCAGCTCTCATGCTCCGGGTTGCCCAGCGTGATCTTAAGGCGGCCAGGTCGATGCTGGATAACGATGCTTTTGAAGAGCCCACCTGGGGGTACCAGATTCAACAGGCCACGGAGAAGGCTCTGAAGGCCTGGATCTCGAGTCTGAACCACGACTATCCCCGCACGCATGACCTGGCCCTCCTCTATTCCCTGATCCGCGATCTTGGCGACGACCCCTTTCCCTTTCAACAACTTGTTCGCTTCAGCCCCTTTGGCACCAGGATCCGCTACGACGACGTTGAAGCGCTCGGTCTGGATCGTTCGTTCTGGAACCAACTCTGCGCTGACTTGCTCTCCCATGTGGCCTCCCTGCTGCCATGAACGAGGCCGAAACCCGCGCTGAGCTGATCGATCCCTTGCTGGCTGCTCCGTTCACGGAAGGCGTGGCCTAGGCGAAGGACGATGCCGGCAAGCTCCGGCTCCGCATCACCTCCACCAGCAACGGCTTCGTCGCCATTCCCTAGGCCGATAACGTGCGCAACTACGACGGCAAACCCGTCTGTACGTCAACGCTCGATTCACCACCAAGCAGCAGCTCTTCATTGATGTCGTGTTGCCGCACGACGTGACCATGGGAGTCCAGGAGCCGTGGCCGATCGCCGCCAGCCCGAAGAGATCGGCCGGCTTTTTGCAAGCTTTCAAAAAAATTTCTATGAACCGCAGAGCTTGGCATCAAGCCACCTCCCCATACATTAACTTCAGGCATCCCGCCATCCCCCATCCCTAAACCCACCGGAATAGCAACGGCATTCCCGCACCCAGGAAACACCCCTCTAGAATTCTTAATCCCCGAAGAAGCACAGCAATGCGACTACCTCACATTCTTCTTCTTGCCCTGGCTTTCGCCACCACCTCGCCGCCGGCCCTTGCTTCCTCCGCCAACGCCTGGGCCGCCCACAAGCTTGAGGTGGTCTCCAAATGCAGTCAAGCCAGCGGCCTGAAGGAGCCCAGGCTGATCGGCGACTTGATTGAGTACGACGACCGCGTGGGCTATACCGTCGCCTTGATCGCCGGCCTGTATCCCCAGCCGCACCTGCGCCAGCAACCCGGCAGAAGTCTGTGTCTCTTCGACAAACGCCGCCGCACGGCCCACGCGGCCCCAGCGGACGGCTTGCGGTAGGCACCGTGGACCCCATGGGCCCTGCGTCCTGCGCCATCTGCCGCCTCCATGGCGACGCCGCCAGCGCGGCCTTCGAAATCGCCCGCTCCGACCTCTGGCTGTTGCGGCACCATCCCGATCCGGCCCCCCTAGCCGGCTGGCTCTTGCTTGATGCCCGTCGCCACCTCGCCGGGCCGTTGGCCTTCACCGACCGGGAGGCGACCAGCTGGGGCCGGGCGGTGCGCCACGCCAGCCAGCTGGTGCACCAGCTCACCGGCTGCGACCGCGTGTACGCCATCGCCTTCGGCGAGGGGGCGCCCCACCTGCATCTGCACCTGATCCCCCGCCATGGCGCCGATCCCGCCACGGCCGCCTGGAGCGTGGCCGATCACTACCGGGCCGTGGCCGCCCGGGAGCATCCCGCCGTGGCGCCAGACCAGCTGCGGGAGCTGGTGGCGCGCGCCCGGCAGTTGGTGGTGCAGCTGTAGCCCGCCTCAGCCCTCTCCCGCCGCCGGCACCACCCCCTGGTCCTGCAGGTAGGCCAACACCTCAGCCACCGACTCCTCCAGGCTCTGGCTGCCGGTGGCCACCCGCAGCTCCGGGTTTTCGGGTTGCTCATAGGGGCTGGAGATGCCGGTGAACTCCTTGATCTCCCCCGCCCGGGCCTTGGCATAGAGGCCCTTGGTGTCCCGTTGTTCGCAGACGCCCAGATCGGCCGCGCAATGAATCTCGATGAAATCACCGTCCTCCACCAGGGCCCGGGCCCGGTCACGGTCGGCCTTGAACGGCGAGACGAAGGCGGTGAGCACCACCACGCCCGCATCCAGGAACAATTTGGCCACCTCGCCGATGCGACGGATGTTTTCCTCCCGATCGGCATCGGAGAAGCCCAGGTCGGTGCAGAGGCCATGGCGCACGTTGTCGCCATCGAGCACATAACAGGCCAGCCCCTGCTCAAACAGGGCCGAATTCACGGCATTGGCCAGGGTGCTCTTGCCGGCGCCACTGAGGCCCGTGAACCAGAGGATGGCGCTGCGGTGGCCACGCTGATGGGCCCGGGCGGCGCGGGTCACCGTGGAGTGGTGCCACACGATGTTGGTCGACTTGGCGGCAGGGGCAGGGGCGGGGCTGGCCGTCATCACAAAACGTCGCCGAGGCGACAGGGGAGCACGTGATCCCCATTGTCCTTGGCGGCGAGGGCGGGGCGACTGGGGAGATGCGCGATGCCGGGTTCGAACCAGCGACATCCTGCTTGTAAGGCAGGCGCTCTACCGCTGAGCTAATCGCGCGCGCCCCTATTCTGCAGTCCAGCCGCCCCATGGGATGACTGGTCGCACTCCGGAATCGGGTCCTGCGGCCGCGTCACCGGCCAACCCGATGTTGCTCTCCCCCTCGCCCGGAGCCCCCCAGGAGCGCGAAGTTGGCCAGGAGAGCCCCACGGAGCCCAGGTCCCATCGCAAGCGACGCAGGATGGCGATGGGCCGCAGCCATGACCGAGCCACCCAGCTCCTGGCCCTGCCCTTCGGCCTGCTCTGGACCCCCTGGCTGGGGTGGCCGGGCCTCGCGGTGGCCGCCAGCGCCTTTTTAGTGGGAGGCCTCTGGCTCTCCCCCGACCTCGACACCCGCTCCCTCTCGACCCGCCGCTGGGGCCCCCTGCGGGTGCTGTGGTGGCCCTACCGCTACCTGATCCGCCACCGCTCGATCCTGTCCCACAGCCCCCTGCTGGGCACCCTGCTGCGGCTGGTTTATCTGGCCCTGATCGCCTTTGCGGTGCTGGTGGCCATGCTGGCGGTGAGCGGTCCCAGCCTTGATCAGGCGGTGAACTGGCTGCTCAAGCTCTGGCACGACCACACCGGGCTGGTGGTGGCGGGCCTGGTGGGCGTGGAGGCCAGCTCCTGGCTGCACCTGCTCCAGGATGGTGATCCGATGCCGCGGCTGTCCTTCAAGCCGCTGGGCTGGCGGACGCAGCACTGGAAGTGGCTGCTGCCCTCGGCCAAGAAGCACGCCCGGCGGGGCAAGGCCCGGCCCGAGCGCAAGGGCAAACGCCCCCAACGTCGATGACCGTCCCCAACCCCGATCCCCTCGCCGCCCTGGCGGAACTGATCGCCGTGGTGGACCGGCTGCGGGATCCCGAGGGCGGATGCCCCTGGGATCTGGAGCAAACCCACACCTCCCTGATCCCTTACCTGCTGGAGGAGGCCCACGAGGTGGCCGATGCCATCCGCCACGGCGATGACCGGCATCTCCAGGAGGAACTGGGCGACCTGCTGCTGCAGGTGCTGCTGCACGCCCGGATCGCCAGCGAGGCGGGTCGGTTTGATCTGGGCGCAGTGGCCCAGGGGATCGCCACCAAACTGGTGCGTCGCCACCCCCATGTCTTCGATCCGGAGGCACCGGCCCGCAGCTGGGAGCAGATCAAGGCGGAGGAACGGGCCGCCAGCCGGGCAGCGGCGGGCGCCACCGATCCCCCCTCCACCAGTCCCCTCAGCGATCAACTGGCCCGCCAGGTGCGGGGCCAGGCGGCCCTGGCCGGCGCCATGACCATCTCCCGCCGGGCCGCCACCGCCGGCTTCGAATGGGACAACCTGGACGGGGTCTGGGCGAAGGTGCAGGAGGAGCTGGAGGAGCTGCAGCAGGCCGTGGCCAGCGGCGATCGCGCCCACGCCCAGACCGAACTGGGCGACGTGCTGTTCACCTTGGTGAACGTGGCCCGCTGGTGCGGCCTCGAGCCGGAGGAGGGCCTGGCCGGCACCAACCACCGCTTCCTGGATCGCTTCTCCCGGGTCGAGGCCGCCCTGGGCGGCGACCTGGGGGGGCGAAGCCTGGGCGACCTGGAGGGCCACTGGCAGGCCGCCAAGGCCCAGATCCGACGGGAACAGCAGGGCGGCTGACCGCGGCTGATCCGAACCGGCGCCGCTAGTCCTCCGGAAGGCGCCCGCGGCGTTGGCCCTTCACCGTGCTGCGCTGCTTCTTTGCCGCCAGGCGCCGCTCCACCGAGCCCCGGGTGGGCCGGGTGGGCCGCCGCGGTGGCGGTGGCGGCACCAAGGCCGCCTTGAGCAGCTCCACCAGCCGCCGCTGGGCCGCCAGCCGGTTCTGCCACTGGGAACGGTGCTCCTGGGCCACGATCACCAGGGCCCCCTCCACCAACCGCCCCGCCAATCGAGCCAGGGCCCGTGCCTTGAGCCGGGGCGGCAGGGATTCGCTGGCCGCCAGGTCGAACACCAGCTCCACCCGCGAATCGGTGGTGTTCACGTTCTGCCCCCCCGGCCCCGAGGAGCGCGAAAACCGCCAAGCCAGTTCCGCCGCCGGGAGGCTCAAGGCCGGCGTCAAGGGCAGATCGTCGCCGGGCCGTTCCGAAGCCATCCGGAAAGATTGCCAGATCGGAGCCGGGCCCCCCGGGCAGCGATCCCCCGTTCAGGGATCCCCCGGGCAGCGATCCCAAGACCAGGTGTCCTGGCCCACCTGACAAGGGTCCCCCCCCCGGTCTTAGCTGGGGAGATCGTCTTGAATGCACGCCCCCATGACCGACCCCGGCTGGATCGACGAACACCACAACGGGGTGCGCTACGGCTTGGCCGGTCGGGTGATCACCGAGCAGACCAGCCCCTTCCAGCGGGTCACGATCATCGACAGCGAGCGGTATGGCAAGGGCCTGCTCCTGGACGGCTGCTGGATGACCGCCGAGCGCCAGGAGCGCCAGTATCACGAAACAATCGTCCACCCGGCCCTGTGCGGCGCCGAGAGCATCGAGCGGGTGCTGGTGATCGGTGGCGGCGATGGCGGCACCGCCCGCGAATGCCTGCGCCACCCGGGCGTGCAGCACCTCGACCTGGTGGAAATCGACGGGCTGGTGGTGAGCCTCAGCCAGGAGCACCTGCCGGGCATCGGCGGTGCAGCCTGGAGCGACCCCCGCTGCCATCTCACGGTGGGCGATGGCATCGCCTGGGCCGCCACCGCCGCCGCCGCCTCCTACGACGTGGTGATCGTGGACGGCTCCGATCCGGCCGGCCCGGCTGAGGGACTGTTCAACCGGGCCTTCTTCGAGCACTGCCGCCGCCTGCTGCGGCCGGGCGGGGTGTTCGCCACCCAGAGCGAATCCCCCGAGGCCTTCCGCCAGGTGCACCTCGACACCGTACGCCTGCTGCGGGAGGTGTTTGGCCATGCCGATCCGCTCTACGGCTGGGTGCCCATGTACCCGAGCGGCTGGTGGAGCTGGACCTTCGCCGCTGTCGATGGCCCCCGCTACCGCCAGCCGGATCCGGAGCGCGCCCGTGCCGTGGCCGACGGCTGCGAGATCTGGAGTCCCCGCTGGCAGGAGGGCGCCTTCAACGCCGTGCCCGCCTTCGTGGAGCGCGCCCTCTCCGCCGCCAGCCAGCCATGACTGCCGATCTGTTCGACACCGACGGCGCTGTCTATATGGCCGCCCGCCGCGACCCGCCCGGTTGCCGCGTCGGCCTGTTCGGGGTGCCCTATGACGGCACCACCTCCTTCCGCCCCGGCACCCGCTTCGGGCCCGCGGCGATCCGGGAGGTGAGCAACGGCCTGGAAACCTATTGCCCGCAACTGGAGCTGGATCTGGAGGAGCTGGCCTTCGCCGACCTCGGGGCGGTGGTGATCCCGAGCGGAGCCCCCGAGCCGGTGGTGGCGGCGGTGCGGGCGGCCACCTCGGCGGTGCTGGAGCTGGGGCTGGCCCCACTGATGCTCGGGGGGGAACATTCGATCAGCAGTGGCGCGGTGGCGGCGGTGGCGGAGCGCCATCCCGATCTGGTGCTGGTGCAGCTCGATGCCCACGCCGACCTGCGTCAGGAGTGGCTGGGCAGCCACCACAGCCACGCCTGCGCCATGCGCCGCTGCCTGGAGGTGCTGCCCAGGGGCCAGCTGCTGCAGATCGCCATCCGCAGCGGCACCCGGGCCGAGTTCGACGAACTGCACAGCACGGCCCGTCTGGTGCCGATCGAGCGCATGGCCGAGGCCCTGGAGCCCCTGCGCGGGCAACCCCTCTACCTCACCGTGGATCTCGACTGGTTCGATCCCGCCGTGCTGCCCGGCACCGGCACCCCGGAACCGGGGGGATTCCACTGGCCGGATTTCGCGGCCCTAGTGGCGGAACTGCGCCACCACCGCCTGGTGGGGGCCGATGTGGTGGAGCTGGCCCCCCAACTGGATCCCAGTGGCGTGAGCGCCGTGTTGGCGGCCAAGGTGACCCGCAGCCTGCTGCTGCTGCTGGGGGCAGCGCAGGGGGCCGCTCAGTAGCAGCAGGTGCCGCTGGTGCGCTGCTCCCGCAGGCGCTGATGCTGCTGACCGATCAACAGAATCGCCAGGGTGGGGTGGTTGTGCAGCAGGTTGAGAAAGCGCAGCCGATCCAGGCGCAACACCTCCACCGGCGTGCGGGCCAGGGCATCGCTGCGATGCACCCCCTCCCGCCAGACGATGTCCTGGTAGCTGAACAGCTCGCCCGGGCGGAAGCAGATCCGCTCCCCCGTCTCGGACAGCAACTCCACGATGCCCCGCCGCAGGCCATAGATGGCGTTGGCCGCGCTCCCACGGGAGAACACCCGGGAACCGGTGGGCAACGTAAACATCTCACTGTCCACCTGGGCGGCCAACAGATCAATCGGGGGGGAGCAGACGGGGGTTGCAACCAACGGGGGTCACCTCCAGGCGCAAGGGGGATCCGAAGAACCTTTCATACAACGTGCAATGGCACCAGGAAAGGAGATCGCAGCCCGTTTGGCAACAGGGGCTCAGATCTTAATCATTTCCCCGTCTTTCCCCGGGCATGGACGGCAGGCTGAGCTGGTGATTAGCGGCAACCGGCGCGGCGCCCATTCTTCCCCCACCAGGGGGCAGCCCCGGGAGGCGGGGCGGGCGGGCGGTCCAGTGGTGGCACCAGAGTTCGTTGGCCAGCTCAGGATGGATCGACAACTCGCGCAGCTGACACCAGCCCAGCTCCCCGCCGCTGGGCGGGGTGCAGTGGCGACAGCTGCGGCAGTTGGGGCGTGTGCCCATCCAGGAACCAGCGAACGAAGGGCGCTCAAGGTAGACAGCTGCTCTGCCGCTGACCACGGCGGGATGCCGAATCACAGATTTTCGTAAGGGGCCGAGCCGTCGTCCATAGGATCCGCCCAACCTTCCGCACGCCCCCATGGCTGACCTTTCGTCCCTGCGCCGCACGGCCCTGTTTGATGCGGCCCGTGCCGCCGGTGGCCGGATGGTGCCCTTCGCGGGCTGGGAGATGGCGGTCCAATTTGCCGGCCTGGTGCTGGAACACCAGGCGGTTCGCCAGCGCTGCGGCCTGTTCGACATCTCCCACATGGGCGTCCTCACCCTGCAGGGCGATGGCGTCAAGGAGCGGCTCCAGTCCCTGGTGCCCAGCGATCTGTTCCGCATCGGCCCCGGAGAAGCCTGTTACACCGTCCTGCTCAATGACGAGGGCGGCATCCGCGACGATCTGATCGTCTACGACCGTGGTCGCCGCCCGGCCCCGACCGGCGCGGACACAGACGAGCTGGTGCTGGTGATCAATGCCGCCTGCGCCGACTCCGACACCGCCTGGATCCGCAGCCAGCTGGAGCCCCACGGCATCACCATCCGCGACCGCAAGGGCGACGGCGTGCTGCTGGCCCTGCAGGGCCCGGAGGCCACGGCGCGGCTGGAGGCGCTGGCGGGCGAAAGCCTGGCCGGCCTGCCCCGGTTCGGCCATCGCGATCTGGTGGTGCAGGGCGCCCCCGTCTTCGTGGGCCGCACCGGCTACACCGGCGAGGACGGCTTCGAGCTGCTGCTGGAGCGCGACGCGGGCCTAGCCCTCTGGGAGCAGCTCCTGGCCGATGGGGTCTCCCCCTGCGGCCTCGGCGCCCGCGACACCCTGCGCCTGGAGGCGGCCATGCATCTCTACGGCAACGACATGGACGCCACCACCAGCCCCCTGGAGGCCTCCCTCGGCTGGCTGGTGCACCTGGAGATGCCCGCCGATTTCATCGGCCGCGCCGCTCTGGAGCGCCAAACCGCCGACGGTGTGACGCGACGGCTGGTGGGGCTGAAACTGCCGGGTCGGGCCATCGCCCGCCACGGCTATCCCGTGCTCCACAACGGCGCCATGGTGGGGGAGGTGACCAGCGGCACCTGGTCGCCCACCCTGGGGGAAGCGATCGCCCTGGCCTACGTGCCCACCGCCGCCGCCAAACTGGGCACGGAACTGGCGGTGGAGATCCGCGGCAAGGCGGAGCCGGCCACCGTGGTCCGGCGTCCGTTCTATCGCCGCAGCTGAGAACTGCAGGGCCGGCCTGCTCCACCGGAAGCCAGGGCCGCCGCCCCATCACAACAAGGTGACCAGTCCGCTGCCGATGTCGAAGTAGGCACTGCGGATCGTGAGCTTCTCCGCGGACACCGCCTGCTTCAGCACGGCGCTGCGGGCGGTGAGCTGGGCGGCGGCATAGCGGGCGTTGCCCTCGATGGCCTGGGTGAGATTGTCGCCGCTCTTCAGGCTCGCCCGGATCGGCTTCACCAGCCCCTCCAGCAGAGGCGTGAGGGGCGTGCTGGCCATCGCCGCCTCCACCGCGCCACAGGCGCTATGCCCGAGGGTGACCACCAACGGCGTGCCCAGCACCGCCACGGCGTATTCCAGCGAGGCGATCGCCTCATCGAAGGCCGTGTTGCCCGCACTGCGCACCTGGAACAACTCACCGGAACCGCAGGCGAACAGCCAACTGGGGTCCACGCGGGCGTCGGCGCAGGAGAGGATCGCGGCGAAGGGCCTCTGCCCCTGGGCCAGGGCGACCGGATCGATCTGGCAGTTGTTGTCCCAGATGGTGTTCAGCCCCTGCATCCGCTGCTCCGGCGAACCACCCCCCCGGGCCGCGGTCCAGGCCTTGGCGAAGCGCGCATTTCCCTCCCTGAGACGCGTCAGCGCATCCTTGGGGGTGCAGACCTGGAGGCTCTCGACCAGAGAATTCTCGTTGGCGCCGGCAGCCTTGGTGCCCGCAGCATTCGCGCCCTTGGGACGGACCAGCGGCAAGGCAGCTCCGGCAAGGCCGAGGGCGGCGCCCACCAGGATCTGACGACGGGGAAGCTTCACGTCAACGACGCACTAGGAAGGCCCCATCCATAGGCAGGCCAGCCCCCGCCGCCTCAAACTCACCGCCCCCTGTCACCAAACGGCACAGCCCCACCCTGGCAGAGGCCGCCGTGGGAAAATCCCCGATTCGCTTACGGATTCTCCCCATGCGCAGCCACGGATGCGGCGACCTGCGCCCCGGCGCCATCGGCCAGGCCGTCCAGCTCTGTGGCTGGGTCGACCGGCGCCGGGACCACGGGGGAGTGATCTTCATCGACCTGCGCGACCGCAGCGGCACCGTGCAGATCACGGTGGATCCCGAGCTCACCAGTGCCGATCCCGCCCTGCAGGCGGCCTGCGCCGCCGCCTTCGAGGCCGCCAGCCACCTGCGCAACGAAACGGTGATCCAGGTGCACGGCACGGTGCGGGCCCGACCGGCCGCATCACTCAACGAGCGCCTGAGCACCGGTGCGGTGGAGATCCTGGCCAGCGCCATCACCGTGCTCAACGCCGTGAAGGGCACCCTGCCGTTCCCCGTCTCGATGCACGACGAGGAGAACACCCGCGAGGAGTTGCGGCTGCGTCACCGCTACCTCGACCTGCGCCGCGGCCGCATGAACAGCAACCTGCGGCTGCGGGCCCAGACCATCCAGGCCGCCCGCCGCTTCCTGGAGGACCAGGGCTTCATTGAAGTGGAAACGCCGGTGCTCACCCGTTCCACCCCGGAGGGAGCCCGCGACTACCTGGTGCCCTCCCGGGTGTGCGGCGGCGAGTGGTTCGCCCTGCCCCAGTCGCCCCAGCTGTTCAAGCAGCTGCTGATGGTGGGGGGCATCGAGCGCTACTACCAGGTGGCCCGCTGCTTCCGCGACGAAGACCTCCGCGCCGACCGCCAACCGGAGTTCACCCAACTGGACATGGAGATGAGCTTCATGGGCCAGGAGCAGATCCTGGAGCTCAATGAAGCCCTGATCGCCACCATCTGGAGGGCGGTGAAGGGAGTTGAGCTGCCGCGGCCCTTCCCCCGGCTCACCTGGCACGAGGCGATGGAGCGCTATGGCACCGACCGACCCGATACCCGCTATGGCATGGAGCTCACCAACGTGAGCGACCTGGTGGCCACCATGGGCTTCAAGGTGTTCAGCGGCGCGGTGGCGGCGGGCGGCGCGGTGAAGTGCATCGCCGTGCCCGGCGGCAACGAGGCCATCTCCAATGTGCGGATCAAGCCGGGCGGCGATGTGTTCAGCGAGGCCCAGGCGGCGGGGGCCGCTGGCCTGGCCTTCATTCGCGTGCGGGATGACGGCGAGATCGACACGATCGGCGCCATCAAGGACAACCTTTCCGAGGAGACCAAAGCCGAGCTGCTGAAGCGCACCGGCGCCGAGCCCGGCACCCTGCTGCTGTTCGGCGCCGGCGACACCGCCACGGTGAACAAGGCCCTGGATCGGGTGCGCCAGTTCCTGGCCCGGGAGCTGGGGCTGGTGCAGCCCGACCGCGAGAACGACCAATGGAACTTTCTCTGGGTGGTGGATTTCCCGATGTTCGAGTTCAACGCGGGTGAGAACCGCCTCGAAGCCCTGCACCACCCCTTCTGCGCCCCCAACGCCGAAGACCTGGGCAGCGATGCTGCCGCCTGGCCCACAACCCTGCCCACCGCCCGGGCCCAGGCCTACGACCTGGTGCTCAACGGCCTGGAACTGGGGGGAGGATCCCTGCGCATCCACGATGCAGCCCTGCAACGCCAGGTGCTGCAAACGATCGGCCTGCCCCTGGAGCAGGCCAACCAGCAATTCGGCTTCCTGATGGAGGCCCTGGACATGGGGGCGCCCCCCCACGGCGGCCTGGCCTTCGGCCTCGACCGCATGGTGATGCTGCTGGCCGGGGAAGACTCGATCCGCGACACCATCGCCTTCCCAAAAACGCAGCAGGCCCGCTGCCTGATGACCCAGGCCCCAGCTGATGTGGCCACGAAACAACTCGATGAGTTGCACGTGGCCAGCACCTGGGTGGGGGAGGACTGAAGCCCAGGGCCCCGACGCCTAGGGGCAGGAGGCCACGGAGCCAGGCATGGAGGGGGACGTGATCAGACCCGGGCGGCGCGGTCCAGCCACACCGTTGCCCACGGCCATGCCCCCGGGGCCAGGGGGAACAATCAGCATGGGGCGATGGGGCCCACCCAACTGCGTCCCGAGATCCCCGGACGTGGAGGTTGTCAGCGGCGGCAAGGGGATGGCCAGGGCGGCGGGAGCCACAACCAACGCCATCCCAGGGAGAACCCTAAGCAAATCCGCAATCATTTTACCGAAATAGGCAGAGTGAAGACTTCGCAGAAGCCTGCCCGATCCCTTAGCTCCCTGGTCATTGATTAACAAAGCTTGAAGCTGCACGCGTAAATCCCTAAAGGGAAAAATTACTGCAGCAAAACCTAGATTCTTGCAGGCAAAACGTCTACCCCCCCTTAAGGGGGGGGTACCGGACGAACTGCGGGACCTACGGGCATCTGGCGTGATACTCCGCCAATGAGGAAGACTCCTGGCGCCACGGCTTGAGCAGCTCCTGAACCCAGACATCGAAGGGCTGGAGCCACTTCTCTCGCCGCTGGAGCGGGCCTTCCAAGACCTCCCTGCAGAACCGTCTGAAACCCGGAGAAACAAGGTGCCAACAGCGCAAGAACCCTTGAACCAAGGCGCGTGTCCGGGAATACATGGGGGAGAAAGCAAGAACGAGACCGCCCCTTCTCACCCCCTCGTCGCGAGCACAATGCCCAACAATTCAGCCGCAAGCACGAACGGCCCACCGCCACCAGTCGAGGGAAGAAAACCTTGGGGATTCACGCGAAGAAATGCAACAAATCCGCACCAACTCCAGCTCGGGCTCGTCGCTGACCGCTCTCCAGCACGATGCGCCAGCCCAGGCAAGTCCCGCGAGCATTTCAAAAACTCAGGAGCGGTGCAGCCTGTTTTAAGAATCCATGACTGCGCCGCCCAGGGGCGCAACCACGCGTCGTCAAGCGCGCCTTTAATACGACCAGCATCCCTCGCCTGCCACCGCCATGGCCTCCACCCTGCCCCCCGATATCGGCATCAGCGCTGAGGATCGCCAGGCCATCGCCACCGGCCTCGGCCGCGTGCTGGCCGATAGCACCGTGCTTTACGCCAAAACCCATGGCTTCCACTGGAACGTCACCGGGCCGATGTTCAACACCCTGCACCTGATGTTCATGGAGCAGTACACCGAGCTCTGGAACGCCCTGGACGCCATCGCCGAGCGGATCCGCGCCCTAGGCCATCCCGCCCCCTATGGCGGCGCCATCATCGCCGGCCTCAGTTCGATCCCCGAGGCCGAGGGCGTACCGCCGGCCCTGGCGATGGTGCGCGAACTGGTGGCGGGACACGAGGCGGTGGCCCGCACCGCCCGCAGCGTGTTTGCCATCGTTGACGCCGCCAACGACCAGCCCAGCGCCGATCTGCTCACCCAGCGCCTGCAGATCCACGAAAAAACCGCCTGGATGCTGCGCAGCCTGCTGGAGGACTGATCAGCCGAAGCCCATCGGTAGATTGAGGGGTCAGCCGAGTGTCCATGGCCCCCAAGCCCATCCCCCAGGGTCTGCCGGCCCCCCAGCGAACCAGCAAGTTCGTGTTTGTGACCGGCGGGGTGGTCTCCAGCATCGGTAAGGGGATTGTGGCGGCGAGCCTGGGGCGGTTGCTCAAGAGTCGGGGCTACAGCGTCTCGATCCTCAAGCTCGATCCCTATCTGAACGTGGATCCGGGCACCATGAGCCCGTACCAGCATGGGGAGGTGTTCGTCACCGACGACGGGGCCGAAACCGATCTTGATCTCGGCCACTACGAGCGCTTCACCGATACGGCCATGTCGCGCCTGAACAGCGTGACCACCGGCTCGATCTACCAGGCGGTGATTAACAAGGAGCGCCGCGGCGACTACAACGGCGGCACGGTGCAGGTGATTCCCCACATCACCGGCGAGATCCGCGAGCGGATCCATCGGGTGGCCGCCAACAGCGGCGCCGATGTGGTGATCGGCGAAATCGGCGGCACGGTGGGTGACATCGAATCCCTGCCGTTTCTGGAGGCCATTCGCGAATTCCGCGGCGATGTAGGCCGGCGGGATCTGGCCTATGTGCACGTCACCCTGCTGCCCTACATCGGCACCTCCGGTGAACTGAAAACCAAACCCACCCAGCACTCGGTGAAGGAGCTGCGCTCGATCGGCATCCAGCCGGACGTGCTGGTGTGCCGCAGCGACCGGCCGATCAGCAACGACCTCAAGGGCAAGATCGGTGGCTTCTGCGGCGTGCCCACCACCGCCGTGATCCAGGCCCTCGATGCCGACAGCATCTATGCCGTGCCCCTGGCGATGGAAGCGGAGGGCCTCTGCCGCCAGGTGTTGGATGTGCTCGGCCTGGAGGATCACCTCAGCGACATGGCCCGCTGGGCCGAACTGGTGCAGAAGCTGCGCAGCCCCGGTCCGGCGGTGAAGGTGGCCTTGGTGGGCAAGTACGTGCAGCTCAACGACGCCTACCTCTCGGTGGTGGAGGCCCTGCGCCATGCCTGCCTGGATCGCGATGCCTCCCTGGATCTGCACTGGGTCTGCGCCGAGCAGATCGAGAGCCAGGGGACCGAGGCCCTGCTGCACGGCATGGATGCGGTGGTGGTGCCCGGCGGCTTCGGCAACCGGGGCGTCGACGGCAAAGTGGCGGCGATCCGCTGGGCGCGGGAGCAGCGGGTGCCCTTCCTGGGTCTGTGCCTGGGCATGCAGTGCGCCGTGATCGAGTGGGCGCGCAACCAGGCGGGCCTCAGCGGCGCCACCAGCGCCGAACTGGACCCGGCCAGCCCGCACCCGGTGATCCACCTGCTGCCGGAACAGCAGGACGTAGTGGATCTGGGCGGCACGATGCGGCTGGGCGTCTATCCCTGCCGGCTGGCGCCCGGCACCATGGCCCAGGGGCTCTACGGCGAAGAAGTCATCTATGAGCGCCATCGCCATCGCTATGAGTTCAACAACGCCTACCGCAATCTGTTCCTGGACTCGGGCTACGAGATCAGCGGCACCTCCCCCGATGGGCGCCTGGTGGAGCTGATCGAGCTCAAGGACCACCCCTTTTTCACCGCCTGCCAGTACCACCCGGAGTTTCTGTCGCGACCCGGCAAGCCCCATCCCCTATTCCGCGGCCTGATCCAGGCGGCGCAGTTGCGGCATGGGGATGGGAAGCATCAGGAAGCGATCACGAGCGTCCAACCGCCGGCGGCGACGACAGCATCAGCCGACTGATTAATTAACTGAGTCGCATCATTTCTTGCCATCGGTGGCATCGTGATCTGGGGCCATCGTCAGCAGGCGGAGAGCTGCCAGGCTGGGCCGGCCGTCCACCGCGGTCCTCCGCTCCGCCCGTTTGTCCGTGATCGCCTCGGTGCCGCTGTCCCTGCCGGTGGTGGAGACCTTCCACTCGCTCCAGGGCGAGGGCCTGCACGCTGGCCGCAGCGCCTTCTTCATCCGCCTGGCGGGTTGCACGGTGGGCTGCAGTTGGTGCGACACCAAGCACTCCTGGCCGGCGGCCGTTCACCCGCACCGCACCCTCAACGAGCTGACAGCGGAAGCCCGCCAGGCCGCCGCCGCCGGGGCCGCCTTCGTAGTGATCACCGGCGGCGAGCCGCTCCATCACGATCTCGATGGCCTCTGCACCGCACTGCGGCAGGCCAGCCGCAGCGATGTCAAGGGCGGGAACGGGGCAGACGGTGGGCTGCCGGCAGGGCAGGCACAGCAGACGGGAGTTGCCCTTCCCATGCCCCTGCATCTGGAGACCAGCGGCGTGGATCCGCTCAGCGGCCAGTTCGACTGGATCACCCTCTCCCCCAAGCGCCACCGCCCCCCCAGCGAACCGATGCTGGCGGCCTGCCACGAGCTCAAGGTGGTGGTGGAGGGGGAGGCGGATCTGGCCTTCGCCGAGGCGATGGCCGGCCGGGCACTTGCGCTGCGGCGCCAGGCCGGAGGGCCCCCGGCCCTGCTGCTGCAACCGGCCTGGGAGCATCCGGACGCCCAGCCCCTGGCCATCGCCTACGTGCGCAGCCACCCCGCCTGGCGCCTGAGCCTCCAGAGCCACAAATGGCTGGGGGTGCGCTGAAGACAATCCCGAAGCCGCCCAGCACTCAGCGGGCCTGGTGCACCACCCGCTGAGGGAACGGGATCTCAATGCCATGCTCCTTGAAGGCGTGCCAGATCGACCGGCGCAGCTCACTGGAAAGGCCGAGGTTGGTCATCGGATCCGCCATCCAGAAGCGCAGGGCGTAATCGATCGAGGAGGAGCCGTAATCCACCAGGAAGGCCTTCGGCGCAGGATCGGTGAGGACGCGGGGATGGGCACGGGCCACCTCCTCCAGCACGGCGATCACCTGCTCGGGATCGTGCTGATAGCTGGCGCCGATCAGCACCTGGCCGCGGCGGCGATCGTCGGAGCCGGTGTAGGTGGTGGCCGTGGCGGTGAAAAAATTCTGGTTGGGCACCACCAGTTCGGCATTGTCCCGGTCGCGCCAGAGGGTGGTGGCCCGCAACCCCAGCTTGCGCACCTGGCAGGTTTCGCCATCGAGGATCAGCACATCCCCCGGATGCACCGAACCCTCAAACAGCAACCACAGACCACTCACGAAGTTGGAGAACACCTCCTTGATGCCGAAGCCCAGACCCACCGAAAGGCCCCCGGCAATGGCGGCAATCGCATTGGCGTTGAGGCCGATCCGATCCGCCAGCCAGATGCCCCCCACCCCGATCAGCACGTAGCGGGTGATCAGTTCAAGGGCCTTACGGTTGCCCGAGCCCATGCCCATCAGGCGGCCCATCACCTCGCCGAGCAGCACCACCGGCAACTCGGAGAGCACCACGAGGAAATAGGGCAGACCTAGCAGCAGCAGCAGATTCGCGAGGCTGAGCTGCTGATCAAAGAGCTTCAGCAAGGGAACCCTGCCGATCTCCTCGAGACCATCGAGGCGATGGATCAAGCCCAACAGGAGCAGCACCAGGAAGAGGGGCAGCACGGCCCGCTGCCAGAAGGCCTCCACGGCCTCGGCGTCCGCCGCCCTGCGGAGCAACAGCCGCAGGGAGGCAAGGGCGGTCCAGATGGCCGTGATCTGTCCGAAGAGGCCGAGCAGCCCGCCGGCCATGCCCAGCTGGGGCAGCAGCAGACTGGCGAGACCGAACAGAGCC
>Ga0114971_10001115_pt1 | contig 18160 bp, 22 predicted proteins | sample M_140625_MF_Meta_FD_87320 | JGI IMG/M metagenome (GOLD analysis project Ga0114971, IMG submission 87320) | Freshwater microbial communities from Lake Montjoie, Canada to study carbon cycling - M_140625_MF_MetaG | ecosystem: Environmental > Aquatic > Freshwater > Lake | place: Lake Montjoie...
GCCGAACAGCACGTCGAGGTTGCGTGGGAAGGAGCTCGGAAAGCGCCAGCGGATCTCGGGATTGGCCTGTGCGATCGCGGGGCTGGCCAGCGCGGCCATGGTGGCGGTGCCGCTACCGGCGGCAATGAACAGTCGGCGATCCATACGTTATGCCTCCCATGATCAAACTTCGGCGTCAGGCCGAGTTGATTTCTAATGCGTCATCTAGGGAGAAAAGAAATTTCCTTCAAGACCCTGGATACGCATGATTTGACCAAACGATGCTCGCCTTTGCCTGCGCTAAAGACCCAGGCCGAACCTCCATGCTCAGGGCGGCGCGCTTAGCTTGCGTTCGACCATGGCACGCCAAGGGACTCCCGGCGGCGCGTCGGCGAGCAGCGCCTGCCAGATGCGCCGGGCATTCGCCGGGCGGCCGGCCCGCTCCTCTGCTAACCCTGAGAGGAAGCGCAGCCCGATATGCTGCGGTGCCTGGGGCAAGGCCTCGGCGAGCAGCGCCACAGCTGCCTCGGTCTGGCCGTCCTCCAGAAGTACCTGGGCCAGTTGACCCACGACATCCGGCTCGAAGCGCAACGCTAGGGCGTGGCGATAGGCCTCAGCGGCTGCACCCAGTTGGTTGCGGCTCCGCTCGGCATTGCCAATCAGCAGCCAGCCTTCGAGGGTCCGCGGATCATTCACGGGCAACTTGGCCAACTGGGCCCTGACCTGGGCGATCATGGTCGCCTCCTGGCCGCTCTCCGCCAATCGGGTGGCGAGGCTTGCCGATGGCATTTCCGGAATGCCGTTCCACCAATAGAGCCCACCGGCCAGGAGTGGCACGGCGGCCAGCGTAACCGCCAAAACAAGCCGGCCGAGCCGGCCATCCCGCGGTGCGTCAAGTGGCGCCGCGAGCAGGCGGCGTTGGACTTCGAGCGTTGCCATCTGCGCCCCCACCGCGTCTAGCCGACCGGCGGTCTGTTCGCGTTCGAGTTCCGCCAACTGCGCGCGATAGAACGCCAAATCTGCCGCGTTTCGGCCGCGCGCTTGGGGCGGCGCGAACAGTGCCGCGCCGACCGGCAGAAGAGCCGCAATGGCCAGTAGGCAGATCGGTATCCAGACCGACAGCATCACTGAGCGTCCTGCTCAAGCTCGGCAAGGCGTGCTCGCTCGGCGGCAGATAGGGGAGGGGGTATGGCCGCCGCGCCGCTTCGGCGCCGCGCCACCATGATGAGCGTCGCACCGAGCCCAAGTGCGATCACGGGCATCGCCCAGAGTACCAGAGTCGTCAGCCTGATGGGAGGACGCAGAAGAACAAAGTCGCCGTAGCGATCGTGCAGGTAGCTCATGATCTCACGATCGGTGCGGCCCGTGGCCACCTGCTCACGAACGATGCGTCGCAGGTCACGCGCCAGATCGGCGTCGCTATCCTCAATCGACTGGTTCTGGCAGACCATGCAGCGAAGTTCGCGACCGAGCACGCGCGCACGTTCTTCCTGCGCCTGATCACGTAACATATCGGCTGGATCGCTCACCGCTGCTTTGGCGGTGGCGGCGAGCAGCAGCAGGGAAAGGAGAAGGATGCATCGCCACATCAGGCGTAGCGCCGCAACAACGGGGCGACATCGGCCTTGACCACATCTTCGGTCAGCGGTCCGGCATAGCGCCAGCGAATAAGTCCGTGGCGGTCGATCAGGTAGGTCTCCGGCACGCCGTAGAGACCCCACTCGATCCCAACCCGGCCAGGCAGATCCACACCTATCCGTTGGTAGGGCGTGCCATGTTTGCGCAGGAAGCCGAGCGCCTCTGTTGGCTTGTCCTTATAAGCGATGCCCATGATCGGTACGCCGTCGGTCGCCAACCGCATGAGTTGCGGGTGCTCGATCAGGCAGGGCACGCACCAGGAGGCGAAAAAATTGACCAATAGTGGTTGGTCCAGATCGCGCAGCATGGCAGCGGTCAGCCCTGGTCGATCAGCGCCAGCCAGGGCTGCCAGATCAAACTCCGGCACCGGTTTACCAAGCAGCGCGGAGGGTACCCCTTTGGGATTATAGGCGCCGCTTGATAGGCCACGCAGCATGACCAGAAAGCCGGCGCCGGCGGCGGCGGCGATCCCGAGCGGCGCGAACAGCAGGATGCGCCGTCGCGGACCAGGGCTGACGCTCATGCCCTAACTGCTTCCTTGGCTAGCTTGCGTACCGGTGCTGAGATTCGCATGCGCCGGTCGCTCAGAGATAGCGCGCTACCCAAAGCCATGATGGCTGCACCGAGCCAGATCCAGGGTGCCAAGGGATTGTGATGGAGCCGTAGCACAGCGCCACCCTCCCGCTCCTCGCCGAGCACGGCGTAGAGATCGGCAAGCCAGGTGGTGTGGATGGCCGCCTCGCTCGTCGTCATGCGGGCCAGGGGAAAGTTGCGTTTCTGCGGGGCGAGTACGACCCGAGGCTGGCCCTGGCGTGATACCTCGATGATCGCTTGCCGGGCGGTGAAATTGGCCCCGTTGACATCCTCGATCCGGCGCAGCGTATAGGTGTTACCGGCGAGTTCGGCACTCTCACCCGGATGCAGTAGCACAAGCCGATCGGTGGCAAGGCCCATCCCTGCGAGGCCGAGGATCATCACGCCGAGGCCGGCATGCGCGATGGCCGCCCCCCAGGCCGCGCGCGGCAAACCCTTTGCCCGCGCCCAGGCGGCGCGCGGTCGGCTGAAAAGCGCCAGGCGGTCGGAGATATCGGCCCCAGCGCCTGCGATCAGCCAACAAGCTGCTGCAAAACCCAGCGCTGGCCCGAGCCGGGCTCCAGCGATCGCAAGGCAGCCAAAATACCCCCCGACACCCGCCAGCGCCACCCACCAAAGCCTTAACAGCGCAGGCCACAGGGTCGCCCGCTTCCATGGCAATAGCGGCCCCACCGCCATGGCCAGCACAAGCGGCACGACCAGCGGCAGGGTTGCTGTGTTGAAGAAGGGGGCACCCACCGAAATTTTCTCGCCCAGCAGCAGGTCGGCGAACATCGGGTAGAGGGTACCGGCGAGCACCACTGCCGCGAGCGAACAGAGCAGCAGATTATTCAGGACAAGCGCCCCCTCCCGCGAGAGCGGCGCAAAAATCCCGGTCGGCACCATGGCTGCGGCGCGCCAGGCGAATAGCGCGAAGCCCCCACCGATGTAGCAGCCGAGCAGCCCAAGGATGAACACGCCGCGCGCCGGGTCATTGGCGAAGGCATGCACGCTGGTGAGCACCCCGGAACGCACAAGGAAAGTGCCCAGCAGAGACAGCCCGAAAGCGAGCAGCGCCAGAAAGACCGTCCAGGTCTTCAGCGCATCCCGCTTCTCCACCACCACGGCGCTATGCAGCAGGGCACAACCGGCAAGCCAGGGCAACAACGAGGCATTCTCGACCGGGTCCCAGAACCAGTAGCCGCCCCAGCCCAGCTCGTAATAGGCCCACCAGGAGCCAAGCGCGATGCCGAGCGTGAGGAAGGACCAGGCGGCCAGCGCCCACGGCCGCACCCAACGGCCCCAAGCTGCGTCCACCCGCCCTTCAAGCAGCGCCGCGACGGCGAAGGCGAAGGTTACGGCGAAGCCGACGTAACCGAGGTAGAGCAGGGGTGGATGGAAGGCGAGACCGGGGTCCTGCAGGATGGGGTTCAGGCCTTGCCCATCCGGTGCCGGCGGCCAGACCCGGTCAAAGGGGTTGGAAGTCGCCAGGATGAAGGCGAGAAAGCCCACCCCGACCAGGGCGAGCACAGCCTGTACACGGGCGTGCAGCACTGAGGGCAGCCCCTGCCCGAAGGCCGCGACCGCGCCACCGCAGAGCGCCAGAATCAGTACCCAGAGGACCATCGAGCCCTCATGGCTGCCCCAACTGCCGGAGACCTTATAGAGCAGAGGCTTGGCTGAATGGCTGTTCATGACGACGTTCGCCACTGTCGTGTCGTTCGTCACGAAGCTCCAGATAAGGCAGGCAAAGGCGCCGCCGGTGGCGATCAGGATGCCTGCAGCGAGCGGCCCCGTAGCCCCCATCAGCCGCGCATCAGCCCATCGTGCGCCGAGCAATCCGACAAAGCTCTGTGCGATCGAGAGGGCGAGTGCCAGCGCCAGGGCGAAATGGCCGAGTTCGGCAATCACGATCCACCCTTTCGTCCGGTCTCCAAAGTATTCCAGCCAGCGGCAGGAGGCGCCGCGCCCTGGTTAGGATTCCAGTGGCCACTCTTCTTCAGCGCATCGGCGACTTCCGGCGGCATGTAGCTTTCATCATGCCTGGCCAGAACCTCGCTTGCTCGGAACACACCATCAGGGCCGAGCTTGCCTAGGGTGACGACGCCTTGGCCTTCTCGGAACAGGTCGGGCAGGACGCCGGTATAGGCCACGGATACCGCATGGGGTCCGTCGGTCACCCGGAATCTAGCGTTTGGCTTGCCCTCCGGCGTCATTTCGCGCGCGACGCTACCTGTCTCGACCAGACCGCCCAGGCGAAAGGCGCGATCCGGCGGCGGGGTTTCCCGAGCGATGTCGGAGGGTGAGCGGAAGAAGACCAAATTGTCTTGAAATGCGGTCAAAGTCAGCGCCGTCGCGGTGCCGATACCGAGCGCGCAGAGCAGAACTGTCCAAAGGCGGCGGCGCTTGCGGGTCATGCGTCGCGCCTGCCGCGCGGGTTCAGCCGCGCCAGCGTTCGCTTCGCCGCCGCATGGCGCAAAAACGTCTGGACCGCCAACACGAGAAAGACGCTCACCACCAATAGGTAGCTCGCGCCGACATGTGCCCAATGGGTGGTCATCCCGCTCACTCTCCGGCCGCCGCCGCGAAGCCGGGGCTGTTGGGTGTCTCAGCTCGACGAACGGCAGCGAGTTGCAGCGCTCGGATTCGGCGTTCCATCACCGCGGCTCGGGTCCGCGCCAAGGCGATGGCTGCAAATGCCAGCGTGAAACCAAACGTGCAGACCAGCAATGGATAGAGGATATCAACATGCAACGAGGGGGCGCCAAGCTTCGTCACGCTGGCTGGCTGGTGCAACGTGTTCCACCAATCGACGCTGAACTTGACGATCGGCAGATTGACCGCACCGATCAGCGCCAAGATCGCGGCCATGCGCGCGCCCCGCTCGGCATCGTCAAAGGCGCGGCTTAGCGCGGCATGACCCAGCCACAGGAAGAACAGGACCAGGACAGAGGTGAGCCGCGCGTCCCAGACCCACCACGTCCCCCACATTGGCTTGCCCCAGAGGCTGCCGGTCGCCAAGCAGAGGGCGGTCACGGCGGCTCCCAGCGGCGAGAGTTCCCGGCACGCCACATCGGCCAGGGGGTGTCGCCAGACCAGTGCGAGGATGGAACCAACCGCCAGTCCGGCATAGCCGCCCATGGCAAGCCAAGCCATGGGCACGTGGATGTAGAGGATTCGCACCGTCTCGCCCTGCTGCCAATCGGGCGGCGCGTAGAACAATCCCCAACCCAGGCCGATGGCCAGCGAGACCAGAGCGGCCGCCGTCAGCCAAGGCAGCACTCGGCCGGAGAGGCGCAGGAAGCGGCCGGGATTGGCAAAACGGTGCAGCGACGGCGCGCGGCTGAGCGGTGTCTCGGGGTTTTCCACACCCCTATACTAGAGACCAAAGCCGCCGCTTTGAAGCGGGTCGATCGGCCATTACCCTGCCGACGTTTAGCGATGGGGATGGCCATGGCCTATTGGCTTGTGAAAAGCGAACCGGACGCCTTTTCCTGGGAGCAGCAGGTAGCCAACGGGGTTGAGGCCTGGACCGGGGTGCGGAACGCCCTGGCAGCGAATAATTTGAAGGCCATGCGGCTTGGTGACCTTGCCTTTTTTTATCATTCGAACGTCGGCAAGGAGATCGTGGGCGTCGTCGAGGTGGTGCGGGAGGCCTATCCCGACCCCACCGATACGACCGGGCGATGGGTCTGCGTCGATGTGCGGGCGGTCGGGCCCCTGCCCGAGCCGGTCACGCTAGCTACCATCAAGGCGACGCCCGCTTTTGCTGACCTCGCTCTGGTGCGCCAGTCACGCCTCTCGGTCATGCCGGTGAGTTCGATGCATTGGTCTGCTTTGGCAAAGCTGGGCGGCTGGACGGGCGGTTGAGGGCGTGGCCACGCTTCGCCCCCGCGCCAGCTGGCCTCGGGACACCCAGGCGGGTGGGGGCTTGCCTTCGCTGCGGTCGCCTTGTGCCCCTCGTCGTCCACGAAGGCTGAGCACAGGGCAGGCGCCAGCGCGGAAGGCCACCTTGCGGTGAGGCCTTGGATGCCCGCAGATGACGCGGGCCGTCGGATATTTGGGAGGAGAAAAACAGTGCCTGGCCAGCAATACGGGGATAAGGCGGCACCGATGCGCGTCCTCTGCCGGGCGGAGGAGATCGGGGAGGGTGAGGCGAGGGGATTTCCGGCCGCGCCGGGTAGCTTTACCGGCCTTTTCGCGGTGCGGCGCAATGGCGCTCTGCATGTTTACGTCAATGCCTGCCCGCATGTCGGCCTGCCGCTGGAGCCGCTGCCGCATCGCTTCCTGGATGCCAAGAAGCAGGTGATCATCTGCTCCGCGCATGGCGCCCGCTTCCGCATCGAAGACGGCGTCTGCATCACCGGTCCTTGCGTCGGCGAAGCACTTGAAGCCGTGCCGCACGAGATTAACGACGGACAGATCGTCGTCGCCGCGGAAGCCGGCGTTTAGGCGCGCCGCATCGCCGTGATCGCCCGAATTTCGCCGTGATCGGCACGAAAACACCTTGGCATCAACCTGTCTTTGCCCCGGTCGGGGGCGATGGTGTGTCTGTGCCGGGGCGATGTCCCCGACACCACGGAGGACATCATGCTCACGAGGACCAGCCTTTTCGCTTTTGCTCTGCTGCTCGCCACCGCCCCGGCCTTTGCGCAAGCGGTAAGCGGCATGCCCGCTAGCCCCTCGGGTCCTGGCGCGCAGGGCGCCAGCGGGCGCAGTGCCGTGCTGGCGCCGCCCATGGCCGGCAGCTTGCAGCCGGCCAGCCCCGCCGCCATCGGCACCGCCAAGCCCGCGACGGCGGAGCGCCAGGGCAGCGCACCGCGCCCGGCGCAGGATGGCAAGGTTGCCGCCCAGCCCGCGCAGCCCGTCCAGCCCACCCGCGCGAACTGACGCCGCCTCTGGCACCACCTGCCCCGCCCGTATTTTTTGCGGGCGGGGTCTTTCATGCCTGCCGAGCGCCGCCCCCGGATTGACGAAACGCAAGGCGCCATGGCCTAACATCTGCCAGAGATCGAAAAATAAGGTGGGAGGAGCCTGGCATGGCGGACAAGCTGATCGCGGTAAAGCCCGAGATCGCGGCCAAGGCCCTGGTTGTTAAGGCCAAGTGGCAGGCGATGACCGATGCGGCGGTGGCCGATCCGGAAGGCTTCTGGAAGAGCGAGGCGCAGCGCATCGCCTGGATGACGCCGCCCACCCGCATCAAGAGCGTTGATTTCACCGGTGATGTCAGCATCCGCTGGTACGAGGACGGCGTGCTGAATGCCTCCGTCTCCTGCCTCGATCGGCATCTTGCCACCCGGGGCGAGCAGGTGGCGATCATCTGGGAAGGCGATGATCCCAGCAGCGATGCCAAGGTCACCTACCGCGAGCTGCATGCCCAGGTCTGCAAGCTCGCCAACGCCATGCGGGCACTGGGCGTGAAAAAGGGCGACCGCGTCTGCATCTATCTGCCGATGATCGTCGAGGCCGCAGTAGCCATGTTGGCCTGCGCCAGGGTTGGCGCGATCCATTCCATCGTATTTGGTGGTTTCTCCCCCGACAGCCTCGCCTCGCGGATCCAGGACAGCGAATGTTCGCTGCTGATCACCGCCGATGAAGGGCGGCGCGGCGGCCGCAAGGTGCCCCTGAAGACCAATGCCGACGAGGCGCTGAAGAACTGCCCGTCGATTAGCAACGTGATCGTGGTCCGCAATACCGGTGGCGCGGTGCCGATGCAGGCCGGGCGCGACCATTTCTACGATGCGCTGACGGCAGCGCAGCCCGCGACCTGCACGCCAGAGCCGATGGGAGCGGAGGATCCGCTGTTCATCCTTTACACCTCGGGGAGCACCGGCAAGCCGAAGGGCGTGCTGCACACCACCGGGGGCTACATGGTCTGGGCCAGCTACACCCACGAGATCGTCTTCGACTACCGCCCCGGCGAGATTTATTGGTGCACCGCCGATGTTGGCTGGGTCACCGGCCATACCTACATCGTCTATGGCCCGCTCGCGAATGGCGCAACGACGCTGATGTTTGAAGGCGTGCCGAACTATCCTGCCATCGACCGTTTTTGGCAGGTGGTCGACAAGCACGCAGTCAACATCTTCTACACCGCGCCGACCGCGATCCGCAGCCTGATGCGGGAAGGTGAGGCGCCAGTGAAGCGGACCAGCCGTAAGACCCTGCGCGTCCTGGGTTCCGTTGGCGAGCCGATCAACCCCGAGGCCTGGCTCTGGTACTACCGCGTGGTCGGCGACGAGCGCTGCCCGATCGTCGATACCTGGTGGCAGACCGAGACGGGCGGTATCCTAATCTCCCCGCTACCCGGCGCCATCGCGCAGAAGCCAGGCTCCGCCACGCTGCCACTGCCGGGCGTGCGGCCGGCGCTGGTCGATGGCGAGGGAAAGATCCTGGAAGGCGTGACCGAGGGGAACCTCGTGCTGCTCGACAGCTGGCCGGGGCAGATGCGGACGATCTACGGCGATCATCCTCGCTTTGGACAGACGTATTTTGCGACCTTCAAAGGCATGTACTTCACCGGCGATGGCGCCCGGCGCGACGCCGATGGCTACTATTGGATTACCGGTCGAGTGGATGATGTCATCAACGTCTCCGGCCACCGCATGGGCACCGCCGAGATCGAGAGCGCGCTCGTTGCCCACCCCAAGGTCGCCGAGGCGGCGGTCGTTGGTATGCCGCACGATCTGAAGGGACAGGGCATCTATTGCTACGTCACGCTGAATGCCGGTGAGGAGCCGACCGACGCCTTGCGCAAAGAGCTTGTTGCCTGGGTGCGCAAGGAGATCGGGCCTATCGCCTCCCCAGACGTCATCCAATGGGCGCCGAGCCTGCCGAAGACCCGATCTGGCAAAATCATGCGACGCATCCTGCGCAAGATCGCCGCGAACGAAACTGACAGCCTTGGCGATACGAGTACGCTTGCGGACCCCAGTGTTGTAGACGAATTGGTGGCAAATCGAATTCGTTAGAGAGGCAGTTACGGCATTCCGCGGTAAGATGGACGCGGACATGTCAACCAATGGTGCGTAGCGGGTTTTTCGCAACGCTCGCACAACGCCGATATTGTGAGGTTTGCTTACTTCCCCCTAATCCCGACGCAGAAACTTGGAACTGGGAGCGCAAGCACACGGGCGCCGTGATGTTTGGCGCACGGCTAGGCGTCAACGCTGCGTGGCTGAGAACCGGGAACCAAATTCTTGATCTGTTTGGGGAGGGAGGGGGCGGAGCTGTTTCCCGGCCTTGAGGCATTTTTTGCCAAGGCCGAGCTTGCACGAGGATTTCTAGTGGTCCGATCCCGACGCTTGGTACCCAAGGGTCGGGTGAATCGGCCCACCAAATCAATGACTAGTGGTGCGTGCCAGACGGTACCATCCGTCTGGCACGCACCACTAGTTTTCCCGGTGCCCGGGGCCGTACTAGCCCGAGTGCTGGTGCTGGACGCAGGAGTAGGGCGCACATCGACGCGTTGCGGAACAAAATCAGAAAATGATACTTTCGGCAGCATCGATTCGTATCCGGGAATCAATGTGTTGCACCGAGTCGCGCGAACGAATCGTGGCCGTGCGACTCGGGCCAAATCGAAAGTCTCATAACACAAGCACTTGGGGATCGGTCGCATAGACAGCCACAAACGAGTTCTAGTTTTGATCTCAAAAGGCGTGGCGTGGAGCGGACCTCAGAAATCGCTGACTCTGCCCTTTCTTTCCCAATCTCCGTAGCGGGTCGGCTCCGGCCCTTCCGGACCGCCGATTTCCTTCGCCTTTTGGCCAGAGTTTACCAGGGGTGCTGTCGTCTCCGCGTCCTTTTGCGCTCGGTCGGGCGATGCTGCCGGCGGGCTTGGCGATTTCGCGGGCTTGTTCTGCATCTTCCGGGCCTTCTTTCAGGTGATCAGGGGTGGCTGGAGCGGCAGGGTCACCGCTTAGGCGATTCCGCCTGCGCGGGATCAGGTTTGGGGGCCAGTTTCGATCCAGTGACAACGGTAGAGCAGCTTATCTCCGGTCTGTTGGATCACACCGTGATCCAACAGACCGGAGATAAGCTGCTCCAGAAGCGATACTTTCTAGAGCAAGAAATCCGTTCAGACGATTCCTTCTGAACCGATATTGCTCTAGGCCGGACCTGGTAACGGGACCAAATCCGCCGAGGGCGAACCGCCCAAGACGGGTCGGGACCTCCCACAACCGCACCTCGACTGTCTTGCCTTATAGGCATTCCATTGACGTCTTCGCCACAGCGCTGCATCGATCCTTCGCACCGCTGGAGTGTCCTGGATGCTGCGCCTCGCCATCGTTTGCCTTATCAGCACTTTCCTTGCCCCCGCGGCCCGGGCGCAGGAGACCGAGGCGGGCAAGCGCGTCTATAACCAGTGCCGCGCCTGCCACAGCATCGAAGCCGGGGGGCGCAACGGTGTCGGGCCGAACCTGCATGGCGTCTTCGGTCGCAAGGCCGGCGCGGTCGAGGGCTTCCGCTACTCGCAAAATCTCAAGGAGCAGGCCGCTGCGGGTCTAACCTGGGACGAACCAACGCTGCGTGCCTACCTGGCCAATCCGAAAACTGTGCTGCCGCAGGGCGCCATGTCTTATGCCGGGCTCAGGAATGAGCAGCAGTTGAACGATCTGATCACCTATCTCGCGGCCCAGAAATAGCTTTCTTGCCCGGCCGCTCCGTGGATTGATCGGACCCAAGTGGTGGCAAACAGCGCCCAGCCTTCGGAAGGTTGGGAAGCCAAGTGTCAGGCGGCCGCTTTCACAACGCGTAATGCTTGCCGACTGCTGCTGGAACGACCATCGGCTCGCCGAAGGCGCGCTCAAACGCGTTCATCGCCCGCCAACCCGTGCAGTGCGCCGGGAACAGGTGCCGCAGATCGAATTGCTGCAGGTCCATCACCGTCGCCGGGATGGCCTCTTCATTCTCCCCGGCAAGATGCAGCCCGCCCATGGCGGCGAAAATCGGCTCGCCGGGGAAGCTATCACGGACGTGATGCAGCACATTGACGATGCCCGCATGCGAACAGGCGGAAAAGACAACCAAGCCCTTACCGGCAACCCGCGCCACCAGCGCTCGCTCATCCATCAGAAGCGGGTCGGGGACCCACGGCGCTTCCGGGCCGCTGCGCGCCACCTGATGCCGTAATCCGCGCTCGTAACCCGTGCGGCGGGGAATCTCGCCGCTGATCCAGAACAGCCCGTCCAACACCGCATAGGGCTCCGCCCGCACCACCGGCTCGGCACCGAGTTGGCGCCAGCGGTCAGGATCAGGGACGCGGTCCATCGGCAGCACACCGCCATCGGCCTGCCGGCCGCCGCGTTCAGCGAACATGCCAGGGTGCAGGTGCAGCGGGATCGCCCGGTTGCCATTGGCGGCGCGGATCATCGCCAGGGCCTGCGGCAGGCCGCCGGCATGATCCCAATGCCCGTGCGAGAGCATCGCCGCCTCGATAGCCGCGAAATCGACGCCCAGCCGCATGCCGTTACGCTCTACTGCGTAGTCCACCGGCCCGCCATCAAAAAGCAGGGTGCGCGCCTGTCCCCCGGCATGGGCTCTCAGCACCAGGGAAAGTCCGTGATTGGCGCAGCAGAGCGCGCCGCCCGCGGTGATCCGCATACCGCGGCGCTGGAGCATCGTCGCCTCGCGAGTGACGAAGCTCGGCACCGAGGACAGCATGTCGGTCACATTGTCGACGAGGACCAGGATCTCCAGCCGGTCGCAGCTGAGGAGCGTCATGCATTGATCCCTTGGATGTTTTCCGGCCGTGCAGGCAGTTCGCCGCGTTCGACGCGACCGACGATGGCGGTGAGCGCCGCATTGGCGAGTGCCGAGAGACCAACCTTGGCGCCTTCGGCCACGACGAAGCCGTTGATCTGCTCGATCTCCGTCTTGCGGCCCTTCATGATGTCCTGGCCCATGGAGGGCCGCTGCTTGGCACTGCGCTGGCCGGCGGCGAGAGTGGAAAGAATTTGCCTCTCGGCACGCTCCAGGGCCGTCGCCTCGCCCGCCTCGGCTGCCGCCAGCACGGCTGGATCGATCTTCTGGATTGGCTCCAGCGCATAGCCCAGAGCCCGGCCGATCCGGACAGCCTCGCCGCCCAAGCGGATCGACAAGCGGCGCATGCGTTCGTCGCGATCGCACTCATTGCCGGAGAGACCGGAGGCGGCGCTGACGCCATTGCGCATCACGTTGACGCAGAGTTTCGACCACCTTTCGCCCCAAAGATTTGTCGTGGCATGGACGCTATCGACCTCGGCGATCATGTCGCGGATCAGCGTGACCCGATCGGTGATGCGGCCATGGGGCTCGCCCACCGCGTAGACGATACGCTGGGTACCGCCGAGTGGGACCGTGCGCATCACCTCCCCCGGCGCCAGCAGCTCCCCAGAATAGGTCCCCGCGATGACGCCAAGCGTGCGGCCCCATCCGACGACTGAGGCGATCGCCGGTTCGTTGATGCAGTTTTGCAGACTGGCGCAGAAACCGCCGGGGGCGAGGTAGGGCGCGATCATCTGCGTCGCCCAAAGCGTGTCGTAGGACTTCACGCTGATGAAGGCGATGTCGACCGGCCCTTCCCGGGATAGCTGTTGAACATCACTGATGTGGAGCGCGGGAACCGATACTGTGACATTCTGGCTTTCTTCCAGCCCGGACAGCTTCAGCCCATGGGCGCGGATCGCCTCCACATGCGCTGGCCAAGCATCGATTAGCGTGATGTCGTGGCCTAACCGCGCAAAATGTCCCCCGAGATAGCCACCAACTGCGCCGGCACCGACGAAGACGATCTTGGGACGCATAATTTCCTCCGCTTCAGTCGATGAAGGCCGGCTTCGGCTGCGTGTCATAGGCGATACCGGCCGTTTTGAGCGACGCGGTGAGCGCGGCCTCCGGCATGCCCGCATGGCGTACCAGCAGGTGCAGGTACATCCCAACGAAGGCTGGGCCATGCCCCTGATGGTCGCCTTCAGCAGTACTGGTGAGCGCATGGGCGAGTTCATGCAGGAGGATCCAGCTCGGCAGCATCGCCGGTGCCTCGATCGTCAATCGGGTTGCGCGGGCGATGGTCCGCCGAGCCTGATGTGGCAGCCGCCGCACCCGCGGCGGATAGCGGAGCCCCTCCGCGCTCCAGACGTGATCGACGAGGGCCTGCAACTGGTCAAACCGGACACGAGAGGCATCGCGGCCGGCCACTTCGGCATCCTCCCAGGCGTACAGCGCGGCAGCGGCGGGATCGACCCGGCTCACTTGCGCCCAAGGCTCCCCGCTGGGCCGCCATTGATCGGCCGGTGCAGACCAACCCGCCCGCCAGCATCGGCGCCGCGGCCATACGCACTGCGATCGCGTACCGTCGCTCTGGCATAAACGGTTCGCAGCCGGACCCCCAGGGCGCGAACGCCTTCCTCGACCTTCTTCTCCTTGGCCAGCACCAGGGCGGTGCGGTCTGAGCGTACCGCCGGTGCTGCCGCCCGATGGCGAGCAGCCGCCGTAGCGGCGCGTTCCTCCGCCATCCCATCCAGGCGCTTGCCGACGCGGTCAGCGAAGCCATACCGGAAGCTCCGTAGTCGGCTCTGCGGTGTCGCACGGCTGGTGATATAGGCATCAGAGACCTTGAAGAGCGTCTCCTCGGTCGCCAGCGCTCGCTCAATCACCCGCAGCAGATATTCGCAGAGCTGGACATCGGGCCCGAGCCCGAAAATCACAAAATCTGCCCGCCCATCGGTCCAGCCACGGCATTCGCAGAAGCGTAACAGGGCCGGGTAGAGCCAACGCAGCGCGCTGCGCCGGGCGCTGCCGAGATCAACGCGGCGCTGCTCGCAGGCTTCCTCGCGGAGCTCTATCTCGCCCATGCTAAGGCCGTAAACATCCAGAAGCTCGCCTACCTTGGCGGCAGCAGCCAGCGCCTCCGCTTCCGAGCAGCCGCGTTCCACCGTCTTGGCGGCCAGCGCACGGATTCGGGCCTTCACGCGGGAAAGTTCGCTCTGCTGATCCATAGTCCCTAGTCCCTAGTCCAGCACCACTCCGGCGTCGCGCACGACGGGGAGCCAGAGCGCGATCTCGGCATCCCAAAAGCGTTCCAACTCGGCGGCGCTGCCGCCCACCGGGTCGATGCCGTTCTCTCGGAGTTTCCGCGCGACCGCCGGTTCTGCAACCGCCCGCCGCATCGCGGTCTCCAGCCGCGCCAGAACCAGTGCGGACGTCGCCGCGGGTGCATAGGCGCCGAACCAGTTGAGGATACGAAACTCTGCCATGCCAGCCTCGATCGCCGTGGGCACCTCGGGCAGGCTGGGGTGCCGTGTCTCGGCCAGCACCGCCAGGCCGCGCAGCGCACCACTGCGGGCATAATTGTGCAGGGAGGCGAAGCCTTCGATCAAGAAATCGACATTGCCGGCGATCATGTCCGGGATCACGGGTCCGGCGCCACGATAGGGGATATGTTCGGCCTTGCCGCCAGCACGCATTGTCAGCAGGTGTGCTGAGAGGTGGTTGATGGAACCCGGCCCGGCTGACCCATAGGTCAGCGGCTTCGGGCTATCGCGCAGCAAGGCGACGAATTCCTGAAAATTCTGCACCGGCACATGCGGCCCGCATACCAGTAGCATCGGCATAGTGCCGACCAGGCAGACCGGCGCAAAGGCGCGGCGGATATCAATCCTCGGGCTTCGCTGCAGGGCTGGAGCTAGAACCGCGGTAGTGACCGTGAAAAAGCCGATCGCGCTGCCATCGGGCGGCGCTGCCGCGGCCGCCTCGGCACCAATCAGGGAGCCGCCGCCACCGCGGTTCTCGACAATGACCAGGCGGCCCAGAGCCTCGGCGAAAGCGGGCACCACCAGCCTGGCGGCGACATCGGTCGCGCCACCGGGGGCGAAGGGGACGATCATACGAACCGGTGCGCCCTCGGCATGGGCGGCTGACGGGGCGGCGAGGGCGCAGGCCAGCAGCGCGCGGCGGGGAATATGGAACATGGGCCATCCTTCCCCCGGCCCCCTTGGCTGTCTAGGCTGGGCACGGGAGGACCCCTTATGGCCCGCATCACCTTCGACCACATCCATCTCCGCAGCCCCGATGTGGAAACGACCGGCACCTGGTTTGAGCGCATGCTCGGTGCCAGCTGCAGCCGCGCCACCGTCCAGGGCAAGCCGCGCATTGAGATGCTGCTGGGCGGCCAGCGCTGCCTGATCACCGAAGCCGAAGCCAGCGCTGGACCGGCGCCCGATGCGCCGTATCGTGGGCTGGAACATATCGGCCTGGCGGTCGAGGGGATCGATGCCGTGACGGCAGAGCTGAAGGCCAAGGGGGTGCGCTTCACGCTCGACCCCACCACTATCCGCCCCGGCGTGCGCATCGCCTTCCTGCGCGGGCCGGAGGAGATCTCGATCGAGCTCCTCGAACGCACGCCGGCCTGAGCCAATGTTCTACGAACCCCAGCATGGCCATGGCCTGCCGCATGATCCTTTCAAGGCGATCGTCGCCCCGCGACCGATCGGCTGGATCTCCACCCTCGATGCCGCAGGGCGCCCGAACCTCGCGCCCTACAGTTTTTTCAACGCGGTGCATTCGAAGCCGCCGATGCTGGCCTTCACCTCGGAATCGATGAAGCACAGCGCGGCCAATGCGATCGCCACCGGGGAGTTCGTCTTCAACCTGTCCACCCGGCCGCTGTTCGAGGCGATGAACATCTCCTCCGGCACGCTGCCGGCCGGGGAAAGCGAGTTCGTCGCCGCCGGGCTGGCGATGGCGCCCGGCCGCATGGTGCGCGCGCCGCGCGTTGCCGCCACGCCGGCTGCGCTGGAATGCAAAGTCGTCTCCTCGGCGCAGCTGCGCGATATCGAGGACCGGCCGCTGGAAGGCTGGATCATCATCGGCCAGGTCGTCGGTGTGCATATCGACGAGGCCTATTTGCGCGACGGCCGCTTCGATACCGCCGCCGCCCAGGCTCTCGCCCGCTGCGGGTATCGCGACTATGCCGTTGTGGCAGAAGTGTTCGAGGCGCTGCGCCCGAGCGATAGCGGCGCCTATGTCGCGGGCCAGCCGGACCGGTGAGAAGGAGAATCCCGATGCCCAGACCATCGCTCGTTGCCGCGCTCGCCGCCGCGCTTCTGCTGCCCGCCGTGCCGGCCTTCGCGCATCATCCCATGGATGGCGCGGTGCCGCAGACGATCTGGGAAGGTCTGCTCTCCGGCCTCGCCCATCCTGTGCTCGGGCTTGATCACCTCGCCTTCCTGCTGGCGGCCGGGGTTCTGGCCGCGCTGCGGCGGCAGGCGGCGCTGCCGGCCCTGCTGGTGGCGACCGCGCTTGGCGCCGGGCTTGCTTTGGCCGGCCTCTCGCTCGGCCCGGTGGAGGTTCTGGTCGCGCTGTCAGTCCTGATGGCCGGCCTCGCATTGCTACGGCCGCTGCCAGGCGGCGGTGCGCTGCTGCTACCGGCGGGCTTCGCGTTGGCCGGTCTGGCGCATGGGGCGGTCTATGCGGAAAGCGTGGTGGGCGCGCCGCTGCCGACGATCCTGGCCTATCTGCTCGCGCTCAGCGCCATGCAGGCGGCGCTGGCCCTGGCGGGCCCGGCGCTGCTGCGTGGCCTGCAGCGACTGGTCGCCGCGCCCCGGCTGGTGGCCGGGGGCGCGGTCTCGGCCGTCGGCGTGGTCGCGCTCGTGCAAGCGCTGGGCGGCTGAGCGCAGCGGCGGCGCGCTACATCTTCTTGCCGGTGGTCCAGCCGCCATCCACCGGCAGGATGCTGCCGGTGATGAAGCCGTTCTGTCGATCCGCCAGGAACAGGATCGCGGTGGCGATTTCCGCCGGTTCCGCCCAGCGGCCGACGGCGTGAATGCCGCGGATGGTCTCGGCCATCTCCGGGTCCTGGAAATAGCGTTCGGTCAGTGGCGTGCGCACCACGCCGGGGGCGACGGCGTTCACCCGGATACCCTGCGGGCCGAACTCCATGGCCATCTGCTTGGTCAGCCCGACAACCCCGTGCTTGGAGGCGACATAGGCAGCGCGGTTCGGCGCGGCCATCAGCCCCAGCGTTGAGGCGAGGTTGACGATGGACCCGCCGCGCCCGGCCGCGACCAGCCGCCGCGCAAAGGCCTGGCTGGGCAGGAAGGTGCCGGAGAGGTTGATCTGCAGGACGCGGTTCCATTCCTCGAAGCTGAGTTCGAGCACTGGTTGGATCTCTCGCACCCCGGCTGAGTTCACGAGCACGTCGAGCCCGCCAAGCGCGGCTTCCGCCGCCGCCACGAAATCGGTGACCGAGCGGGGTTCGGCGACATCCAGGGCCAGCGCCACCGCCTCCCCGCCGGCGGCGCGGATCATTGCTGCGGTGCGTTCGGCATTCGCCAGATCGCGATCGCCGATCGCCACCCGCGCGCCTTCCTGCGCCGCCAGCAGGCAGACCTGCTGGCCGATACCGCTACCGCCGCCGGTGACCAGCACCGCCTGATTCTGGAATCGCATCTTCGCTTCCCCCCTCTGCCGGGTCAGCGGGGCGCTGCCGCCCGCCGCAGCCGGTCGTTGATCGCGGCGCCGAGGCCATGCCCGGGCACCGGCATCGCCGCGATGCCTTGGCAGCCCCGCGCCGTGCCTTCGGCATCCAGCCAGCGCAGCCCGGCAAAGAGCTGCGCTGCGGCCTCATTGAGATCGCCGCTGGGCGACAGGTTCCAGCTTATGGCAGCCCCCGGCAAGGCCGGGCCGAAGGCGAGCAGCGCCTCGTCCGCCGCGACCTCCCGCACCGCCAGGCGCACCGGCAGGCCGGGCGCGTAGTGGCTGAGCAGCATGCCCGGGGAACGCAGCGTCGCCTTCGCCGCCCCGGCCTCGATCGGCAAGGGCCGACCAATCGGGCCCAGCAGTGCCGCCAGCGCCTCCACCGGCACCCCGCCGGGCCGCAGCAGCACCGGCCCATCGCTGGTCAGGTCAAGGACCGTACTCTCAACGCCGACCGCGCAGGGGCCGCCATCCAGGATCGCGGCGATGCGCCCACCCAGACCTTCCAGCA
>Ga0114971_10001116_pt1 | contig 18147 bp, 14 predicted proteins | sample M_140625_MF_Meta_FD_87320 | JGI IMG/M metagenome (GOLD analysis project Ga0114971, IMG submission 87320) | Freshwater microbial communities from Lake Montjoie, Canada to study carbon cycling - M_140625_MF_MetaG | ecosystem: Environmental > Aquatic > Freshwater > Lake | place: Lake Montjoie...
CGACGCCCTGAACTTTGTGACGCTCGGCAAGTTCGATACCGGCCTGCCCGCGACCTGGCTGGAGGGCGACTTCAACTACGACGGCGTGGTCGACATCCTCGACGCCCTCGACTTCTTCAACACGGGCCTTTACGACGCCGGGAACTACAACACCCCGGCCGGGGCATCTGGCATCGCGGCCGTGCCGGAACCGTCGGCCTGGTCGCTCGCCGCGGCCGCCGGGGCCGTGCTTCTCTGGCGACGCCGCACGCATCACGCCTGACGGGGTGCGGACCCCCATGCATTCGCTACGATTTGGGGCGTGGCCTGCATGTGGGCCATACAGTCCCCCCCGTCGAGATCGAATGCTCGAGCCCGTCGTGAACATCGCTGCGTATCTCTTCGCGCCGCTCGACCGGCTGCCCGAACGGCGTGCGGAGGTGCGGGCGCTGTGTGCCTCGGAGCGCCTCAAGGGAACGATCCTGCTGAGTCCTGAGGGCATCAACCTCTTTCTGGCCGGGCCGCGGGTAGGCATCGACCAGCTCGTCCGCCATCTCCGCAGCGATCCGCTGCTGGCTGACCTCGACCCCAAGGAGAGCCTGAGCGACCACCAGCCGTTCAGCCGACTGCTGGTCAAACTGAAAAATGAGATCATCTCCTTTGGCGTCGAGGGTGTGAGGCCCGGCGATTACACGTCGCCGAAGCTCCCGGCGAAAGAACTCAAGAAGTGGCTCGACGAAGGGCGTTCCCTCACGCTTCTCGACACCCGAAACGACTACGAGGTGCGGCTCGGCACCTTCGAAAACGCTCTGCCAATCGGCGTGAGCCACTTTCGCGAGTTTCCAGAGGCGGTGCGAAAACTCCCGCCGGAGCTGAAGCAGCAGCCGATCGTGATGTTTTGCACCGGCGGCATCCGGTGCGAAAAGGCGGGTCCGTTCATGGAGCAGGAAGGCTTTCAGCAGGTCTATCAGCTGGAGGGAGGCATCCTGAAGTATTTCGAGGAGTGTGGTGGCGACCATTACACTGGCGACTGCTTCGTCTTCGACCATCGCGTGGCGTTGAATCCGCGGCTCGAGGAAACGGCGACAACCCAGTGCTACGCCTGCCAGCAGCCGCTCACCGTCGAAGACCAGCAGTCGGAGCACTATGTTCCCGGGGTGTCGTGTTCCTCCTGTCGGAAGTCGCCGGCCGAGCAGCCGGCGGTCACCCTCGCGGAACGCGAGGCGTTGCTTGCCGCGGCGTGCGATCCCTTGCCCGGGTCGGCTCCCGCCACCAACGAGCGGCCCCTCAACGTGCCGGCGCGGTACGACCGCTGGACGCTGATCGATTTTCTGTGCGATCACCATCCCCACATTGCCCGTGAGGAATGGCTCGCGATCATCCGGCAGGGGCAGCTTCGCGATCGAGACGGCCCGCTGGCGGCCGACCTCATCGTCCGAGGTGGGCAGCGGCTCGCGCGGCTCGAGCCCGACACGGTCGAGCCGGCGGTGAACGCGGCGATCCGAATCGTGGCATGGGAAGATGACTACGTCGTGTTCGACAAGCCGGCGCCTCTGCCGATGCACCCATGCGGTCGGTTTCACCGCAACAGCATGACGGAGATCCTGTCCCGTGCGTTTCCCGGAGAACACCTCACCCCCGCTCATCGGCTCGATGCAAACACCACGGGGCTCGTGGTGTTTGCCCGCAGCCGCCAGGCAGCCAAGGCCATCCAGCCGCAGTTCAAACGCGGCCTGGCCAGGAAGACCTATCTCTGCCGCGTGGCCGGCCACCCTCCCTGGAACGACACGACGTCACGCCAGCCGATCGCTCGCACCCCGTCGAATAACGGCTTCCGGGTCGTCGATCGAGACGCGGGCGATGCGGCCGAAACAGAGTTTCGCGTGCTGGCGCGTCTTGAAAATGGCGAATCGCTCGTGGAGGCCGTGCCGAGAACAGGACGCACGAATCAGATTCGGGTGCATCTCTGGGATCTACGGCATCCCATCGTCGGCGACCCCGTCTATCTGCCCGAGATGAAACTGGGCGATCGGCAGACGCTCTCACCGGCAGACCCTCCGATGTGCCTCCATGCGTGGCGGCTGACGTTCGAGCACGGCCCCGATCGCCAGCGTCGACGATACGAAACAGCTCGGCCCGCCTGGGCTGAGTGACCGGTGAGTGCCCGTGAGGCCGCGGGCGAACCACGCAGGACGCGGCGGCTGGTGGTGGTGCCCCCCACGCCTCACGGCGTTGGGCTTGTTCGACTGATCCCGTGCGCCTAGACTGCCGAGAATAAGTTATTCCCTCCGTCGGCCACGGCATCCAGCCTTTCCACCACGAGTCACCCTCATGGCTGTTTCAAAGCGATCGCGGCGGTTTCGTTCCCTGGTCTCAAGCCGGTCGTTTTCGTTCGGTGCTGAGCAGCTCGAGGGGCGGGTCGTGCTCGCGGCTGGTATCGCGTTCGACCCGAACTCCCGAACGGTTTCCATCGTGGGTTCGGACGGGGGGGACGTCGCCGACGTCCGGCAGCAGGGTGGGGAAGTCGTCGTGTCGCTGAATTCGGCAGCGGGTCGGTTCAGCCGCACGATCAGCGGCGATGCCGTGGACCGAGTCGTGTTCACAGGCTTGGCTGGAGACGACACGTTTACGAACCAATCGTCGATTCCATCCCGCGCCCACGGAGGGCCGGGCGCCGACATGCTGCGGGGTGGCGGCGCCAGCGACACGTTTTTTGGCGGCGCCGGCATCGATCAGATTGTTGGCAACGGCGGCAACGACGAACTCTGGGGCGGTGCCGGGGACGACGTGGTGATCGGTGGGCCGGGCAGCGACGCGATTCAAGGTGGAGGTGGCGATGACGTCATTCGCGGTTCGGGTGGTGGCGACACGCTCAGTGGAGGGAAGGGCGGCGACGACCTCTTTGGCGGCGCTGGAGGCGACATGCTCGACGCCGGCGAGGGCGACGATCAGTTGGACGGCCAACTCGGCAGCGATCGGCTGATCGGCGGCGTTGGGCTTGATCGAGAGGCCGACGTGCAGGACCAGTTCGAGGATGGCGATGCTGATGGCGACGGCTATGACAACGACTACGATTTCTTTGACATTCTCTCCGCCGACTCCGCCTATCTTGACGACGCCTCGGTTGCCCCGATCATCGAGACCGTGAGTGCGGAGCTTCGCACCATTCTGCAGGTGCCTGCCGCCGACCGCGGTCTGCGGGTTCGCGTGTCCAACGATGGCACCGGCAATCCGCCGGGCCGCTTCAGTGACCTCGTCTCTGGCGTGTGGCGATACATGACGCCCGACAAGATTCAGGTCTGGGCTCGGTGGTGCTATTCCGCCTCGAATCCATCGCAGCTGAAGACCTTTGTGCAGTTCCAGTACAGCGGTCCCTATTCCGGGAATCCGACCGACTACACCAACATCGAGAACTACGTCATCTCGGACGAGAGCCGCCTCTACGCCAACTACCTCCGCGGCCCGAGCACCTTCGTCAGTTGGCTCCCCAGTGCGCCCCTCGGCTTCTACTACTCCGCGGCCAACGAGCAGGCCACGGGCTACGCACCGCCGATCGAGCGTCTCACGGCTGCCCTTGGCTCGATGCCAAACTTTGTTGCGAGTGGGGATTCATTCGCCGGAGACCTCTCTGTGGAAGCAGGCTTTCAAGGCATTCAGCCTGTGATCAACCTCCTCCGCACCATCGATCGGGTCAGCAGGACCTGGTATGCGGAGTTGAAGACCGCACGGCAGCGTTCGAGCGATTCAACTGCGAGTATCGCGACGGCTCCGGCTCTCCGTTCGTGATCATGCGTCGGGCATCCTGCCCGACGCTCACGGCATGCCCACTGCGCTTTGCCGTTCGAGCTGCGGTTGCTTCCATAGCCCTGCTCTTGGGGCACTGGAGGTCCCTCGCTGGGCCGAACGTTCTGTCGCGTGCAAAGGCCCGTGTCGCGGGTGGGTCAGTGGGGCTCAGGGAGGTTCTCGAGATCGAGAAGATCCTTGGGCCGGCCTGCGGCCTGCTTCATCCGACGGAGCCACTCGAGCGACGCGAAACGCACGCCGTCGAGTTCCACGGCCGTGTTCCAAACAGTCGCCACCGGCTCGTCGGGAAACCCAGGAACATAGTCGAACAGGTCGAGGAATCCGGCGGCGGTGCAGAGCATCATCAGCCGCCCAGAGCGAACGAACGACTCGGTGATCGGATGCGTCCGCTCGATGCCGGTGGCCGGGTCGATCTCATCGCCGATGAACTCGGCGTTGATTTCGCGGAGCGCCGCCAGCAGAGTCGCTTCGGTAGCCGGCGACCGGATCCAGAGGATGTCGGTGTCTTCGGTGGCCCGCAGCGAGCCGTGAAAGTTCACCGCGTGCCCGCCGACGACAACGAACGGCACGCCGTGCCGGGTGAGGACTTCGATGAGGCGGAGATCAGGTGCCATCCGTTCATGGATCCGATCGTCGGCCCACGGAGCGAGCCCTGAAGTTGCGGCGGCGGAAATGGGCCAGCCCCTCTGGGTTGGCTTGGAGCAACGCCCATCCCTCGTCGATGAGTCGTTGCATCGCGGCGAGGCGTTCTCGAGGCGTGAGCGCCCGCACGCGGGCCCGCTCGATGCGGTCGCGTGGCTGAAGGTTTGGGCTGGGCGGAGGAACGTCGTCGTGCATGACGACAGTATACTCGTGGCCACCGATGCCGACGGCCGGACCAGCGAGCCGCTGCTGGTGTCGCCGTGGAGCGCAGGGTGATTCGGCACAGGTTGAAAACCTGTGCTACGTAGGTGCAGGTTGGCAACCTGCACCAGACGAGTAGGTGCAGGTTGGCAACCTGCACTAGGGCGAGTAGGTGCAGGTTTTCAACCTGCACGAGGGCGAGGAGGGCGTTGATTCGGCGCAGGTTGAAAACCTGTGCTACTTAGGCAGCGCTACGAGGGCACGTGCATGCAGTGGAAGGTCGTCATTCGCGGCGGTCGTGGCCGAGGCCCGGGATCGCGGTGTGAACATCGCTGCGAGACCTGCCCGCGACAGGTGCCAGCATGATCGCTGGCCTGCACGCGATCCGGGGCCCGCTGCTCAACCCGTCGCCGACGGCGGACGTCGACTATTTTGCCGACGGCGTGCTCGTGGGGGACGACCGTGGCCGGCTCGTGGCCGTGGGCGCATGGGACGAGGTGTCACCGCGGCTGAATCTCGACGCCACCGCGGTGCCTCGGAGCGTGGGGATCATCATTCCCCCGCTGCTCGATGCCCACATTCACATTCCCCAGCATCCGATTCGCGGCCGGTTCGCGGAAAACATTGGCACTGATCCCCCCGGTGGCCGGCTGCTGGCGAGCCTCGAACAGAACGTGTTTCCCGCCGAGGGCCGCTGCGAGGGGCCGGCCCACGCGCGGCACGTGGTCGCCGACTTCGCGAGTGACACGCTGGCCAATGGCGTGATCGGCGGCGCGGCCTACATGACGGTGCACCCGCGAGCCACGCGGATGGCGCTCGAGCAGCTGCCCGATTCGTGGAGCGTAGGCCTCGTGCTCATGAATGGACGCTGCCCGAGCTATCTCCGCACCGATGAGCCGTCGCTCGCCGACGACATCACCGCCCTCGCCCATGACTTCGGCCGGCGGCTGATCGTCACCGACCGGTTCGCGGTGAGCGTCGACACGCCGCTGCGAAAGCAGGGCGTGGCCCTCGCCAGGAAGCACGGCCTGCGGATGCAGACGCATCTCGACGAGCAGCGTGCCGAAAAGGCACTCATCGAAGACGTGATGTATCCCGATGCCGGCAGCTACACCGGCGTCTACGCCCGCGACGGCCTGCTCGACTGCGAGCCGATCCTGGCCCACTGCATCCACCTGCGGCCTGAGGAGCTGGACCTGATCACCGCCACGGCCTCATCGATTGCCCACTGCCCGGTGTCGAACACCATGCTCGGCTCAGGCGTGATGCCGCTCGATGTGATCCGGTCGGCGGGCATCCCACACGCGCTCTGCACCGACGTGGGAGCCTCGCCGACGACGTCGCTCTTGTGTGAGATGGCGCAGTTCCTCAAGGTTCATGCCGGCTCGTCGGCTGCCGCCACGCCCGAGGAGGCCTTGCGGTTGGTGACGGTGGCGCCGGCGCGGATGCTCGGGCTCGGCGACCGCGTCGGCACGTTCGCGGCCGGCATGGAATGGTCATTCATCGAGGTGGCCTGCGAAGGCCCGGTGCCCGCGACGGCCCGCGAGGCGATCCTCGGTGGACTTCTCGGCATGACGGAGGCCGAGCTCGAGTCGTGGCGGCGCGGCGACGTCGCGGCGGCCGCAGCGATGCGCCGACTCCGCGAGGAGGGGCTCGACTGGGGCCACGATCTCGAGGTGCTCGACGCCGACGTGCGGGCCACGGCCGCGCGGCTTGAAGGCCGCGTGCGGCGGGTGACGCGGGCGGGACGGGTCCTCTGGAGATCCCCCGGCACGCTGCGTTGACGCCTTCAGGAACCCCGGGCTGAGTTCTGTCCTTCGTAGCACAGGTTGCCAACCTGTGCCGTGCTGCACCGCAGGTTACCAACCTGCGGCTACGTTGCTGCACCTCGTCCACGTCTGCCTCACCGCCCTCCCGTAGCACAGGTTGCCAACCTGCGGCTACGTTGCTGCACCTCGTCCACGTCTGCCTCACCGCCCTCCCGTAGCACAGGTTGCCAACCTGTGCCGTGCTGCACCTCGTCCACGTCTGCCTCACCGCCCTCCCGTAGCACAGGTTGTCAACCTGTGCCGCGTTCGCGATCGCCTTGCACCACGTCCCACGCCTCACGGCGTTGGGCTTGGACGACTCGTACCGGCAAGTGGCATGATGATCGCATGACTGCAACGCCGGTTTTCGACCTCGACCCATGTGACCCCGGGTTCGTCCGCGACCCGTATCCGTTCTACGCCGCAATGCGCGACCTCGGCCGCGTGTTCGAGTGGCGGCAGCTCGGCCATCGCTGCTGCGGCCGCTACGACGACGTGAATGCGATCCTCCGCGACCGGCGGTTCGGCCGGCAGATCCTCCACGTGGCCACGCGGGACGAACTCGGCTGGCCGGAGCCGGCGGCCCACCTCGGGCCCTTTCACGCCTTCGAAGAGCATTCGCTGTTGGAGCTCGAGCCGCCGCGGCACACCCGGCTCCGTGGCTTCGTGAACGCGTCGTTCCTGCCGCGGCAGGTGGACAGGTTCGCAACGCCGATCGAGCGGCTGGCCCACGACCTCATCGACGGCTTCGCCGCATCAGGCCGCTGCGACCTGGTGGCCGACTACGCCGCGCCCTTGGCGGTGGGTGTGATTGCCGACTTCCTGGGCGTGCCACGAGGGCTCTCGCCCCAACTGCTCGCCTGGTCGCATGACATGGTGGCGATCTACCAGGCCCGCCGCGACCGTGGGATCGAAGACCGCACCGTCGCGGCGACCGTCGATTTTTCCGCGCTGGTGCGGGAGTTCGTGGCCGCCCGCCGCCGCGGGCCAAGCGAGGATTTCCTGTCACAGCTGGTGACGGCGACCGATGGTGCGGGCTTTGGTCTGACCGACGACGAGATCGTGACGATGGGGATCCTGCTGCTCAACGCCGGCCATGAGGCGACGGTGCATGCCCTCGGCAACGGCGTGAAGGCGATTCTCGAGCAGGTGCCGGAGCCGGCGGCCGCGGTTGCCGCCAATGCCGCGGGCCAGGTCGAGGAGATGCTGCGGTTCGACGCCCCGCTCCACATGTTCACGCGGTACGCGCTCGAGGACGTCGAGGTGGCTGGCGAGCCGTTCCGCAAAGGGGATATCGTGGGGCTCCTGCTCGGGTCGGCCAACCGGGATCCGGCGAAGTTTGCCGACCCGGACCGGTTCGACGCCACGCGGTCGCCGAATCCGCATGTGAGTTTCGGCGTGGGTATCCACGCGTGCGTGGGCGCGCCGCTCGCCCGGCTGGAGATGCAGGTGGCGATCAGGGTGCTCTTCGAACGGCTCCCGGGCATGCGGATTGCGGAGCCGCCGCGCGTGAAAGACGCCTGGCATTTTCACGGGCTCGAGGCGCTTCACGTGGCGTGGTGAGACGCAGGCACAGGTTGACAACCTGTGCTACGTGGAACGAAACGTAGCCGCAGGTTGGCAACCTGCGGTGAGGCACAGGTTGAAAACCTGTGCTACGAGGAACGAAACGTAGCCGCAGGTTGGCAACCTGCGGTGAGGCACAGGTTGACAACCTGTGCTACGAGCGGCGGGCGAATGCCATGGCAGCCAGGCCGGCGGCGGCAAGTAGGAGCGGCGATGGCTCCGGAACGACCGCCACGCTGTTGACCAGTACGAGACTGGCGACATCCAGTGACGGTGCGGTGAGCGGGAGTTCGCCAAACGCTGCCCCGAGTTGCACGGTGCAGTCGTACACCGGCACCGCCCCGATCGCGTCGAGCGCGGCCAAGCCCGCGGTGCCCACCACGTTGCCAAACACGGCATAGTTGCCATCGAGAGCGGCGTTGCTCTGGACGTTGAAGTAGAACTGACTCGTGGCGCTGTCGGTCGCAGCCCCGCGGGCCATCGCGATCGTGCCACGGACGTTTCCCACGCTGCCTGATTCCAGGATGATCGGCGGGTTTGTTGGGATGGAGAGGAGTTGGTTGGCGGAGACGTAGTAGCCACCCCCCTGCACGATCTGGATGTCGGAGGGGTTGTAGGTGGTGCTCCGGTGGATGATCGACGACGTGTAACTGCCCGCGTTGACGTACGAGAGAAAGTTCGCGACCGTGGTCGGCATCGCGGTGTCGTAGAGTTCGACGTCGAACGAGGCCACGTTCGTGTTGAAGTGGACGATCGTTCCCGCTGACGCGCTGCGGGCAACCAGCATGGCCACCACGAGCGGAAGGATCAGGCTGACTCGGCGACGCGATAGAAACATGGCACGACCTCGAGAAGTGACCGCGAACACCGCGATACCTTCGGGGCGGGAAGAGACGGGCGCGGGATGGGGTCAGTTGGGACCGGGCGGCGTTGCCACCGGGGAACCGGCGAAGGCTGACCACATCCCATCACGCCGTCCGGAGATCCGGACGAAGGCGGTCGACGGGAAGTTCATGCGGTCAGGAGCGGTTCCAAAAAAGCAGGCGAACGGTTGTCGATCGCCGTGATGTCCTGCAGTATGCCTGATCACGGCCGGGCCTGCAACGATCGGGTGGAGGCGAGATGACGAGGGTTTTTCGCGACCGATACGGCGACATGTCGAAACTCGACGATTGCACCACCTGCGGCCCGGGTTCGGGGACGGAGTTGTTCGTCGTCGAAGGGGATTCTGCCGCGGCGTCGGTGGTCCGCGTCCGCGACCCCCGCCACCAAGCGGTGCTTCCCATGCAGGGCAAGCCGCTCAACGCCGCCCGTGCGCCGCGGGCCAAGGTCGAGAGCCATCCGTTCTTCGGCCCGCTGGCGGAGGCGCTCGGCTGTGGCGTCGAGGCGGCGTGCGACCCGCGGCGCATGCGATACGACCGCGTGCTCGTGCTCACCGACCCCGACGCCGACGGCATCCACTGCGGTTTCCTCGTGCTGCTCTACCTTCATCGCTGGATGCGGCCGCTTCTCGACGCGGGGCGGATCGAGGTGGTGCGGCCGCCATGGGGCGAGGTGGTGGTCGCAGGCGAGATCGAACTCGCATTCTCAGAGCCGGAACTTGCCGCCCTGGCGGACCGCGGCCGCGCGTCGGGCGAGATGACGGTCCGCCGCTACCGCGGGCTCGCGGCGGTCGATCCGGCGATGCTCCATGAGACCTGCGTGGCGACCGCCACGCGGCGGACGACCCGAGTGTCGTCTGCGGATGTAGTGTCGATGATCGAGGTGGTCGAGGCCTTGGAGCCCGAGAGCCCTGGGCCGGCGGCGTAGACTTCCGCCATGATGACGCCCCCGTCCCCGAGGCCCATTCTCATCGAGCGGCTGCTCGATCCGGCGGCGTATTCGCATCCAACATCCGGCATCCGGCTCGTCGAGACGCACATCTCGTGGGTGATCCTCACCGGGCCCTTCGCCTACAAGCTCAAGAAGCCGGTGTCATTCGGATTCGTCGACTACTCCTCGCTCGAGTTGCGGCGGCGATCGTGCGACCGCGAGGTCCGCGTGAGCGGCCGGTTCGCGCCGGAGCTCTACCTGGCGACCGTGCCCATCACCGGCAGCACCGATGCGCCTCGCGTGGGCGGCGACGGTGAGCCGATCGAGTGGGCGGTGAAGCTCGTGCAGTTCGACGAGGATGACCGGCTCGATGCCCGGTTTCAGGCGGGGCGGCTGAGCGTGCCCGACTGCCGAGCGCTCGGCGAGGCGATTGCTGCCGTGGAGGACCGGCTGCCCGTCGCTCGTCTCGGCGACCCGTGGGGCACGGCCGATTCGGTGCTCGCAGCGGCGGCGGTCAATCTCACGGCCATTCGCACGCAGTTGCCGGAGGCCGCCAATCGCGCCGACCGCCTTGAAGAATGGCTCCAAAGCCGGCTCCGAGCCGCTTCTCCGATGCTCGCCGCCCGGCAGGCTGCAGGCCGCGTCCGCGAGTGCCACGGAGACCTGCACCTTGCCAACATCGTGCTCCACGACGGTCGCATGACGCCGTTTGATGCGATCGAGTTCAGCGACAACCTGCGGTGGATCGACGTGGCCAACGACGTGGCATTCTTGACCATGGACCTCAAGTCGCGGGGCCGTTCCGATCTGGCGGCGGAAGTGCTGAGCAGCTGGGTCGAAGCCGCCGACGACCACCAGTCGCTTGCCGTCATGCCCGTGTACGAGGCCTACCGGGCGGTGGTGCGGGCGTCGATCGCCGCGATCCGTGCAGAGCAGGGCGACGCGGCCTCGCGGGCGGAGGCCTTCCTGTACCTCGACCTCGCCGAGCGGCTCGCGGTCCGCCGGCGTCCCCTGCTGGTGGCATTCAGCGGCGCGTCGGGATGTGGCAAGTCGTCGGTGGCGGCGGAACTGGTCGGACCGCTCGGCGCCGTGCGGGTGCGCAGCGATATCGAACGAAAGCGGCTCGCCGGCATGCGGCCCACGGAGCGGCCGGCAGACGAGGCGGCGACGGCTGCGGTCTATTCAAAGGCGGTGACCCGTCAGGTCTACGAGCGGCTCGCGGCGCTGGCCGGGACCGTGCTCGATGCCGGATGCAGCGTGGTGGTCGATGCGGCCTGCACGAAGCGATGGCAGCGCAATCTGCTCGCAGGGGCTGCAGGTGACCGCGGAGCGTCGATCATCTGGGTGGCCTTCGACCTGCCTGTGGGTGAGCTCGTGGCCCGCGTGACCCGGCGGCAGGCGCGAGGTGACGATCCGTCCGATGCATCTGCCGAAATCGTGATGCGACAGTTGGCTGACTTCGAGCCGCTGGATGGTGGAGAAGTCCGCGGCAACGACACGCTCGTTCGCGTGACCGCCGCCGACACCGACATCACGCCCGAGAGCATCGCGAAGCGGGTGGTGGAGATGATCGGTTGATACGCCTTCAACGGGTCGCGCGTGGTCCGGAGGAATCCCTGCCGCTTTCGTAGCACAGGTTTTCAACCTGTGTGCCCCTTGGCTTCGCGGTTGGGGGTTGTCTTGTGGGCCGTTGAAGTAGGCTGGCAGTATGCTGGGGTCGGCTTGCGGTACGCTGTTCGTTCGGTGGAGAGATGCCCGGGATGGCGAGGCCAATCATCATCAGCGTGCGGGCTCTGCTCGCGGCCGTCGTCGCTGCGGTCGTATGCCACGTCGCCGTCGCCGGTTACGTGCCGCCGCAGTTTCCCGGCACGGGGCCGTATCGCCGCGTCTACTCCGACACCGGAGCCTCGTATCTTTCCGTGTCGGTGTTCCTGCCGGGATCACCGCAGGTCTCGATGAGCGGCAGCGACACGGCGTATGTCTATGTCGGCGGCTGGGGCGCCGGCGGCGCGGGGGCTGTCGATGCAGGGTTTCAGTACAGCCCCACGTTCAACAACTGGTCGCTGTTCGCGGCCGGCGTGGGCGTGGGCCGGGTCAACTACGGCTCATCGTCCACGCGGATGGCGGCCAACCAAACAGTTCAGCTCTCGTTCGCCGTGACGCAGTCGGGCACGAATGTGAACCTCACCGTGCAGGCGACCGGCACGCAGATCAACGGGGCCGGCCTCGTCACCCAATCGGTCTCGCTGGCAAACGTCGCCGGCTGGTCGCCCGGCGGACAGAACACGCTCAAGCGGATGACGAGTATCGCGCAGGCTGGCGGCGACAACTTCACGAGCGGATCAAGGATCAGCGGGGTGGCCTGGTCGAACGCCGTCATCGGCCTCGACGCGGCTTCCGCGAGCACGTGGACGGGCGGCGGAGCGCAGAACTACCCGACATCTCCAGCTGTTGTGTCGGTGAGCTATGTGAACGCCGCCAACGAGACCGACGCGATCTCGCTCGTCGCGGTGCCCGAGCCGGCCCTCGCGTGGCTGCTCGCGCCGTTGATCCCCGTAGTTGTGGGATGGTCGCAGCATCGGCGGCGGGATAGGCTGAGTGTGAGGTCATTGAACGAACCGTTTACGGAGTGAATCGCATGGCCGGATCTCATGGTGCGTCGCGTCGCGGTTTTCTGTCGGGCTCGCTTTCGGGAGCGGCCGCCCTGACCGGGGGCTTCGTGCCCACGTTCGCCTGGACGACGACCGCGTTTGCCAACGCTGCCGCCAACGATCGCCCGCGGATCGGCTGCATCGGCACCGGCTCGATGGGCACGGGCGACGCTCAGGGCCACGCTCAGTTCGGTGACATCGTCGCCGTGTGCGACGTCGACAACCGCCACGCGGAGCGGTGTCGCAACGACGACAACGCGGGCAAGTGTAAGGCCGACGTCTATCGCGATTACCGCCATGTACTCGACCGCGACGACATCGACGTCGTGAGCATCGTCACGCCGGACCACTGGCACGTGAAGATCGCCATCGAGGCCCTGCAGGCGGGCAAGCACGTGTTCTGCCAAAAGCCGCTCTCGCTGACGCTCGAGGAAAACCGGCTGGCCCGGGCCGCCGCGGAAAAGTTTCCGAAGCTCCAGTTTTTCATCGGCACGCAGCAGCGGAGCCAGAAGGATCAGTTCCTGCGGGCGGTGAACATGGTCCACAAGGGCCTGCTCGGCGACATCAAGAAGGTGACGGTCGGCATCAACGGCAGTCCGACGGGAGGCCCGTTCCCCGTCGCGCAGCCGCCGAAGGAACTCGACTGGGAGATGTGGCTTGGCCAGGCTCCGAAGGTCGATTACCGCGAGAGGCGGTGCCACTACGAGTTTCGCTGGTGGTACGAATACTCCGGTGGCAAGTTCACCGACTGGGGCGCGCATCACGTCGACATCGCCCAGTGGGCGCTGAAGGAAGACGCCAAGGGCAAGGGCCCCACGAAGATCAACGGCACCGACGCCAAGCACCCCGTGCCCTTCAAGGACGGCTATCCGACGGTGGACGACTGCTACAACACGTCGGACGACTTCGCCGTGAACTGCACGTTTCCCAGCGGCGTCGAGATGGTGGTGACGAGCCGCGGCGACAACGGCATCCTCTTCGAGGGCACGAAGGGACGGATTTTCGTGAACCGCGAGAAGGTCACTGGCAAGCCCGTCGAAGAGGGTTGGGACAAGGACAAGTTCACCGACGCCGACGTCGTGGCCCTCTACAAGGGCAAGCCCTTCGAAGACCACAAAACCAACTTCTACCGCTGCATCCGCGAAGGCGGCCTGCCGGTGTCGGACGTGTTCAGCCACGTGGTGGCCATGAACACCTGCCACCTCTCGGCGATCGCCGCGCGGCTCGGCCGGACGATCACTTGGGATCCGGCGGCGGAAAAGATCGTCGGCGACGAGCAGGCGGCGGCCCTCGCGGCCCGCACGCCGCGGGCCGGCTTCGAGATCCCGCGGGTCTGACGCGGATCACCCGAGATCCGTAGGTCCCGGTCTCGCTTCGTGCAAGCCGAAGGCCGTAAGGCCTCGGGCGGATCACGCTGGGCGCGGTATCTGGTGGCGGTTCGCCCCACGCCTCACGGCGTTGGGAAGGATCAGGGCTCTGTCCTGGCCGCGTCCCACGCCTCACGGCGTTGGGCTTGGACAGCAGTGTAGAAAGCCGACCGGCCGTGAGCGTCCCCAACGCAGAGGTTCGCGTTCAAGCCGACCGGCCGTGAGGCCGCGGGCGTCCCAGCACGCTGGGGCTCGTGTTCAAGCTGACCCGTCTGAGCGGTCAGCAGCGGGTGAGTAGCGCGAGTTCCGCGGTCAGGCCCGGGCCGAAGGCCATCGCCACGCACGGCCCCGCCGCGTCGCCTCGGATCAGCCGCTCAAGGATGAAGAGGATCGTGGTGCTCGACATGTTGCCATGCTCTGCGAGCACCTCCCGCGAGATGGCAAGTGCCGCAGGCGGCAGCGCGAGCGACTCCTCGACCGCGGCGAGCACCCGCGGGCCGCCCGGATGAACGGCCCACGAGCCGACCGCCTCGAGCGACAACCCTGCTTCGGTGAGGCCAGCGGCCACCGTGGCGGGGAGGTGTCGCCCCACGGTGCCGGGCACGGCGGCCGAAAGATTCATTTCGAATCCGTGATCGCCGATCGTCCAGCCCATCTCGTCGCGGGAGTCGGGCAGGACGCTTGACCACTGATGCTCAAGCAGCCACGTGGGGCCACGCGTTTCGCGGCGTCGCGACGGATGGCAGCCCACGAGGGCGGCGGCGCCGTCGGCGAAGATGCTGTTCGCGACGATCACGTCGCTCCGCGAGCCGTACTGGAAGTGGAGGCTGCAGAGTTCGACACAGACGACCAGCGGCACGCTCTCGGGCCGCGCGGCGACGAAGGCTTCCGCTACGCGAAGGGCGTTGAAGGCGCCGTGGCAGCCCATGAAGCCCACGTGCGTGCGGGCCACGGATGCGGGCAGCCCGAGCCGGCCGATCAGTTCGAGGTCCACCCCGGGATTCGCGAAGCCGGTGCACGAGCAGGTGACGAGGTGCGTCACCTCACTCACGTCGATCCCGGCATCAGCCAGGGCGCTGGCGGCGGCGGCGATCGCGAGCGGCCCCGCCTCGGCGGCGTAGCGGTCCATCCGTATCTTCGTGGACGGGCCGTCGGGCTCCGTGAGCGAGGCGGGCGGAAAGAACGTCTGCGAATAGGCCTGCGTGCCAGGATCATCGAGGAGCACGGAGCCGCGGGAGCGGATCCGCGTCTGCCGGTAGATGGCCGCAACGACGCGGTCGTGGCCGGTCTCCCCCTCCGCGAAGCTCGTGGCGAGCTCCGCCGCGTCGCGCTGGGCGATCCGCCGTTTGGGCGTGGCCGTGCCGATGCCGAAGATCGCAAGGCTCATCGGTGTCCTCCGAGCGATCCGGCGCCGATGACGGCCGGCACGAACCGCCGCGCGGCCCACGGGGCGACGCGTGCCGCCTGCACGGCGGCCATCACCACACCCGGCCTCCGCAACGCGAGCGCCACCCTTCGGCAGCGGGCGTGAACCGCCGCAAACTGTCGGTGATGGGCCGCGCGATACTGCGTTGCCGCGGCGGCGGCCGGCCGCAGTGGGTCGCCGACGTCGAGTTGATCAGCAAGCAGTGCCTCGGCCACGAGCCGGCCACTCGCCAGCGCCCAGCCGATGCCTTCGCCGGTGAAAGGCTCAACGTAGCCGGCGGCATCGCCGCAGCGGAGAATCTGGCCCCTCGGCCCGGAGACGAGCGGTGCGCTGCGGGTGAGTGGCGGGGTGGCACGGAACACGGCGGCGGCGAGCGCGGCGGTCGTCGGCATGGGAAGGGACGAGCGGCCGACAGCCTCTGCAACGATCGCTGCCACCACCCGGCCCGGATCGGCATTTCGACCGAGCGACTCGCGGCTCACCGCGGCGGCGATGTCGAGTCGGCCGTTTTCGAGTCGGACGACACCGCAGTATCCGTCGCGGCCGACCGCCATCACGAGCTCACCGAAGGGGAGGTCGGCTGCGTCGGCCGGCAGCGTGGCGCCCAAGCCGATGCGGTTGTCGGCGGCGGTGCGACGATCGTCCCCTGGGGTATGCGAGATGGAGGCTTGATCCAAGGTGGCGATTCGCACTTGGTCGGCAAGGCCGGTCGCCAGCACGATGCGATCGGCCGTGATGACGTGCGACGTCATGATGGCGCTGGCTGGCGGTCGCATGGTGAGCGTGGCGGTCACCTGCTGCGAACCTGCGGTGCCGTGGTCGATGCCCGCCACATGCGCCTGCGGCAGCCAGTGGCACCCCGCCGCGATCGCCGCGCGAACGAGGCCCGCGTCGAGGATTTCCCGCGAAACAACTCCGCCACCAGGGAGCGGCAGCACGGCCGACCGCCCGCCGTGAGCCACGCACACCGACTCCAGCGGGACGGCGTTGAAAGGGAGCGTGGAGTCGTCGCCCACGCCGCAGTCGAGCAACTGGAGTTCCTGAACTGCCGCGACCGAGAGGCAGCACCCGCAGACTTTCCATCGTGGCATGCCGCCGCGATCGACCAGCAGCACCCGAGCGCCGCCCGCGGCGAGTCGCAGGGCGGCGGCAGCTCCGGCGGGGCCGCCGCCGATCACGAGCACCTGCCAGCGAGTACGGGCTGCATCGGCCGCCGTGATCGTGGCCGCGACGGGTGCGGATGTGCCGGCGCCACGAAGCGTCATGACGGGCACTCCCCGAGGCCGCGACGCCACTCGATCATCACCCGCTCCGGCCAGGTGCGGCGAATCACCGCGTTGTGGAGGCCGGCCGCGGTGCAGAGCGTGCAGTATTCATCCGGCGTCCGCGCGGCTCGCACCGAGAGCGGCCCGTCAACGCGTGCGACCCGCGACGACGAAAGGAACGTTGTGCCGACCATCGCCAGGGTCAGGCCGACCCGGCTACGAATGAGGTCGGATACAGCCACGCCACACCGCGCCGCGGCGGCCATGCTCTCGAGCAGCTGGGCGGCCGAGGCGTCATCGAGGTGGTGGAGAAACAGGGAACTGACGGCCACCGCGCAGGGCGGGCAGCCGTCGGCCAGCACGTCGCGGACCTCGAACGTGGCGTCGATGCCGGAGCGGGCGGCAAGGGCCTTCGACCGTTGCACGGCCCGCGGGCTGATGTCCACGCCCACGACCCGCACCCTGCGAAGGCCGCGGCGGTGCAGCCGTCGGGCGATGTCCACCGTCACGTCGCCGCCGCCGCAGGCCACGTCGACGACGACTGGATCGTCGGTGTGCGATGCGTCGTTCGCGAGAATCCGCTCCACCGCCGCGGTGATCCAGCTGGCCGTTCGGGAGACAGCATTGATCGTCGCGAGGGCTCGCAGCGCGTGAACGTGATCGGCCTCCGCGATCGCCGGATCGTCCATCAGTTCCGGTTGGCGCGACTGAGAGAGCGACCAAGGCATTCGGGGCACCGTCCGCCGTGAGGCGAGGGAGGAGGGGCGGTGGGAGAAGTCCGCCATTATAGGAGGAGGTTAGCGGATGCGGGCGGGCGACCCCAAAGGTATGCCGGGTACCCGGGCGCCTGCGTCTGGTCGTTGCGTTGGACAGTTCCAAGAAAAAACAGCAGCCGGCGGCAGGATCGCCCGCATTGCCTTGCCGTATGCCGTCGTGCTGTCGCTCCGCGAAACAGAGCGTATCGTATCCCTGGTGCTGACGCGGCATGAACGCCGGTTGGTGGACACGAAAGGATGGCAGTGCACACGCGATGATGCTGAAGGCATCGACAGTCGAGACGGGCACGCGGCCGAGAGAGCCGCTGTCGAGGCTCTTCGTGCTGAGCGTGGTGACCGTTGCGGTGCTCCTTGCCGCGGCTCCCGTGATCGTGACGTCGGCCCTCAGGATCCTCGGCGTGGAATCGACCACTCCGATCGAGTGGGTGCCCGAGTCATTCTCGCCGCGGCGGGCCTACGACCAGTTCACGCGGGACTTCGAGAGCGGCGACGTGGTAGTGGCGTCGTGGCCGGGATGCACGGTCGGTGCTCCGGCGATCGATCGCTTCGTCGAGGCGGCGACGGGCGTCAACGCTCCGCGAGGCGTCGCCGGCGCGCCCTGGTTCGAGTCGGTCGTTTCTGGATCGGAGGCCTTGGAGCGACTGGTGCAGCCGCCGCTGGCGCTCGATCGCGAAGCCGCGATCAAGCGGCTGAAGGGGGTGATCATCGGGCCGGACGGCGAGCAGACCTGCGTCGTGATCGGCTTCACCCGTGCGGGGCTCGTCGATCGACGCCGGGCGACGGCCTGGATTCGCGACACGCTCCTAGCCACGGCAACCACAAACTCCGACGAGCTTCACCTCGCCGGCCC
>Ga0114971_10001119_pt1 | contig 18092 bp, 9 predicted proteins | sample M_140625_MF_Meta_FD_87320 | JGI IMG/M metagenome (GOLD analysis project Ga0114971, IMG submission 87320) | Freshwater microbial communities from Lake Montjoie, Canada to study carbon cycling - M_140625_MF_MetaG | ecosystem: Environmental > Aquatic > Freshwater > Lake | place: Lake Montjoie...
CCACCGGCGGTGCGGCCGGTCCGGCTCATACCGGCGGCGTGACGGTCAATGGGGGCTTCCTCCGCTTAGGCGTCAGCTCGGGCGTGGGCTCGGGCGTTCTGACCTTGAATGGCGGCGGATTATTGACAACCAATGTCAATATCTCATTCACCAACTCCATCAACGTGGCGGCGGCCTCGACGTTTGTTGTCCAATCGGGGAGTACCAACACGCTCACAGGTCCTGTCTCCGGCTCCGCTGCGCTGACGTTTACTAACACCAGCGCCGCAACATTCATTTTTGCTTGTAACCTTAGCAATTACAGCGGAACAGTGTCCTTTGGTTCCACTTCGGGCAATTACCAGTTCAACACGGATACGAACCAGAATCCCTGCCTCGGCAGTGCGCTGGCCTCGTTCAACTTGGGCACGGGCAGCGCGACGCTGAGCAATTTGAACGGCGGCGGCCTAGTTTATAGCCTCGGTTCGCTGGCGGGCGGGGCCAGCACCATTCTCGGCGGTCGCAGCACCAATTCTGCTTCCATCACGGGAACGACCTACAGTATCGGGGCCAATGGTGCCGACTCCACCTTCTCGGGTAAAATCGCGGATGGATACACTCCGGACGTGGTCAGTGTCGTGAAAGTCGGCGCGGGCAAACTGCTGTTGAATGGCATCAGCACTTACACCGGTTCCACCACGGTCAGCAACGGTGTCCTGGGCGGCACGGGCAGCATCGCCAGTCCGTTGACAGTGGTTTCCGGTGGCACATTGTCGCCCGGCGTGACCATCGGCTCACTCACGATCAGCAACAGTCTGACCTTGAACGGCACGACGCTGATGGAGCTGAATCAGTCCAATCCCGGTCAGACTAATGACCTGCTGGTGGTCACAGGCACGCTCACCGGCGGCGGGGCGCTGGTGGTGACCAATGTCGGCTCGAGCCTGACCAATGGCGCCAAATTCAAATTGTTCAGCAAGGCGGTCAGCGGATTCAGTTCCACCACCCTGCCTGCGGGCGGCAGCGGCTATGTGTGGAATAACACGCTATCGACAGACGGCTCCATCGCTCTGGTGAGCGGGGGTGCGGTCATCACCACTCCAGTGAGCTTGAGCAGTTCGTTCTCTGGCGGCTCGCTGACCCTCACCTGGCCAGCGGATCACGTCGGCTGGAGCCTGCAAGTCCAGACGAACACGTTGAGCGTGGGTATCTCCACTAATTGGGTTGTCGTCCCGGGCTCAACGACGAATACCTCCATGGTGATACCGATCGACTCGGGCAACGGCAGCGTTTTCTATCGCCTCGTGACTCCGTAAGTCGGTGTAAAAAATTCACAGCCGGGGTTAAGTGCAAACTTGGCCCCGGCTTTTTCATTCCATTTATTTTTAGCGAAATATCCTAACCCTTTGTGATACGCCGCGTCTCTTTTCTTATGAATAATTTGTTCCGGGCGGTTTGCCTGTCTTTCCTAGCCTTTCACGCCTGCGCCGCCGCCGCTCTGCGGGTCGATTTGAACCCGCCAGAACCGCGCAAGGATCTGCTCACGCCGCACTGGGATAATTGGGCGTGGCGGGAAGGAGCCTCCGCCAGCCAGACCTTCGGCGCGGTCACCGTCACCTTCCGCGCCGCTACCAACGAAACGCTCTCCGCTTTCCTGTTCAAGGGCGCCTTGGATTCCGGCGCATCGCTCGCAGCCGATGGCATCGCCACCCAATCTCCCGGCACCGGCGAGGTGTCCCTGGTTCTGCACGGCCTGACGCCCGGCCGGCATACGGTGGTTACCTATCACAATGAAGTCCGCGATCTCATTCCCGCGCCCTGCACGGTTCGGGTGGACGGTGCAGTTCAGGCCACCGTCACCCCCACTTTCCGAGCCACCAACAACGCCGACATGGCCTGTGTCTTTTTGACGGTGGAGGCGGTTGCCGGACGGGATGTGGTGATCCAATACCGGCCCGCTGGCTCCGGTCGCAGCCCGGTCTTCAACGGCTTCGAAATCGATGCCGCGGATCCGCATAAAAAAGCCATCAAACCCGCCCCCGCCAATGACGACGAACATTGGCCGGGCGAATCTCCGCTGACTTGGATCCCCGCCGCGAACGCGGTGAGCCATCATCTCTATTTCGGCACGGATTCCAACGCCGTCGCGGCGGCAACATCGGCGTCGCCCTTGTTCCAGGGTAGCCTCCTGGCGGCCCGCTGGGCGCCGGCGGCAGGGAATCCCAGCGAAACTTATTTTTGGCGCGTGGATGAAGTGGATGCGGCCGGCGCCATCACACCCGGCGAGGTCTGGCGTTTCCGGATCCGGACGCTGGCCTTTCCCACGGCGGAAGGGTACGGCCGCTTTGCGCGCGGCGGGCGCGGCGGGCGAGTGATCGAAGTCACCACATTGGAAGACTATGATCCCGGCAAGGGGCAGGCGGTCATCCCCGGCAGTTTCCGTGCGGCGGTGGACGCGGACGGCCCGCGCACGATTGTCTTCCGTGTGTCCGGCGTGATTCATTTGAAACGGCCGTGCGCGGTTTCCAAGCCGTACTGCACCATCGCCGGTCAGACTGCTCCGGGCGACGGCATCTGCCTGGCCGATTATGGCGGCGGCGCGTATGGCGCGCATGATGTCATTATCCGCAACCTGCGGTACCGCGTGGGGGATGCAGCGCAGAAGGCGATGGATGGCGCTGGGCTGGGCAGCTGCGACCATTGCATCATGGACCATTGCAGCATCAGCTGGAGCAGCGATGAGGGCACCAGCTCGCGCGGGGCCAGGAACGTCACCTTCCAGCGGAACATTGTGGCCGAGGCGCTACATCACGGGCCCCACTATCGCGCGAACGACCGCACAAAATTCGAGACGCACGCTTTCGCCGGATCCATCAGCGGCAATATCGGCAGCTACCATCACAACTTGCTGGCCCATTGCACGGACCGGAACTGGAGTCTCGCCGGCGGGTTGAATCAGGGCGGGAAGTACGCCGGCTATTTGGACATCCGGAATAACGTGGTTTATAACTGGACGGCGCGCACCACCGACGGCGGGGTGAAGGCGTTGAACTACGTCAATAACTACTACAAGCCGCATGCGCCCAATCCGTTTGTGAAATGGCTGCTGAAGCTCGATCCCATCAATCCGGCTTGGGGCACGGAAAGCTATTACATGACCGGCAATGTGCTGGAAGGGTATGTGGATGAGACCAACAACTGGAGCGCCTTCCAAAACGGCCCCGCCGTCGAGAAGCAGGTGCGCGTGGATGCCGAGCTCTTCCCGTCGTATGTCAAAACGCAGAGTGCGCGCGAGGCTTACACCAATGTGCTGGCGGATGTGGGTGCCCGCTTCCCCCGGCTGGACGCCATCGACCAGCGCCTGATCGAGGAGACGCGCACCGGCACGACCCATTACACCGGAACGCGCGGCCCGACGTATGGCGACCGGCCCAGCCCGAACTTTGCCGGAATCATCGACACGCAGACCGATGACAAAACCGCCGAGGGATCGCCCCACTTCCCCTGGCCGGATTATAAGACCTACGACGTGCCGGCGGACAGCGATCACGACGGCATGCCTGACAAATGGGAAACGGCGCACGGCTTGAATCCGAACGACGCCCGCGATGCCAACCGGGATTGGAACGGAGACGGGTACACCAACTTGGAAAAGTATCTGAATGGGTTGGTGGGCGAGTATTCCGTGACCGCTTTAAAATGATCCTGGAAAAGCAGTTGAAACCGGGAAGAAAAAAGTGCGAATGAACCTCGATTATCCAGTTGAGCTTGGCATAAAGCGGCCTGGTTCGGTTGTCATAGCTCCCTCTCTTCCATGCAATGGAGGAGAGGGTGGGGAGAGGAGGCGCTTGGGGGCTCGCTTGGTTCGTAGGGCTGCCCCTCTCCCCGGCCCTCTCCCCGCTCCTGCTTCCCGGGGCGAGGGAGAAGGCCTGTGCGAGAGCGTGGCCTGCTTCGTTCGGCGGGTGAAAGGAGTTTATTTCAAATTAGATTCGGGCGTTGAACTTGGCATGAAACGGCCAGGTTGGGTTGCCATAGCTCCCTCTCTTCCATGCAATGGAGGAGAGGGTGGGGAGAGGAGGCGCTTGGGGGCTCGCTTGGTTCGCAGAGCTGCCCCTCTCCCCGCTCCTGCTTCGCGAGGCGAGGGGGAAAGCCTGTGCGAGAGCGTGGCCCGCCTCGTTCGGCGAAAGAATTCCGTGATCGAAGGCGTTTGAGGGTTTGTAAGCCAATAGATAATTTTGTGATTTATCAGTCTGATGTTTTAACCCGAATTCCGAAATGGGGTAGGGATGGCGCGCGGCGCCGTCCCGGTCGCCGAGCGCAGCGCCAGGCGACGGAACGAGTGGGGTGGCGCGTGAAGCCGGGCACAATTTGTTCCGCCCGTTCCGCGCGGGCGGGGACAGCGCAGCTCTCTTTCCCTACCATTTTCAGCAAAGGCTCGCTTCGGGATTCGGTTTTAAAAATTAATTTATGAAAAAAATAATGCTGGTTGTTTTGATAGGCGCTATGGCGCTTTCCGCCCAAGCTCAAGGCTATCCTCAAGTGCCGTCGGATATAATGGAGGCGTCCCGGGCGGAGCGGGCGGCGGCAAGTAATTTGTCCAATGAAGCCTTTCAGCGCGCGCTGCCGGTAATCCAGGAGTGGGCGGCCAAGGGCAAGCCCTACCTGCCGGGCGCCGCCAAGCCCTGGGATCTGCCGCAGGCCAAAATTCCCGCATTTCCCGGCGCCTGGGGCGGCGGGATGTATTCGTTCGGCGGCCGCGGCGGCAAAGTCCTTGTCGTCACGAACCTGAACGACAGCGGGCCGGGAAGCTTTCGCGACGCCTGTGAGCAGGGCGGGCCGCGCATCATCGTCTTCAACGTCTCGGGCATCATCCGCCTCAAAGCCGCCGTCAGCATCCGCGCGCCCTACATCACCATCGCGGGCAACACCGCTCCCGGCGACGGCATCTGCATCGCGGGCAACACCGTGGAGTTGAACACCCATGATATCATCGTCCGGCACATGCGTTTTCGCCGCGGCAAGACCGAGGCGGCGGACCGCGACGATTCTTTCGGAGGCAATCCGGTGGGCAACCTCATCATCGATCACGTGTCCGCCTCGTGGAGCTTGGACGAGAACATCTCCATGTATCGCCACATGTATCATCCCCCGGCTGGAGGCAAGGACCTCAAGCTGCCCACCGTCAACGTCACCATCCAGAACTCTATCTCTTCGGAATCGCTCAATATTTTCCATCATTCGTTCGGGTCCACCATCGGCGGCCTGAACAGCACGTTCCTGCGCAATCTCTGGGCCTGCAATACGGGGCGGAATCCCAGCGTGGGCATGTATGGCGACTTCACCTTCGTCAACAATGTGCTCTTCAATTACCGTCACCGGACCATCGATGGCGGCGATCATATGAGCTTGTATAACATTATTAATAACTATCTGAAGCCCGGCCCCGGCACGCCGGACAGTGAGGTGGCTTATCGCCTGCTCAAGCCCGAATCCGAACGCAGCAAGACGGTCATCGACCACTTTGGAAAAGCTTATGTCTCCGGCAACGTCGTGGAGGGGCATGACAACGTGACCAAGGATAATTGGGATGGCGGGGTGCAGCCCGGGGTCAGATCCGAGTCTCTCAAGACGGCGCTCGCCAAGATTCGGGTGAATGAGCCTTTCCTGCACGCGCCGCTGGACCTCATACCGGCATCCGCTGCTTATCCGTACGTTCTTTCCAATGCCGGCGCCACGCTGCCGCACCGGGATCCGGTCGATGAGCGGATTATCCAGGAAGTGCGGACGGGGGTCATTCCGCCCCTCACCATCGCCAAGGGATCGCAGGAGAAGGCCAAGTTCTACGGGTATGCCCAAAAGTGGACCGATGAGCTGGCCGGGCTGGTCCCCAAGGGGTTCATCACGGATCCCAGCGAGGTGGGCGGCTGGCCGGACTACAAAGGCACACCCTATCGGGATACGGATGGCGACGGCATGCCGGACGCTTGGGAAGTGGCGCACGGCTTGAATCCGAAGGATGCCTCGGATGCCACGGCCGATTTCAATGGCGATGGCTACACGAACATTGAGGATTTTATCAATGGCCTTGACCCGCGAGCCCGGAAGGTGGACTGGGCGGATTTGAAGAACAATGTGGACAAGCGGAACCAGTAAACTATCCGACCCGTAGATCGCCCAGCGTGGACAGGGGCAGCACCCTCTCCGCGCCATTATTGGCGAGACCCCCCTGCGAAATTCAGGTTTAATACGGATAAGTTCGGAATGACAACACGATGATGACTACGGGTCCTCAGAAAATTACCTCCTATGCGTGGATCGTGGTGGCGTTGCTCTGGCCGGTGGCCCTGCTGAATTATCTCGACCGGCAGATGGTCTCCTCCATCCGTGCCGACATCCGTGCCGACATCCCGAGCATCGCCAACGACCAAGATTTTGGGACGCTCATGGCCGTCTTCATGTGGGTATATGCGTTCCTGAGTCCTGTGGGCGGATTCTTGGCCGACAAGTTCAACCGCCGCTGGATGGTCATCGGCAGTTTGTTCGTCTGGTCGGCGGTGACCTGGGCGACCGGTCATGCCCAGACCTATTCGCAGATGCTCACCTTGCGAGCGCTGATGGGTATCAGCGAGGCGTTCTACATTCCTGCCGCGCTGGCGCTGATCGCGGATTTTCACACCGGCGGCACGCGCGCCCGGGCCATCGGAATCCATCAGAGCGGCATCTATGTGGGCCTCGCGCTCGGCGGCGTGGGCGGCTACATCGCCCAGACGAGTTCATGGCGGAATTGTTTCACCTGGTTCGGCGCGGCCGGGGTGATTTATTCCGTGGTACTGATGCTGGCCTTGCGGGAGGGCAGAAGACAGGATTCGGCGACGGCGAAAGTCCCCATCCGGATCGGCGAAACCTGCCGCGCCCTGTGGTCGCAGCCGGCTTTCTGGATACTCGTGGTTTATTTCACGCTGCCCGCCATCGCGGGCTGGGTCACCAAAAACTGGCTGCCCACGTATCTCGCGGATACCTTTCATCTCAAGCAGGGGCCTGCGGGCCTCTCGGCCACCGGCTATATCCAGATCGCCTCCTTCGTGGGAGTGCTCCTCGGCGGCGTGGTGGCGGACGGGTGGATGCGCCGGACGCAGCGCGGCCGCATCTACACCAGTGCGCTCGGGGTGCTGCTGCTGGTGCCCGCGCTGCTCGGGCTGGGCTATGCCGGCAGCCTGGGAGTTGCCATCTTTGCGATGATTTTATTCGGGCTGGGCTGGGGATTTTTTGACTGCAACAACATGCCGATCCTCTGCCAGATCGCCCGCCCGGAACACCGCGCCACCGGCTATGGCTTCATGAACCTCGTCAGCATCAGCGTCGGCGCTGGGGCGACGGTGGTCCTGGGCTGGATGCGCGACCAGCACATTCCCTTTTCCCTCGCCTTTGTGGTGTCGGCGGGGGTCGCCCTGCTCAGCGCGCTGCTGATATTGTTTTTAAAACCCCGGCCCGCCTCTGCGGAATCCACTTTATGAAATCACCCCTTGCAGGAATTGTCCCCCCGATGATTACGCCCTTGCGCGGCCGCGATGAGCTGGACGTGGCCGGGCTGGAACGGCTGATCGAACACATCCTCTCCGGCGGCGTGGCCGGGCTGTTCATCCTGGGCACGACCGGAGAGGGCCCGAGCCTGAGCTACCGGCTTCGCCGTGAATTGATCCAGCGCGTCTGTCAGCAGGTAAAGCGGCGCGTTCCGGTGCTGGTCGGCATCACCGACACCGCATTCATCGAGTCCGTGGCCGTCGCACGCGCGGCGGCGGATTTCGGAGCGGACGCCGTTGTGCTGGCGCCCCCGTATTATCTGCCCGAGGCGCAGCCGGAGCTTCAGGAGTATCTAGATCATCTCGTGCCCGAGCTGCCGCTGCCGCTGTACATCTACAATATGCCGGCGCTTACAAAAGTCACCATCGAGGCCGACACCCTCCGCCGCGCGATGGACAATCCGCGCATCATCGGCCTCAAGGACAGTTACGGCGATCTGGATTATTTTAAGAATGCCGCCGAACTTATCCGGCGGCATCGTCCGGACTGGCCGCTGCTGATCGGCCCTGAGGAAAAGCTGTTGGCCACGCTACAGCTGGGCGGCAATGGCGGCGTCAGCGGCGGTGCGAATCTGTTCCCGAAACTGTACGTTCAGGTGGTTGAGGCTTATCGCGCTGGAAATCTGGCCCGCGCGGGGGAATTGCAGCAGCAGATTCAGCGGGTGAGCGATTCGTTTTACCGGGTCGGCAAGCACGCCTCCTCCATCATCAAGGGTATCAAGTGCGTGCTGGCGACCAAGGGCATTTGCAATGATTTTATGGCCGAACCGTTCCACCGCTTCCGGGATGCCGAGCGGGAACTGGTCGCGACTCGATTAAAAGAAATCGAAGCCGAGATGGCCCGCTTCAACCTCTAAGACGATCATGCGCCGGACTGTGAAATACTCAGAAGAGGCGAAAGAGCTAGGGCGTTTGCGCCGGCTCCTGTGGTTCGCCTGTTTTATGGGGTTCCTGGTTCAGGGTGCCGTTGCGGTGGAGAGTTCTGTCCTCAAGCCTGGATCGTTCGCTCATCATATCGAGCGCTTCAATGGGATGGAGCCGGAGAACGTCACCAACGCGGTGTCCAACGCGGATTCCTGGGCCTGGCTGCAGCAGGAGATCCCCTTCTTCGAGTGCCCGGATCCGGAGGTGGAGGAGATGTATTATTTTCGCTGGTGGTCTTTTCGAAAGCATCTCGTGCAAACGCCCCAGGGCTACGTCGTCACGGAATTCTTGACGCCCGTGCGGCACGCCGACGCCTTCAACGCCATCAGCTGCGCCGCGGGGTTTCATCTGGCGGAGGGCCGCTGGCTCCATGACCCGAAATACCTGAATGACAACACGGTCTTCTGGCTCCGTGGCAACCATGGTCAGCCGCAGAAAAAGTTTCACGCCTTCAGCAGCTGGTTCGCCACCGCGGTTTATGAGCGCTCCCTAGTGAACGGCGACACGGCATTCCTGACGAACCTGCTGCCGGATCTGGTCGCCGACTACCGGGCCTGGGAAACGGAACGGCAGCTGACCAACGGCTTGTTCTGGCAGTTTGATGTGCGCGATGGCATGGAGGAATCCATCAGCGGCTCTCGCAAGGACAAAAACATACGCCCCACGATCAACGCCTACATGTTCGCCAATGCGCGCTCTATCGCGGAAATCGCGCGGCTGGCAAAAAACCCGGCGGTGGCGAAAGAATTTGCCCGGAAATCCGCCCAATTAAAGGAGCGCACCCAGGAAAACCTGTGGAACGGCGACGCCCAGTTTTTCGAGGTGCGCCGTCCGGACGGGAATTTTTCCAACGTGCGCGAGGAAATCGGATTTATCCCCTGGATGTTCGGCCTCCCGGATCCCGGTAAAAAGCACAGTGCCGCCTGGGGTTTTCTGACCGATCCGCAGGGGTTTGCGGCGCCCGCCGGCGTCACCACCGCCGAGCGACGGCATCCGCTGTTTCGCTCCCACGGCGTCGGCACGTGCGAATGGGATGGCGCGGTCTGGCCGTTTGGCACCTGCCAGACGCTCTATGGACTGGCCGAAGTGCTGCGCGCCGGCCGGCAAAACCGTGTCACATCGCAGGATTACTTTGATGTCTTCATGGCTTACGTCCACAGCCAGCATGCGCAGGGGAAGCCTTACATCGGGGAATATCTTGACGAGGTCACGGGCGATTGGGTCAATGGCAAAGGCGGCCGCAGCCGTTATTATAATCACTCCACATTTGCGGACCTCCTCATCACGGGCGTGGTCGGCTTGCGTCCGAGCGCCGGGGAGGTCGTGGAAGTCAATCCGTTGCTGCCGCCGGGAACCTGGGATTGGTTCTGCCTGGAGGGCGTGGCCTATCACGGCCATTCGTTGACCATCCTCTGGGACAAGGACGGCACGCGGTATGGCCGCGGAGCTGGGCTGGTTATTTTTGCGGATAGAAAAGAAATCGCCCGCAGCCGCCAATTCAAACCCATTTCCGGGAGACTCCCCCCGTATGGCAGTTAAACTTAACCTTGGGACATCGGCGGGTAGGACGGGCAGTCCTCTGCCCGCCGCGGCTGCCAACCCACGCGTGCGGATTGACCACGACGGCGCGCACGGAGCGCCCTACCTGTCCCAAAGTTGCCAAGAACGGCTATAACATGAAACGAACCGCGATCATCACCCCGTGGATCGGCTTGGGATTCGTTGCCTTGGCGTTGAATCTCATTCAGCCGAGCCCCGTCATCGGCGCCTCTGCGAACCAATACCTCAAGAAAGAAGCGGCTTGGTTTAAGACGCCTGAAGCCTGCCGGATCGCCGAGAATATCCTCACGTGGCAGGCGCCTGCCGGAGATTGGCCTAAAAACGGCGACACGGTGAGCCAGCCCTACCGCGGCGACCCGAAATTGCTTCAGGGCACGTTCGACAACGGCGCGACCACCGGCGAGATCCGCTATCTGGCCCGGGCGAATCAGGCCGCGCAGAAGACGCGCTACCAGGCCGCCGTTCTCCGGGGGCTCGACCATATCCTGGCCGCGCAATATCCGGCCGGGGGCTGGCCGCAGTACTCGCCCCCGCCGTCCAACACGTATCATCGTTATATTACATTCAACGACAACGCCATGGTTCGGCTGCTGGAGACCCTGCGCCAAGTCGCTGCTTCCCCGGAGTTTGACTTCGTGGATTCCTCGCGTCGCGCTGCGGCGCAAAACGCATTTGATCGGGGCATCGCATGTATCCTCAAGTGCCAGATCCGGGTCCATGGCCAGCTGACGGTCTGGTGCGCTCAGCATGATGAAAAAGATTTGAGCCCGCGACCGGCCCGCAAATTCGAACTCGTCTCCCTGAGCGGCTCCGAAAGCGCCGGGATTCTGCACCTGTTGATGTCGCTGGACTCTCCCAGCCCCGAGGTGTCTCGCGCCGTCCAAGGCGGCGCGGCCTGGTTTGCATCTTCTCAAATCAACGGCGTCCGCCAAACCCGTAGGGATGGCAATAAGGTGATGGTCGCGGATCCCCAAGCGCCGCCGCTCTGGGCGCGGTTCTACGAAATCGACACCGGCCAGCCGCTATTCTCCGGTCGCGATAGCGTCCCCCATCACGCCCTCGCCGAGATTGAATCCGAGCGCATCAACGGTTATGCGTGGTACGGCTCATGGGGCGTGTCCGTCGCTGCGGATTACGCTGCATGGTCCAAAAAATGGCTTAAGCCAACGCCCTAAACTCCATGAAATTTTTTTTAACCCGAATTCTGCGGCGAGTTTTTAAGCAAAATGGTAGGCACAGCGCGCTGCGCTGTCCCCGCCCGCGCGGAGAGAGCGGAACAAATGGTGCCAGGTTTCACCCGTTCCATCACTCATTTCGTCGCCCGGCGCAGCGCGCCATCCCCACCCCATTTCGGAATGCGGGTTTAATATTGCTGTTGATGAGTGGGGCGCTCGCGCTGGAGGCCGCCCCTCCGGCCCTCGTTGCGACCGGCAAAGACGGTAAGCTGGTCTATGATGCCGACGCCCGAGGTAATCGAGTGCCGGATTTTTCGAGCTGCGGTTATGCCGGGGCGGACCGGGAAATCCCGGACGCGCCGGTGCGGGTCGTGGTCGCGCCGGTGCCGGGCGATGAAACGGATCGTATCCAGCGCGCCCTCGATTACGTCGGCAGCCTGCCCGCCGATGCGAAGGGAATTCGCGGGGCCGTGCTTTTATTGAAAGGCCGGCATGAGGTGTCCGGGGGGCTGACGCTGGCCCGCTCTGGTGTGGTGCTGCGCGGTCAAGGGCCGGGGCAGAATGGGACAATCCTAGCGGCCACAGGGCAGGATCGGCGCACGCTGCTCCAGGTCTCGGGCCTGAAAGATCTAGTCCCCCGCAAGAATCCGTCCTGGCGGATTGTGGAGGATTATGTGCCGGTGGGCGCGACCCGCTTTCGGCTTCAGTCGGTGGAAGGTCTTAAATTGGGCGATACGATCCGCGTCGTCCGTCCCAGCACGCAGGCCTGGATTGATCGGCTGGGCGCGAATGATTTTGGCGGCGGGGAAGGCGGCGGCTGGAAACCGGGCCGCTATGATATCGTTTGGAATCGGACCATCCAATCTATCAGCCCGGGCGCCGCATCCGGGGAAACTCCCGGCCCCAGTGCCCCCGGAACTTTCATCACTCTGGATGCGCCGATCACTCTGGCGATCGAAACGGATTTGGGCGGGGGCTGGGTTGAAGCGGTTTCCCAGCCGGGCCGTCTCCGAGAGGTGGGCGTGGAACATCTCGGCCTCGAATCCACTTTTGACGCCGGGAACCTGAAGGATGAGAATCATTGCTGGTTTGCCCTGACGATGGAGAATACGGCCGATGCGTGGGTGCGGCAGGTTGAGTTCAGGCATTTCGCCGGCTCGGCCATAGCGCTCTATGAAAGCTGCCAGCGGATCACGGTGGAAGATTGTCGATCCTTTGAGCCGGTTTCCGAGGAAGGCGGCAGCCGGCGGAACACGTTTTTCTCGATGGGCCAGCAGACGCTCTTTCTCCGTTGCACCTCAGAACAGGGACGGCACGATTTTGCCGTGGGCGACTGCGCCGCCGGTCCGAATGCGTTCGTCCAATGCGAGGCGAGCGCGCCGCTGGGCGACAGCGGTGCGATTCAGAGCGTGTCCTCCGGCACGCTGTTCGACGGTGTGCGGATCGATGGCAACGCGCTGTCGCTCGGCTATCGTCCGGGCAATATGGAGCGGATTGGCTGGGCGGCGGCAAATTCGGTGTTATGGAATTGTAGCGCCTCAATCCTTCGCTGCTGGAATCCGTCCGGATCCCAGAATTGGGCGTTCGGGTCTTGGGGCGGGTTTGAGGGCGATGGCATCTGGCGCAATTCAAACGGTTTCATGCGGCCGGAAAGCCTTTACAGTGCGCAGCTGTCTGAACGCAATGGCCGTCGCGTGGAGATCCTGTCGCGGGCAGCGCGGGAAAGCAGCAATCCCACTCTGGAAGAGGCGGCGGCGCTGATGGCGGCCTCGCGCCGGCCGGCACCGCAGCTTGCAGAATACATCGCCGCCGCCGGAAGCCGGAATCCAATCCCGGCGGAACCCGGTAAGGCTTTGCGCATCGAAGAACTTCCCCCCAAAAAACCCGAACCACTCCCTGTCAAACGGGGGCTTTCCCTCTCCAACGGCTGGCTGGTATGCGAGGGCCGGCTGCTGGCCGGCGGCGGCATGGAGACAATCTGGTGGCGCGGGAGTATCCGCCCGGCGGAATCCTCCACCTATGGCCCGGCGCTGACCCGCTTCGCTCCCGGCCGCGCCGGGGTGGGTCTGACGGATGATCTCGCCGAGCTGATACAAACAATGGAGCGCGCGGGTCGCGTCACCTTTGATCAGCATTATGGTCTCTGGTATGACCGGCGGCGCGACGATCATGAGCGCGTGCGCCGCATGACGGGCGATGTGATTGCGCCCTTTTTTGAACAGCCGTTCGCCCGCAGCGGGCAGGGACGGGCGTGGGATGGGTTGAGTCAATATGACCTAACTCGGTTCAATCCCTGGTATTGGTCGCGTCTGCAGCAGTTTGCCGGTCTGGCGGACGAAAGTGGGCGGGTATTATTCAACCAAAATTATTTTCAGCATAATATCATCGAGGCCGGCGCGCATTGGGTGGATTCCCCGTGGCGCACGGCCAACAACATCAACGGAACGGGTTTTCCGGAGCCCCCGCCGTTTGCCGGCGACAAACGAATTTTCATGGCGGAACTTTTTTATGATGTGACCCAGCCCGTCCGGCGGAAGCTGCATGAGGGTTTTATCCGGCAGAATCTGGATGCCTTCAAAGGCAACGCAAACGTGATCCAGTTCACCAGCGCGGAGTTCACTGGCCCGCTGCCCTTCATGGAATTCTGGCTCGAGACCATTGCTGCTTGGGAAAAGGAGCAGCCAAACCATAAACCGCTCGTCGCCCTGAGCGGCACGAAGGATGTTCAGGACGCCATCCTGGCGGATCCGGCCCGAGCCGCCACCGTGGACCTGATCGATTTCCGTTACTGGTGGCGGACGGACCAGGGCTTATTTGCGCCCGAGGGCGGAAAAAACCTGTCCCCTCGCCAATTCGAGCGCCAGTGGAAGGGGGGCCGGCCCAATGATCGGAATCTGGCGGGGATGGCCGCCGAGTATCGCGCCCGGTTTCCGCTCAAGCCGGTGATCTGCGATTTTGATGCGGCCGGCTGGGCATGGGTGTGCGCGGGCGGGTCCCTGCCGCGCCTGCCGGGAACCACCGACCCTCAACTGCTCGCCGCTATTCCTGGGATGCGGCCGTGGACGGAGGCTGCGCGGGACGGGAGCTGGGTGTTGCGGGAGGCGGGCCGACAGTATCTGGTTTTCGGCAGCACGGAGCTCGATTTGACCGGAGAGACGGGAGAGTTTCGCGTGAGGTTGATTGATCCGCGAACCGGCGCACTCACCCCCGGGGGAACGGTCAGGGCAGGCGCGAAAGTAATTTTGCCGGAAAACCCTGTGGTCTGGCTAACTCGAGAATAAAAAATTATGAACAAAAAAATAGCATTCACGTCGGGTGGAATCGCCCTGCTGGCGGCCTTGGTATTTTGCCCGGAAATGGCTTCGGCGGCAGACGCGCCCCCGGCCGCTGCTCCGTCGGTTTCCGCGGCGCGCTACAAAATTGCGCTGTGCGATTGGATGATTCTCAAGCGCCAGAAGCTTGGTGCCTTTCAGCTGACGAAGGATATCGGTGCGGATGGCGTAGAAGTGGATATGGGCTCGCTGGGCACCAACGAGACTTTTGTCAGCGCCATTACGACCAACGCGGTCCTGCGCCAGCAGTTTCTCGACAAGGCCCGCGAACTGAATCTGGAAATTCCGTCGCTCGCCATGTCGGGCTTTTACGCGCAATCCTTTGCCGACCGCCCCACGGTGCCGCGCATGGTGCAGGATTGCATCGATACGATGGTGGCGATGAAGGTGAAAATTGCTTTTCTCCCCCTGGGCGTCCGCGGCGATCTGGTGAAGCATCCCGAGCTGCGCCCGGCGATTGTCGCGCGCTTGAAGGCCATCGCTCCTGCAGCGGAAAAAGCCGGCGTGATCCTCGGCCTGGAAACCTCGCTGCCGGCCGCGGAGGAAATCCAGTTGCTGGATGAAATTGGGTCGCCGGCGGTGAAGTGTTATTTCAATTTTTCCAACGCTCTGGGAGCGGGCCGGAATGTGCCGGAGGAGCTGCGACGGATTGGAAAAGACCGGCTCTGCCAGATCCACGCCACCGATGAGGACGGCGTGTGGCTGGAAAACGATCCCAAGATCAATATGCCCCAGGTGAAGCGGGCGCTCGATGAGATGGGCTGGAGCGGCTGGCTGGTGATCGAGCGTTCCCGGGACGCCCGGGACGCCCGCAATGTGCGGAAAAATTTCGGCGCCAACACGTCGTACTTGAAATCAGTGTTCCAAAAACCATGAAGACATTCCTCGCAAAAATACTATCAGGCCTCGCTCTGATCGGAATCGCGTCGGCGGCCGCCTTCGCCCAAACGGTGGAGCGCTGGGGAGTTTATGAGATCGCGCTGAAAGGTCCGACCAACGGAAACCCGTTCTTGGACGTGCGCTTCGCCGCCCGCTTCACGCAGGGGTACGACTCGGTGGAGGTGCCGGGATTTTATGATGGCGACGGCATCTATCGCGTGCGCTTTAGTCCGGAAAAATTAGGCGCGTGGAGTTATGAAACCATCAGCGGCACTGCGGAACTCAATGGCAAGACGGGCGAGTTTATTGTGACCAAGCCTTCGGGCGCAAATCACGGCCCGGTGCGCGTGGCGAACACCTTCCACTTCGCCTATGCCGATGGCACGCCCTACAAGCAGCTCGGCACGACGTGCTACGTCTGGACGCATCAGCCGGAGGCGCTGCAGGAGCAGACTCTAAAGACGCTCGCGACGTCGCCGTTTAACAAGCTCCGGATGTGCGTGTTTCCGAAGCGCTACACCTGGAACACCAATGAGCCGGCGATGTATCCTTTCGAGGGCCAACCGCGCAACTTCGATACCGCGCGGTTCAATCCCGAATTCTTCCAGCACTTCGAGCGGCGCATCCTGGATCTACAAAAGCTCGGCATCGAGGCGGATCTCATCCTGCTGCATCCCTATGACGACGGCGCGTGGGGTTTTGATCGCATGACGGCAGTGGAGGATGACCGTTATTTGCGTTATGTCGTCGCGCGGCTGGCGGCGTATCGCAACGTCTGGTGGTCGCTCGCGAACGAATACGATTTCATGAAGTTCAAGACCGAGGAGGATTGGGAGCGGATCGGCCAGCTTGTTTCGGGCAGCGACCCGTTTCATCGCCTGCTCGGCATTCATAATGGTAAAATCATCTTTAACCAGACGCGCCCGTGGATCACCCACGCGAGCATTCAGAACGGCGCGGCCGTGGCGGAGTTTGGTCGCGCGGAGCTCTACCGCGACGCGTATCGCAAGCCCGTCGTCTACGATGAGGTGAAATACGAGGGCGATATCGGGAATCGCTGGGGGCAGTTGAGCGCAGAGGAAATGGTTTTCCGTTTCTGGAATGCCGCCATCGCCGGGACGTATTGCGGCCACGGCGAAACCTACAAGAGCGACGACCAGATTCTTTGGTGGTCCAAGGGCGGCGTGTTGAGGGGCCAAAGTCCCGCGCGCCTGGCGTTCTTGAAAAAGGTTTTGGACGACTCGCCCTCCGAAGGCATTGACCCGGTGGATAAGTGGCAGGATTGTCCTATCGCTGGCAAACCGGCGGACTATTACCTCGTGTATCTCGGCAAGGAAGCGCCGGCGAGTTGGGAGTTCAAACTCCCGAAGCCGCCGCAGGGGAAAGGTCAGCCGCCCGCGGACGGCATGAAATTCTCGGTGGAAGTCCTCGATACCTGGAACATGACCGTCACCCCGGTGGACGGCGTATTCACGCTCCAGAAGAAGGATAGCTATTATTACGCGGACAAGAATGGCCGCAGCATCCCGCTGCCGGGCAAACCCTACATGGCGCTCCGCATCAAGCGAGTGAAGGAATGAGATGAACCCTGATACATACAAAATGAGACGAATGGATTCCGGCGGATGGATGTTAGGCTTGCTGTTTGCGCCGTGTTTTTTTTGGATGGCGTCTGCCAGCGCCCAAAACGTTGAAGTCACAATTGAAGTAGATGCGTCGCCCCGGATTGAGTTCGGGGCTCAAAAAGTGGTGGACGCTCTGAATGCCGCCGGCGGGAAATCCTGGTTAAGCCGCGGCCCCAGCGGGCATTCAGGATCCTCTGTTCTCATCGGCGTGGCGCATCAGGCTTCACTGCGGAAATTGGAGGAAGCCAACCAATTGGATTGGAAGGGGAGCGGGCCTGGAAAAGAGGGCTTCGTCATCACCACCGGCCGCCTGGGCGGGCGGGTGGCTGTGGCGGGCGGAGATGATTCGGGCGCGCTGTACGGCTGTCTGGAGCTGGCCAAACGCATCCAAGAATTCGGCGGGCTGCCGCGGGAAATCCATTTCACGGACAAGCCGGCGATGACCCTGCGCGGCACTTGCGTGGGGATGCAGAAAACCTACATCTTGCCCGGCCGCAGAGTGTATGAGTATCCCTACACGCCGGATCTGTTTCCGTGGTTCTACGACAAGGGGCTCTGGCGCGATTATCTGGATTCGCTGGTGGCCAACCGCATGAACACGCTCTACCTGTGGAATGGACACCCGTTCGCGTCGCTCGTGCGGCTGAAAGAGTATCCCTACGCCGTGGAAGTGCCGGATGACATCTTCCAAAAAAATCAGGAGCAATACCGCTGGCTCGCGGGTGAGTGCGACAAGCGCGGCATCTGGCTGGTGCAGATGTTCTACAATATTTTCGTGTCTAAGCCGTTCGCGCAGACGAACGGCATTTCCACGCAGCTATCAGCGCCGACGCCGCTGGTCGCGGATTATACTCGCAAATCCATTGCGGAATTTGTGAAGGAATTTCCGAACGTCGGCCTGATGGTTTGCTTGGGCGAGGCGTTGCAGGGAACGGAAAATCAGATCGCGTGGGCGACGAACGCGATTTTACCCGGAGTGCTCGACGGCATGAAAGCCGCCGGACTCAAGGGGCAGCCGCCCGTCGTGATTCGCACGCA
>Ga0114971_10001120_pt1 | contig 18087 bp, 17 predicted proteins | sample M_140625_MF_Meta_FD_87320 | JGI IMG/M metagenome (GOLD analysis project Ga0114971, IMG submission 87320) | Freshwater microbial communities from Lake Montjoie, Canada to study carbon cycling - M_140625_MF_MetaG | ecosystem: Environmental > Aquatic > Freshwater > Lake | place: Lake Montjoie...
AATGACATGCACGTTACGATTGTGAGGATGGAAGTCGACCCGCACAGCTCGTATTACGAGGGTGAGTACGACGACAATGGCCTTTCGAAACTTAAGAACACCCAAAAGGTCAACATGCTCCTTGCTGGCTTTGTCGATATCAGTGCCAAGGTCGAGACAGCTCAGAATCACTTCATCGAGATTCGCAAGCTTGTCATTCCCCACATTGGCACGGGCACGGACAACCACAGCAAGACTTGGCTGTCGGACAACGATTGCTCCAGAGACCACGATTTGGAACCCTCCAGGCTCGAGGCAGGGATTCTGGAGACTATCGAGTTGATCAAGCACCAGCTTAGGGAAATGAGCGACCAGTGTGGCTTCAAAGCCACCCACTTCGGGCAAGCCCTTCACGGCACGCACTCCTGGCTTCAAATCTTCCGCCACCTCCTTGCGACGTGCGAGACTGCTCTCACCTGGTCCAGGCAAATCTACGAGGAGGTCGGGCCAGACTGCGGCCAGGCACTGTGCAGGAGCCTCGCGTCGATCCTGCGCGAACGCGCCCGCGCCCAGCACAACGCCGACCTCCCTCCCGCCAAGCGCCGCCGTGTGAGCGACGACGGGGCCGCTGCGGGCGACGGCGGGGCAGGCCAGGGCCGCAGGGGCTCTGACCTCCACAGGATGGCCGACACGACCCGGAGCTCTGCCGCTGGCATGGCCAACAAGGGACCCTCGGTCCCGCCCAAGTAATCCCGCCCGGCTCTCAACAACACACGCGCAAAGGTGCGGCAGTCTCTTTTCGCAAGGGGCTTGCCAGGGGACTGACACGCCGCGCATGCCTTGGCAGCAATCATCCATTGCGCGGCTTCTCTGCCGCGCCCGCCCCCGGCTCCCGCCACTTTCCCCTTAAGCCTTTCACGCCTGGAGCGCGCCTGCCCTTGCCGGCGCGCGCCTCTGACGGCATCCCGCGTGGAAAATTAAAGTGGTATTTAGCCCCAGCCGTGTCCCCGGCCCGATGGACCCGACCCGTTTGTTTGTGGAGACTGTACTGGTCGTGGCGCAACGGTACAGCATAGACACGAAGGACATGGGCACGGTGCTGAGGAAGCTGATTGTGCTGAGCGTCAAGTTTGTTTCGCAGCAGCGGGTGTGGCAGGCGTGCTTCGGCGACGACTACGTCGACTGGGACCTCCTCTCGACGGCGTCCGGGGCCTCGCGGGGGCTGCTGCCCGGGGTCGCGGACTGGCTGACGCTGCTGGACTTCTGCCAGTGGGACGACCTGTGCAAGCACGAGGCGACGATGCAGGCCAGCCAGCCGATCCTGCACGGGCTGCGGGCGCACATGAAGGCGTGCGCGCTCGACACCGGGGGCGAGCGGGCGTGGACCCTGGTGGGCAAGCTGCTTGTGCTGCTGCTGATCAAGGGCCTGCCCAGCCAGCACTCGATCGAGAGCCTCACGTGCGGCGTGTTCAAGACGGACACGCACGACGCGTGCACGCAGCTGCTGGCGCGGCAGGCGGAGCACCTCTACGCCCCGGAGGAGTACGAGGCGACGCTGGTGTGGCTGCTGGACGCGTGCGTGACGGGGGCCAAGGAGCTGCACCAGGTCCGCCTGCAGTGCCAGGCGATGCAGGAGGAGCGCCGGCTGAACCTGAAGCAGTCGCGGATCGTGGTGTTCCAGGGGCGCCCGCGGCTGCGGGACCGGGTGGCGACGGTGTTCAAGACGGAGGAGCGCAAGGCCCAGGTCGACGTGCTGCTCTCGACGTGGGAGTCGTTCCAAGGGTTCTCGTACCTCCACCAGTTCCCCGTGACGCTCTCGACGCGGGCCAAGACGCTGCTCTACTTTCTCGCGTCGCAGACCCACTGGGACTGGCGCTCGCACCTGCACAGGATCCTCCCGGCGTCCGGCCCGCTGCTGGTGAAGGTGGCGTCGCACCCCGTCAGCCAGCCGGTGCGTCTCTTGTTCATGAGAGAGAGAGAGAGGGCGTGACACGCGGCGGCGGGCAGGACCTGCACGTGGTTGTGGGCGTGGTCTCTTCGCTCTCGATGGACGGCTCGCCGCCCTTCCCGAACCTGACGCTCTTCCGGCGCGAGTGCTTCCAGTCCTTCCCCGTCACCCACGTGCAGCGCCTCACGCACTCTCAGGTTCTCTGCTGTTCGCTTGGCGCGGGGGCACGCGTGCGGGTTGATTTAATGCGCGACCGCGGCAGGTGCTCCAGCTCTACGTGGCGGCCTACCAGGCCCCGCCGGTCTGGAAGGACGTGTACAAGCACTTTGCCGGGCTGCTCTCGGCCCAGATCATCAAGGACGTGGAGGCCTTTGTGCGCTCGACGCCCTTCTCGGACGCGGAGGTGGTCCAGATCCTGGCGTCGTCGTGAGCTACGCCAGCAAGGTGAGCGCGCGCAAGAGCGGCGTGCCCCCCCGCCTTGGGTCGGGCTCGCGCACCAGCCGGCCCGGCTCGCCCAGCGCCACGACGCACTCTACCTCGTGCGGGATGCCGCCCGCGCCGAGGAAGCGCTCGAGGCTCGCCCGCTCGCCCGCCCACTGGACGTGGCACGAGGGCGCGAAGCAGCGCTGCAGCCGGCGCAGCTCGGCCCCGCGCTTGGCCGGGTTCTCGATGCGTGGCGCGACGAGGTCCATGATGAGCACGCGCGGCACCGGCGGCCCGCCCCCCCGGTCGCGGTCGAGCACGGTCTGCCCGAGGAAGGCGTGGCCCGGCGGGCACTCGGGCCCGAGCTGCGCGGCCTCGCTCGCGTAGTAGAGGAAGTCCTCCTTCTGATCGTAGACGCGCGTGCCCCGCTCGGTCTGGATGAGCGTGACGAGCAGGGAGCCCTTGGCCAGCCACGTGGCCGGGGAGCAAGGGGGCAGCGGGCCCTCGTCGATGACGGTGGGCCTGAGGGCGGCCGAGATACCCGGCCAAATCTCGACGCAGAGGCCCCTGCACAGGAAGGCGAGCGCGTCGTCGGACTGCATGCGTGGGGGCTCTTAGCGGGACGGGGTCGGGCGCAAGGCCTTTATGGCGCACTGTTTTTTTTAAATTCGAACGCGTGCCCATTCAAAACGGTGCCGGCCCGCCTAATCCACGTCCTCCTCCGCCAGGGCGGCCCGCTCCTCCTGCGTCATGGCGTGGCCGAGCCTCGACCGGGCAACGAGGAGCTGCTCAGGGTACGACAGGCGCAGATAGGCCTCGCGCGGCACGGGCGGGTCGTCCTGGAAGAGCACCGACTGGCCGGCCAAGTACTCGGCCATCTTCCTGTGCGTGCCGTCGCCAGCGCAGACCGAGTCCAGGGGCAGGAAGCGGAGGTCGAGCGGGTGGCCCTCCGGGAAGAAGCTGGCGACGTGCTCGAGCGTGGCGCCGCAGTAGATGCCGTAGACGTCGAGCGGGGTCCCGAAGAAGCCGGCCGTGGCCATACCGTGGAGGAAGCGCTGGAGGGCGGCCCGCTGCCTGGGCTGGCGCGCGCGGTTGCCCGCCTCGTCGGCCCTGGCCACGGCCCCGTTGAGGCACTGGGCGACGAGGGCGTGGGAGGTGGTCACGGCGGCGTCGCCCGTCGCGCGGCACTCGTCGGCCACGACGTGCGCTACGGACACGGGGAGGGGCGGGTACGGGAGCGCGAGGAGGATCATGGTGCGGATCTCACGCAGCGAGTCGCCCATGCCGGTGGGGCGCTGGAGCGCGGCGGGAGGCCCACACGCCCGATGGCACGCTTCTTTTTTAAAATCGGCGCTCAGTGGGCGGGCCCCGGCTGCCAGCCCTGCACGGCCTTGGAGTAGGCGTCGAAGCCCGGGTAGTGCTGGACGAGGCACGGCGCCAGCTCGGGGTCCTTCCAGAGCCCGCCCAGCCGGCCCTCCTCCTCGCGGATGCTGGCGCACACGAGCTGGATCCGCTCGGCCTCGGTCCGGTCGCCCCAGCCCGGCGGGGCCTTGGCCGGGCGCGGCGGGTAGGCGGGGGCCTTGTGGAAGTCGAAGCGCTCCGGTTCGGGGGCCTTGCGCTTGCGTGAGTCGATGAAGGTGGTGAGCGAGACCTGGTTGTCCCGCCACTGGTCGAGGAGGAGCTTGGCCTGGTCGAGGTCGCCGCCGACGAGCTGCACGCACTCCTCGAGCGGGACGTCGGGCCGGCCCTGGTGCAGCTTGACGGCGATGTGGTTCCGGCGGTAGCGCACGGCGTTGGTGGTGCGGCCCATGAGCTGGGCGAGCTCCTGGTTGGAGTGGTCGGCGTGCTCCATCAGGCGCTGCTCCTCGTCGATGCTCCAGAGCTTGCCGTGGCTGCGGCCCTCGGTCATGGTGCGTGACAGGGGCCTGTGCGGGACGGCTCCCGCGTGCAATCAGACGCTTTTTTTTGGGCCTCGGGCGATAAAAGCCGCCCGGCGGGTTCAAACCAGTGCCCATGAGTTTCCTGTTCGGGGGCGCGCGGCCCTCGGGGGCGGACTCGGTGCGCGACTACCAGCGCAAGGTGGCGTCGAGCGCGCGGGGCCTGCAGCGGGAGATTGCGCGCCTCGACTCGCGGGAGACGGTGGCGCAGCGGGAGCTGGCCCGGTGCGTGCAGCAGGGCCGGATCGAGGAGGCCAAGGCCAAGGCCACGGACATGGTGCGGGGCCGGGCGCACCGGGAGCGGCTCGCGCGGATGGCCGGCCACATGGCGGCGCTCGGGCAGCAGCTGCAGGGCGTGCAGTCGGCGGGCAAGATGCAGGAGATGGTCGTGTCGACCGGGCGCATCCTACAAGGGCTCAACTCGCGGCTCGACGCGGGCTCGCTCGCGCGCGCGCTCGCGGACTACGAGAGACAGCTCTGTATTGTCACGGGCAAAACAGAGGTCGTGGACGACGCCCTCGAGGGGGTGTTTGAGGTCGACGGCGAGGAGGACGCCACCCAGGCGGCCGTGTGCGCCGTGCTCGAGGAGGCCGGGCTCGACGCGTCGGCGCGGCTGCCCCAGGCCGACGCGCTCGCCGCCGACGGGCCCAGCGCCCAGCAGCTCGCCGAGCGCCTGCAGCGGCTGCGGTCGCCGTGACGGGCTAGTCGAAGGCCGGGCTGCGCTCCTCGGGCGTGAAAATCCCCTCGGGCGCGACGATGTCGGCGTCCTCGCTCGCCTCGCTGTCGCTCACTTGGTGGTCGCCGTCCTCCCACACCGAGTCGGTCTCGTAGCCGTCCTCGAGCGCCGGCGTGGGCACGCGGAAGAGGGTGCAGAGGAGGGTCTGGAGGGCCTTGGCCTTGGGCGAGGAGGTGCCCGCGGCCTCGGTGATGAGCTGGCCGTAGCCGATGGTCGCCCAATCTCCGCGGGCGCCGAAGAAGATGTCGCAGTCGGGCACGTCGTACACGGTGCAGTTGTACTTGAAGTCCTTGATGCTCTTTGGGAACACGGCCCTCCCGTCACACAAGTTCTGCTTGACGACGAGGCCCAGCTGCTCGCAGATGCGGAGGAAGCGCTCCATCAGGAGGCAGTGCGAGGTCCCGCCCGACGCTCTCCTCGCGGGCTGCAGGTTGCACAGGATGTGGCAGTCCTGGCACTCGCACAGCCAAAACTTGCTCCTCGCGCTGCCGTTCTGGTTGTGGACCCCGAGGGCCTCCTTGAGCATCGAGGAGCAGTAGTCCTTGTAAAAGAGCCGGATCTTGAGGCGCTTGTTCTGCCGCACGAGCCGCCGCATCGACTCGCGGACGCAGGGCTCGAACAGCTCGCGGAGGTCCTTGTTGAGGGAGGAGAGGCGCGCGAACTGGCAGACGAGGTCGGCGTCGGTGAGCTTGGGGTGCTTGGCGGAATCGGGCTTGGAGAGCGACATGGATGGGCGCGGGAGGCGGCGGGCGCGCGCTTTATAGGGCGGGACGGGCTTGGCGGGAGGCGCGCCCCTCGAGAACGCACCGCCTGGGTTTATGGGGGGAAACACGCGCCGCTTGAAAACGCAACGCCTGCGTTTACGGGGTCTCGAGTTTAAAAAGCCCTGTGTTTTGGAGGGAAACATGAGGGCGCCCGCGAGGGGACGGGCAAGCGAAGGGATGGACCTGCCACGCGACTGGGCGGCGCTGGACACGCGGGCGAGGGCGGGGTGGTGCATCGAGGAGCTCGGGCGGCGGGGCTGCGACTACACGCTGCTGCTCTACCTGAAGCACTGGGACTACCTGCGGCAGTGCGAGGGGCTGAGGCCGCTGCTGACCTTCATCCAGCGGCTGGACATCACGCAGGGCGAGGCCTCGTCGCGCGAGTTCCACAAGCGGGTGTGCGAGGAGTTTGGCCGGCGCGGCGTGGCCCCCGTGGCGCCCGGCCGGTTCACGTACTCGAGGACCAAGGCCGGGGCCTGGCAGAAGGCGGAGCAGGCGCGGTGGCCACAGCCGATGGTGATGGTGCAGTTCCAGATGCGCCCCGGCCCCTTCTTCGTCTTCTTCAGCTGGCAGGACGCGCTGATCTTCGTGCGGGAGCTCGGGACGACGCGCTCGTTCCGCGTGGAGCCCGTGGCGCCCGACCCGTCGATCCAGCACCAGATTGTGGACTACACGGAGGCGCGGCGGGAGCGGCTCGACCTGCTGTATGAGAACCAGACGGTGAACCCGACGCGGCTCTACCTGGACTGCGACGCGAAGGAGGCGGAGTTTGGCCTGCCCGTGCCGGTGCTGCGCCAGCTGATCGAGAAGGTGCCGCTCTACTTTTACGAGGAGCTGCTGCGGCTCAAGGCCATCCGCCCGACGGACACTGTGCAATTCTACCTGAAGGACAAGACGCGCGAGCACAAGGCCTCGATGCACGTCTGCACCAACATCCTGGGCGTCTCGACGGACGATTTACGCCGGGTGCTGACGGCCATCTTCGTGGACCCGCTGGGCGAGGAGCGGGCGGTGCACAAGCGGACCAAGACGTGGCTGCACCTCGACCGGACGCGCTTCCCGCTCGGGGCGCTCGTGGACGTGGCGCCCTTCCACGGCCGGCACCAGCTGTCGACGCTCTACGTGGAGAAGCAGGGCAGCACGCAGTACCCGCGGTTCGTGCGGATCGTCACGGTCACGGACGGGGGCAAGAGCGTGACGGCGACGGACGTGGAGTGGGCGGGCGACCCGGACGCGCACCTCCCGACGAGCGCGCACGCCCTGCAGAGCCTCTACCACACGTGCTTCTCGCACCCGCTCACGACGATGGTGACGCTGCAGAGGCAGGACAGGCTCGCGGTGATGCTCACGCCGATGGCCAAGGTGGGCTCTTTACTGCTGGCGCCCGCCGTGAGGCTCGAACTCACGCGCGCACCGGTGTGCGGCAGGCAAAAAATCATGGGGCGAGCGCGCCAAGCGCCGCCGGCGCGTCCAAGCGCAAGGCTTCGGCTCCGTCGGTCCTGCCACAGTGGTTGACGTCAAGGCTGGAGGGCGCGGGCAAGTGTGCGATGGAGAATGCGAGCATGCCCTGCCTCGACAAGGCCTTTGCCAAGCTAAAGCCCCTGCTCCCCTCCCTGCAGCGTGAGCGAGTGGTGAGGGTGCAGGGTGGAGTCATGCCGTGCAGTATGCGTCTACTGTTGGGGATTGTGCACATTCACACTGCAAACGGGGCTCTCGTGGCGTGCCTGAAGGACGAGCAGGGCAGGGAGGTGCTCTACACACGGTGCTTCTGCGAGTGCAAGGACAAGAACATTATGGAGACCACACTGGCACCAATACTGGGTTCTACAGAGGAGTGGAGCTTTCCCTGGGTGATGCTCGATCAATCAAGCTACGGCAAGCTCATAGGCAGGCTCTCAGCGGGCAAGCAGGCTGGCTCAAAGGATGCAGGAGGGGGCAAGCAGGCTGGCTCAAAGGATGCAGGAGGGGGCAAGCGGCAGAGGCGGGAGGCTACTCCCTGACGACGCGAATGCAGGTCCTGCTCCTCCCGCCCGCAGGAGCACGGCCTGTCACAGCGTCACGTGTACTCTCTGGTAGTTTAGTGTGTTTTGGGTATAGCTAGCTTTATTCTAGGTAGTCAATGTACAGTGTCCGTGGTCAGGCAGTGTCGTTTTAAGGTCAGCAGTGGGCTAGGCCAAATGGAAAGATATGCACGCTGTGTAGTCGGTCGTACTAGATATTTACTAGTCACATACCCTTGCCCGCCGCGCACCTGACGGCCTTTAAATACTCGTGCAGGGCGCGGCCTTTCGAACGCTCCCGGCGGCCTGGCACCGGCGCAATCGCCTCCTTTTTTTCCGCCGGGGCCCGCCGTGGTCGAGGCCGTGAGTCAATGAACCAGCCTCTGGGCAAACCCTACTGTGTCACATCCGCCGGAGCGTCAGGCACACTGTGAGCACCGAGCACCCGAGTAGCGCGTTGGTCGCCACGCACACGGCCTGGACGTGGCGGGCCGGGGTGTAGGAGGCCAGCACGGCGAGCAGCACGAGGGCCTTGAGCTGGTTGCGGGGCTGGTCGAGGCGCAGGCCCCGGAAGTGGGGCAGGACCTGCTCGCGGAGCTGGGTCAGGGTCCAGCAGGCCTGGTACAGCAGCGCCACCATGTAGGCGCAGGCGCAGAAGCGGTCGGCCCGCCAGCCGCGGTCGTCCTCGAGCAGGACGTGCATGGCGTTGCCGGTGAAGAGGCAGGCGGCGGCCAGGGTGTACAGGCGGAGGAGGGCGGCGGTGACGGCCACGCAGGCGGCGTAGAGGGCGTCGTCGTGGAGGCGCTTGGAGCCGTACTGGACCAGCCCGCGCCGGTGCTCGTCGACGGTGGCCTCGTAGGCCTGGGTCGGGGCGTGCTGGACGCAGGCGTAGAGGGCGCAGGCGAAGAGCTGGAGGGCCCGCCACACGACGCGCCAGGCGTCGAGGGTGCGCTCGGCGGCGGGGCGGCGGGCGTCGGCGAGGGGCAGCACGTCGGCGACGGCGCGGCGGTGGCCCGAGGGGGCGTCGGCGGGGGTGACGAAGCCCGCGTACATGGCGTAGAGGGCGAGGATGGCGGCCAGGAGCGGGGTGCTGTGGCGCTGCGGGAGGGCGCGGCCGCACACGCAGAGGGCCGGGGCGAGGGCGAGGAGGAGGCCGCCGTCCGGGGCGAGGGCGCGGGCCAGCTGGAGGGCCATGCCGAGGGACAGGGCGGCGCTGAAGGAGAGCTGGAGGGCCCGGTTCCCGAAGGCCACGGCCGGCCGGCGCCCGAGGCCGCTGGAGACGCTCGCGGCCCAGACGGAGTAGACGGCCCCGAGGAGCGCCCCGACGGTGAGGGCCACGACGGCGGGCACGCGGTCGAGCGGGCGGTGGGCGAGGACGAGCAGCGCGGGGAGCGACTTGCCCGTGAAGAGCTCGGACGAGAGGCACAGGAGGTCGTGGGCCAGCGGCAGGAGCCGGTGGCCGCGCATCGGGCGGGCGGCGGCGGGCGGCGGGCTTAAATGCGCGGGCGGCGGGCGGGGATGCTCGTAAAGGGCCGCTCGGGCGGGCACCGTGGAAGCGACGCGGGGGGGCGGGGTATTAAAGACGGCGCGCGGCGGGGGGCCTGCAATGCACGCGCCCGTCTGGTGGCTGGCGGGGATCCTGTGCTTCTGCGGGCGGGCGGCCTGGGGGCAGGCCCTGTGCAGCGCGGGTTACTTTGCAAACGGCGCCAACGTCTGCTCGCCGTGTCCAGCACACACGAGCTCGCAGGCGGGGGCCTCCCAATGCGTGCCGATGTCTGGTTACGTCAACGTGTTCAGCCTCGTCGGGGGCAACGCCACGACGTCTGGGGTGTTCGCCCTGCCAGCAAGTGCAGATACCCTCATACTTGATCGGGTTTTCTCATACCTGATCCCGTCCAACATGCTTGCCATCACAGTGGCAGCCAACCGGGGGTTCATCAACGCATCAAACCCGTCGTTCGGGTTCAGCATCTCGACCTTGCCCTCGTACCTGCCTAACCTTTTCGCAGCGGACGGCACATTCCGTAATCCCGTGTTTTGGATCCCGTTCAACTCTACCCACTGTTTGACGGATGCTAGCGGGAGAAACCAGAATTTCACAACAGTCGACTTTAGCGGCAGTGCGTGTGTTAATAATTTTGTCCATGCCTCTACCACCAACACGTTTTTCCCGCTCAAAGGCGACGCATTCGTCACCCTTCAGCCAAATCAATACTTGTCAACCACAGCGTTTACTGGATTCGATAAAATACTCAAAACCACTGGTTTATCTATAAGCTTCTGGATCAATATGATAGCCATCAACGGCGGTAGCGCAAATCAGTTTTTTGCTTTGACAGGTGGTGTGACGACAGACTCAACAATGGCAGTATTATCCATAAGACAATGGGCATATTATAACGCAATGATGATTACCGGCCCCTCTGGAAATTGCTGGGCTTACAATACCATAATCCCTGTTGATTCGTTTTGGCATCACATAGCCATAACAGTTGACACATTGGGAAATGTATCAGGCTGGATGGATGCCAGTCCAATAATGTTCTATTCAACTATGAGTGCAACGAGTGGACCCACTGGCACTGTTTGCTCGGGTTTCAAGATCGGGACGCCATCTTCAACAACACCAACATATTACACGATGGTTGGAGGCGACCCATCGCTGCTGGATAATCCAAATGCCAAACCTGGATACTTTTCCCCCACGGCCGGGATGTCAGACCTCCGCGTGTACGACTATGTCATGGGAATCGCAGACGTAAGGACATTGTATTCTGGCAGACTCGACACCCTCACACGTCAGAAATGCAGCCCCTGCCCTGCGCAAACCTTCCCGCACTGCCCGGCCAGCGGACCCCCCGTGTGCTGCGGGACGGGCCAGTATTTCGTGGACGGCGTGAGTTCCAGCTGCCAAAACTGCAGCGCCGGCTTGAGCGCGGACGGGTCCGGGAGCTTCTGCCTGTTGTGCGTGCCAGGGACCGTCTTCAACGCGGGGGTGTGCTCCAACTGCTCGGCCGGGACCTACGCGAGCGCGCAGGGGCAGGAGTCGTGCGGCAACTGCTCGGCCGGCACCTACGCGAGCGGCGCGGGGTCGGTCAACTGCACCAGCTGCTCGGCCGGGGCGTTCGCGTCGGTGCCCGGGCTCAGCGCGTGCGGGGGGTGCGGGGCGGGCACGTACTCGACCGGGCAGGGCGGCACGTCGGCACAGGCCTGCGCCCCGTGCCGGCCGGGCGCCTACTCGACGCAGGTCGGCGCCAACGCGCCCGGGGCGTGCGCGCCGTGCGGGCCCGGCACCTTCTCGACCGCCACCGGCGCCGGCAACTGCTCGGCGTGCGGGGCCGGCGCGTACTCGACGGGCAGCGGGATGAACTCGTCGGCGGCGTGCGGGGCGTGCGGGCCGGGGACGTTTTCGACGGCGCTGGGGGCGGCCTCGGCGGGGGCGTGCGGGGCCTGCGCCGCGGGGACCTACCAGGTCGCCACGGGCGCCAGCTCGGCCGCCGCGTGCGCGGCGTGCCCTGCCAACACGGGCTCGGCGGCGGGGGCGTCCCAGTGCATGGCGAACCCAGACTACTACTTCGCGATGCAAAGCATCCTGCTCGGATCCTACAATCGGTCTGGCGTCGTGACGCTGCCTGCGGTCGGGAGCCTGTCTGTCGTTCTGAATGCCAACGTTACAGGCATGAAGTTCGCGATCCCGTCCAACGTACACACCGTCACCATCACGGCCAACCCAGGAATCCTGACGGTGTCGAGCGCCGACGGGGCCGGTTTCAGCGCTGTGGCGGGACACACGTACTTCCCGCCGATCGTGTCCTCGTCGCTCGAGCCGTATCAATGGTTTACTATCGATCCTGCACTCGCTTGTGGATTTGATTCGAAGCATCTGAGTGGAGCGTGCGCGATAAGCGGTTCAAGGCAGTGTGTAGCAAAGACACAAGATCTCATAGACGCTCCTTTCTGGGTTTGGTACAATGAAGGAGTTTCGATTCAACTTGGGCCACGTGGTTCATTGTTCTTAGCTGTCACAGACACTTCAATGTATGTTTCTTCTGACTGCACAGGTCAATTTGACACCGCCGTTACAGCCAACGGATGGTCAGTAGCGTTCTGGGCTGCACTATTACTCCCAAATCAAAGGAAAACATGTCTTTTAGCTGTGGGTTGCTTCGGGACCGCGTCAAATTGGATTATGTATTCTGGATTTGCTCTGATGGCGAACACAATGACGTCCCCGACAGGTTTCCAATTGTTAGTGCCAAGTGGGCCCACTGGGGGTTTTCCAAATACAATTCAATTAGCCACCAAGCCAGATACTGACACGAGTTGGCATCATTACGTAATATCATGCACATCCAACTCATTCACTCTCATCAAGGACGGGTTTACCGCCGAAACTGTAAACGTGCCGTATTGGGGTTATCCCCACTACCCGCCTGAAGTAACGTTTGGCCAATACAAGGCGTTATACGATAGAACAGGATACTATAACATTATGCTCGGAATCCAAGACTTACGATTTTACCAAACCAGCCTCACGGCCGCCGACGCAGCAATCTTGTATTCAGGTCAGGCTGATCTTTATGTGCAAGCGATGGTTGCCAGCGCGTGCCCGAACCCGTGCGGCAGCACCACCAAGCTTCACTGCCTGGCCAACGGCACTGGCGTTTGCTGCAGGGAGGGGCAGTTCTTCGTCGAGGGAGTGAGCAATACTTGCCAGGCCTGCGCTGTCGGGACGGAGTCGGACGGCTCGGGCAGCACCTGCGTCTCGTGCGCAGCCGGGAGCTACAGGAGCGGCGCGGTCTGCCTGAACTGCACGGCAGGGACGTACTCGACGGGCAGCGGGATGAACTCGTCGGCGGCGTGCTCACAGTGCCTTGCCGGGACGTTTTCGCCCACGTTGTCGTCGGCGTGCACCCTCTGCAGCGCCGGCACGAACGCGGCCACCGCCGGCGCCGGCCTCTGCACAGCCTGCCTCCCGAACTCGAACTCCTCCGTCGGCGCCACGGGGTGCATGCCCCTGCCCGGGTACTTCTTGAACATGACCGTGATCAATTACGGCGGGACCTCGCAGGCTGGCGTCATGACGATTCCGGCCCCTGCCACTCACCTTGTGTTGGACCCGTCCTCCATCTACCCCATCCCGACAAACATGCTCACGGTCACTGTCGTCCCCAGCTATGGGTTCGTTCAGGCCGTCAACTCCCAGTACGCGTTTGCGGCCGCGTCGCTGCCGGCGTACCTCCCAGACCTCTACACACCCAGCGGGGCCCTCCGAAAACCGGTCTTTTGGATGCCGTTGAACTCCACGTACTGCATGTCGGACGCCAGCGGGACCGGGATCACCGCCGTGGGCGTGGACAGCGGTGGCACGTGCACGACTTCGCTGACGACCACCTGGACGCTTTACACCACGTTCACCACTGTCAGGCCTTTCAAGGGCGACGTGTTCGCGCCCATTTCAACGACGCAATGTGCACGATCCTCGTTTTTCAGTATCGAGAAAACGCAAGCGACTACAGGGGTGTCCATCAGTTTTTGGATCGATGCAGTCTCTACTGGAAGCGTGGGAATCATCGTGAGGGCTGGCACTTTCACCGACGGTGGTGCTTTAGAATCTGGGTTTGAGATAACCAACTCTAATAGTCCATCCTTTTGGTTCACAGTTCCATCTGGCTCTGTTTTTGTGACTTCAGGTCATATTGTTGATGGAATATGGCATCATGTAGTTTTCACAGTTGATGCCGTGGGAACATTGAGTTGTTGGATCGACATGGTGCAACGAGACCTGAGGGCGCCTGGGAGCAACTACCCATCACAGACATGGCCCAACATGAAATTCGGCACTGCCATACATCCCTATCGTCTGTTTCTTGGTGGCACGGATCAACTGGCTGATCCATGCCTCTACGCAATCACTGCAGGATTATCCGACCTAAGGTTTTACGACTACGTCTTCTCATCGACAGACATTCAGGCGCTCTACTCGGGTCGTGTGGACGCCGTCTCGATCAATAAGCAGTACCAGTCGTGCCCGTACAGCTGTCCGCCCCAGACGACGCGCCATTGCACGCCGTCGGGCGCGCCTGTCTGCTGCACGGCGGACCAGTTCTTTCAGGACGGCATCAGCATGGTCTGCCAGAACTGCTCTGCGGGCGCGTACTTTGCAGCCAGCAGCTGCACGTGTCCGCTTTGTGGCGCCGGCACGTATTCAACGCAGACGATGGCCTCGTCCTGCTCGCTTTGCGTGGCGGGCACCTTCTCGTCCAAGTCCGGGGGGTCCTCGTGTGCGGCGTGCGGGCCAGGTACTTACTCATCTGCATTGGGAGGCGCGACCAATGCAAGCTGCCTTGCCTGCGGGGCGGGCGCCTACTCGACCGCGCTGGGGCTGCAGGCCTCGGCTGGGTGCACACTGTGCATGGCGGGTCAGTACTCTTCCGGCCTGGGCCAGTCCACGGCGGGGGCCTGTGTCGCGTGCGATGCGGGCCTGTTCTCGTCCGCGGCGGGCGCCATCGCGGCGGCCAACTGCTCCAAGTGTCCGCCAGGCCTGTACTCGTCGATCGCAGGGTCGTCCGTCTGCACGGCATGCACCGCTGGAACCTTTTCGACCGGGTCGGGCGTCTCGTCGGCGTGCGCGGCGTGCGGGGCCAGCACCTACGCCAGCGCGGCCGGCTCGCCCAACTGCACGGCGTGCCCCCCCCACTCGACGGGCCCCGCCGCGGCAGTGTCGCCAGCGCAGTGCCTGTGCGCGCCCGGCTACGTCGGGGACGGGCAGCTGGCGTCCGGATGCTCGCCGTGCCCGCCCAACTTCTACTGCGCCGGCGGGGCCGCAAACCTGTCGGCGGCCTGCCCCGCGCACTCGACGGCGCCCGCCCTGAGCGCCGGCGCGTCGGCGTGCGCGTGCGACCCCGGGTACTACGCGAGCGGCGGGGCCTGCGCGCTGTGCCCGGCCAACAGCTACTGCCTGGCGGGGCTGCTGCTGGCGTGCCCGGCCAACACGACGAGCGGGCCCGGGGCCGCGCTGCAGACGGACTGCCGGTGCGTCGCGGGGTTCCGGTGCGCCTACCGGCGGGACTACCAGCTGCGGCTGGCGTTTCAGACGGACCTGGCGACGTTTGTGAAGAGCGAGGCGACGGTGCGGGCGCAGGTGGCGGCGGCGGCGGGGGTGCCGCTGGCGAGCGTGGTGCTCAACGCGACGGCGCAGACCGGGGCCCGGCGGCGGCTGCTGGAGGTGCGGGCCTACGCGCCGGTGTGGCGGGCGGGCGAGCAGGAGCTGATCCTGGCGTGACTGTATTAAAACACAAAGGGGCGCGCCGCGGCCCGAGGGATGCCGCGCGCGGTGATCAAGATCGAGGACGACGAGCCGGCGGGAGAGAGAGTTCCCGTCGACGGGGGCGGGCGAGAGAGAGACGACGACGAACGGCGGGAGAGGGACCGGGCGATCTGGGCGGCGCTCGAGGGGCTGGTGCGGTGCCTGGAGGCGCTGGTGGACCCGGCCGAGCCCGCGCGCAAGCGGCGGCGGGCCTGACGGGCGTCTCAGAGCCAGGGGTCCGGCGCGCCCGCGGTGAGCATGCGGCACAGGGCGGCGCGGGGCACGGTCCAGCGGACGCGCTGGAGGCCGCCCGGGCACCAGACGCGCACGGCGACGTCCTCGCCCTCGTGGCCGAAGCCCGGCACCCGGCGCTCGCCGGCGTCGGCGCCGAAGCGGTCGGTCCGGTAGAGCATGACGACGCCCTCGTAGACGTCGTGCGCGCCCATGACGAGCTCGAAGGCCTGGGCGTCGATGCCCATGGCGCGGAGGTTGCGGCTAAGCTGCCGGCATGAGAAGCCATACGACTCGAACCGGAGCGTCGCCCCCGTCGCGGAGGAAGCCGTGCCAGTCGCCGGCGTCGGGGGGTCCTCCGAGTCGGAGAACGGCCCACTGCCCCTGCCGCCGCCCTGCATCAGGCACAGCGGGAGCGCCTGCACGCTGACCGGCGCGACGGCGTGCATCGAATCGTACACGTAGACGGTCGCAACTACGCGGTTCATGTACGCCAGGGCCTCGGCGCTGTTCACCTCGGCCTCGAGGACCTGGGCCGCGGCGTGCATGTCGCTGGCCACCTGCTCCCGCCGGTCGGCCTCGGCCTCGCGCTCCAGGTGGCTGCGGAAGGCCTTGCGGAGGTGGGCGGGCACGGACTGGCCGGTCATGCGGGCGCCGGAGCCCTCGCGGCAGTTGGGGCAGCGCATGCAGTTCTTGGCGAAGTGGTAGAGCAGGGCCAGCGCGCTGAAGCTGTGGCCGCACGGGAGGGTGCCCTTGGTGAGCTCGGGGCGCGCGACGACGGGGGCCCGCGGGGCGTCGGCGGGGAGGAAGTCGAGGGTGGCCTCGGCGATGGGCTGCATGGTGACGCTGCACTCCTCGCCGTCCCCCGGCTCGGACAGCCGGATCTCGATGGTGCACTGGTCGTTGGAGAAGTTGGTGGAGCGGGCGAGCAGGCTGCGGGCCCGCCGCCTGGCGGCCTGCCGGGCCGGGGGCTGGCTGGCGGGCGGGGCGGCGGGCTCCGGGGCGCTGGCGGGGCCCGGCGGGCTCGGGTCGGCGGTCATGCGGTGCTGGCCTCCGCGCGCCCGCCCGGCCCTCATCGCCGTTCGCGTCCCCTTTTTTCGCGGTTCAAACCGGTGCCCTCGCCCCGCCGTCCCGTCCGGGGCGGGTATTTAACGCGGGCCGCGCGGGCCGCCCCCGAAAAATGTCGCGCCACGCCCGCCCCGACGTGTGCCGGTGGCTGGTGCTGCTGGACTGCCTGGCGGAGCTCGTGGCCTTTGTCGTGTTTCTGTTCGCGTACGAGACGCAGGGTCAGCTCATGATCTCGGACACGCTCTTCTCGCTGCACGCGTACGCGATCGTCTTGACGGTGTTCCTGATGGTGCGCATCATGTTTGGGGTGCTGTACGTGGCCAGCCGGCGGTTCGCGGACCTGGACCGGCGGGGCGAGGGCGTGCGGGAGCGGTTCGCCGGGACGCACGCCGCAGCGTACGCGGGCTTCCTGATGACCGGCTTCGGCTGGGTGTGGCTGTGCCGGTACCGGGAGGACCCCGACCACATCGCGGGGGTGTTTGTGTTCGCGTCCGGGTGCGTGCTGAGCTCGCTGGCCCTGGTGATGCTGGCCCGCTACACGGAGCGGGGGCAGGCCCACGTGCAGAACCACCTCTACGTGGGCGTGCTGCTGGCCGGCGCCGCGCTCGCCGTCGCGTTTATGGTCATGTACTTCCAGCACTCGCAGGTCACGTGGGCCGTGGAGCACGCCGCGTACGCCCTGCACCTCGCGTTCTGGGGCGTCTTCTTCGCGCACCACTGGCACGTCCGGCACGTCCTGGGCGACGAGCACGGGGCCTGCGAGCTGGGCACCTTGCCGCAGTGCCAGCCCCTGCTGCCGGTGTGCCACATCCAGCCCCAGCTGTCGCAGGGCGCTTGACCCGCAGCCCCTGCGCTTTACTGTTGAAATGCTCATGTGTCTGATGACTGTTACTGTTGAAATGCTCATGTGTCTGATGACTGTTACTGTTGAAATGCTCATGTGTCTGATGACTGTTACTGTTGAACTTGGTCATGTGTCCCTGCGCCCGTGTTCGGTCCCGGCTGTCGCCCGGTATTTAACCGTCGATCAGGGGGGGCCACGGCGGCCATGTGCGTGCCTTTGCTCCTGCTGGCGATGGTGCCAGCGGTGCGAGGGTTCGACACGATCTTTCAGCAAAATATTCATAAGACAGGCATCCTGCTCTTGCCCACCGACCCGGCCGTTTTCGAGCTTTCGGTTTTCACTGTCAGGCCAGGCCTCGCACAGAGCAGCATTTTTGACCCGTCCAGTCAACGGGCCGAGGTTGCCCCGCATCACATCAGCTGGAACACCAACCCGGACGTCTGGGCCTGGTGCCAAGACATATTCTCGCAGGGGAAGGATACACAGTACAACGTGCAGACCAAGATGTACGAGCTGTACTACATGGGATCGTTCAAGTTTCTTCCCGTCGAAAACAGAGGCGATCAAATAGGAGCCATCCACCAACCTTGGCGCCACATAAGGAAATGCAACAAGTCGCCAGAATGCACAGGCTGTTTCGCCGACGGCCTCTATTACTTTGCCTACCGACTGTACTTCAACGGCGACAACAATGTGCTGGCGTACGGGCGGTGCCAGGGCTACAAACAGTACGGATGCGAGGCGCGGGCCACGTGCGCGAACGGCGAGAGCGTCTCCAATTTCAAGAGCCTCGACCCGTACAGTAACTTGGACATCTTCAAAGCGGTGTGCCAGACGTGTCCACGCGG
>Ga0114971_10001121_pt1 | contig 18086 bp, 17 predicted proteins | sample M_140625_MF_Meta_FD_87320 | JGI IMG/M metagenome (GOLD analysis project Ga0114971, IMG submission 87320) | Freshwater microbial communities from Lake Montjoie, Canada to study carbon cycling - M_140625_MF_MetaG | ecosystem: Environmental > Aquatic > Freshwater > Lake | place: Lake Montjoie...
GCAAGACGTGGTGCTGATGCGCCAGGACCCGCCCTTCGACATGGGCTATATCACCGCCACCCACATGCTGGAAACGATCCACCCCAAGACGCTGGTGGTGAACGACCCCAAGGAAGTGCGCAACGCGCCGGAGAAGCTCTTCGTCCTCAACTATCCGCAGTTCATGCCCGAGACGCTGATCACGCGTGACCCGGTGGAGTTGGCCGCCTTCCGCCGCCAGCACGGCGACATCATCCTGAAGCCGCTTTACGGCAATGGCGGCGCGGGCGTGTTCCGGCTGGGCGAGGGCGACCAGAACTTCTCATCCTTGCTCGAGCTTTTCACGCAGATGTTCAACGAGCCCTTCATTGCGCAGAAATATCTGCCTGACGTGCGCAAGGGCGACAAGCGCATCATCCTCGTCGACGGCAAGGCGGCGGGCGCCATCAACCGTGTGCCGGCACTGAACGAGAACCGCTCCAACATGCATGTGGGCGGCAAGGCTGAACCTACAGATATGACGAAGCGCGAACACGAGATCTGCGAGGCACTGGGACCGGACCTCAAGGCACGCGGCCTGATCTTCGTCGGCATCGACGTGATCGGCGACTACCTGACGGAGATCAACGTCACCTCGCCCACCGGCATCCGCGAAGTGAAGAAATTCGGCGGGGCAGACATCGCGGCGCTGATCTGGGATGCGATCGAGGCGCGGCGGTAGTTCAGACGATCCCCGCCAGCTCGCTCAAATCCTTCACCAGCGCTGCCGGTTTCCCCGGCAGCCGGTCATCCTTCCAGCCGAAGCGGTCCACCCGCACCACCTGGAAGCCGAATTGCGCGGCGCCGTGGCTGTCCCACGTATTCGAGGTGACGAAGCAGATCGATGGCGCCTCGTGGATCTGCAATTTCTGCATGGCATGGCGATAGACGCGGCGGGACGGCTTGTAGATGCCGACATCCTCGACCGACAGCACCATGTTGAACAGCTTGTCGAACCCGGCGTGGCGCACTGCGGCATCGAGCATCGAAGGGCTGCCGTTGGAGAGGATCGCAGTCAGCTTGCCCTTGGCCTTCACCGCGGCGAGCGCATCCGCGACCTCCGGATAGGCGTCAAGCTTCAAACAGAGGGCAAGGAGCTCATCACGCAGGCCCGGCTCGCTGACGTTGAACTGCTCCAGCGCATAATCCAGCGCATCGCCCGTCACGTGCCAGAAATCGGCGTGCACACCCATCAGGCTGCGCAACCAGCTGTATTCGAGCTGCTTCTGCCGCCACAGCTTCGAGATGTCCTCGGCATGGGGGCCGATCTCGCCGGCGAGCTTTGCCACGGGGCTCGCAACGTCGAACAGCGTGCCATAGGCGTCAAACACGCAGGCCCTGACCCCTGAGAGTTTCTCCATGCCGCTTCCTCTTCCCCGATCCGCCCACTATGATGATCGCAAAGACCGAGGCCGACAACATGCCACATGACGGACACCACCACGATCACGACCACGAAGGCTCCGAGCTTTCGCCGCTGGCGCTGCGGGTGAAGGCACTGGAATCGCTTCTCGTCGAGAAGGGCTACGTCGACCCCAAGGCGCTCGACGTGCTGATCGACACCTATGAAACCAAGATCGGCCCGCGCAACGGGGCCCGCGTCGTGGCGAAAGCCTGGACGGATCCTGGTTTCGCTGACTGGCTGAAGCGCGATGCCACTGCTGCCATTGCGTCCCTCGGCTACACTGGCCGCCAGGGCGAGCACATGGTGGCGCTGTTCAACACGCCTGAGACCCACAACATGGTCGTCTGCACGCTGTGCTCCTGCTACCCGTGGCCGGTGCTGGGGCTGCCGCCCGTCTGGTACAAGTCCATGCCCTATCGCTCCCGCGCGGTGATCGAACCGCGCGAGGTGCTGAAGGAATTCGACGTGAGCGTGCCCGACGCGCGCGAGGTGCGCGTCTGGGATTCGACCGCCGAGATCCGCTATCTCGTTATCCCTGAACGGCCCGCCGGCACCGAGGGCTGGAGCGAGGAGCAACTCGCCGGGATCGTCACCCGCAACGCCATGATCGGTACCGGCATCGTGACGGCATGAACGGCCCGCACGACATGGGCGGCTTCACCGGCTTCGGCCCGGTGCTGCATGAGGACGACGAGCCGGTCTGGCATGACGGCTGGGAGCCGCGCGCCTTCGCGCTGGTGCTGGCCATGGGCATGACGGGCTCATGGAACATCGATGAAGCCCGCCACGCCCGCGAGCGGCTGCCCGCGATGCAGTACTGGCATTCCAGCTATTACGAGATGCGGCACTCTGCGATGATCCTGCAGCTGATCGAGCTGGGGCTCGTCAATGCGATGGAAGAAGAGCAGGGCCACATGGCCGTGCCCGCGAAGCCGGTGAAGCGCGTGGCGAAGGCGGACATGATTCCGGCCATCCTCGCCTCCGGTGGGCCGGCGAGCCGGCCGAGCAACCGGCCACAGGGCTTTGCCATTGGCACCAAGGTCCGTGTACGGACTTTCAATCCGTCCGGCCACACGCGGCTGCCACGCTATGCGCGCGGCAAGGCGGGCGAGATCGTGGCGGTGCATGGCACGCATGTCTTCCCCGATTCCAATGCGCATGGATCTGGCGAAGATCCGCAATGGCTCTACAGCGTGCGATTCACGGCGCAGGACCTGTGGGGCAAGGACACGAATGATGCCGTCTGCATCGACCTGTGGGAATCCTATCTGGAGGCAACCGCGTGAACGGTGCGCATGACTGCGGCGGCATGATGGGCTTGGGCCCGGTGGTGGCGAAGGTGAATGAGCCCGTCTTCCACGCACCGTGGGAGGCGCGGATGTTCGCGCTGATGTCTGCCGTGGGCGACATCGGCGGCTGGACTCTGGACGAGGACCGCGCCGCCTGCGAGGCGATGGAGCCCGGCCACTACATCACGTCGAGCTATTACGAGCACTGGCTGAGCGGACTTGAACGGCTGCTGCAGAAGCACGGCCTCGCGACGGCGGAGGAAATCGCGTCTGGCTTGGCAATGACGCCTGGAAAGGCTGTGATGCCAACGGCGGCAGAGGCCGTATGGCCTGCCATCACGGCGCCCGGCGGCTATGAGCGCAAGTCCGATGCGGCGCCATTGTTCAAGCTGGGCGACGCAGTGCGCACGCGGCACCTGAACCCGGCGCATCACACGCGCCTGCCGCGCTATCTGCGCGGCCACACGGGCGAGATCGTGGCCTGCCACGGCGCGCATGTGTTTCCGGATTCCAATTCACGTGGCCTCGGTGAGGATCCGCGCCATCTCTACACCGTGCGTTTCAATGCCTCTGACGTCTGGGGCAACGCCGCGCGTGATGTTATCCATGCCGATCTGTGGGAGCCCTATCTTGAAGCTCGCTGAGTCCGAACGGCTGCCGAAGGATGCAGATGGCCCAGTCTTCGCCGAACCGTGGGAGGCGCAGGCCTTCGCCATGGCGGTGAAGCTCAACGAGGCAGGCGTCTTCGACTGGAGTGAATGGGCGGAGACGCTGGGTGCGGAGCTGAAGGCGCAGCCGCTGCGGCCCTATTACGAAAGCTGGCTCGCGGCGCTGGAACGGCTGGTACTGGCCAAGGGCGTGCTCACAGAGCAGGAGCGCCTCGCCCGCGTTGATGCCTGGGATCGGGCGGCGAAGGCAACGCCGCATGGGGCACCCATCGAACTCAACCGAGGTTGAGCAGGATCGGGAAGCGCTCGATCAGCCAGTAGGACACCGCCTGGACGCCACCGGTGATGAACATCAGGCCGGAGAGCACGAGCAGCGCACCGGCGATCTTCTCGACCAGACCCAGATGCTTCCGGAAGCCCGACATGAAGCCCATGAAGGTGCCGATGCCGGCCGCCGCCAGCAGGAAGGGAATGCCGAGGCCGAGCGAATAGACGGCGAGCAGCCCCGCCCCCTTCATCACGTCCTGCTCGCTCGCCGCGATGGTCAGGATGGTGCCGAGCACCGGGCCGATGCAGGGCGTCCAGCCGAAGGCGAAGGCCAAGCCTATCAGATAGGCACCCGCGAGGCCGCCAGGATGAGACTTGTGCTGGTAGCGCACCTCGCGCGAGATCCAGAACATCCGGAACAACCCGAGGAAATGCAGGCCCATGGCGATGATGATGAGGCCCGCCACCGTGGTGATCGGGTTGAAGGAGAAGCCGAAGAGCTCTACCTGGCGGCCGAGTTCGGTGCGCAGCAGGCTGCCCAGCCACGAGGCACTCGCCCCCAGCGCCACGAAGACGGTTGAGAAGCCGAGCACAAACATCAGGGCGGCCAGCATCACCTGCCGGCGCTCCTCCTTGGGCCGCATCTTGTTGTCCACCAGATCCTCCAGCGAGGTGCCGGTGATGAAACAGAGATAGGGCGGCACCAGCGGCAACACGCAGGGGCTCAAAAAGCTGATGGTGCCGGCGAAGAGCGCGGCACCCACGGACACATCAAGGCTCATGCCCCTCATCTGGCAGGTTGGCGGCGGAATCGCAATTCACCGCAGGGCCGCAGGCGATCACCTGTGCGTCACGCTTGACACGGGCCTCCATCCAGATATGTTATATTATAACATTACATCGGAGTTCCCCATGCGTCAGCTGTCAGCACTGCTCGCCGCCGCCCTGTTGTCAGCCAGCCCCGCACTGGCCGCCCCCAAGGTCGTGGCCTCGGTGGTGCCGGTCCTGTCCATCGTCGCCGCGGTGATGGGTGACAGGGGTGCACCCGAACTGCTGCTCAAGGGCAGCATGTCGGAGCACCGGGCGGTGTTCACCCCCACTCAGATCGCGACGCTCGGCGATGCCGATCTCGTGTTCATCGTGGGTCACGGGCTGGAGGCGAAGCTCGCGCAGCTGAGCGGCTCGGACGCCGTCAATGGCAAGACCTTCATCGAACTCTCCGAGGCGCCGGGTGTGGCGAAATTGCCCATCCGCCAAGGTGGTGCCTGGGAGCCTGACGCGGATGAGCATGACCACGCCGCCGAAGGCACGGCAGCCGAGGGTGCGCTGACCTTCGATCCCCACATCTGGCTTGATCCCGAGAATGCCAAGGCCATGGCGCGCGAGGTTGCCGCCGACCTCGCCAAGGCCGACCCCGGCAATGCCGCAGCCTATGCCGCCAATGCCCAGGCCTTCGCCGCGGAGATCGACAAGACCTCCGCCGCCATCGCCGCAGAGCTGGCCCCGGTGAAGGACAAGCCCTTCATCGTCTTCCACGACGCCTACCACTATTTCGAAAATCGCTTTGGCCTCACGGGGGTGGGATCGATCTCGGACGTTTCCGCCCAGGCGCCCTCGGCGGAGCGGCTGGCGCAGGTGCGGGACAAGATCATGAGCGCCAAGGCGGCCTGCGTGTTTCGCGAACCGCAGTTCGACGACAGGGTGGTGCAGACGGTGATCGAGGGCACCGGGGCCCGCGAAGGCGTGCTCGACCCGCTGGGCGCCGGCCTCACCCCCGGCCCCCAGGCCTATCCCCAGCTTCTGCGCAACCTTGCCGCAGCCCTGAAGGACTGCCTGTCCGGCACCTAGGCACTTCACGATTTTGCCGCATTGGCCCATCATTCCTCGCTCGAATCGGAAGGACGGTTTGATGCGAACACGCTACCGGGCAGCACTTCCCGCTCTGGGGCTTCTCTGCTGGGCCGCGGCAACGCCCGCGCAGGCCCACCCGCATGTTTGGGTCGAGATGCAGTCCGACGTGGTGTTCAACGACCAGGGGCTGATCTCGGCTGTCAACGTGTCCTGGACCTTCGACGACGCCTATGCGCAAGTGGCGCTTGAGGGCTTGGACAAGAACGGCGACGGTGTCTTCGACCCTTCGGAGCTTGAGCCGCTGACCCGCGAGAACCTCGACTCGCTGAAGGACTACAACTACTTCACCTACGTCCGCTATGGCGGCAAGCCGCAACCCATCGGCACACCCGTCGATGCCGGCCAGGTTTTTGCCGAGAACAAGCTTCAGCTTCACTTCCAGGTTCCACTGGTAACGCCGCTCGACCCCACCAAGGGCGAGTTCGTGCTGAAGACCTATGATCCGGAATTCTTCATCGCCTTCGATTACGCGAAGGAGGAACCTGTATCCGTCATCGGCAACATGCCGAAGACTTGCGGGCTGGTGGTCAAGCCGGTGCCGACGGACGCGGAACTCGCACAGACCAAGGCCATGCTGGCCACCAAGGGTACCGACTGGAAGCCATCGGAGGAGGAGGACTTCGGGTCGCTCTTCGCCCAGCCGGTGACCATCTCATGCAAGGCATGATGCGGGCGCTGCTGGGCCTCATGGCCCTGCTCTTCGTGTCACTCATGACTGCCCCGCAGGTGATGGCGCAGGCAGCGGATGGAGCGCAGCCCGAGGTGACGATCAAGCGCAGCCAGCTGCTCGTGCCGCCCAAGAACGCCGATGGCACCGTCAAGGTCACACCCTTCACCGAAGATCCGGTGATGTGGGCGCGCGACGAGCAGCAAAATTTCTATGGCCGGATGTCCGCGACGCTGAAGGCCATGCGCGGCCCCAATGCTTTTGCCGCCGGCTGGACGCTGATGCTGCTGAGCTTCGCCTACGGCATCTTCCATGCTGCAGGCCCGGGCCACGGCAAGGCGGTGATCTCCACCTGGCTGCTCGCAACCGAGAGCGAGTTGAAGCGCGGCGTGCTGATCTCCTTCATGAGTGCCATCATCCAGGCCTTGACCGCCATCGTGCTGGTGAGCGTTCTCTTCCTCGCGGTCGCCAGCGTCGGCGCCACCGCGCGTGACGTGGCGGGCGTTCTCGAAAGCGCCAGCTATGCCCTGATCGGACTCCTTGGCCTTTACCTGATCTGGACTGCGATGCGCCTGCTGGTGGCGCGGCGTGCAGTTGCCACCCCCGCACTGGCCCCCGCGGGCATCACCACACGCCAGTCCACAGGACTCTCTGATTTTGCCAGCTTCGCGCCGATGAAGAATGCAGACGTTGCCGCTGATCATGTGCATGGGCCCGATTGCGACTGCGGCCACGCACACCTGCCGGACGCCAAGGACCTCGCGGGTGACTTCTCCTTCGCCAAGGCCTTCTCGCTCGCCTTTGCGGTGGGAATCCGGCCCTGCACAGGGGCGATCCTCGTTCTGGTCTTCGCCAATGGGCTGGGCCTCTATTGGGCGGGCATTGCCTCCACCTTTGCCATGGCGCTCGGCACCTTCATCACCGTGTCGGCGATCGCCGCCATCGCCGTCTATGGCAAGAAGCTGGCCGCCCGTCTGATGCGCGGACAGACCGGCCTGCTCGACTGGGCGGGGATTGGCTTGCGCCTGGCGGGCGGACTTGTCATAGCCTTCCTTGGAACGATCCTGTTCCTCGGCTCGTTGGGCTCCACCAACGCGATGATGTGAGTGCCATGCAGACTGCTGCCATTCCCCGCCACCATTGGCTCGTGCTGGCGGGCCTCATTCTCCTCTGCCTTGCCGTGGGCTCGATCGGCGGCTTCGCCACGCAGAATTCCATCGACACATGGTACAGCACGCTGAACAAGCCGAGCTGGAACCCGCCAAACTGGGTCTTCGCGCCGGTGTGGACGCTGCTCTACATCATGATGGGCATCGCTGCCTGGCTGGTCTGGCGCACCAAGGACCGCATCGGCCCCGCCATGCTGCTGTTCTTCGCACAGCTCGGCTTCAACCTGCTGTGGACGCTCGTGTTCTTTGGCCTCCGCTCACCCGGCTGGGCGCTGGTCGAGGTCGTCTTCCTGGTCGGCTCGGTGCTGCTCACCATGCTGGCCTTCTTCGGACGGCAGGCGACGGCGGGCTGGCTCTTCGTGCCCTATCTCGCCTGGGTGAGCTTTGCCGCCATCCTCAATCTGGCGATCTGGTGGCTGAATTCCTGATCAGTGAAAGTCCCGGCTCTTCGGGATCACCCGCACCTGCCGCGGATGCCGCGCCGGGGGCTGCTGCTGGTGCGGATCCGGCCCCGGCCTTGCCACCTCGTCGGCGCGGGCCAGCGGGTTCCTGATCAGCGTTCCCTCCTCCGTCAGCAGCGCCAGCCAGCTCGAATGATCCTCGATGGTGCTTGCCACCACATGGACGATGTCGCCCGTTCGCTGCACGCGCCCCTTGATGAGCATGAGGCGCGCGCCCATCACTACGGCGCGGTGGGTTTCCAGCACCTGCGGCCAGATTACCGCGTTCAACACCGAGAACTCGTCCTCGAGCGTGAGGAAGACCACGCCCTTGGCCGAGCCCGGCCGCTGCCGCACCAGCACCACACCCGCGACCGTGACGGCAGCACCATTCCTCAGCGTCTTGAGCTTCGCCGTGTCCGTCACCTTGCGCTCGGTGCAGAGCTTCCGGAGGAACTGCATGGGGTGCGCCTTCAAGGACAGCTTCAGCGTCTGGTAATCATTCACCACATGCTCGGAGAGCGGCATGTCGGGAAGCGACACATGCGCCTCCTCCCCCTGCTCGCGCGTGTCGGCGAAGGCAAAAAGCGGCAGTGCCCTGGACTTGGCCAGCGCCTTCACCTCCCACAGCGCCGCGCGCCGGTCGAGGCCGAGCGAGCGAAAGCAATCGGCGGCGGCCAGCTTCTCGAGCCCCGCCACCGGCACGCCGAAGCCATGGAGATCGGCAATGGTGAGCGGCTTCTTCTGTGAACGGTACTGCAGCAGCAAGGCGGCATCGGCCGCCTTGAGGCCATCGACCTCGCGCAGGCCCAGTCGGATCGCTGCACGCTCACCCCGTGATGGCGCTTCGAGGATCGAGTCCCAGCGTGAGAAGCCGACGTCAACGGCCTTGACCTCCACCCCATGCTCGCGCGCATCGCGCACGATCTGGGCGGGGGCATAGAAGCCCATGGGCTGGGAATTCAAGAGCGAGGCCGCGAAGACCTCCGGATAGTGATGCTTGAGCCATGACGAGACATAGACGAGGTGCGCGAAGCTCGCGGCATGGCTTTCGGGAAAGCCATATTCGCCGAATCCCTTGATCTGGTTGAAGCAGCGCGCGGCAAACGCCGCGTCATAGCCGCGCTCCACCATGCGGCTCACCATCTTCTGCTCAAGGCGCCCGATGGTGCCGCGGCGGCGGAAGGTGGCCATGGCCTTGCGCAACTCATTGAGTTCGCCCGCGGTGAATTCGGCGGCGACCATCGCAAGCTTCATCGCCTGTTCCTGGAACAGCGGCACGCCCTTGGTGCGGCCGAGCACTTGGCGCAACTCGTCAGGCGGCCCGAAATCCGGATGCGGCGCGGGATAATCCTCCGGCTCCAGCCCATCACGCCGCCGCAAATAAGGATGCACCATGTCGCCCTGGATGGGGCCAGGCCTGACGATCGCCACCTCGATGACGAGATCATAAAAGCACTGCGGCTTGAGGCGCGGCAGCATGTTCATCTGCGCCCGGCTCTCCACCTGAAACACACCGACGGAGTCTGCCTTGCACAGCATGTCATAGACCGCCTTGTCCTCGCGCGGCAGCGTGGCGAGGGAATATTTGAGGCCGTACCAGCCTTCCATCATCTCGAAGCTCTTCTGGATGCAGGTGAGCATGCCCAGCGCCAGAACGTCGATCTTGAGGATGCCCAGCGTGTCGATGTCGTCCTTGTCCCATTCGATGAAGGTGCGATCCTCCATCGCGCCATTGCCGATGGGCACCGTCTCGTCGAGCCTGCCCTTGGTGAGGATGAAGCCGCCCACATGCTGCGAGAGATGGCGCGGGAAGCCCTGGATATCATCGGCGAGCTCGATCACCTTGGCGAGCAGCGGATCATCGGGGTCGAGGCCCGCTTCCTGAAGCCTGCCATTGTGCATCTCCTCGCGCATCTGGCCCCAGACGATGCCGGCGAGCGTCGCCGTCACATCTTCCGACAGCCCCATCACCTTGCCCACCTCGCGCATGGCGGAGCGGCCGCGATAGGTGATCACCGTGGCCGCAAGCCCTGCCCGCTCGCGGCCATAGCGGGCATAGATATACTGGATCACCTGTTCGCGTCGCTCATGCTCGAAGTCGACGTCGATGTCAGGCGGCTCCTTTCGCTCTTCCGAGATGAAGCGCTCGAACAGGAGTTCGATCTGGTTGGGGTCGACCGCCGTGATTCCGATGACGTAGCAGACAGTGGAATTGGCGGCCGACCCCCGACCCTGGCACAAGATCGGGGGATCTTGTGTTCGGGCGAACTGCACGATGTCGTGGACGGTGAGGAAATAGGGCGCGTAGTTGAGCCTCTCGATGAGGGTGAGCTCTTTGGCGATGTTCTCCTTCACCTTCTGCGGAATGCCACCCGGATAACGCTCCTTGGCGCCCTCCCATGCGAGATGCGTCAAGTGCGCCTGCGGGGTGGAGCCCTGCGGGATCGGCTCTTCCGGATATTCGTACTTGAGCTCCTCCAGCGAGAAGCGGCAGGCCTTGGCAATGGCCAGCGTGTTGGCAATGGCGGAAGGGTGGTCGCGGAACAGGCGGGCCATTTCGTCAGGCGTCTTGATATGGCGCTCGGCATTGGCCTCCAGCAGGTAACCGGCTTCCGCGATGGTGACACCCTCGCGGATCGCCGTCACCACGTCCTGCAGCACGCGGCGGGACGAATGGTGATAGAGCACGTCATTGGTGGCCAAGAGCCCCGTCTGATGCTTCTGCGCCAACTCAGCAAGACAGTTGATGCGCTCCTTGTCGTTGCCGCGATAGTGATGGCTCACCGCCAGGTAGAGCGGCGCCTTGAGGCGCTGGCGGATGCCCGAGAGGTGATCGACCCCGTCCGCCAGCAGCGCGAAGATCATGCCCGGCGCATGGGCATAGACATCCTCCAGCGTGATGAGGCACTGGCCCTTTTGCGCCCGGCGCTGGCCCATGCTGAGAAGCCGGCACAGCGCGCCATAGGCCTGGCGGTTCGTCGGGTAGGCGAGAAGCGAAATGCCGGGTTCGGTCAGGTCCAGCCTTGCGCCCACGATGAAGGGCAGCTCCGCATCCTTCGCCGCCGCATGCGCCCGCACCACGCCAGCGAGCGTGTTGCAGTCCGTCACCGCGATCGCAGCAACGCCCAGATGCTTCGCCTGCATGGCGATCTCTTCCGGGTGGGAGGCCCCGCGCAGGAAGGAGAAGTTGCTGGTGCACTGCAGCTCGGCATAATTCGTCATGCCGACAATCCGTGTACGTACCATTTCGGCTGCTCTTCGCCGGGTTCGCCATAAAGCCCCTCGCGGTAGAGCCAGTAGCGGCGGCCATGCTCGTCCTCGATCACGTAATAATCGCGCGGGCGCTCGCCGGCAGTGAGGCGCCACCATTCGGGTGTCACGCGTTCGGGCCCCTGCGCCTTGACCACACGTCTGGTCACGCGCCGCCAGGTGAGGCGCATGGGCGGACCATCGGGCACGGCAGCCACCACCTTGGCAGGTTCCGGCGCTTCGAAGATGAGGAGCGGCCGCGCCGTAGGTGCGGGACGGGAAGGCTTGGGCGGCAGAGTATGCGCCGAGGGCCGCGGCATCTCGGCGCGTTCGGGGATATGGCTTGCAACGTCCTCCAGCGCCACGAACTGCTGCTCGTGGCGGTTCAGCACGCGGTCGTTCAGCTGTTCCAGCGCCAGCGTGCTGTCATCCTCGAGAAAGCCATGCTGCTGCACGAGGGCCGCTGCCGTCTCGCGCGCCTCCAGCGTCATGGCGTCGATGCCGAAGCCCGCATCAACCGTTTCGAGCTTCGGCTTCAGCACGCGCAGCATGTGCCTGGGGTCATGGGCCGCCACCGAAAAGCCCGCGGGAAGGTTGGCGCGCGAGCCATCGACGCGGAACAGCTTGAGGATCAGCCGCAAGGCACCCTTGCCGGCCTTTTCGAGATCGCGGCAGAGCTGGTTGACCAGTCCCTCAAGAACGATTTCCAACCCTTCGGCATGAATGACCGGCTCCATCAGCGCGCGATGCGCCATGAAGGAGGTGGGCGGGTTCAGCGGGTTCAGCGGCTCGTCCCGCACCCCCATCATCTCGTCGAGACGGATCAGCACATTCTCGCCGATAGTCTCGCCACGGAAGCGGCGGGCCAGCGAGGCGCGCGGAATGGCGAGCAGCGATCCTACCGTCTTGAGGCCGAGCCGCCGCAGCGTCTTTGCAGCGGTGCCGTCGATGCGCAGGGCCTCGACGGGCAGCGACTGGATGTCCTTTGCCTCGTAGCGGGCAAGCGCCCATGCCGCACCCAGCGTGGCACCCTGCCCGATCCTGACGCTGAAGCCATATTGCGCCAGCCGCTGGCGCATCTCTGCCATCATGCGCTGTTCGCCGCCGAAGAGGTGGGGAACGCCGGTCACGTCCAGCAGGATGCCGTCGGGTGCATCGGGCGCCACCCAGGGGCTGTAACGCTCCATCCAGCGGCACAGGCCGAGCAGGCTGTTCATGTCGTCCTCCGGCTCATGCGGCTCGGTCAGGAGCTCCGGCAACTGCGCGCGCGCGTCCGCCAGCCGCATGCCGCGCATCAACCCGAAGCTGCGCGCCGTGGCATTGACCGCGATGAGGCGCAGGCCGGACTTGCCGCTTTCAACCAGTGCGAAGGGCAGGCCCTTGGCGGGCGGTTTCCGGCCCGTCTTGATCCGTGCCCGGATGAATCGCTCGACGGGAAACTCCGGTAACCAGAGAGAAACGAGACTGCGCATGATGCCATTCCAAAGTCCAGGCGCCGGGGCGGCCGCCCCGGGCGCGGGTGAGTTCGATGTTCCAGCAGGGTGCCCCCGGCGCCGCCGCATCATGGGCGGGGCTCGACGAGGGCACGGCCGCCGCCGTCCAGCGCGTGTGGCTGGCGGTGGCCGAAGCATCCGGCTTGGCGAAGGTGAGGATCGCCGCGCATTTGCCCGCAGCCGCCGCCAGCGACAGGCGCCTGGTGGTGGTGAGATCCGCATGCGCGGCTTCTGCATCGCCCAGCACGGCGGCGACGGCACCGGACTTCAACGCCTCCTCCATCGTCCACAACAGGCTCGCGGGCTTCTTCAGCGTGATGGTGACGAAGCGGTGGCGCGGCAGGCCGAGGCGTTCAAGGCCGTGGCCATAGAGCCTTCCGTGCTCACGCTCATGGCTGCTCAAGCGGCACCACAGCAGCGGGCGGCGTTCGCCGGCATCGCTCAGCCGCCGGAGCGCCAGGGCCAGCGCGAAGCCCATGGCCGCCGGCTGATCGCCATAGGCGCGGGGGCTCACGTCATGAAGGCCTGCGCGCTGCAGCCCTTGCGCCGGCAAATGGCGGTCGAGTTCGGCAAGCCCCGTCAGCCAGGGCTGGGCCCGGCTTTTCTGCCGCTCGAACTGGGCGTGCCCCTGCTCCAGCCGCGCGATGTGGGCGCGCAGCGTGGCGAGCAGCCGGGCGGACTCTCCACCCGGGCGAAAAGGCGTGACGGCAGCGCAAGCGTCTCCGCTCCGCGCAGCCTGATGTGCCGGTCCAATACGCATGACAACAACATGATCCAGAATGTTCCTATTTTGTTCCACATGGCGTGAACAGAGTCAAGCGGAACGGAATCGCAGGCTGGCGTGGGGCTTTCCGAAAGCTTCAGGGCCGGATGAGCAGCTTGCCGAAATTGCGCCCCTGCAGCAGGCCGATGAAGGCGGGAACCGTGTTGTCGATCCCCTCCACCACGTCCTCGCGGTATTTGACCTCGCCCGAGGCCACCCAGCCGCCCATGTCGCGCAGGAAATCCTCACGCTGGGCCGCGAAATCGGACACGATGAAGCCCTGGATGCGCAGCCGCTTCACCAGCACGCTGCGCAGCGCCACGGAAGAGCCCGCTCCGCCGCCCTCGACGCCGTTGTACTGCGCAATCAGGCCGCACACCGGCACGCGCGCAAAATTGTTGAGCAAGGGCCGCACGAGGTCCCACACTTGGCCACCGACATTCTCGAAATAGATGTCGATGCCACTGGGGCACGCCGCCTTCAGCTGATCGCCAAAATCGCCTGCACGGTGGTCGAGCGCCACGTCGAAGCCCAGTTCCTCGCGGATGTAGCGTGTCTTCTCCGGCCCGCCCGCGATGCCCACGACGCGGCAACCCTTGATCCGCCCGATCTGACCAACGGCAGCGCCCACCGCCCCGCTCGCCGCCGCCACCACCAGCGTCTCGCCAGGCTTCGGCGCGCCGATGTTGAGAAGCCCAGTATAGGCCGTCATGCCCGGCATGCCGAGAATGCCAAGGGCGGTCGACACCGGCGCCAGCGTCGGATCGATCTTGCGCAGGCCCTTGGCGCTGGCGCGCGGGTGGGTCTGCCAGCCGGTTCCGGCCAGCACGATGTCGCCCGGCTTGAACGTCGCGTCACGCGAGGCGAGCACCTCGCACACGCTGCCGCCTTCCATCACGCCGCCCGGCTCCAGCGCCTGCGCATAAGAGGGGCCCGCATCCATGCGGCCGCGCATGTAAGGGTCGAGCGAGAAGAACAGTGTCTTGAGCAGAACGCCGCCTTCCGGCGCCGCGCGCGGCTCCTCCACCTCTTCCATGCGGAAGTTGTCAGGCGCCGGCATGCCGGTGGGGCGCGAGGCCATCACGATCCGCCGGTTCAGGATTGTCTCTGCCATCGCCATCTCCCTTGCTGAAACGCGACTATATGTGCAGCATCGGCCAATGGCCACAGTGGTGCGGGGAAGACAATGCAGAGACGCGGCGTGATCATGGGCCTTGCCGCAGCTGCCGCCTGGCCCGCCGCAGCACGCGCCCATTCCTATCGGCTGGGCGATATCGCAATCGGTCATGCCTGGGCCCTGCCAGCGCAGGTCTCCCGCGAAGGCCAGGCTTTCGTGCCGCTGGTCAACAATGGGCAAACAGCAGATGAGCTGGTGGCGGCACGATCATCCGTCTGCGGAACAATCGAGTTGCGGCGGAACAACCGTTACGATGATCCGCCGCTCACTTCATTCCTGCTCGAACCCGGCAAGCCCTTGCCGATGAGGCCCACGGCACGGCATCTCCGGCTCATGGGGCTCGATGGGCCGCTTGTCCTCGACCAGCGCTTCACCATCATTCTGGATTTCCTGAATGCGGGCGAAACGGAGGTCGAGTTCCACGTCGAGAACGCGCCGGGCGACTGACGGCGTCAGAGATCGCCCGTCACGCACTTCCTGGCCAGCGCCTTGTACTGCTTTTCCGTGAACTGGATCGGGTTGCCACCGGCAGACGGGTCCTTGATGGCCATCGCCGCCACCTCGTTGAGGCGCTTGGTGTTGATGCCAATGTCCTTCAGCGCGTGGGGAATGCCGATCTCCTTGCGCAGCGCCAGGATCCACTTGAGGAAGCCGTTGAAGCCACCCTTGATGCCTAAGTAAGCAGCGGCGCGCACGATGTCCTTCTCGATCTTGCGGCGGTTGGCCTTCAGCACATAGGGCATGATGATGCCGTTGAGCAGGCCGTGGTGCGCGTCATAAAGGCCGCCGAACGGGTGGGCCAGCGCATGGATGCCGCCGAGGCCGCGCTGGAAGGCGGTCGCGCCCATGGCGGAGGCGACCAGCATGTTGCCGCGCGCATCGAGGTCCTTCGGCCTCTTCACGGCCTTGGCGAGATTGTCCTTCACCAGCCGCATGCCTTCAAGCGCAACGCCTGCCGACCAGGGGTGATAGAAGGGTGCGCAATAGGCTTCGAGGTTATGGGCCAGCGCATCCATGCCGGTGGCGGCGGTCAGCTTCGGCGGCAGGCCGACGGTGAGCTCAGGGTCGAGCAACGCCACCTTCGGCATCAGCTGCGGATGGAAGATGATCTTCTTTTCATGGGTGATCGGGTGGGTGACCACGCCGGCGCGGCCAACTTCCGAGCCCGTGCCGGCTGTCGTCGGCACGGCGATGATGGGCGAGATCAGCGAGGCGTCGGCCCTGGTCCACCAGTCACCGATGTCTTCCAGCTCGAACACCGAAATCTTCTGCGAATGCATCAGCGCGATCAGCTTGCCAACATCGAGGCCCGAACCGCCGCCAAGCGCGACGACGCCGTCATGCTTGCCGTCCTTGAACACCTTGCAGCCGGCGAGCACGTTTTCCTCAACCGGGTTGGGGCGCACGTCGGCGAAGAGCGCGGCCTTGAGGCCCGCCTGCTTCAGGTCGGCCATGATCTCCGCCACCATCGGCATGGCGGCAAGGCCCTTGTCGGTCACGACCAGCGGCCGCTTGATGCCGTTGGCCTTGCAGAACTCCGCGAGTTCCTTGATGCGGCCCGCGCCATACTTGATGGCGGTCGGATAGTTGATGTTGCGATTCGGAATGGCCATGGCGTGTCTCCTGATGCCGTAAGTAACTTAGTATCTCTCAAACCCGCGCTTCAGCTCGAGATCGGTGACGCGGCGGTCGAATTCAAACTGTTCCCACTCGGCGGTGTGGACGTAATGGTCGACCACGTCATTGCCCATCACCTTGCGCAGGAAGTCCGACTCGTCAAGAAGCCTGGTCGCCTCGCGCAGCGTCTTGGGGATCTCGCGCAGTTTGCGCGAGGTGTCGTAGATATCGCCCGAGACCACCGGCTCCAGCTCCATCTTCTTCTCGATCCCGTCGAGGCCCGCCGCGATCAGCGCGGCGAAGGCGAGATAGGGGTTGAGGTCGGCGCCACCGATGCGGCACTCAACACGGATGGCCTTGGTCTCCGCCCCGCAGATGCGGAAGCCCGCCGTGCGATTGTCGAAGCTCCACACCGCGCGGGTGGGCGCGAAGGTGCCGGCCATGAAGCGCTTGTAGGAGTTGATATAGGGCGCGAGGAAATAGGTGATCTCGCCGGCATGGGCCAGCTGGCCCGCGAGATACTGCTTCATCAGCGGCGACATGCCGTGCTCGCCCTCCTTGTCCCGGAACAGCGGCTTGTCGTCGGTGGACCACAGCGACTGGTGGATGTGGGAGGAATTGCCCGCCATGCCATAGTCCCACTTGGCCATGAAGGAGACCGACTTGCCGACATTGTAGGCGATTTCCTTCGCACCATTCTTGATGATGGCATGGCGGTCCGCCATCTCGAGCGCCTCGGCGTAGCGGACGTTGATCTCCTCCTGGCCCGGGCCCCATTCGCCCTTGGAGTTCTCGACCGGAATGCCCGCTCCTGCGAGGCCATTGCGCAGGGCGCGCATGTAGACCTCCTCCTTGGAGGTCTGCAGGATGTGATAGTCCTCGATGTAGTAACCCGCCGTCTTGAGGTTGCGATAACCCTTCTGGAAGGCCGTCTCGTAAGAATCATCGAACAGGAAGAACTCCAGCTCGGAGGCCATGTAGGCCTTCATCTTCATCGCCTCGAGGCGCTTCAGCTGCTTCTTGAGAATGCCGCGCGGGCTGTGCGGCACGTCTTCATGCGTGTGGTGGTCGAGCACGTCGCACAGCACCAGCGCCGTGCCGGGCAGCCACGGCGTGCGGCGCAGCGTTGCCATGTCGGGCTTCAGCACGAAGTCGCCATAGCCCTTGTCCCAGCCCGTCGCCTTGTAGCCGGGCACCGGCTCCATCTCGATGTCGACGCCGAGTAGGTAGTTGCAGCCATGCGTCTCCTCATAGCCGCCGTCCACGAAGAACTTGGCGTGGAAGCGCTTGCCGATGAGGCGGCCCTGCAGGTCCACCATGGCGGCGACCACGGTATCGATCGTTCCGGCCTTCACCTCGGCCTTCAGCTGTTCGAGTATCAGCATGCCTTCGCTCATGGTCGTTCTCCCTCAATCATATTATTTCGTTGCAGCCTGGATCAGCGGCACGGACAGGCGCTGGGCCCATTCGTCCTGGCCGCGTTCGGTGGACACCAGGTCATTCCTGATTTCGATCATCGCGTGCTGCAGGCCACGGGTGAAGCCGTGCAGGTTCAGTGTGTGCAACACGCCGTCCTTCGGGCCATAGGGCTCGTTCAGTCGCGCATCGATGTTGGGGAAGCTCTTGATGAGCTTGGAGGACAACGTGGTGTCCCGGTTATGCAGGATGCCGAGTTCGACGCTTCGGGCCTTGCCCTTGTAGACAGGCGTGAAGGAATGGATCGAGACCACCAGCGACGTCTGGCCGCCCGCCGCGCGCTTGTCGAGCACCGCCGAGACGCCGTCATGGAAAGGCCGGTAGATTTCACGGGCTCGCGCCAGCCTGTCCTCGGCCGAGAGCTTCCTGTTGCCCGGAATGGCGGTGAGCTCGCTCATCTCCGGAATGGAGTCGGGCGATTCCGGCGGGCGGTTGCAGTCGTAGGCCAGCCGCGAATAGCGCTGCAGCAACAGC
>Ga0114971_10001126_pt1 | contig 18013 bp, 11 predicted proteins | sample M_140625_MF_Meta_FD_87320 | JGI IMG/M metagenome (GOLD analysis project Ga0114971, IMG submission 87320) | Freshwater microbial communities from Lake Montjoie, Canada to study carbon cycling - M_140625_MF_MetaG | ecosystem: Environmental > Aquatic > Freshwater > Lake | place: Lake Montjoie...
AGACAGTTTCGGTCGATCTTTCCGCGACGCAGGCATCTCCCGCAAACTCCCTGAAGCACGTGGTTTGCACGAGTGTATCCCCGGCTCCCCGGGCCCCAAGCATTTTGAATTACGAAGCCATTCTCCGGGAAAAAACAGGCCGTTTCTCAGCACCAGCTTGCGGTCGATGGCTCATTGTGAAGATGTCGAGAGAAACAGAGGACCAAAGAGGATGCGGAAGAGAGAGGGGGAGGGAAAGCGACCTTGACCCCCGGTGTTGTTTTCCAGACTCTCTCGCGTCATTCGGTGTTTCCTTTCAGGATTCTTGGTTGTGATTCATTCGCCGCTCCCCAGTTTTCCGATGCCCGCCACTGCGACACGCTTGAGGCATTACTCGCGATCGCTGCGAGGCGTTGTACTCTGGCTGGCTTCTCTCTTTTGGGCAGGCTCAGTGCTCGCCGCCGATCCGCTGCCACGGCCGCTCTCTGAATCGGTGCCGGAGCCACTGCGAGAATTCGTAACGGAACCCAGCGAGCCGTCACCGGCACTCTACATCGCCGACCCCTTGAATGCGAATGGCTTTGCGGGGATTCCCTCGTGCATCGAGTCGGATGTGCCCTGCTGGCCGCGATGGTTTGTGGGCGCCAGCGGACTTGTCATGACTCGCACACTGCCATCCGGCGCCGCCACGATGCAGCCCGTGGCCAGCGGGCAACAACTCTCCACGAGCAGTGCCTCAGCCACCTGGCCCGGGGGCATTGATTTTCACGTCGGCCGCTGGATGGGGCCGAGGCAGCAGCACGCCATCGAGGCTATCTACTGGGGCGTTTACAACATGGGTTCGAGTGGCTCGCTCTCCAGTGCGGGTACCATCAATGCGATTCCGGCCGCCGCCTCGACCATCACAGTGTCGGGCACAACGGCTGCAAGCATACTCACAGGCGCGCAATCACAGCAGATCAGCCGCTCGGATCTTGTGAATGATATTGAGATCAACTGGGTCTATTCGTTGGGAGATCACCCCGAGTTTATGCCCACCGAACAGCGATTCAATCTGATGTGGCTGGCTGGCTTTCGTTTTTTTGAACTCCAAGACACACTTTCACTGGCAACGGTTTCAAGCAGTGCAAGTCAGCTGAACTTCAATGTCGCCACCAACAATAACCTTTACGGCGGTCAGGTTGGGGCGAAGTTCGATTGGCGGCTTGCGCCCCGCCTGCGATTTTCTGCGGTGCCAAAATTTCTGCTGGCAGGCAACGCGATTACCAACACATCGTCGCTGGCCTCTCCCAATGGCACAAACGCCACATTTGCGGACGGTTCGGCCGTCAACGTGCACGCAACGCGTGGGGTATTTTCATGGCTGGGCTCGGTAGATAGCGCCGTCGCCTGGGACGTGACAGATCGCTGGACTCTCTCGATGGGCTACCGCGTTGTAGGTGTTGGCAACATCGCCCAAGCCGACGGCCAATGGCCTGCTCTCATCACCAACGCCACATCGCTCATGAGCCTCGAAGCCGGCAGCAGTACGATCATTCACGGCGGTTTTGCTGGGTTTGAGGGCCGCTACTGAAAAGGGTGCATCCGCGTCCCACGGAGTTGACACTCGGCCGCGACGCACCGGGTTTGCCGATGACCCGAACCGTCGGACGTTCACTCCGGCCCTCCAGGCCTGCCTTTACTTGCCAGCAACGCCGCCTCTCGGGGTATCGTGCGCCATGCACCGGGGTTGCCGATGCCCCGACCCGTCGGACGTTCACTTCGGCCCTCCAGGCCTGCGTTCACTCGATGCTGGCTGCGTTTCCGGCATCCTGCCTTCACTTGCCAGCAACGCCGCGTCTCAGGGCATCGGCAACCCCTCACGGATGCTCTCGGAGCGGATTCAGATCCAGTCAGAGCAATCGCTTGACGAGCCGGGGGTCGGGTGAAGTTGACGCGAGTCGGCGTATCCTCGCATCGAAGCGGAGACTTTAACCGCCCCCGGCGGCTTCTTACCCACAGCATGTGCATGCACGCTGATATCTGGTGGCTCAGGTATCAGGTGATCGTAACCGAAGCGGAGACTTTAACCGCCCCCGGCGGCTTCTTACGCACAGCATGTGCATGCGCGCTGATATCTCGTGGCTGAGGCATCGGGTGATCGTAACCGACGCGGAGACTTTAACCGCCCTAGGCGGCATTGCTATCTGGCGGCTTTTACGAGATCAAATGCGTTGGAGCCACCGCAGTAGTCGATGACGCGGGCGATCTCGCTCTTGAGATCCTTGCGGGAGACGATGCGATCGATGAAGCCGTGCTCCAATAGAAACTCGCTCGTTTGAAAACCCTTTGGAAGGTCGATCCGAATCGTGGCCTTGATCGTGCGAGGGCCTGCAAAGCCGATCAACGCTCTTGGTTCGGCAAAGACGAAATCGCCGAGAGATGCAAAGCTAGCGGCCACGCCCCCCATGGTTGGATTAGTGATGACCGAGATAAACAGTCCACCCGCCTTAGAATAGTGAGCCAGCGCCGCTGACACCTTTGCCATTTGCATGAGGGACAGGATGCCCTCGTGCATCCGAGCGCCGCCACCGGAGGCACTGATGATGATGAGCGGCAACTTGTCGGCAGTGGCTCGCTCGACTAGCCTCGCGAGGCGTTCGCCGACGACGCTCCCCATGCTGCCCATGATGAATGCCGAGTCGGTGACACCACAGGCCACGCGGCGGGCCCGGATCATGCCTGTACCGGTGAGGGCCGCATCAGAAAGGCCCGTGCGTTTTTGTTCGGCAACAATACGCTCCGCATAAGGCTTGCGATCGCTAAAGCCAAGGGGATCTGTTGGATAGAGATTGGCGTCCCATTCCTCAAATGTGCCGGCGTCGAGCAGTTGCACAATGCGCTGCGCCGCCGAGACATACCAGTGGTACCCACACTGCGGGCAGACGTTGAGGATATCCTCCGCCTCCTTGCGGTAGATCGTGGCCTGGCACCCCTCGCACTTTTGCCAGAGCCCTTCCGGCACGCCCCGCTTCATCCGGGAAGGATTTGAGTCGGGTTGGTCGTCGAGTGCTGATTCGCGAGCAGAAGTCGAACCGGCTGTTTTGCGTTGCGTGTTCGAAGGACGTCGGCGTTCCATGCAAAACCCGTAGCGTGAAAGAAACAGCGTCAAATGGCCCAGCTAAAGCGGCTGAAGCGATCAGCGTGAGTCTAGCCAGAATGGGCCACCGTTGCCTAAGCCTTTTCTGCCGGGCTTATTTTACGGGCTTCGCTCGCGGGACTCAGCCAGTGGGTGTGTGGCGATGTGCCCATCGCTTCTCCGGACGCTCGCTCCCGGCGCGTTGTGGTTCCGGTTGATTCCATTGGGAAGCCAGCGGGAGTTCCACCACAGGTTCTCGCTGCGCATCACGAGACCAGAGGTCGCCCATCGATTCGCCGGCCGTTAGCCATCGCACGATTCGATCCAGCGGCTCGGGCACAACCAAAGCGATGCTCTCGCCAGCATGGCGCTTCCAGAGCTTTTCGAGTATCGCCTCCACGCGACTGCACGCGTGCTCGAGCAACTCACCTTCGGGGGGCACAACAGCCCAAGGATTTTCCTGCCACTGACGATACACGCGAGGCTGCTTGCGGCGGATATCCTCCACCAGCATTCCCTGCCATAGGCCTTGATCGAGGTTCTGAAAATCCGTGATCCGCCGAGGAGACAAGCCGATCGCTCTGCCGATGATTTGACTCGTTTCCTGAGCGCAGGCAGCCGTGGACGAATAGATGGCGGCAGGCCGCGCCATGGGTATCGCCAGGGCGGTTACCCCCGCGTTCAGGCGTGCGGCAAGAGCATGCGCCTCTGCGATTCCCACTTCAGATAAAGGAATGTCGAGCGTGCCGCAGATGCGGCCTTGCAGATCGAAGTCGGTGGATCCTGATCGAATCAGAATCAAAAAATCAGCCATCAGTTGAAAACATTCCCGGGTGTAAAGAATCCGCTCACGCGGCGTTCCGTGCGAGTTGTTCGAGGTGTGCGATCGCGTCGGCATAGCTGCTGGCTCGGATGACCGCGCTGCCGGCGACGATCAATTCTGCTCCAGCGGCGGCGGCAGGCCCTACAGTGTGGGTCGACATGCCACCGTCGATACAGAGTCGAAATGTGCCTGCTCCACCGTCGCGGAGTTTCGATAATTCTGCCAACTTGAGGAGTGAATCCGGTTCAAATGCCTGGCCGCCGTAGCCTGGTTCAACGCTCATGACGAGCACGCCGTCGCAGCAATCCAAAAACGGCACGGCCTGCTGCACCGGCGTGCGAGGGCTGATGGCGAGGTGGGCGTTTGGACCGAGAGAACGGATCATTTCTAACGTTTTCCGAGGCTCAACCAGGGATTCCAGATGCACCGTGATGATGTCCACGCCGGCGAGCGCATAGTCTGCCAGCGAGCGTTCGGGATCTTGAATCATGAGGTGCACCTCAAGGGGCAGTGCGGTGGCCCGACGAACAGCCTCCACGACGACCAGTCCGTACGTCAGTTGCGGCACAAATTGTCCGTCCATGATGTCGAGATGCAATCCGGCGGCCCCAGCTTTTTCCAACGCCTCGACCTCGCGGGCCAGATGCCCAAAATCGCACAGCAGGAGAGCCGGCAGAATGACAGGGCCGCTGGATTCCAACCGATCATTCAGCCGATCGATGGCCTTGGGTGGCGATGGATTCAAGGGGTTCAGCGGTTTCGAAGGAATCGGGGGACGACAACTGGATTCTACCACGAACGTCGGCCAGAGCAGCGCATAGACTTTTGTAACGGCTGAAAGTCGCGACGTAAACTCTTTTGTGCGATAGACTTCGGGCGTGGGAGCCGATGGCAGCTTGGACCCGAAATCATGTCACAATCAAAACCCGGCAAAGCCGAGCCTGCCGTGCACGACTTCGTTGGCAAGCGGCTTCTACCCAGCCGTTTATCCCCGTCTGATCGGGAGGCAATCGAGGCGTCTGTGCAGCGGATCGGCCGCACCCTACTCGACGGTTCGCTTGCCGCACAGCCATCACCGGTATCCGCGCAATGGTGGATTCAGCAGGCGGGCGAATGGGCCATGCACGATGATGATCTCAAGGTCCGGCTCTTTCGGCTCGTGGACTGTATGCCGATGCTGGACGAACCTGCCGCCATCAATCGCCACGTGAGAGAGTATCTCGACGACGAGGCCATCCAGCGGCTCCCTCACCCGCTTCGCATGGCATTGCAGGCGGCCAAGAGCGGCCTGCTGGCCCCTCTGGCCGCACGGGCTATTCGGGCGGCCACCCTCGCGCAGGCCAGACAATTCATAGCGGGCACGACTCCGGCCGAGGCGGCACGGGCTGCATTGATTCAGCGAGAGCAGCATCGTGGCTTTACGTTGGATCTGCTCGGCGAAGCGGTGACGAGCGATGAGGAGGCCGATGCCTATGCGGCCGCGTACGCACAGCTATTGGAGGAATTGCCCAGCATTGCGGCTGGCTGGGCGGCCGATGGAATTGTCGACGATGGCCCTGCAGGACCGTTGCCTCGAGTGAATGTGTCGCTGAAGCTGTCGGCGCTCGACAGCCAGTTTGATGCAATCGATCCCCGGGGCACGGCCGACCGCGTGCTTGCCAGGCTGCGTCCGCTGTGGCGATTGGCGCAATCGCAAGGGGCGCAGGTGCACATCGACATGGAGAGTCATGCCACCAAAGCTCTGACGTTCTCCATCTTTCAGAGGATTGCGATGGAGGAGGAGTTTCGGGATTGGCCGCACTGCGGCATTGTGGTGCAGGCCTACCTCCGCGACTCGCTGGGGGATCTGGAATCGCTGGCCGAGTGGGCAGGCCGTCGCGGCACGCCAGTCTGGGTGCGGTTGGTGAAGGGAGCCTACTGGGACCACGAAACAATCCACGCGCGGGCTGCTGGCTGGCCGGTGCCGGTGTGGGGAGAGAAATGGCAGACGGACGCCTGCTTCGAAGCTGCCACAACGTTTTTGCTCGAACACTCGACGCTGCTTCGGCCGGCGCTTGCAAGCCACAATCTGCGATCGCTGGCACACGGCATGGCCGTGGCCGAGCACTTGGGCCTCGACAAACGCTCGGTCGAAATGCAGATGCTCTACGGCATGGGGGATCCGGAAAAACATGCGGTGACGGCTGCCGGTTGGCGAATGCGAGTGTACATGCCCTACGGCCAACTGGTGCCCGGGATGGCGTATCTGGTGCGGCGACTGCTCGAAAATTCTTCCAACGATTCGTTTCTGCGGGCTGGTTTTGTGAAGCACGTGCCTGCTGCAACGCTGCTGGCTCCGCCCCGGCAACCGCTTGTCTCCAAGCAGGAGCCTGCGTTGCCTGTGGCAGCACCTTTTCTCAACGAACCGCTCACCGATTTTTCGAACCCGCACTCGCAGGCTCAGATGCTTGCTGCTGTCCTGCGATCCGGAGGCCAGCGTGTTGGTGCGGGGCCACCGCTTGTGCCGATTGTGATTAACGGCATCCGCGAGGAACCTGCCGACAGATTTTCCCGCCATGATCCCTCGGACCACGCCACGCTGATTGCGCATGTCTGCAACGCATCGCCCGAAGCAGCCTGCCGCGCTGTAGTTGCTGCGAGGAATGCTCTACCAGCATGGCGGGCCATGCCGGTAGAGCGGCGGGCGGAATGTCTGCGAGCAGCCGCCTTGATCATGCGGCAGCGGCGGTTTGATTTGGCGGCTGTGCAGGTGTTTGAGGTGGGTAAGCCGTGGCGAGAAGCCGATGCCGATGTGGCCGAGGCAATCGACTTTTGCGACTACTACGCCTGCGAGGCAGCGAGGCTGGGATCCCCGCAGCAGGTGAACGTGCCGGGCGAGGAGAACACCACCGACTCTCTGCCGCGAGGAGTGGCCGTTGTGATTGCACCGTGGAATTTTCCACTGGCGATTCTGACAGGCATGACCGCCGCGGCCCTGGTAACCGGCAACACGGTGGTGATGAAGCCGGCAGAGCAATCGTCGCTCATGGCCTATCAACTGTATCAGATCGTGCGTGAGGCTGGCGTGCCCGCAGAGGCGATCCACTTTGTGCCAGGACGCGGCGAGGTGATCGGTCCGATTCTTGTGTCGCACCCCGATACAGCCATCGTGGCCTTTACGGGCTCTCGGCCCGTGGGCCTTGCGATCAACACGCTGGCTGCGGAATCGTCGGCCACGGGTGGCAGGATGGTGAAACGAGTGATTGCCGAAATGGGAGGGAAGAACGCGATCGTGGTCGACGACGATGCCGATCTCGACGAAGCAGTGGTGGCCGTGGTGCAGAGCAGTTTCGGCTTTCAAGGGCAGAAGTGCTCGGCGTGCTCCCGAGTGATTGTGGTGGGTCGCGTGTACGAGACATTTCTGGAGCGACTGGCCAATGCGGTGAAGAGCCTCCGCGTGGGGCCTGCGGACGATCCAGGAGTGCGCGTGGGGCCGCTGGTAGACAGGGAGGCCCGCGATCGGGTGCAGTCATTCATTCAGCTCGGACGGCAGCACTCTCGGGAGATCGTTTCGGTGGATGTTGGCGTTCTCGCCGAACGAGGCTGGTTTGTAGGACCTCATGTTTTTGCCGACGCCGACCCTGCCGGTCCGCTGGGTCAGGAGGAAATTTTTGGCCCAGTGCTCGCCGTGTTTCGCGCCCGCGACTTTGAGCACGCCGTACAGTTGGCCAACGGCACTGCGTACGCCCTCACCGCCGGCGTCTTCTCCAGAAGTCCAGCGCATTTGGATCAGGCTCGACACACGTTGGAAGCAGGCAACATCTACTTGAATCGTGGGATCACTGGGGCGATGGTCTGCCGACAGCCGTTTGGTGGCTACCGGATGTCGGGCATTGGCAGCAAAGCGGGCGGCCCCGACTACCTGAAGCAGTTTGTGGTGCCACGAACGGTGACAGAAAACACCGTTCGCAGGGGCTTTGCGCCCGAATGATGTTCGTCGTTATTTTTGCAGGAAACGAAGGTTCGCTTGGCTCGCTCACGAAGCCCTCATAATCCCCGGCTACGTTTTGGCCAGTGAATGATTCGGAATTCCCCGCGCAGGAGCCTTGGTCCGATGCCCAAAAACATGATAATTGCTGTGGGAGTGTTCGCAGGATGGCTGGCTGCGATGGCAGGGGCAGGCATCATTGCAGCTCAGGAGGTCGACCCGGCCATCAAGCCCTACGAAAAGGTCGCCGGTGAGGTTTCTGGGTCGCTCAAATGCGTTGGCTCCGACACAATGAATAATCTAGTGGCGCTCTGGGCCGAAGGCTTCAAAAAGTTTTATCCCAGCGTGCAGGAGGGAGTCGAAGGCAAAGGCTCGGCATCCGCCCCGCCGGCACTCACCGAGGGCACCAGTACATTCGGCCCCATGAGCCGCGACTGGAAGCCGTCGGAAATTGATGTGTTCAAGGAGAAGCACGGATATCCCCCCACCGTGGTACCCACCGCCATCGACATGCTGGCCGTGTTTGTGCACAAGGACAATCCGATCAAGGAACTCTCCCTGCAAGAAGTCGATGCGATCTTTTCCAAGAATCGCACCGGGGGCGGAAAGAATGATATTCGCACCTGGGGCGATCTGGGCCTTGAGGGAGAGTGGAAGAACAAGCCCATCAGCCTCTACGGTCGCAATGCCACCAGCGGCACGTATGGCTATTTTAAGGAACACGCACTCTTCAAAGGCGATTTCAAGCCGACGGTGAAGGAGCAGCCTGGCAGTTCGTCGGTGGTGCAGTCTGTGGGCAGCGATCAGTTTGGTATCGGCTATAGCGGCATCGGCTACAAAACGGCCGGCGTACGAGCCGTGCCGCTGGCACCCAAGCCGGGGGCCAAGGCAGTGGTGCCCGAACCAAAAAATGCCTACAGTGGCGACTACCCTCTGTCGCGATTTCTTTTCATGAGCGTGAATCACAAGCCTGGAACATCGCTGGACCCACTGCGACGCGAATTCCTCAGGTACGTGCTCAGTGCAAATGGTCAGTCTGACGTGAAGAAAGACGGCTATCTTCCCGTGACTGGGCCGATAGCCAAGCGGGCGATGGAAAACATCGGGATCGCCTCGCCCTGAATCGTGCGTCTTGTTTGTGGGTGGCCGCTTGTTTCAAATGCGTGCCTGGTGTGCGTACTCCTGTCGGTTCTGTTTCTCCGGTAAGGCGCTCGTGCGGGCATGCATTCTCAGGCCACATTCACCGGTCGCCCGAGGCGTCGCACGACCCATTCGTGGGTCAAGGCAGGTGATCGTCTGGCCCGCGTTCTGATCACGGTTGCGGGTGTCGGCACGATCGCCGCGGTGCTCTTGGTAGGCATTTTTCTCTTGGCTGTGGCAGTGCCGCTCTTCAGGCCAGCACGCATTGCGATGGCCGGGAAGGCGTCAACGCAGGCCGTTGCCATCGGATCCGATCCACAACGGCTCGTTTCCATGGGGGCTGACGATTCTGGAATCCTGGCGTGGTTGCTCGAAGTGAGTGGCACCGCTGGCGGAGGGGCGGCCGATCGCATTCGCGTTTTCAACCCCACTGACGGCACGTTGTTGCTGGAGCGTTCTGCAGAAGAGAGCGGATGCCAGGCCGCCAGTGCCATACGCATTTTGCCTGGAAGTCTGGAGGGAGTTGTGGGATACCAAAACGGCTCGTTTCGCACCGGCCGCATTGGTTTGGATTCAAAGTTTCTGGCGGCAACCGACCTGCCTGCGGGGCTGGGGGCACTCGAACTCGGCGCCGCCAAGGTGCATGACAACAGGGTGATTCTGCGGGGCGACAATAATCGCTATGCCCGAGTGGAGTTGGTTACGGATCTTGCCACAGAGCCCGGAGAGCCGCTGGGTGCCCGAGTGGTTGACGTGGATATCACGCGTCTCTCAACCGGGCCGCTCGTGGCAGCGATTGACGAAAAGGGGAACGTTCGCGTGGAGGCCATTGCCTCTCGCCGGAATCTGCTCACCGATCAAGTGGTGACGACTGCATCGGGAGCTACGATTGCGGCGGCATCTTTCCCGGGAAGCCTAGGGCGGTTTGTGCGAGTCTCGGAGTTGGGCGATCAGCTCTTTGTCATTGCCGCCGACGGCCTCGCGAGGCGGTACGAAATTCGCTCGATTGAGTCGCCGACGTTGATGGAGTCGTTTGCGGCGGCGCCCCAAGGGAATGGCGTCGTGGCGGTGGCACGCCTGTTTGGTGGCAATGCGTTGGCCATTGCCGATACGGCGGGAAACGTGCGGGTGTGGTTTGCAACGCGGGCGGCCGATGCCGAGGCTGCCGATGGGTTGCAGATGGTGGCGGCCAAAACATTTCCGGCGACAAAGGATCAAGCGGCCATTACCGCGATCGCACCATCGCCGCGGTCGCGACTGTTTGCCGTGGCCGATGCATCCGGCGGGATCCGAATGCTCCAATCAACCAACGCATCCACGGTACTGAGTCTGCAAAGCACGGTCGCAGGGGGGCTCGCAACACCAGCCGGCCAACTGCTGATTGCCCCCCGCGAAAATAGACTGCTCGCAGCCGATACCGCGAGTATGTGTGCGTGGTCGTTTGATGCAGGGTATCCAGAGGTATCGCTCCGGTCGCTCTTTGGCGGCGTGTGGTACGAAAATTATCCGGTCGCTGTGCACGCGTGGGAGACCACAGGGCACGAATCATTTGAGTCAAAATTTGGGCTCATGCCTCTCATCTTTGGCACGCTCAAAGCCACGCTCTACTCCATGCTTTTTGCCACGCCCATTGCGATTCTGGCAGCAATCTACTCGAGTCAGTTCATGCATCCTCGCTGGCGTGCAAGTGTCAAGCCTACGATTGAGATGATGGCCAGCCTGCCGAGCGTCGTGCTTGGATTTGTGGCTGGGTTAGTATTCGCGCCGCTGGTTGAGCGATCGGCAATGACGTTCATCACCGGATTTTTTACCGTGCCACTGGTGTTGTTGGCCGGGGCTCACCTCTGGCAGTTGCTGCCGACTGGCTGGCGCAGCCGGCTGGGGGGCTGGAGGCTTCTGGCGATCGGCCTCGTGGCTCTTCCGGCAGGGGTTTTCGCGGCATGGGTGGCTGCGCCTCTGGCGGAACGTTTGCTTTTTCAGGGAGACCTGCGGGCGTGGCTGGATGGTCGCGGGGGCAGTGGGTTGGGCGGATGGGTGGTGGCGCTGTTGCCACTGGCGGCCATGGCTACAGCCATCCTCTGCGGGCGGTTCGTGCATCCGTGGCTGCGTCGCAAGAGTGTCAAATGGTGGCAGCACCATGCGGCGATTGTGTCGCTGGTTCTGTTTGTCGTGGGTGCTGTTTTCACGATCGGTTTGGCAGTGGCAGGGGCGGTCTTTCTGGATGCTTTGCGGCTCGACACGCGCGGGGGTCTGTTTGGCACCTACGTGCAACGCAACGCACTCATTGTGGCGATTGGCATGAGCTTTGCGATTATTCCACTCATCTTTACGATTGCCGATGACGCGCTATCCAGTGTGCCCGATCATCTGAGGAGCGCATCGCTGGGCGCCGGCGCAACCCCTTGGCAAACAGCGGTGCGGGTGATTATGCCCGCTGCTGCCAGCGGACTCTTTTCGGCGGTGATGATTGGGCTGGGTCGCGCTGTTGGCGAGACAATGATCGTGCTCATGGCGGCTGGCAACACGCCGCTGATGGGTTGGAACCTGTTCAATGGCTTTCAGACCCTTTCCGCGGCGATCGCCACGGAACTGCCGGAAGCGGCACGTGGGAGTTCCCACTACCGCGTCCTTTTCTTGGCCGCGCTCACGCTGTTCGCCATGACGTTTATCGTCAACACGGCAGCCGAGCTTGTGCGTCAGCGTTTTCGCCGGAGGACCTATGAGCTTTGAGCGACCGCGACGCCTTCGCTCCGCATATTCCGGTCTGACGGCGCACGGCGAATCGTGGGTCTGGCTGACTGGGGGTGCGCTGGCGATGGCCATCGCGATGATCACTGGCCTGTTACTGTTTATTGTGGTGCGAGGGGCCAGTACGTTTTGGCCCATGCCTCTTGAACGCGTGGAGTTGGTGGACGGCCGGCAGGTTCTCGGGGAGATCACAGGCCGGGAGGAAGTCGGCCAACGCGTGGAAGAAGTGCAGGGCGATCCGGCGGCAGCAGCAGGGCCGCAGCGAGCGTCTGCAGTAGGGATCCGCATGGGCCGCAGGCTTGTGCGCACCGCTAACTTTGAAATAACAGGCAACCATTACGAGTGGTTTGACGAGCCCAAGATCGCTCGCACCAGCCTGCCCGAGTGGGCCACGGCCGTAGAACGATTGGAAGGCGGACGGTTTCATGGGTTTCCCTTGAGGCTCGTACACGCCACAGAAAACAGCACAGAGGTTGTGGCCCAGGGTCCTGAGAAGACATGGCAGGCATACGAGCAATTGCACCCTGCATTCCGGCGTCGCTTTCGAGAGGCCATGCATATCGACAAGCACCAGCGAGGCGTGCTGCAGCGGCAGTTGCGGGCAGCCAGAATGGCTGTGGTGCAGGCCGATCTGGATCGGGGCAGGAAGAGCCCAGCCTATGCGGCGGCCGTTGAAGCCGAAGCTGCAATCGCAGGCCGCATGCAGAAGCAGTCGGCCATTCTGGATGGCCAGACGGCGCGCCTTCGCGAGCAAAACGCTGGATGGGGCGTTGAATTTGAGACAGCATCTGGCGAAAAACGCACGCTGCCGCTGGACTCAATCGTGCGGGGTTGGCAGCCCAATCGGCTTTCCACGATTGGCAAACTCAGCGTGTACTTCTCTCGCTGGGTGGAATTTCTGTGGGATGATCCTCGCGAAGCCAACAGCGCCGGCGGGGTGTTTCCGGCGATCTGGGGCACCGTGGCAATGACGCTCATCATGGCGATGTTTGTGGCGCCGTTTGGAGTATTGGCAGCGTTGTACCTTCGAGAATATGCCTCTGCGGGGTTCCTGACAACGGCTGTGCGGATCGCGATCAACAATTTGGCCGGCGTGCCGAGCATTGTGTATGGGGCGTTTGGCTTGGGTTTCTTTTGTTATGTGTTGGGGGCTGGCATCGATGAAATTTTCTTTCAACCCAGCCTCGTGGCGGATAATCAGCCCACGTTTGGCACCGGCGGCCTGCTCTGGGCATCGCTGACGCTGGCATTGCTGACGCTGCCGGTGGTGATCGTGGCCACCGAGGAGGCTCTCTCCGCCGTGCCCAACTCCATGCGGGAAGGGTCGTACGCGTGCGGTGCCGGCAAGTGGCAGACGATCCGTCGGATCGTGTTGCCCAGGGCTCTGCCCGGCATCATGACGGGCCTCATTCTGGCGATGGCCCGAGGGGCCGGCGAAGTGGCACCGCTGATGCTCGTTGGGGTTAAAAAACTGGCCGTCGACTTGCCCATCGACGGCACATTTCCGTTTGTTCACCCCGAGAGGGAATTCATGCATTTGGCCTACTTGATTTACGACGTTGGCTTCCAAAGCCCGAATAGCCAAGCCGCACAGCCGATGGTGTTTACGATCACATTTTTGCTCGTCATGATCATTGCCTTGCTCAACGTCACTGCGATCTGGGCTCGCTCGCGGTTAAAACGCCGCTATGTGTCTCAGCAGTTTTGAAGTGCCCACCACAGTTTCTTTCCCCCACTCCTTCTTCGCGAGTTGATGCCATGAATAATCCTGCCGACAGGCTGGTGGCCGTTGCTGCAGGCAAGGAGGTGCCATCCGAGGTTCACCAGCAGGTGCTGGATGAGCGGCCGGTGCTCGAGATCGACCGCTTCAGCCTCTGGTACGGCACAAAGCAAGCGTTGCACTCGATCACGATGCCAATTTCACACAACAAAGTGACGGCGTTGGTGGGCCCCAGTGGCTGCGGCAAATCGACACTCCTGCGCAGCGTGAACCGCCTCAACGATCTGGTGCCCAGCGTGCGGATCACAGGCGACATGCGCTTGAACGGCGACTCCATCTACGATCCCAGCATGGATGTGATCGACCTCCGCAAACGCATGGGGATGGTTTTTCAGAAACCCAACCCGTTTCCGATGAGCATCTACGAAAACGTTGTGTACTCGCTACGCATCGATGGCGAAAACAGCCGTGGCGTGCTCGATGAGGTGTGTGAACTGAGCCTGCGAGGGGCTGCTTTGTGGGACGAAGTCAAGGACCGACTGGCCGACAGTGCGGTGGGCCTCTCCGGCGGGCAGCAGCAGCGGCTGTGTATCGCCCGGGCCATCGCCGCAGAGCCCGAGGTGCTGCTGTTGGACGAGCCGTGCTCGGCCTTGGATCCAATTGCCACGGGCAAGGTAGAGGATCTCATTCAGGAATTGCGAGGCAGGTACTCAGTCTTGATCGTCACCCACAACATGCAGCAAGCCAGCCGCACCAGCGATTACACGGCCTTTATGTATCTTGGTAGGTTGATCGAATACGGACCCACGACCGAGATTTTTACCAAGCCGATCTTGCGTGAGACCGAGGCCTACGTCACCGGTCGGTTCGGTTGAAATCGACTTTTCTCAGCGTGTGCATTCGTTCGGCATCAACCCAGAGGCTCCCACACTTATGACCCGTCACATCGAACGTCAGATCGAGCAACTCAAGGAAAAAATCCTGCGGGTGGGCACGCTGGTGGAAGAGGCAATCTCGAAATCAATTACGGCGCTGATCAACCGAGACTCGCATTTGGCCCAGCGTGTGATGGCGAGTGACGAGGAAATCGATCGGATGGAGGTGGAGGTGGAGGAGGAGTGCTTGAAAATCCTCGCGCTCTATCAGCCCGTTGCCGCCGACCTGCGGTTTGTGGTGGCTGCGCTGAAGATCAATAACGACTTGGAGCGCATGGGCGATCTGGCAAAAAATATTGCCAAGCGTGTTGCGCAGCTGGCTGCCGGCGAGCCATGTGAACTGCCGCCAGAGATTCGACTCATGGCCATGCAGGCTCAAGAAATGGTGAAGCAGTGCTTGGACGCGGTGATCAATGCCGATCCGTCGTTGGCTAGGCAGGTGCGAGAAGAGGACGACGCGGTGGATGCTGCCCGGCAGAAGATTCGCAAAAAAGTCTTGCAGGGCATCAAGGAGCACCCGGAGAATGTGGAAACCCTGCTGCGGATTAATTCCGTATCCAAGCACATCGAACGCATCGCCGATATGGCCACCAACGTGGCCGAGGATGTGATCTATATGGTCGAGGGCGACATTGTGCGGCATCGCACGGGCGACTAGAGCGCATTGGACTTGTGGTGGAGCACCGGCAAGGGGGCGGCAGAAGTCTCCTCGTGTGTACCGCGGCGGCCCAAGGCTCGTCGAGCGTTCGCCGACCCCTTCGCCGGCCTTTTCCAGTGTGCCTGTGTCGTCGCTCTAGGCATTCGAACTGGACAGAAACGCCGGTGGGCAACGGCTTGCCGCCGTGGTACGCTCTTCGCGTTCCGGTCACACCATACAACCGGGCGTTTGGAGTGCTGCCCCCGCAGGCCAGAGCATCCCCGCCCCACGGAGAGAAAGCTGAACGATGCTGCGTCATTTGTTTCGCGTCTTGTGTGCAGGAGGCCTCACGGTGGCCAGCCTTGGTGCGTCGGTTTTTGCAGAGGATGCCGTTGCCGTGCTGATCACAGGGCCGCTGGCTGCCAAAGTAGGCGAGCGGGTGAGTTTTGAGGTGGAGATCGTCAACCGTTCTGGCAGGCCGCTGGACAAATTGCGGATCGTGGATTATTTCGACAAGGGCTACCACCACGAGGCATCGGTCAGCCCGATTGAGCAGAAGGGTACGATCGATCTGGCCGCAGGCACCTCGCGACGGATGACGCTCGACTTCTTGCTGGATGAGCCAGGCCGTCAGTGCCATCGCGTTGAAATCCTGGACCAAGCGCATGCCTTCATGGGAGGCGCCACTTCGTGCGTGCAGGTGGCGGCCGCGACGCCCTCGGCATTTGGTGCCGCGGTTGTGCCATCTGCCGTGCTGGCAGCGCCGATTGTCGCCACTCCATTGCTTGCAGCACCCCCATTGAGCCTACCGCCGGTGGGGGCGGCTGTGCCTTTGGTCGCGCCAGCATCACCGCCGCTCACAGCCTCGGCACCACCTGGAGCGGTATCAGCAGCGCCCTCCCTTGAACTAGGGCTGACTGGCCCTAGCGAGGTGATGGCTGACTCTGTGGCCGAGTATGTCGCCGTCGTGCGCAACACCGGCATTGCGGCCTCCGGTCCGACGACGCTTGAGTTTATCTGGGGTGAGGCATATGTGCCGCTGGAGGCATCCGATGGCTACACGCTTGGCACATCGGCGGTGTCGTGGAATCTGCCTTCAATTGATCCCGGTGCCCAGTTGCGTCGGCAAATTAACCTGCGGGCCCAGTCTCCCGCCACGTATCGCAAGGCGCCATCGTCTCGATCGTGCGTGCGGAGCGTGCTGAGTGGGATGGTTGGGGGCGTGATGGTGGCGGATGAATCGTGCGTGATGATCCGCTCCAATACTCCGCTTCCACGGTCGCCGCGAGAAGCTGGCCTGCGACTGTCGCTGGCCGATTGCGACGATCCAGTCCAAGCGGGCTCTGCGACAAAGCTCGTCTGTACTGTTTCGAATAATGGCACGGCTCCGTCTGGGCGTCTGGACCTTGTTATCGTGCTGCCCGATCAGGCCCGTCTCGTGGGGGACCCCACTCCATCGCGGGTGCGAATTGACGGATCGAATATTACATTCGACTCGATTCCAAGTATTGCGCCCGGCAGTCATACCGCGTTTGAACTGTCGTACCGGATGCCGATCGGGAGTGTGGCAAAGGCCACGGCCATCGCCTCCGGAGCAGAGATCGACGGCTCGTTTGAGTCGATCTGCACAACGACATTTGTCGCGCCGTAGGGACGTCGACTCTTGCAAGTATTGAGCTCGCTGCGCTTCCTGCAAGCCGTCACAGCCGGCATTGGCGGCATAGTTTTCCGCATTTTCGGCCGACGCAGCAGGCCTCGACTGGCAGCGGGGGATGCCGGGGCTGAATTCTGTCGATGATAGAGACCGTGGCGGTCGGGCTGTGGCGTTTGGCGGGGAGAATGGGGAATGTTGCTCGTCACATCCAACTGGTTTCTTTCCGACGGCACGGTCTTTGGGCCGCCGCCTCTGCGGCAGACCGAGCAATTCTTTGCCGATGTGCAGCGGATGGCATTGCGGGCCGGTTGCCGTCGGGATGGATCCTACCGCCCCGTCGAACGGATCGATGTGGTGTTGGCGGGCGACACATTCGATTGGCTTTCAAGCAGAGAGTGGCTCGGGTCGGCTCGACCTTGGAGTCTTGGCTGCGGCATGGCCGACGTGATGGCAGGCGTGATGGCCCGGTCGCTCAAGTGCGGCAGCCGTCCGCTCGTTCGACTGGCTCGATTGGCTCGACGCGGGCTCACGGTGCCCAGTGCCGATAGGCGTTGGCGTCCCATCATGGGATCTGAATGCGTTGTGCCAGTGCGCGTGACGCTCCTTGTCGGCGACAGGGATGCATGGCTGGAGGAGGAAGCGGGCAGAAAGATCGCATCTCGGTATGGACTGGCTGTTGGAGGCCACTGGACCAATGGCACTGTGGTCGTTCGCCACGGCGAAGCGTGTGATCCGCTTTGTGGCTCTCCAGTCGCCAGGCGTTGGGCCGACCGGCCGCCGACGCTCCATGAGAGCCTGCTCGTCGATCTGGTCGTGCGTTTTGCAGAAATCTTGGCTACCGGGCCGCAGCAGTATCGCCTTGGATCCCTCCGCGACGCGCATCGCCGCCTGCTGCGAACACTCGCCACGGCAAGTCCGCTGGATATGCCCGGCTGGCTGGCGTTGTGGCTCGAGCCTCGAATGAGCCAGGCCCAAAGACGTTGCGCCGTGCGGGACGCTATGGGCAGTCCGGAGATCGCCCCCGCTCACAAGGCGTGGGTAACTCAGGCATGGCAGCAGGCAGTCGATCACTGGCATCGCCAGAGCAGACGAGTTGGCCCCGGCAGTGAGGTGGAGTTTGACTCTGTCGAAACAGTGGCCGAGTGGATGTCCGACATCCATGATGGTGTTGGCAGGTGTGCCAACGGTCGGCTCGACCCGCAAAGTCCAACGCTGGAATCGGTCCAATTGTCTGGCCACTCCTGCGATGCCCCGTCGGGCACGGTTGTGCTGGGCCATCCACCGGCCAGCCT
>Ga0114971_10001128_pt1 | contig 17981 bp, 13 predicted proteins | sample M_140625_MF_Meta_FD_87320 | JGI IMG/M metagenome (GOLD analysis project Ga0114971, IMG submission 87320) | Freshwater microbial communities from Lake Montjoie, Canada to study carbon cycling - M_140625_MF_MetaG | ecosystem: Environmental > Aquatic > Freshwater > Lake | place: Lake Montjoie...
AACATAATAAATCAAAACATAATAAATCAAAACATAATAAATCAAAACATAATAAATCAAAACATTTTGGAATGGTGTAAAAATTATGGATTTGAATTTATACCATCAAAGAATTAAAATGGAACAAAGTTCCATTTTTGTTTTCAACATATGACACTCAAGATGTAAAAACGGCACAATATGCCATTTTAAATATTCAACGGTCTAAAATGCCAGATTTTAACATATAAAATTGATTTAATATATATATTATAATTAATATATATTAAATTACTTGTGATTATATACATAAAAATAACAGAATCAATAAATGATATTTACTATACGCAATTTATATATTATTTAGATTTTTGACTTTTAGATTTTTTAGATTTTTTTTTTAAATCTTCTTTATTTTTTAGATTTACCTCCTTTGACCATTCTATCAAGATTTTCTTTATGCCATATATTAAATATTTTAAATATAGGATTTAATAATTTATCTATACCGTTTTCTTGTATATTTATAATCTCTTTTAATTTTTGCCAATTGTCTTTAAAATAAGCATGAATAATTTCAAAAATATATATATATAATATATATGAAAATAACTCGTAAATTAAAAAACTCTTCACGAAAAACAAAGAAAATATCTCGAAAAACAAATGGGGGAAGTTATTGCGTATTTGAAGAACCTGCAAATTGGGATAAATATGGATGTAATACTGAATGTTCAGCTAATGAACCATGTAAACAAACAAATCGATTCTATTATTATCCTAAAGGCGACACATTATTTGGATTCAAAAGTCATATTTTTAAACATTTAGATGATTATGAAATTAATATTAATGATCGAAAGTTTTGCACATTAGATACAACTAGAAAAAAACGTGTATATTATCCCAAAGATGGAAATATTGATGATCCTAATATTAAAACTGTAATTGATGCTGTAATCGGCTTAATTGAAAGTGATTCTATGTTAAACTACACTGATTTAAAAAATTCTAGTGAATCAGATGGCACATTTTATACGAAAATAATAATGTCCAGTGATTCACCAATATGCGTAAAGTGGCTTAAAAAAACCAAGCCAAAATTTTATCGTGTTAAACATATGGTTTCGTATGATAAATATGAAAAAATTAAATATTTTGTTCATTTAATTAGTTTTTGTAATACACGATCACCAGATATTCACTGTTATGATCCACATTTACCTCAAATAAATGACAAATCACGAAGTTTAGCCAGTGTATATAATTCATTAAAAGTAAGTCCAAAAGATACAAGTGTACACGTACCGATTACACATAAATTAACTCAAAGTCAACAAAAAAAAGCAGCAGCAGCAGCAGCAGCAGCTTTAACTGCTACTAATCCTTCTGCTAAAGTTGCGGTTACTAATCCTGTATCTGCTGCTACTACTCCTTCTGCTGTATCTGCTGCTACTACTCCTTCTGCTAAAGTTGTTTTAACTGCTACTAATCCTTCTGCTAATAAATTTAATGGGTTTACACTAAAACCATTACCAATTGATGAGGAAGACTTAAAATACATGGGCAAACCATAATAAAGAAAAAAATAATTTATGCATCCTTAGTCAAATCTCTTTGACTTTCTGCAAACAATTCATTGCGCATATCAGCAGAATCCGCTACATCGCGGCTTTCGAAATCTACGGTATCGCGAACACCAATTAAATTTCCCTGATCATCCATAGTCTGAGTTAACACATTACCGCTTTTTTCTGCTAAACGGATGTTTTCCTCAATTGCTTTCTTTTTTGTTTCCCGAATACGAGTTTCAAATTCTTGTTTAGCCAATGCTTCATTTTTAATTTTTTCACTATGGAGTTGATTTAGTTCTTCCTCCATAAATTCAACTTTTCCAGTCTTATATGCATCTGGATCCCACGGAATCCACATACCAACAGGTCCTACAAAAATATCAAAATTTGGATCAGCCTCTCTTAATTTTTTACATCTCAATTCGGCTTCTTCCTGATTAGCATATACACCGCGAACTTTTAATCCACGAGTCGATGTTTGAAATGCATGGTCTTTTTGAAATTGTAGATTTAGCCGTTCTTCATTTTTGTCAATAAACGTCTTGAAATCATCCTCAACAGAACCTGCTTTAATTTTTATTTCTTCCTCTTTAATAAATTCATTAAAATCCGAAATAGTATTCTCAACATTTAGACTATATTTATATGAAATGAAATGTAAAAAATTAAAGTATTTTTCCATAGATTTAGACATATCCCATTGTTTTACAAAATGATCAAATAAGTATATTTCACGTTTTTTAAGAATTTTTTCAGGAGAAATAAATGAAAAACATGCAAATTTTTGTCCGGCTAAAGGAGGATCCTCATCACACAAATCAACATATTTAGGATTCTTTTCGCCAGTTTTCAAATTTTTTCTTTCAAAATTAGACATTTTATATAATAATACATATTAATTATTGTTTAAGTGATTTTATAGAAATAATATTTATTATATTTTAGGTTTTTGAAATAATAAAAACTATTTAGGATATTATTATTATTTTGTTTTGTTAATATATATATTCAAATGAGTGCCGGATTTGATTTTTCAGAACTTGTTAAACGTGCTATTAAGTATATTATTGAGGGTATTATGGTAGCAATAGCTGCATTTGCTATTCCAAAAAAAGCGTTGAATGTTGAGGAAATTGTTATTATTGCTTTAATGGCAGCTGCCACATTTAGTGTTCTTGATGTGTTTGTTCCATCGATGGGAGCTAGTGCAAGAGGAGGTGCAGGATTTGGTATAGGTGCTAATCTTGTAGGATTCCCGCGTATGTAAATACAGGGAACCTACGGTTCCCTGTAACCTATACGGTTGCAAAAAACTCCCAATCCAAATCATTACACACTTTTTTCCATATCATATCTTGTTCCAATTGTTTTTCTCGGTCTTTCATCATAGGAATATATGGCAAATATTGTGTTTGATCAAGTAATACACATAATTGATATAATGTATAAGTATAATTGAAAAAATTTGTGCGATTTGGTGGACAATGAATTGCCCATGGTTTTTGTATTTCAATAAATAAAACACACAATGTTTCATGCAATTCCTCATTCATAATTGGCGGTTTTATTCCAAAAATAGAATTAATATATTGAATATGTTCAAAATATTTATTAAATCCAAGTTTTCGCAAAATTTCTCGCATTTTGTCATAATTAATTAAACGCATATCTGTAATACGCTCTTTTTTAATTCGTGCGCGAATAGCCTCAATTACATCATCTGGTATTTGCGTCGTTTCTTTAGCCTGAAATTGTGATAATATTTCTTTAAAATGATTAAGACGAATATATGCAGTATACGATACTTCATTGGGCGGTTCTTTACTTGATGGTTTTGAACTATCTACTATATATGTAATAAATGCCCCACATTTATCATTATTACATATCATTATACCTTCTTCATCTTGAGGTATTAGTTCACCTTTATGACATGTTTCACAAACATCTGCAGGTATTATAAAGTCGGTCATATTAACTAATTCATTATTGACATTTTTCCAGTAAATCTGATATAAATTCTTGGATTGATTATATTTATCAGATAATGGGTTTGCAGAATCATCTGTTTTTGCCAAGATTTTGAAAAAAGTGTTTAAAATATTAACATTTTGTTTTCCTCCACCAGTAGAAATATCCTTTTTTTGTTCAAAGTATTTAAAAATATATTTTGAGTTTGTTAATAAATATTGTTTTTTTTCCGCTTTAAGTGTTTTTATTAGATCTTTTTTGATCAATAGTTTATCGCGAATATCCATGTATTCATCGATTTGATTATCACCAAGACTTTTGGCTTTTATTTTTAATTGTGCTATTTCTTGGACTAATTTTGGTATTATAATATTTTCATTATCGTGAAATTGTTTTAATAATTCGGTATGTTTTTCGTCGATTGTATTAGGAGTTTGTGGTACGAGGGTTTTAGAGAATTTTTTGTTCATTTTAATTGATACATATAATAATTAATGTGTTTTTATATGTATTTTCTTTGAAAACTGTATTTTGAAATCGTAAAATCAATTAAATCTATATAAACTTTTAAATTATACAAATCATGGAATCAATTCAATTATCAAAACCCAATTTTCAAAAAATGGTGTTTATAATGAACGCATTGGAACAAGGATGGTCTATTAAAAAAAAAGATGAATCTTATATTTTTACAAAAAAACATGAAAACCGAAAGGAGATTTTCCAAGAAAACTATTTAGACGAATTTATAAAGACAAATATGCAACTATCTATTATCGAATGATTACACAAGACTATCTATACCGTCGAAGAATTAAAATGGAACTTTGTTCCATTTTTGTTTTCGATCGAATCCAATCGTAGGTTGGATTAATCTTGTATGTCCTATGGACATACTTAGATGTATGACCCTCAAGATGTAAAAACGGAACACTTTAGTGTCCCGTTTTAAATCTTCAGCGGTTTAAATGCTCTCCAATTCTAGCATATACTTACATATGGCTGTCCAAACAATATTATTTGGACAGCTTTCTGGATTTGCTTGAGTTTCTTCATAACAATATTTGTCCAATTCCCATTGGAGAATTTCGCGCTGTCCTGTCGGCAATTGTGATGTTGGGTTTTTGTAACGTGGGGTGAACTCTTCCACCCGATTGCAATCTGCGGATATAACAACATAGGGGTGAACGCGACCATAATCTCTATCATAATATTGCACATCTTTATTTTTTGGTAATAGTATTTCAGCAGACACATTGTGTCGCATGAATTCAACGGATATTGTATATTGGTCATCTGCAACTTTTGTAAAATTGCCGACTCGATAGAAATCCATTGGCTCCGTTTTGGAAAACCGTTGGCCCAATTTGGCGGCTTGTTTATTTTTACGGGTCATCATTGTGTAATACGACATTATATATTTTGGACAATTAATACATATATATTTTATGTATTAAAGTTATTCAATTTTACAGGAATACAGGGAACCTACGGTTTAGTCGCCCGATTGGCGACAACTGATGCCCGTAGGGCATCTGGCCCTTTATGCGCAGCGAAAACGAACCCTCCCTATATTTTTACTTGGTGAGGGAGGGGTCATTTTTGTAAAACATAAAGGAACCGTATGTTCCTATAAAAGTTGAAATTTATATTCTCCCTTATAAGTTTCATTATTTTCAAGTAATTCTTTTATTTTTTTAATTGAGATTTTCAATTCTTTTTGTATATCTGTATAAGAATCAAACACTTTTATGACTTCATTTGTGATTGGGTGTAATTGTTTAATTTTTATTCCTCTTACATTCGGGGTTTTTATTGGTAAATTATTTAATTGCAAATATGCGTTTTGTAATGAAATATCAACATTATCCCAATGCATCCAATAATGATTATCTAAAACAGTTAAAAATTTGATTGCACAACACATGGCCGATGGATGTTGTAATATTTCTCTTGCTGCATCTTTGGCCATTTTGAATACTTTTATAATTTGCGTTTTAGTAATATTCAACATAGCGACTTGACCTTGACTACGTTCTTGGGTAATTACAGTTTCGCCAATATTTCGTGGGTGATCTAAATTGGGTTCTTGACGATTTACAATAAAATTCCATCTATAATCCAAATATATTGTTTTCTGTAGACCCGCTTTCTTTATTGCCGAAAATGATGCCGTTTTATTATTGTAATTGAAATTACGAGTTGCTTCCAGTATACTATCATATACTTGAACAACTTGAGTTAAATCGTCCTTGTGGTAGATTTGTACAATCGGGCCATTTGAATTAGCTGATATAACTATATCATTTTCTGGTTCTGCTTCTTTGCTGGTTATTTCTGATGCAACTGTTTCAACTAAATCTACATTTTCAATATGAGTATACGCGTCTTCTTGGTCTGGTAAATGATTTACAGATAAATCTACATCAATAACTACCGGTGATGATATTTTATTTATTATATTCATAATTTCATCGTAATTTTTGCAAATTGGGATTAATGATTTAACCAAATCAATCTTTTTCTCTTCAATTAACAATCTTGAAAATTCAATACTATTATATTTACGAATTTCAATGTTTACCATTTTTACAATATTTTCATATTCTTTTTGGTTTGGAATATGATATGCTTCGGTAGAATATTTTTTATTTTTATGCTCTAACTTTGCATATTTATATTTCAAAATTTCTGGATGGTTATGCAATGATTTTTCAAATCGAATGCTATTTTCGCAAATAAATATATCTAATACAATTAGACTGGGGTCGAAATCACATCTTAATGCATCAATTCGGTTTTTAATATTTGTAGTTTCACCGATTTTTAATATAAAACTGCCGTCCTCGTGTAATTTGACCCTGCAAAAATAAACTACCCATTTGTTTTTATTACTTTCGATCAATACTTCATGACGCTTTACTGCGGTCTCTCTTATAGATTTTTGGAGGGCAGTTTGAGTTGTTTGTAATGTGGTTTGAGAAACACTCAGTGTATTTTGTAATTCATTATTGTCTATAGTTAATTGTCTATTAATATTTTCTAATTTATATTCACCCGTTAAACGAATTTCTTTGATTACATTAAAAACCCATTTTTTAAAAATTTTTGCAATTGGTTTTCTTGACATACATAAAACATTATATAGTCCAATTTCAGTAAGAAATGTGATTTCTTGATTTCTACCGATGCTGTCGGTAATAACGACAACATCTTTTTCAGTTTCATCAAAATCTTTTATAGTAGATCTAATATTACTTATTTCCAAAATTAAACCAATATCACTTGCTCTAAATAATGGATTAGTTGAAGTCCCTTTAATTGTAATTTCAGTATGTAATTCATTTGAATTAAATGCTTTAACAATATCCATTAGATGGTGTTATACTATATATTACACCATCTCTTTATATTACTTATACTATATACTATTTGGTTTCTACCGGAATATAAAATTGATTATTATCCTACCCAATCACTATATAAATATAATAACATACTATATCTTATAATGCCCAAATGTATCAAATGCACTAAATCCGCCTATTTTAATATTCTTGGAGAAAGAGCCCAATATTGCGCCTCACATAAATCGAACGACATGATAAATGTAATTGATAAATTATGCACACATGAATTATGCACTAAACGTGCCCTATATAATACTCCCGAATATACATCGCCCATATTCTGCCTAACCCATAAATTAGATGGTATGGTAAATCTAAAATCAAAACGATGTGTCCAATATGGGTGTTTTGTAGCACCCATTTATAACTTGGATGGCGAATCCAAAGGATTATATTGCATAGACCACAAATCCGAAGAAATGGTCAATGTATTAGGTAGTCGGTGTATTTTCGATGAGGGGTGCAGTAAAATTGCACAATTTAATATAGAGGGTGAATCAAACGGTTTATATTGCGCCTCACATAAATTGGCTAATATGATTGACGTAAAACATAAACGTTGTGAGGAATCGGGATGTTATAAATTACCTTCTTATAAATTAGAAACAGATACTCAGCCAAGATTTTGTGCAGAACATCGGAAATCTGGTATGATTGATGGAAAACATAAAAAATGTAGATTCTTGGACGGATGTAATAAAACAGCTGGATATAGTAATCTAGGTGAATCTATATTATATTGTAGTGAACATAAATCGACTGAAATGGTTGACGGAAAACATAAAATGTGTGAATATAAAGATTGTAAATTAAGACCTGTATATAATGAAATTGGTAAAAAAGTGGGTAAATTTTGCGCATCTCATAAATTGGCTGGTATGGTTGATGTATTAAATCGCCAATGTTTATCAGAATGGTGTTCTACATATGCAACTACAAAATACGAGGGATATTGTTTATTTTGTTATATTAATTTATTCCCAGACAAACCTATTGCGCGTAATTATAAAACAAAGGAAAAAACGGTTAGAGATTTTATTTTAGCAAATTTTCCGGAATTAACATGGTCTATTGATAAAAAAGTTGAAGATGGATGTTCACGTAGAAGACCTGATTTACTGCTAGACCTTGGATATCAAATAATTATTATAGAAATAGATGAGAATCAGCATAAGAATTATGATTGTTCTTGTGATAATAAACGATTAATGGAGATTTCCCAAGATATGGGACATCGTAATATTGTATTTATTCGTTTTAATCCAGATGATTATATTTTATCCGATAAAACAAAAATAAAATCTTGTTGGAAAATAAATAAAATGGGTATATCATGTATTCCTAAAACTAAAACGATTGAATGGGCTGCTCGATTATCGAGTTTAAAATTGCAAATCGAGTATTGGTTAAAAAATAAAACTGATAAAATGATTGAAATTGTTCAGCTCTATTATAATGAAAATATTGTGTAGTTTAATATAGTATATGCATAAAATGCTTTCATTCCGTAAATAAATTTGTAAAAACAGTAAATATATAATTTATCTTTATATTTTTAATTTAATTAAAACATTTAGCAATTATTTCTGAAATTAATATCTTTGTATAGTATATATAAGAAAACTAGATGGGTGGAGCACTGATGCAACTAGTCGCTTATGGCGCACAAGACGTTTTTTTGACTGGAACACCAGAAATAACTTTCTGGAAAGTTTCTTACCGCAGACATACTAACTTTGCTATGGAGAGCATTGAACAGACCTTTTCTGGCCAAGCTGATTTTGGTCGCAGAGTTACCTGCACCATTAGTCGAAATGGTGATTTGGCTTACAGAACTTACTTGCAAGTTACACTTCCAGAAATTAACCAAAACATGAAAGGAACGTCCGGTTCAGTTTATGCTCGTTGGTTAGACTTTATTGGTGAGCAATTGATTGCTCAGGTTGAAGTTGAAATTGGAGGCCAGAGAATTGATCGTCAATATGGTGATTGGATGCACATCTGGAATCAGATGACTCTTTCATCCGAACAACAGCGTGGATATTTCAAAATGATTGGCAACACCACTCAGTTGACTTATATCTGCGACCCAACATTTGCACCCGTTTCTGGACCATGCTCTGCTGCTGGTGGACCATCTCAGATATGTGCTCCAAGAAATGCTCTTCCGGAAACGACTCTTTATATTCCTCTTCTTTTCTGGTTTTGTAGAAATCCCGGTCTTGCTCTTCCCCTTATTGCTCTTCAATACCATGAAGTTAAAATCAATCTTGATATTAGACCTATTGGTGAGTGCTTGTGGGCAGTGAATGCACTTGATGGAACTGGCAGTACATCAGTTTCTTGCCCAACTGCATATCAACAGTCTCTTGTTGCTGCATCTCTTTATGTTGACTATATCTTCCTTGATACTGATGAACGAAGAAAGATGGCACAAAACCCACACGAGTATTTGATCGAACAGCTCCAATTCACCGGCGATGAATCGGTTGGAAGTTCAAGTAACAAGATTAAGCTCAATTTTAATCACCCCTGCAAGGAATTGATCTGGGTTGTTCAACCAGATAGTAATGTTGATTACTGCTCATCATTGGAGGGCGGTGCAACTCTTTACAAAACTCTTGGTGCCCAGCCATTCAACTATACTGATGCGATTGATGCTCTTCCAAATGCAATTCATGCATTTGGCGGACCAGCTGAAACTGGATCTGCTGATAGATTTATTACATCTGCTGGTCTTTTCCAAATGGCAGGAGCAACTGATGGCACTCCTTTAGCTGGAACTGCTGATTGGGGATCATCTGATTCTGCAATTTTTGCAGGTTCAACTGGATCTTATGTTTCTGATGCCGGAACTTTTGTTCTTGCCGAAACTGCTTTGGATATGCATTGTTGGGGTGAGAACCCAGTCGTCACTGCTAAGCTACAGCTTAACGGCCAAGACCGATTCTCTGAACGTGAAGGATCTTACTTTGATGTTGTTCAACCATTTCAACATCACACTCGTGCCCCTGACTGTGGTATCAACGTATACTCATTTGCACTAAGACCTGAGGAACATCAGCCAAGCGGGTCGTGCAACTTTTCCCGAATTGATAACGCCGTGCTGCAACTGGTGCTCTCATCGGCAACTGTTTCTGGAACTGCCACTGCAAAGGTAAGAGTATATGCTGTGAACTATAACGTGTTGCGAGTTATGAGCGGCATGGCCGGCGTCGCGTATTCAAACTAAGCGTAAAAAGTGTATTGGTAGGAAAAATATATTTAGGGATAGTAAAAAGTGCGTATAAAATTGAATAAAAATTATATTATAATTGTATAATATAATTATGACTTATAAAATGCTCTCAAATTTTTCAAACACCGAATTTCAAGAATATGACGGAATTATCCGATTTCAATATAAAGTAATTGGCTGTATAGATGGTCATAAAAAAGAAAAAGGTAAAACCGCAAATATGATAAAAAATCCTATATGGGTAATCGAAGAAGCTGGAAAAGAATACTTAATTATGTATTGTGAGGTAAATACCACAATTAAATTATGCAGAGATTCATACCAAAAAATCTTGGATTTTGAAGATATATATAATACAAAATTAACATGGTATAATTGTTCAAATGGATATATTGCCACTCGACTACCAGATGAAAAACAATTATTCATACATCAAGTCATCATGAACTGTTATGGAAATGGTAAAGGAACCTCAATTATAAGTGTCGATCATATTGATCGCGATCCATTAAATAATACATTAGAAAACTTACGAATTGCTACACAAGATGAACAACGTCAAAATTCAAAAGGCATTGCTCCAGATACAAAACGAGAAAGACAGTGTATTGCAAGGCCACTACCTGATGGAATTGAACAACGCGACATGCCGAAATATATTACTTACAATGTAGAAGTCTGGGATAAACCTAAAAATAAATCGCGAGATTACTTTCGAATTGAAGGAAACCCTATACTGAATCCAAAAGTATGGGAAAGCACAAGTTCAAGTAAAATATCAGCCTTGGAAAAATTACAACAAACAATAAAAGTATTGAATGACCTCAATGCCGGAATATTTCCGAAACAAAATACCAGAAATTTACCAAAACATGTATATCTTGGAACAAAACACGGTAAACCCGTATTACAATATGATAATCGGACTGCAGGTATTACAAAATCAATGACTATTCCAGAAACTACAATTGAATCAGATGAAATGCAACGACAGTTATATATATTTAATTATCGGATTATGCAAACATTTGGTGAAGAATATACAATTTTTGATGATGATTATTCATATATGGGCGAACCCATTGATGAATATATCTTGGATAATATAAAATCTACATTACCTAAAAATATTTCATTTTACAATGATACGTATTCGGCATATACAATACTCGCATTTCAAAAACAGGTTGGATTGGCACGAATTTCCAAGAAAATCACACTAAATAAAAAATATGATTTAATAGAAGATATACACACGGATGAATTTTTGGATGATTTACAAGATAAAATGGTTAAAATGAATAAATATATCCGGAATTATTGGGGTAGCGAACATGCAATCTTGGAAACGGACGAAATCCAAGAAAAGGAAATACAAAATCAATTCCAAGAAGATATTATTGCAGGGTTTCCTACAAATATACATACAAAAATACAAAATGGCGACCTTTATTTGGAATATAATAAGGTTGTTCTTGGAAAACGTATGAACACAACAGTAAAATTGCCCAAGAATTTCAATAAAAATAATGAATTGCATAAATTTAATCATAAAATCATCAAATTATATGGCAAAGAACATGGATTAAACCTGGAACATTATCCATATCAGGCTGATGAACCAGTAAATAAACCAGAAAACTTATATATGAATTTGACTTGTGCTAAACCGTATCTATTTATATTGCAAAATGAGAAAACGGTATCTTGGATATTACCCAAAAGATACAATCTCCAAGAACAAATTGATATGTTTATAATTGATTCCGATAAAATCAGTGAAGACCAGGACCTTGATGCGACTAGTTATAAATTGATATATGATAATTGGAAACCAGATAATATATCAATTATTATGAAAGATATGAAACATGTATTGGCGTATCAAAAAAGATGCAAAGATTATAAACACGGCCTAACACTTACTTTACCAAGAGTTGCATTTAATATGAATAAACAATTGATTGAAATAAATAAAAAAATTGAGGCTAATTATGGTAAAGAATTTACGGTGTTATAAGAACAATTTTGCACATCCATGTTGAGGAGCAATAAATTATTACTTGCTTTTGGTTTCTATAAGTAAACCATCAACATTCACTTGACCAAGAAAGCAATACAATGTTTGCTAACTTGACCGAGAAAGCATTAATTTGGATGCTCAAAAATTATATTAATCTTGTTTTTGATTTATATAATCAAAAATAACCATATAAAGACATATCCATATATATTATAGTATGCAATCCTTAGATATAGTCAGTTTAATTGAATCAAATCCGATTACTAAGCTTTCTAATGTATACAATAATAAATTTTTATTGAAAATTAAAGAGAATTTTACAAAAATGGAACAACAATTGTTTGTTAGTTCATTTTATTGTTATCTGAATTATAATCAAACTAATGATTTTGTTATTGATTTAGATACTATATATAAATGGGTAGGGTTCCAACAAAAAGTTAAAGCTAAAGTTTTATTAGAAAAACACTTTATTATTGATAAGGACTATAAAATATTACTTTCCCAAACCGGAAAGCAAGAATTAGAAGAAGAAAAAAAACATGGTGGTCATAATAAAGAAACATTTATGCTTACAGTAAAAACATTTAAACTATTTTGCATTAAAGCCGATACAAAACGTGCAAATGAAATCCACGAATATTTTATAAAAATAGAAGAAATGTTATATCAAATTGTCCAAGAAGAAAGTAATGAATTAAAGTTACAATTAGAACAAGCCAAGATAGAAAATACAACAATAATCGAATCCAACAAAAAAGAGTTCAATCAAAAAGTTAGCAGGGAGCGCGAACAATTTTTAATCCGCGAATTCGGCACAATCGGTGCAATCATATATATTATAAAAGTGAAATCATTTGAAAATGGAGAATATATCATAAAAGTCGGCGAATCCCGCAAAGGGGTGTTAGCGAGATACAATGAGCATAAAACCAAATACGGAAATGATATATTATTACTGGATTGTTTTGCCGTAAAAAAGAGCAAAGATTTCGAATTTTTCTTACATAACCACGAAAATATTAGATTGCATAAAGTCTGCGATTTCGAAGGCCATGAAAATGAACGAGAATTGTTCCGAATTGGTAAAGGATTGACTTACAAGTCATTCATGCATATAATCAGCATGAATTTGAAGAAATATAATGAACATAGTGAAGCCGAAATCGATAAATTGCAAATTGAAGTGGATATGCTAAGAAGTATGCTAAATACACAATCAAACCCATTAACAAATCCGGTTATAACAAACAGCCAAGATAATATATTACTACACGAATTGTTGAAACAAGTCCAAAAATTAGAGAAATCAAATAAAGAAATCTTGGAAAAACTCAATTCAAATCAAACAAAAACAGTTACTGGATTCAGTCAACCACTCGCAACATTAGGTCCAAGATTACAACAAATTGACCCAGAAACAATGACTCTACATAAAGTATATGAGTCCATCGCCGAATGTATAAAAGAATACAATTTTACAGTAAAGCGTCCAAGTATTGTGAAAGCAATTGAAGACAATATAATATATCATAATTTCAGATGGGCATTTGTAGACCGTAATGCGGACCCGAATATTGTTGCGAATATTGAACCAACCAAACAATCAAAAATACAAAATCTTGGATATATCGCAAAAATAAATTCAAACAAGACGGAAATCATAAATGTATATTTGGATCGCAAAACGGCATCAATTAATAACGGATATAAAACAACAGCATCATTGGATGCATTTGTAAAACATGAATCAATAACAAATGGTCATTATTATATATTATATAATAATTGTTCCCAAGAATTGCGAAACCAATTCACGGAAAAACACTGTAATTCATCGGAACCTATATTGTATAAATCGGGGGTTGGTCAATATGATTCAAACGGACAATTAATTCGCGAATTTGTATGTAAATATGATTGTATAAAACAATTAAAAATGAGCGATAAAACATTAGCAAAAGCCTTGGATAAAAATGTGCCATATAATGGAAATATATTCAAAAGTATCGGCGAAAAGTTATATATAGTATAATTCAAATAAAATCATATAAACAAATACTAATATATTATCCAAATGTATCATTCGACAACACTAAATACGCAAAATGGATTACTTATGCGAAATCTCATGGAATTTTACGAAAATCGTGATTATCTCAATAAAATGATGCGAATCATTAACGGTGAATCTAAGATATCATTGCGATTAGTTGATTGGTTTGTAACGAATTTTGCCAAGAAATATTATACCGTTTATGAATTACCAGTCAAACCTAAAATCTGTAAAGATTCAATAGGTCAAGTTTCAACTAATGAAACTTTCCGCTTCAAAGTGTATAACGATTATAAATTAAAATTAAAAGCGTATAGTAAACTCAAATTTGACCCATTTTGTAGATGGGATCGTATTTCAATTCCATATGATCAAAATAATTTTATGGAAACTACGATCGGTCAATTGAATTTTTTCAAGTGGGCAATTGAGAATAATATTATGGATTATATTGAATTACATTACCAAGATATTGAAAATGACATGAATAATCGCAATAGCACGTCGAAACGACGAGATGATGTAGTAGAATCGGTGACAGATATGACTAAAACCCGGAAAAAACGCGAGGAATTGTCCATATCAGCATGTAAATGTATTAAGAAAGAATTAGTCAAGATTGTGGTTAAGTTTAATTAGATTTATGAAACCTTGGTTTTTGTAAGATTATTTTTTACAATGTTTTACACATTTTCTTATTTCAAACGCCCAATTACAAAGTAATTATAAACTTTGTAATGTATAAAATACATTTAGCAATTTTGATCAACAAATATTTGTATTCAGTTTTTATTGTTATCTAAATTATAATAAAATAACTGATTTTGTTATAGATTTAGATAATGTATTAAAATGAGTAAAATTTTTACAAAAAGTTTTACTGCAAATATAGAGTATAAAAATCGTTTAACAATCCAGTTAATCAAACAAATAAAAATATTTATATTAACATTTACTACATCAAGTAGTAAATGTATATTGTTCAACTGGCAAAAATACAATATTCAAGAATATTGCAGATGCCGCACTAGATTCAAATATATCCACACTGAGTCCCGTATACTTACAAATGTTCATATACATGGATATCATTGAATATTTGATAAAACATTAACTTATTATAATACATGATTGACGGTATGTGCCGTATTTTAATTTAGTATATTATATTATATATAATATATGTTAGCAATAAATAATTATATTGATGAAGAAAATAATAATATTTATGAAACAAATAATATATATCAAACCGGTGGTGATATATTAGTATATAAAAATACAGAATTGTTAAAAAAATTAAATGATCAAATATTATTTGAACAGAAATCAAATGACACAGATTCATCTAATAATTCGTATTTTAATGCAACAATGTTAATTATTCAAAACTCGGAAGAAATAGAATGTATATCGTATGATTCATTATATGGATTTATTTTTAAAATTAAAGTTCCCGATAATTATAAATTTTTTAAATATTTTGGATCAAAAACTAATAAATCAAACAATAATATATTAGAGTATATATTATTAAAAATTGTTATAATTGATGATAAAACCCCACTTGAACCATTAATAATTGGAAAAAATAAATCTAGAATTGAAGGTATGGTAAATGTATCTCTTGATTTAATGAGTGAAATTATTACAGGAAAATCAAATAATCCTGATATAAAAAAATATAAAAAACAAAGTGAAAAAATAAATAATGTAATTAAAGAAGTTGAACATCAACAATATATTTTTGAAAATACAATAGATAAAAAATCTAATACAAAAGCACACGCCATTAATATTCCGGTTTGTCCGTCTGTATTAGATTTTTTTTGGATAAAATATGAAAATTCAGCATTAAATAAATTTTTAAACTTACTTAATAAATCTACTATTACTAATCAAACTATTACTAATCAAACTATTACTAATCAAATTATAAAATATTTATTAGACCTAAAAAGTAATATTGGATGTATTGCAATGGAATATGCAAATAAATACAACAATGATACATCGACTAATAAAGGTGATAAATCGACTAATAAAGGTCTTAGTGATAATTTTATTACACTACATCAATTTTTGAAAAAAGATAATAATAACACAATTTTATATAAAAATATACTCATTTCAATTTTTACAAATATTCTACGAATGCACAAATATGGTATCTACCATATGGATTTACATGCTAATAATATTTTTATAAATAATAATTCACTACTTATAGAATATTTTAAAAGTATAGAAATAACAACTAGTTTGATTTCTTCGGGCTATAAGGGTTCCGCCCCTAATATTATACCTTTTTTAACATATGTACTCGATTTTGGCAAAACAACAAAATTTGAAATAAACAAAATAGACAAAATAGATTTAAATTACGAAGCAAATAGAAGGGACCAAAATGATAAAACCAAAGAAATGAATATAGAAAACAAAAAACAAATTACAAATATTTTTAACGAGTTTAAAAAAAAAGATAAAGAACAAAATCACAACCGTTTACAAAGTGAAACTATATTTAAATTATTAAATAAAACATTTCCACCCAATGATGACAATGATTATAACGACAAGTTTTTAGATGAGGTTTTAAGATATTATAGAGAGTTTGAAGAGTTTGAAAAAAAAGAATCATTACTGCAAAAAAAAACAGTTAAGCAAAAAAAGTCAGTTGAGCCAGACAAGTTATTTAATGCAAAAATAATTTATAATAGTAAAGATGATATTAGTAAAGATAATTACGAGGCAACTTTAAAAGGTGGTAATAGTGAAAATACACAAAATAATATTACTGAATTAATAACATACTCCCAGAACATTTTGGAAAATTTGTTAAAACAACCAGAAACAGAATCAAAATCAGTAATTGACTTACCAAATATAGGTATAGAAATATTAGAATCATTAAAACAACAACCAGTAGCAGAATCAAAACCAGAACCGGCAATTGACTTACCAAATATAGCGATAGAAATATTAGAATCATTAAAACAACAACCAGTAGCAGAATCAAAACCAGAAATTGACTTACCAAATATAGGTATAGAAATATTAGAATCATTAAAACAACAACCAGTAGCAGAATCAAAACCAGAACCGGCGATTGACTTACCAAATATAGGTATAGAAATATTAGAATCATTAAAACAACAACCAGTAGCAGAATCAAAACCAGAAATTGACTTACCAAATATAGCTATAGAAATATTAGAATCATTAAAACAACAACCAAAATCAAAACCAGAAACAAAACCAGAACCGGCGATTGACTTACCAAATATAGCTATAGAAATATTAGAATCATTAAAATTACCAGAAACAGAAGCAGAATCAAAATCAGTAATTGACTTACTAAATATCAAAATTCCATCATCTGGTTTAAACACGCAAAACAATAACTCGCAAAACAATAGTAAATTTTTAACATTAAAACAACAACCAGTAGCAGAATCAAAATCAGTAATTGACTTACCAAATATAGCTACAGAAATATTAGAATCATTAAAATTACCAGAAACAGAAGCAGAATCAAAATCAGTAATTGATTTACCAAATATAGCTATAGAAATATTAGAATCATTAAAACAACCAGAAACAGTAGCAGAATCAAAACCAGAAATTGACTTACCAAATATAGCTATAGAAATATTAGAATCATTAAAATCACAACCAGAATCAAAACCAGAAATTGACTTACCAAATATAGCTATAGAAATATTAGAAT
>Ga0114971_10001129_pt1 | contig 17973 bp, 17 predicted proteins | sample M_140625_MF_Meta_FD_87320 | JGI IMG/M metagenome (GOLD analysis project Ga0114971, IMG submission 87320) | Freshwater microbial communities from Lake Montjoie, Canada to study carbon cycling - M_140625_MF_MetaG | ecosystem: Environmental > Aquatic > Freshwater > Lake | place: Lake Montjoie...
CGTTGATATTTTCTTGTGTTGTAATAAAGCTATTTAGTTTTTGGCTTATATCCATTATAAAAGATTGTAATTTTATAACTACTTCTTTTGTTTGTTTTACATCTTCCGATAAAACATTATATTGAGATTGTAATTTTTGATTCAAATCATTCGAAACTGTTTTCTTATCTAATCCATCCAATCTAGTAATAATATTTTGCAGAATGGTGTCATCAAAATTGTTGTTATTGTTGTTGCCAAGATTTTCACTGTTAATATTATTATTTGCATCAAGTATTCCCTCACTTTGAAGTTTATTCATGATCAATTCAACTCTACCTAAACGAAGTGTTACCAATGCAAAAGCATCTGAAACAGATAATTTACTTACTTGATTTGCATTATTATTCATATTAGAGGTTGCATTGTTATCTTGATATATATTACTTTTGGTTGTTCTATAATTAGGTCTTTGTTGTTGATTGTTGTTAAAATTATCTTTTCCTCCTGAATTAGATGCATAACTATTATTTTTAATTGGTGGCGCTGATTCAACCCCACGTCTTTGTCTTGCTGCTGCAATAGATCTTGAGCTACTCATTAAAATGTCTTAACATATTGTTTATGAATACTATACGCATTATACTAGTTATATAGTGTGTATTTATAAACAATCGGATGGGGGAATTTTGTTTTGTTAAAAACTATGTATAAAAAACAAAAAACAAAAACTGAATTTGCTAAATAATTTCCAGATAATAATAACATTTTTTAAATTTTAATTTCTTTTTATAAATCATATGGAAAGTTTGGACGAAAAATCAAATTCATCAAATGGATTTTTTAAATATGTTTTTAATTTTGATGGAGATTCAAAAGGAGAAATGATAAATCTCGTACAATATTCAGTATTAGCAATTATTCCAGTTGTTATTCTAAATAAATTAATTCAACGGTTTGTTCCAGAAGTAGATGAAGATAAAGGAAGTGTTGAAATTTTAGTTGAAGTAATTATTCAAATTATTGTTATGTTTGTTGGATTACTGTTTATAAATAGAATAATTACTTATATTCCTACATTTAGTAAAATGGCATACCCAGAAATACAGATTATATACTTTGTATTACCAGTTTTAATGATTATTTTGAGTTTACAGACAAGGATTGGAGAGAAAGTAAGTATATTAACTGATCGTATTAAGGAATTATGGGATGGTAAAATATCTACTTCTTCATCATCTGGTAATTCAAAAAATAAACAAGGGCAATCAAACTCTCAAAATAACAAAAATGTTCGAGTAAGCCAACCTATTTCAAATAATGGTATGGGTGGTATGGGTGGCATGAACACAATGAATAACAACGCTCAAATGATGTCACTACAGAGTTCTCAAATGTATAATGACGGCACTGCTATCAATCAATTACCTGCATATTCACAACCATCATCTGGTTCGGGATCAGGTGCAAGTTCAGGCTCAGGATCTTCAGGTAACGTACAACAATTACCAGATTATAACTCAATGTATCAAGTAGATCCAACACCGATGATTGGAGCTTCATCACCCGGTGGCGGTGTTGTTCCTGCAAGTGAATTATTAGGTGGTTTTTTCAGTGGATCATCATTTTAGGTAGATAGTTTGTAAAACAATATTAAACATTTTGCATTATATACTATATTTCTAATATATAGTATATAGTTATCCAGATATCATCATACGATATAAACCATGGATGTTAATAAATTAATTGACGCATTAGACAATGAAAACAATGAAAAAATCCTGAATTTAACAACCAAAAAAATTAAAGAAATGAATATGAAAATATTGATGGAATTGTCTCTTCCGAGAGAAAAGTTATTGGATATAACGAAAAAATTAAATGGATATCGTTATGTAGATGAAATTGATGAATTAAAATGTGGTACCTATTTAAAATGGATATTATTAACTGATCCGGACCCTGATAATTTAGAACTTAATAAAGGAGCTCTTTTTTGTGAAATAAAATGCAAAGATGATGGCGTTTTTATTGTATGTAAAAATATGGGATTTTCATCCAGACATTTTCAAATTAAAATGGATGAATGTTTATTATTTCAAAAATTCACTACACAAGAGTTGATATTATTAAGTGCATTGGATCATTTATCTACGTAATTTTCTTGTTCCTCGGTTTGGTTTTTTATAACAACTGGTGAATAATCCAGGAATAAATTTTTTAGCACGGATTTTTTTCATCTCTTCTTTGGATAAACATTGTTTGTTTTTATATGTGCATTTACCATTTTTATATACACAAACGCTTTTGTGTCCCTTGTTTTTATGAATAAATACCTTGCGAACAGTTTTTTTGCCATGTTTGTGCTTAATTTCAACGTTGGAGTATTTTTGCATATGCGTACGTTCTCTATATATGTATATATGTATATGTATATATTTATTTTTGTAGTTTTTGTTACGTTTTTTATTTTTTAGTTTTTGTATTTTTGTAGTTTTAGTTATGATTTGTATTCATATCATTATTTTGATTCTTTGTTGGAGTAGTTGTTTTGCTAGAACTATTACTGACACTCAATCCATTAGTAGGTGGTTTATTTGAGAATCGATTAAATAAAATCATTAATTTATTATGTAATGAAATTGAAAAAAAGAATAAAAGAACAGAAATAATTGCTGGACTTCTAACGGTTAAACCCAATGGTGTATCAGAAGTGTAACCATACAATCCATTAAATGGTGAGTAAATTTTTTGTAATAAAGCATATAAAAATATTGCAATAAATCCTTGTATTGCAAGCTGTAATAATATTTGCACTGTTAAAAAAATGCTACTTCTTTGTAATGCAATTTGTACGTTAAAATCAGGTATTATATATCCATCGATAACAACACTGCAAAAAAACGCGCATATTGCGTAGATTGTTATTACATATAAATAATCTAAAAATGCAACAGGATAATGCATAGGTGTTTCTGTTAATATTGTGTCTTTTTTTGGCATGATGATAATGATATTATATTATAATAGTATGATTTATATAATATAATAATAAAAAAATTTTATCTAAATCTAACATGTACCATGAACCCATTTTTTTGTGACTACTAATTCTACACTGTCTAATGCACCTTCAACCCAACCTTGTTTGAGCGCTACAACTTCTCCTACGACAACTATACCATTTGCAGGATTTTGTGCTTGTTTTATAAAATCAATTCTGTTTTTATATTCAGAAGACAACGGTTCATAATAGTGAGTTCCAATCGGCCAATAAAAATCAATTATTGCATCCAGTTTCAAGCTGTCAAATGGTAACCCTAATGATTTTTCTAACAATCTTGTAAATAGATTCCGATTTGTTGAAGTATTTTTAAGATGATTTTTAAAAAACACAGAACCAGCATTATCATTATAAACAATCATATAAACGTTTCGTTTGACATCCACTGGGATAATTTTGTATAAAGGTCCAGACACAATTGTTAAAGACTTCACAGTGTTTTTCATCAACAATGCGGATTTACCAGAAAATTTCCCGTACAAACGTAAAAAAGGTTGTCCGTGAATTTGTTTATATATCGGAAATTCATTGACGGGGAATAATCTGTGAATAGTGCTAATAGTCGTCGCTACCACTGTTTTTTTACATTTATATTTTTGTCCGTTTTCACATGAAACAACAAATCCACATGTTTCTTTACAGTCATCTAATTTGTTTATTTTCGTAACGTTTGAAGAGGATTTAATAGTTACGTTGTAGTGTAATAACCATTTTATCATATCATCTACTAATTTTTTCCATGGTACATAAAACGCTTCTAGTTTGGAGGAATTGTCATCCATTCCATAATAGTATAGAACATCATGTATATCCGCATTTTCATAATCGGTGTAGCCGGTAGAAGTGACAAAATTATGATATTTTGTTTCGCCTAATAATTTTATAGCAAAATTCCTGAATGTTTCCCCTCTATATAACCCCGGGTTCTTATTATATCCTGTTTTCAGATAAGAAATAATTTTGGTTACGTCCATCCGTGTAACATCCTGGCTATATTCTTTTGTTACGCTATATTTGGGGTGGGATATTTCTAAATCGTCTAATAAACGCATAAGTAGCCTGTCTTTCTTTTGTCTGCCGATGCCTGCACCTGTTACTATATTTGCCCCATAAAAATCAACATTGCTGGTGCGACCTCCCAACCAAGATTTTTTATTTCTCTCCAAGATAAGAATTGATGAATCTGGTGACATGTGTAAAATCTTATATGCGCTATATAACCCGGCGATCCCACTGCCTATAATTACAAAATCATAAACAGAATTCATAGGTATAGATATATGTAATAAATAATCTTTGTAATATGATATACTATGGTTATACATTTATTTTCTAGTAAATAATATATTTTTCTTTGTTTTGGTAAATTTAACTCGTGGTCGATTATTTTTTTTACACGTGAATTTTCCACGTTTCATATTTCGTTTGTTAAAAATTGTTTTCGTACATATTCCAATAGATTTAGGCTCATTTTCAATAGAAGCGCCTACTTTTTTTATACATCCGCATAATTTATTTGCTAAAATTGATTCAGCCTTTTCTTTGATATTTTTATTATTATTTGGAATTGCAATATTATAATACTCTAAAATTTTGATGTAGTCTTTTTTGCTTATGTTATATGACATTTTTATGTATTGAATAGTGAAAATTAGAATAGTATATTTTTATATAAGATGTATATGTGTATATGTAGTTAATATATAATTTAATATATACCAATTTATATTATATATATTAAATATTATAAATTTGGTGTTTCTAATTATATTATTATAATATATGACATTATCTTTATCAAAACCAGATAAAATAGTAGTTTTTGATGTAGATGAAACATTGGGTTATTTTACACAATTAGGTATATTTTGGGATGCATTAAATGTTTATTATAAAAATCAAGGGGATGATGACAATATATTAAAAACACAACAAACACAACAAGAGTTATTCAATACATTAATCGATATTTATCCAGAATTTTTAAGGGTTAATATATTGGCAATATTGAATTACTTGAAACGAAAAAAAGAAAAGAAAAAGTGCAAACATATTATGATATATACTAATAATCACGCTTCAAAGGATTGGATTAATTTAATTACAAATTATATTCATGAAAAAATAAATTACAAACTGTTTGATCGAGTTATTCGGGCTTTCAAGGTCAATGGTAAAATAATCGAAATGTGTAGAACAACAAATGAGAAAACTACTGGTGATTTATTTAATTGTACCAAGATTCCACATGACTCGCAAATTTGTTTTTTAGATGATGTATATTACTCAAATATGGTAGACGAAAACGTATATTATATAAAACTCAAACCTTATACATATAATTTGCCATTTCAACTAATGATTCAACGATTTGTTGTATCTAAATACGGTAAAAAAATTCAAGACCAATATCAAGATAGTTTTACTAATTTTATGAACACGTTTATAGGTAAGTATAATTTTGTTTATGTTAAAAAAAATGAAAAAGATTATGAATTAGACAAAATAGTGAGTAAAAAAATAATGATACATCTGCAAACGTTTTTTGATAAAAAATGGCAGAATAATGATGTTATGGATAAGATGGGTCCAATCAACAATAAAAATAATCGCACAAAAAAATATTATTCGCGTCAACATAATAAAACAAATAAAACAAACAAATAATTTGTAATGTATTATGCAGTAAATAACTAATTATTATTTTTATTTTGTTCTTCCGTATAATTATATTTTTGTTCTATATTTTTAACATGACTTTTTGTTTTTGATATGAAATAAGTTAATATGTTTTCAAATATAGTGGTAGATAATAAAAAAAATCCCGCAGCAAAAGCTACACGTTTGTCTAAATGATTGCATTGTCTATGTCGCCATGGGTTAAATCGATAAAGTAGAAAAAAACAGATATATAGTTTTACTATGTTATGTAACCAATTTATATATTCAGGTGAAATAAAATAAATTCCTAATGCTAGTGAAATATATAAAAAATAAGTAATAAATATTATTATATCAAGCGTTTTATTTTGTATTTTATCTAAATCGTAAAACATTGTTTCGTTGACTGGTATTTTATAACAAATAAAAATAACTATTATATATTGTGGTTATTTTTATTTTTTGGTTTTGGGGATAAGTAGTTTGAATACTAATTCTCATTTTTTTTCCTTACTCTCAACTTCTGCTTCTTTTTTTTGCAATTTTGAATATATATCTAATGTACGCGCACTAGCATCTCTTGCGTTTACGTATTTAGGCATCCAATAGTAAGGTATTATATTATCTGTATCTTTGTAATGAGAATCAAATAAGAATTTATAGTATTTTTTTTCAATGTCCGGTTTTGATATTTTAATATTTTTATCAATCTTTTTTTCAGATTCTATATTGGCCAAAATGTAATCTTGAATGATCGCATATAATGAATGTGTGTTTTTACTTACACCATCGCTAAATGCTTCTTTTGTTCTCCAAATAATTTCATCCGGTAGTAATGCTTCTTCATCTGAATTTTTAAAATATTTTTTCGAAAATGCAGTTCTTAATAAATATTTTTCACATAGTTTGTTTTTTGGATGAAAACGAACACTTGGATGTATTGATAAATAATACTGGACCCATGATCTGTCTAAAAATGGTGTTCTAGGTTCTAAGCCGTGACTAGAGATACATTTATCTGATCGTAATACATCAAATGCATGAATGTTTTTCAATAACCGTCTAGATTCTTTATCAAATTCGATTTCATCCGGACATGCATGCATATATAAATATCCACCACATAATTCATCTGAACCATCCCCATTAAAAATTACTTTAGCGTTACTATGTTCTGCTATATATTTTCCTAACAAATAATTACCAATACTAGCTCTTACTGTTGTAGTGTCGTAGCTTTCTATAGTATATATTACCTCTTTTATCGCACCAATAAAATCCTCTTCTTTTAATACTATTTCTGTGTGTTTTGTTCCCAAATAATCAGCTACTATTTTAGCATGTCTTAAATCTTCTGAACCTTCTAATCCAATACTGTATGTTTCAAGTGGGTCTATTGAAATATCTTTGTGAAATTCATTCACTAATGCGGCAACCAAACTGCTATCTAATCCACCTGATAATAAACATGCCATAGGGCGTTCAGTAATATAACAGCGTTTTTTTATTGCATTTGTAAAATAATATTGAATATTTCTATAAATAGACCTCATATCAGTTTCATTTTTTGCATCATCTATGTTATACATAATAGTGTTAAACCCATATGTATGATATCTTTCTTTTTTATTAAATATCCATTCAGATGACACAACGTGAGGTAATATATATAACGAATATGTTCCCGGTTCAAAATGCTCGATTGTATCTTTTTCACCTTTAAATTCATATAACATTTTTATTTCTGATGCAAACCCTATTAAATTATTGTTGTATTCAGATACATCGACACTTGATTGATTGTTGATGGTTGATGATTTGTCTGCATTATTACTCATTGATTCTTGAGGTGAATCATTTTCATGATAAAGGAAATATAGGGGTCTTACACCATATGGATCACGTGCAACATATGTTTTTGCGTAATCATTATTAACATCATAATCGCATAATACAAATGCAAATACACCATCCAACATTTGTAATGTTTGATCTATACCGTATTTCATATATAAATGTATAATTACTTCGCAATCAGAGTCGGTTGTAGGTGTTACATTCATCATTTCATACAATTCTTTGTAATTGTAAATTTCACCATTGCAAATAAGAGTAATATCATCAAAGATCATTGGTTGATTTGATTTAGAATTTAATCCATTGATTGCTAATCGATGAAAGCCCATTATTTGTTTTAAACCTATACGTTCTAATTTAGAAAATTCTGGTCCACGACCTCTTCCTTTGTTAAAATTATCAATAATGAATTGATTGCTGTAATGTGCATTATTGTTTAGTAATGTAAAAATACCACACATATTGTTATTTTCAAATTTGGTTATAGTATAATGGTTTTTTAATATAATAGTGTTTCCTCTATGTTACGAGATGATAATACTGCTATTTATAGTTATCTATATAACAATATATATCTTTATATTTGTTATTATATATTTGTTTTTATCTTCTTCATCTATAGTAATACAATATAAAAGTAAAATTAAAACATATATCAATAATATATAAATACTATTAAATGAATTCTACGCCTACAAATACCAATTATCAAGATGAATGTTCTTCAGAAATACAATCCAATATGAATAAAAAAATATATGATAGAAATGTTCCATCCTATTTGCTTCAACCTTATATAAATGTACGACCTGTAGCAACAAAATATTCTTTTTTACCTGTTGTAGATCCTAGAGCACCAATCAATGTACCGATGGTCCAATTTCCAACTTATAATACAGGCAAAGTATTTTATCCAGGTAATAATATGGCTCCTTTTTCTGGATATATGCAAAATGTAAATACAGAAAGCGAATTACGAAACCAAATATATGCTTTACAAAAATGTCCTCAATCAGAATATGTTCCTTCTAGTAAAAGTGATCTTTATCAATATAATATGGTATTAAATTCAAATATAACACAGTCTAATACAGTAAAACAATCATTTCCTTATTTGTTTAAGGAAGAAAAATTTGATAATTTTAATCCAAATAAAGATAATTTAGGAAACAACACATTTAATAATTGCACTCGCGTGGAGATTCGTTCAATGGATACACCATGTCTCTAAGTCCAAGTGTAAGTATAAGATATCCAGAAACAATATGTAAAAGCGTAATAAATAATATGTAAATGTAATATATTATTTATTTTGGTCTAGTTATCATATATGAATTCCAACGATGAATATGTAAATCAAATTACATTAAGATATTTAACGAGTGTGGATTATCAACATGACGTTCAAGGGGATCATGATAAACATAATGAAGGAAATAAAATAAATAAATCAAAACAAAAGGGGTCAAAAATATACAGGCAAAAGGATAAAAAATTTTACAAAAAAAGAATTTCGAATATCATAAAATTGTTATTGAATGATGGCGGTGATGGTTGTGGCGGTGGTGGCGGTGGCGGTGGTGATAACGACAACAACATAAATCAACCAAATTGTTCCCTTTTTCCAGATATTAAAAATACGTTTGATATTTTTATAAGAACATGCATTGATTATTTAAAATCTCAGGACAAGTGTGATATTATTCAAAATGATTATAATAATTTTTCAGATGTGTCTAGACCCGAAACAATCACAACAGACCCAACCAACACTATTGTAAACAATAATGAAATTAATGCCTTGATGATGCGTAAAATATTGAAAAAAAAGAATTCGATTGATTCATTTGTAAAACGCACATCTACGCAACAAACAGCAACTATAATACCACAGAAAAAAAAAATAAATTTGCATGATCCTGAATTAAAAACTAAGGGGTTGATAATGGGTGGTACTGTAGCAAAATCACCCAAAACTGATACACCACCCCAAAAAGATAAAAATATATGTGAAAATAAAAATAATAATATATATAAAGAAACTATATCCAAATTAGACCCCCTATTAAAATATGATAACCAAGAAGAAAAACCATCAAATGAAAAAAAAAATAAAAAACACTCGAAAGAATAAAAAGAATCAAAGGTCCAAAAAGAGCCAAAGCAACAAAAAGAGCCGAAAGACCTACCGTCATTACCAACATCACACAAGACCGATGAATGATAAATTTATCGGCGAACAAATGAAAAAAGAACAATGTAGTCCTATATCCGAACAAAATGAAAAATTAGGGAAAAAAACAAATAAAAACAGTTGTCTATCTGATAATGCATTGATTCGATTAAGAGATTTATGGAATGCTCGGCATCCGGATGTTACAATAAAAACGAATGGACCACGTGAAATATGGAACCAATTGTATCATTATATGAAAAATACATGCAATAAAGAATCTTGTTGGTTAAAACAAAATTTTGCGAACCATGACAAATATTTAAAAAAAGAGTTGGATGAATCATTTGCACCGGAATACCCAAAAGAATGGAAAAAAAATCCAAATAAATGGTTGTCGAGTGTAGATATTTTAAATGTAATGAAACAATATGAAGAAGCCTACAAATGTTTCAATTTTATTGGTCCTTCCCCTATAGATTATGATACACATATGTTATATGGTGAATGTGTATGGGATGAATTATGTCATTTTAATTTACAAAATGAGTTAACCGCTGGTAAAACAAAAATAGGTATTATTTTTAATTTGGATCCTCATTATAAGGGAGGCTCGCATTGGGTTTCGTTATTTATTAATGCTAAAAAGGGAACAATCTTTTATTTTGACAGTGCTGGAGAGAAAATACCACAACAAATAGAAAAGTTTGTAGGAACTGTTATGGTCCAGGGACGGTCTTTAAGTGGGTCCAAAAAGATCAATTTTGTTTTCGACCAAAATTATCCAATAGAACATCAATATGGTAATACAGAATGTGGAGTATATAGTTTGTTCTTTATAGTACATATGTTAGAAGATAAAATAACCGCGTATTATTTGAAAAATCATATACTTAAAGATCAGTATATGGAAAAATTCCGGAAAATTTATTTTAATACTACATAATTAGATAACCGTGATATTTTATATATGTATTATATATCACATACATATATCAAAAACAATATATATAGACCCATGTGTGTAATTTTTTACATGAATATTAACGGACAGCTTATATTGGCAAAAAATCGTGATTTACCGTATAATCCTAGTATAGATATCGTACATGAAATAGTAAATGGTACAGAAGTTGTTTATATGAGGGATAAAAATAATGGGTGGATAGAGGGTATCAATGAACATGGTACTGGTATGGTTAATTCATCCTTATTAGAAGATTTTCATCATTATCCTGGATATAATATGCATAAAAATAAAATGTATTCTACTTTGACAAAAAACCACATGAATAAGCGAACATTCTTTGGCGAACTCTTGAAAAAAAGTGATAATAAATATATTTTAGAAGGTCATACATTGATAGCGCATGACAACCATATGTATCATTTAGAGAATAGTTCTCTCAATAAACATGTTTTGACTCCTCTCTCCGCTCAGCAAAAATACAAAGTGTTTTCGAATCATGGAATTCATTTGCCGAATGAAGGTTTAACTGATGGTAGAGGAGGTGTATCTTCATTTTTAAGGAGAGAACTTACAAAAACTGAGATAGACGATTATTTTAAACACACAAGTAGTGTAAAATGTGATGATAACAAATTATACGATGAATTATCTAGTCTGTTAAATAAAAATTATGTTAATGTGGAATATAGATTTCATCCTTATAGAAAAAAATCAAAAATAATGAATAACACTGTAATTGTTTATACAAGTGCACAGTTAATATTAAACATCACTAACAAAGAGTTTATTTATTTTAAAGACACGAATTATAGTGAAAATGTGAAATATATAAATAAATTACCGAATCATTATGTACCCAAAATACGAGTTATGATAAAAGAAACGGAAAAAAGTATGCGTCCGGTTAAAAGGTTAACACAACAATATTTGCAAAAAATATATAAGCGTTTTAACTATACAGAGAAACTTACCAAATCCAAATCTACCAAATCCAACAAAAACAAAACTCGTAAAAATAAGAAATAAATTAACATGAAAAATAATATAGTAGTATTTCGAGTATATTTTTATAAAATAAAATGTCATCAAAAAATAGTTCGCAATTTTTATCAAATGAAAATTTATCTGTTTTATTTGAAGTAATTACTGATGAATATAAGAATTATATTTTAGACAAAAATGCATTTAATATAGCATTTAACGAAATGGTCCAAATGTTTTATTATAATCAAATTAAATCAGGATCTCAAACTATACATGACATTATAAATATGAATAAAAAATTCATTTCATTTATTTCATTAAGATTAGAACAAAAATTCAAAATTCAAAAAGAACAAAAAAAACATGATAATTTCAATACCAATACCAATACCAATACCAATACCAATACCAATACCAATATAAAATCAAATAACGTACAAGTAGAGCCAGTAACAAGTGAAGATATTAAAAATGGACGATTAGAAAAATTCGACAAAGAGTTATCATTAAAACAAAATGAATTTAAAAATGCATTTAATAGTAATGTCCCAGAAATGCCTAATTTTGCATCTCCACTAGATAAACCTATAAGTGAAATTGATATTTTAACGAAACAAAAATTAGCTGAACGTGAGAATGAAATTCAAAGTATTTACAACAACAACAACAACAAGAGTGTAAATAGTAGTATTAAAAAAGAGAATGATTTTGATATCAAAGATTCAAATGAATGGTTACAATATTTCAGTTCTCCAATTGAGAAAAAAGAATCAAATATTAGTACTATTATGAAATCTATTAAAATAAAAGAGGAGATACCTAAGCAGAATGTTCTTAAAGAAGAAATTATGCTACAACAACAACAACAACAACAACAACAACAACAACATAATAGAGGTATTGAGTATAATGGAATTCCAAAAAAAAATATTTCTTGGTCTGATGAAAAAGGATTGAGGGAAGACAGTAATTTTATTAAAATAAAAATATTGGATGATTCACCGCAACAGTCACAACCAAATGAAAATAAAAGTAATATTTTTTCAAAATTGAAGAAAATAGAAGGCGGAGGAGGAGTCCAAAACGAAATTGATGTATTAACTCCTACACCTGTGAAACTAGTTACTTCAGTATCAGATTCGACAATAAATGGTTCGGAAACAATTATTCGGTTGGAGAGTAAAGTAGATAAATTAACTAGTGAGATTAACAAATGTTATGATGTAATAACCCTATTATTTAATACTATTATGTCATCATCTAACACAACATCTAACACAACATCTAACGCAACATCTAACGCAACATCTAACGCAACATCTAACGCAACATCTAATAACGCAACATCTAACGCACCAATGAATACTGTAAATGAGATTGTAACCACTATCGAAACGAATGATACAGTTGTAAAAATATCAGAATCATAAAAATTAAAAATGAACGCTAAAATAATATCATGATTATATAATAAGATATATAATTATGAGCTTGATTATAAATATAATATATTCACTTTGGAGTATCCAATTGATTATGCAGTTGTATATAAATAACACATATGGATTTTTAGACCACAATACACTAATTAAATGTAACAAATATATTAAATCGTCGGTCCAAGATTATCAATATGAATATCAAAACGACTGGAATTCTGGTGAAGTTCCATGGGACTTTATAGAATTGGATAATGCTTTATATAACCAAGATAATAATATAAATATACCAGTACCAGCAACAATCAATATTGAAGTTGTAATGCCTGACAGAAGTATGGATTCAACTATTGTAATAAACACCGATTTTGACAATATTATGATAACAAAAGCTATTGTCTCAGGTGTAATGAAGGGGATTTATATTCAAATAGTGTCAATCGATAATATGATTACATATACTCAATGTTATACAAATAAAGTAATTGATATGGATATTGTATTAAGTTTGTTGTATGTTATATTGTATGAAACAAACAAAATCAATGAAAAAAACAATATAATTATATTGAAAAAATACAATAATATTCAACTTTTTGAAAAATATATAAAATTACGTCGTAATTCAATGATTCTTATAATCATTATGTATGTACTTTTATTTAGAGAGATATCGAACGTGGAATAGTGTACGCATCACACATCATAAATCATATATAGTTTCCATTGTTAAACAAATACTATAATCCATATTGTTTAAATTTATAATGCGTCCATATTCATCCAATAATTGTATTTGTAATTTTTGAATATTAACTGGTCCAAAATATTTACGTGGGTAGGTAATCAATCCTAAATCACTATGTGATACCGTATTAAAACCATGTTCTGGTATTGCTACTCTAGCTAATATATTTTTATTTAGTATAGAATCGGTGAAAGCTGCATAAAATCCATCATTAACATTATTGTTGTAATCATTTACAACTAAATAAAGATATCTGTGGGGTATCATATCGACAATTCCTTCTGAAAGATACGTTGAGTTATTTACATATACTCCGTTTCGAAACCCCATCATCCATCCCATTTTTAATGGAAGTGGTACGTTTTTATTGTCTAACCCATTTTGATCTTTTACAAAATCTATAGAAAATTGAAATGTAGGTCCAGTATAAGTGCTATTAATGCCTATCACCATTTTACCTGTTCCAGATGAAGCATTTGTAACGTCTATAGTAAAGTAAATATATTTAAAATTGCCTGGTGCAGTAGATAATATATTATTAATGCAATTGACATAATCTTCTGATGTATAATTTCCATCTGGTAAAGTGACAACAAAATTAGTAGACCCGATTATTAATATAAAATAATTGTTATTGAAATTGTTATTCACGTTGTAAAACGTACATGGAAAATCCATAGACGCTAATTGTAATGATACTACATTTTTTATTATTAACGGTAAATCGTAGTGAAAATTCGCAGATGAATATGCATAATAATTATCTCTAAATCGTGAATCAATATTGAGAGTTTGACGAATAATACGATTATTCAATGGATTCATTTTTCCTGCTACATAATTGCTAGGAAAAGAAGTTAAAAAGACTGTTTCTTTTTTATTTTGAACGATGTGATCATCTACCTGAACTATTGGGTTCATTGTTTCGTATGTTAATTCGTATGTTTCTCTCTTTCTCTGTATATTTAATTTTCGTAACTGATCCATTATTTTGTTTTTAGCATTGGATATGAATTCTATTATTTGATGTCGCAAAGATTCTGTAACAGATGTTGAATTCAATAATTTTTTTTGTAATCTTAATTCTTTATTATCAAGATCTGTTGTGGTATATTGTTCGGCTAATCCAAACAAATTTTCTAATTCATTAATATTATAGTTATTTACGTCCAAATCTATACTCATTTTTTAATCCAAATAACTATTAAAATACTATTATATAATAATAGTAAACTAATTTTTATTATATATTAATTTGTATTATATTATTAATTTTTATATAAAATTTGTATTTGTTGTAATTAAATAGTTTGGATAATGCCGACACATATAATATCCATGTTTAGAACTTCTAACAACAACAACAACAATGCATTTATGTATAATATTATTAAAGACGCTGAAAATCGAATTTTAGAAACAGAAAAAAGAATATTACAAACAGAAAATAGAATTAATAAGCGTGCATGTAGAATTCTGCGTATACTACATGTAAATTATAAGAACAAAAATGACGAGAAAAAATACTGTAGATTAATTAATAATAAAGACGTACAAAAAATTGTAGGATGGTATTATGAATTTTCTTTAGGAAAAATAGATCAATTAAATAAAATATTGACAGTTGATGAGTATAATCGTTTAACTGTAGTGCTATATGATTTAAGTGAAGCGAATTTGAAGAAAAAGAAGAAATGTAAAAAAAAGGATGATGATACTGACAGTGACAGTGACAGTGATAGTGATAGTGACAGTAGTAGTAGTAGCAGTAGCAGTATTGATAGTAGCAAATGTGAGAATAAAAAAAAGGAAAAAATATCATGCTATGAAAAATTTAGAATCAATATTGTGCGTTCGTTAGAAGCATTAATGAAAGCGGTTCAGATAAATAATGATTTGAATACGTATAAAAAAACATTAGAATCATACAGTGATGCTATAAAAACGTACAGTGATATAAAAGCTTTAGCGGATAGATATAATTATTTGAAAGAAATGCAAAAATCCGCTATGGGTTCTTTTTTAAATGTGGATGTTATTATGCCTGTTTTAAAAATAAAACCTGAATACGCGGAATATATTAAAAAATATGGTTATCCTGAAGGTGATGTTTTTGAATCGGATAAAATGGCGGAAATTTTGAAGACATTGGGTAATTTAGGAGATGGGGGAGATGGGGGAGATGTGGGAGATGTGGGAGATGTTGAAAATTGTGATACTGTTTCTTTAAAAAGTGAAAGTAGTAGTGGTAGTCATAGTAGTATTCATAGTAGTATTCATAGTGGTAGTCATAGTAGTATTCATAGTCATAGTGGTAGTAGTAATAGCAATAATAATGTAAAAAAATGTAAATAATATTTATAACAAATATATTTGTTTGTATAAAAAAATATATTTGTCTATATTATAATCATGAGCGATCCAGTTGTAAATCTCAACGCAAGTGCAACTCCTACCACACCGTTAAGTTATAATGGTAGTGTTGACACAGCTACAATCGAGAATGTCATGTTACTACATTCCGATGTGGAAGAACTAAACACACATGTAAATTCAAACACATTTGGAATTGTTTATACTACCGGGTCTTCTAGAGATGAGCTATTGACACTTTTACGTAGTAAATTTAGCAATATCAAACGTATTGGAATTGCCTTTCATTATAGTGATAGCGAAGTCCGCTTTTTAGACAATGAAACGTTATTTACTCTGGATGATGTAGCTGAAACTACAACTACAACTACGTATTCCAACAACGTACAATTTATGTTGGATATTATAAATGAATTTAGTGTATCTCAGTTGGATTATTTAGCATGTAATACATTGGAAAATGAGAATTATAAGAAATACTATGGTATTTTGACTAGTAAAACAAATGTAGTCGTAGGTGCATCAGAGGATAAAACAGGTAACATAAAATACGGAGGTGATTGGGTTTTGGAAAACACCCAAGAAGACATACAAAATGTCTATTTTGACAATTCAATAGTGAATTATTCTCATTTATTGGCTAATGTAGATTTTATTTTCAATAATGTGAACTATCAATATGATCCTGATTCGCCTATTAAAACGGCAACAGTAATATCTTCCCCTGGCGCAACAGGTTCTGTAACCATATTGCCAAGTTTTGTTGTGAATAATGTTACTTATAATGTTATTAGTATTGGTATTAATGCATTTCAGAATCGTTCAGGATTAACTTCCGTAGTGATCCCAAATAGTGTTACTAGTATTCCTGATAATGCATTTTCAGGTTGTTCATCATTAACTTCCGTCTACATTCCGTCCACTGTTATTTCTATTAGCGCTAGTGCATTTACTGGTTGTTCGGGATTAGTATCAAATTCTGTACAAACAGATCCAAATTCGTATGGTGCGTTTATTTATACACATGCACCAGGTGGTAAAGGTGTCTATAGTAATTTTTATGGTTATACCCCTCCTAATAACCAAACAATTACTGTTCGACCTCCATTTCCTACACCAACAGCAACACCAACAGCAACCCCAACCCCAACACCAACAGAAACACCAACCCCTACACCAACAGCTACACCAACCCCTACACCAACAGAGACTCCTACACCAACCCCTACACCAACCCCTACACTAAATCAATTATCCTTAACATATAATACTACAACTACTAATTCTGTTATTAATAAAACTTATATAAATATACATGACAACAATTTGCGATATTTTGCACACGAAGATCCTATTACTGGTGGTAATTCCGTAGGACCTCAGGTTAGCACATTTACTATTAATGTTGTAAGTTTTAGTGGAACACCTACAATTAATATTGTTATGTTTAATCCAACTAACCATTCAGATTATTGGGCTCAAACATTAAAACAAAATATTACTTTAGGAACAAATACAATATCATGGAATGCATTAAATGGAGATGTTGTATACTTTATACCAAATATTATAGTAGGTCATAGTGATTCATTGGTTATAGATAAATATAGTTGGAATGGTACAACATATACATTACCTACACCAACAGAGACTCCAACACCTACACCAACAGAGACTCCAACCCCAACACCAACAGAGACTCCAACCCCTACACCAACAGAG
>Ga0114971_10001132_pt1 | contig 17945 bp, 13 predicted proteins | sample M_140625_MF_Meta_FD_87320 | JGI IMG/M metagenome (GOLD analysis project Ga0114971, IMG submission 87320) | Freshwater microbial communities from Lake Montjoie, Canada to study carbon cycling - M_140625_MF_MetaG | ecosystem: Environmental > Aquatic > Freshwater > Lake | place: Lake Montjoie...
ATAGAAAAGCGTTTCACGATGTCTTGTTAGTTCTTCCCAATGAAATCCCAAGACGTGCCTGCAGGTCAAGGCTGAGATGACTCTGCGGACGGCTCGGAAATCGAGCCTCCGGAAACCCGAGTCACCACACTGAAAACTTCGCCGGATTGAAGTCGGGTCTGAAGGCGTCTTCCGGAAACCAAACTCGTTGCATCCCGGACCACGCCTCCCGTCTCAGCATCGAGCGTGAGCGAATAGCCTCGGTTCAAAACATTCTGAGGCGAAAGCAACCGCAGGCGGGCCAGCAAACTCTCCAGAAGCTGCCGTCGACGCTGTAATTTCCGACCTGGCAAGACCGTCAACGCAGATCGAAGGCGCAGCAACTCCTGCTGACCCGCCCTCACCCGCATGCGAGGGCGCTGTGCCAACATTCGCTGGCGGTGTGCCTCTAAGAGTCGCCCCCAAGTCCGCACCGAACGGGCCGCGACGCGGCGCAGGGATTCTATCGTTTCATCCACCTGCTGAGATCGGGTCTCAAGCCGACGCCTCGGGTGCGCCCGGATCCAGCGTCGAAGCGAGCCCTCCAGACTATCCCGAGAACGGATTAACCGGCGTTGAGCCAGCACCGCCAATCGGTGACCGGCCGACTCCACGAATTCACGACTGTCTACCCAATCTTGAGTCAGGATTTCGGCGGCGGCGCTGGGCGTGGCGGCGCGGAAATCGGCGACGAAATCGGCGATGGTGAAATCAATCTCATGACCCACCGCGGAAACCACCGGAACTTCCGAGGCGGCGATGGCGCGGGCCACCACCTCTTCATTGAAGCACCAGAGGTCTTCCAGTGACCCACCACCCCGAGTAACAAGGATGACATCCAGCGGATGCCCCGACTGGGAAAAGCGGTTCAGACGTCCGATGGCCGCGGCGATTTCTTGCGCAGCTCCAGCCCCCTGCACGCGCACCGGATCCAAGATTACCTCGGGGCAAAACCGTCGCGAGAACACATGCAGCACGTCTTGAATGGCTGCACCGCTCGGCGAGGTCACCAGCCCGATCCGGACGGGATATCGGCCAATGGGACGCTTTCGTGACGCCTCAAAGAGTCCCTCTGCAGCCAACTTTTCCTTCAACCGCTCGAAGGCGGCCTGCAGCGCCCCCACGCCCTGAACCTCCACCGTGTTGACCCGCAGTTGGTAATTGCCGCGAGGCTCATAAACCGTGATGTCGCCCCCTAAAATGACCTGGGCTCCATCACGAAGGGCCGCTCGCCCCGCCCCACCCTGCCCCCGGAACATCACGCAAGCCAACTGAGCTCCGGCATCCTTGAGAACAAAGTACGCGTGCCCGGAACTTTGCAGCCGCAAGTTGGAGACCTCGCCCGCCACCTTGCGATCCGCGAATCCGCTCTCCAACTGTTTCTTCAGCTTCTGGGTCAGCTCCGACACCGACTCGGGCGTCTTCTGGACCGTTTCCTGGAACAGGTCGCCAGCGAAGCTCCACTGGGTTTTTGAAACGCGGGACATAACGGGCGGTGATTCGGTGAAGAGCTCGAGATCAGTCCAGCAACTCCGAGATGCGGACGATCGATTGAGCACGTCCAGTCGCCGGATCGATGTCCACCAGGGCCCCCTGGAGACGCACTTGTCCATTGGCCACGTCGAAACGTTGAGGCAAACCCGTCAAGAACCGCTTCAAGACGGGCTCCACCTGACGCCCCAGAACCGAATCATGCGGACCGGTAAACCCGGCGTCCGTCAGGTAGGCCGTGCCTCCTGGAAAAACCTGCTCGTCGGCAGTCTGCACATGGGTATGGGTTCCGATCACCGCCGAAACCGAGCCATCGAGCATGCGGCCCATGGCGATCTTCTCCGAGGTCGCCTCACCATGGAAATCAACCAGAATGACTTTAGTGGCGGTCCGCAACCGAGCCACCTCGGACTGGGCGAGCAAGAACGGGTTTTCCATGGGCGGCATGAAGGTCCGCGCTTGAAGGTTCAACACGGCCACCGGCGGCAAACCGGGTTTGTTCCATACAATTGATCCATTGCCCGGCACACCTGGCGGATAATTGGCCGGCCGCAACACCCGAGACTCAGTGGTGAGGAATGACGCCGTCTCCTTCTGGTCCCAGACATGATCGCCGGTCGTGATAATATCCACGCCGTAGCTGAACAATTCCCCGGCGATGCCCGCGGTAATACCGTTGCCCCCAGCGCTGTTCTCACCATTGGCGACGACAAAATCGATTCCCTCCCGGTGCACCAAGTCTTCTAGGAGCATTCGGACTGCGCGCCGACCGGGTTCGCCCACGATATCCCCTAAAAACAAGAGCTTCACTGCCGGTCAGCCTGTCGGATTCCGCGCCGCCTAGGAAGCAAACTGTGCTGCTGGGCGAGTCCCAGAAAGCCAGCAGGAAGCTGGGCTTGGATTTTGACTAGATCCCCGCGCCGAATTGCCGGACCTTCCCGGTGCCGCATGTCACCATTCCGCCACGTATTCTGGAAAAGCTATCGGGAAGCGGGCCACCTGGCCGAACAGGCCCAGAAGCTCCTGGACCACCAGCGGGATCTCCTGACGCCGGCACGCGTCACCGAGTTGGAAGCATCCATCCGCCATCTGGAAAGCATGCGGAACAAAGGGACCCGTGAGGAGATCACCGCGGCGATGACGCGTTTGGAGGCCACCGCACAAACTTCTCTGATGGCCTACCCGCACGCCTCCATGCGGGAGAACGTCGAAGGCCTTCTCACCATGGGGATTGTGTTGTTTGCCTTCCGCCAATTCTTTTTCCAGCCCATGGCCATCCCCACGGGATCGGCTCAACCGACCTTCAACGGCATTACCTGCGAAGATCTTCGCTACAATGGCAAGTCGGTCCCCAACTTAGCTGTCCAAGCCGTCGAATGGGCTCTCTTTGGTCAGCACTACTTCGAAGTGATCGCCGACCAAGATGGTGAACTGGGAGGCGTCAGCCCGTCGTCAGGTTCCGGCGGAATCACCGGCCTCCTGCGCAAGTCCTTCGATGTCGAGGTCGGTCGGGTCACCTACACGGTCAAGACCTCCATGAGCGAGGGGCCCAACGACTTCATGCGCCACATGGGCCTAGCCAATGACCAAGGCAGCCTGCCCCAGCGCTTCTTTAAGCAAGGGGAACCGATCATCCGCTGCCGGGTCAAATCCGGCGACCGCCTCATGGTCGACCGACTCACCTACAATTTCCGGAACCCGAGTCGTGGAGACACCGTGGTGTTCAAGTCGATGCAGCATCCGGGCATGACGGCCAACACCCACTACATCAAGCGCCTGGTGGCTCTCAATGGCGAGACGGTCCGCATCGGAGACGACCGGCACGTGGTAATCAACGGCCAGCGCCTAGATGCCAAGACCCCCGGCTTCGCCGACGTTTACAGCTTCGACCCGGCCAAGCATCCGGTCTCCAGCAGCTACTCCGGTCACGTGAATGGGATTGGCTTCGCCGAAGGCAGTTGGTTCTCGACCCACGAGGCGGAGTACGAACTCCTGCACAGCCACGACGCCTCGGCTGCGCAGCAGCTCACCACTATTAGTGAAGAGAAATTAAAGATTTGGCGCAGTTTCACCAACGCTACGGCCATCACCACCGATGGCTCGCAAAATGGACGCTGGGCCCAGCAAAAATCCCGTCTTGAGGCGATGACGCAGAGCACGCCCAATTTCCCCAATGCCAAGGCCGAGGTGACAGTCCGGCCCGGCCATGTGTTGTGCCTCGGTGACAACACCATGAATAGCTCCGACTCCCGGATGTGGCCGGTGCCCGATTTCCCCCAAGAGCGCATCGTCGGAAAATCCGGCTGGGTCTTCTGGCCCCTGAGCCGTCGTTGGGGTTGGAGCCAGCACTAAGTCCTCCCCTCTCATCGAAGCAACGCAGGTGATCGATCCAGTACGGAAGTGACCCTCCATCGACATCAGCGTTGACCGAACTCCTTGAAGCAACACCATCGGATGTCTGATTTTCTTAGCGCATGAAGACCTTGCTGTTCGTCTGCACCGGCAACACCTGCCGCAGCCCAATGGCTGCCGCTTTGGCCCGTAAGGCCACGGGGAATTCGTCGGAATGGCAGGTGGTTTCGGCGGGTATCAACGCACTGAATGGTCAGGTGGTGAGCCCGCATTCGGTGAGCGCGCTCCGCCAGATGGGGATAGACATCTCGCAGCACCGGGCCCAAATGCTGACCGGACGACTGGTCCGCGAAGCCGATTACATTTTTGGTCTCACCCGAGGGCATGTCGAAGGCATCGTTTCACTCTACCCGGAAGCGGCCGAAAAACTCTTCGTCCTCCGCGAGTTCGAGGAAAACGTCAGCGACCTCGACCTCGACATCCACGACCCCATCGGCGGACCCCTGGAGGGCTACCTCGATTGCCGAGACCAGATCCACCATGCCGTCGATGCAGCCATCCGATTCATCCGTGAGGGTGGAACCGTCCGCCCTACCCTGACCGTGTCTCTCGGCTCAGATCACGCCGGATTCACCCTTAAGCAGAGCCTGGCCCCGGTTCTTTCCAGGATGGGCCTTCATGTGCTCGACGAGGGGGCCTACGGACCGGAATCTGCCGACTATCCTGACTACGCTCAAGCGGTGGCCCGCAAGGTGGCATCCGGAGAAGCCGACTTTGGCATTCTCATTTGCTCGACCGGTGTGGGCATCAGCATCGCCGCCAACAAGGTTCCCGGAATCCGCGCCGCACTGGTGCACAACATCGAGGGAGCGGCCCTTGCCCGTCAGCACAACGATGCGAATATCCTCTGCCTTGGGGCGCGTTTCGTCTCTCCGGAGCAGGCCATTCAACTCGTCGAAAATTTCATCCAAACTCCTTTTGAAGGCGGCCGCCACGAGCGCCGCGTGAACAAGATCGAACCAGACATGTCCACATCACTCGCCTCCGTTGATCCGCAGATCGCCGAAATCATACGCCATGAACGTTCGCGCCAGCTCGAGAATATCGAGCTCATCGCCAGCGAAAACTTCACCAGCCCGGCCGTAATGGAGGTTCAGGGCAGCGTTCTCACCAACAAGTATGCCGAGGGCTACCCAGGCAAACGGTGGTACGGGGGCTGCGAGTACGTCGACGAGGCAGAACTTTTGGCCATCAGCCGCGCCAAGCAACTCTTCGGGGCCGAGCACGCCAACGTGCAGCCTCACTCCGGCTCAGGAGCCAACATGGCCGTGTATTTCAGCATGCTGAAGCCCGGCGACAAGCTCCTGACCATGGACCTGAGCCACGGCGGCCACCTGACTCATGGCAACAAGGCCAATTTCTCCGGCAAATTCTTCGAGATCGTCCACTACGGCGTCGGTAAGGACAGCGAACTCATCGACTACGACCAGCTCGCCAGCATGGCCCGCGAGCATCGGCCCAAGATGATCACCGTCGGTGCTTCGGCCTACTCGCGCCGCATTGATTTCCAACGCATGGGAGAAATCTCCCGAGAAGTCGGCGCGATGCTGTTAGCCGACATCGCCCACATTGCCGGCCTGGTGGCGGCCGGAGTTCACCCGAGCCCGGTGCCGCATGCCGACTTCGTCACCACGACGACCCACAAGACCCTGCGAGGCCCGCGCGGCGGACTCATCCTGTGCAAGGCTCAGTACGCCAAGGCCATTGACTCGCAAGTATTCCCCGGCATCCAGGGCGGCCCGCTGATGCATGTCATCGCAGCCAAGGCCGTGTGCTTCCATGAGGCGCTGCAACCCAGCTTCCAGAGCTACCAACAGCAAATTGTCCGCAATGCGGCCGCGCTGTGCGAGGGCATGAAGCGCAACGGCTTCCGAATCGTCAGTGGTGGCACCGAGAACCACCTCATGCTCGTCGATGTCGGCGCCCGTGGCCTGACCGGCAAGCAGTGCCAGTTGGCCCTCGATGTCGCCGGGATCACGACCAATAAGAACACCATCCCCTTCGAAACCCGATCCCCCTTTGAGGGCAGCGGTGTGCGATTGGGAACCCCAGCAGTCACCACCCGTGGCATGTGTGAACCGGAGATGCTGGCCGTGGCCGACATGATCAGCGAGGTGCTTCTAGATATCACCAATCCGGCCACCGCGGCGAAGGTGCTTGATCGCGTGAAGGCGCTGACGGCCCGTTTCCCCCTGCCCTACTGAAACTCGGGTTCTCTGGGTGCGGTCCTCAATTCTCTTTAGGACCGCGCCTGGGCTCGCCGTGAAACGCGGAGGAGGATAAGGCTTTTGCACTGTGCCCGAGAGAATGGGTTGTTTGATCCCAAGGGCTTGGTTCGGCCCTGTTCCGCTGCCGCTCAGTGGGCGGTTCTGACCAGACCTTTCCGGGTGACCAACCCATGGAGCGGAGGTTAGAGTCCAGTCCATGATGAACGCCGCCCCCAGACCCGGTGGCACGCTCGATGAGCTCGCCAACTTGGCAGCTCAGGTCAGCGTTGCTCCGGCGGCCTTAGTGGTGCTGGAAGAGGGCCTGAGCTGGATCCCTGCCGGACATACCGGATGCTCTCCGGAGTTCATTGAAGCCATTCTGCCGGTCATCTCCCGCATCGCAGTCAACATCCACGACTGGGTCGAACTGCGCGATGCCCAGACCCAATTGCCGGAGGGATGGCGCTGGCTTTCATGTCTTCCGATACGACTCCCCTCTGGCGCCTTGGCCGGCGTGATCGCAGTGCTGGATCGGTCGCCGCGACGACTCAATCCCGGCCAGCGGGCGGGCCTTCAGACGGTCGCTCGCCAAGTCCTGGTTCATCTGGAGCTTCGGCGACAGGCCACCGACCTCGCGGCCACCACCGAGCAGCACCGCCAAACGGAGACACGCCTGCGTGACAACGAGGCCTACTTCCAGGCCTTGGTAGAATCGCTGCCCCAAAACATCTTCCGTAAAGATCTCAACGGCCGCTTCACCTTCGTGAACGGGGCCTTCTGTCGAACGGTCAAACGCGCCAAGAGCCAACTCATCGGCGTCACGGACTTTGATCTGTTTCCGGAGGAGTTATCTCGCCGCTACGTTGAGGATGACCGCCTGGTCATTAGCACCGGCAACGCTCTGGAGAAGACCGAAGTCAATGTCACTCCCGATGGTCAACGCCATTGGTTCCATGTCATCAAGACCCTGCTCCTCGATGCGAGCGGCCAACCCGTGGGCCTTCAGGGGAGTTTTTGGGAAGTCACCCAAGAAAAACGGATCGAGGAGCAGTTGGCCCAAGAACGTGATCTGCTGCATGCGCTGCTCGAACACGCGCCGGATGCCATCTACTTCAAAGACCTCGATTCTCGAATCACCCGAGCCAGCCGTGCGCTGGCCCACCGAGTAGGTTTCTCAGACCCGAAGCAATTGATCGGGAAGACGGACCATGACTTCTTTGAGCGCCAGTACGCCGATGCCGCCCGATCGGACGAACTGGCGATCATCCAGACCGGCCAACCCATCCTGGGTCGCCTAGAAAAGGAGAGTCTGGCAAATGGTCAGGTCCGTTGGGCTCTGACGAGCAAGATGCCCTTGCAGTCTCCGGACGGACAAATCGTGGGCACCTTTGGACTTTCCAGGGACATCACGGAACTGCAGACCGCGCGCGAACAACTCGAACGCACCGAGGCCAATTACCGCGGCTTGGTTCAGAACGCCGTCGACGGCATCTTCCAGACCACGCCCGATGGACGGTATCTCAACGCCAATCTCGCGCTGGCCAAGATGTACGGTTTCGACACGGTCGACGAACTCATGGCCAGTCGAACCGACATCGAGCACCAACTCTATGTCGATCCGAAGCAGCGCGACCGCTTCGAAGAACTCCTTAACCGCAACGACAAGATCGACCACTTCGACAGTGAGGTCTATCGCAAGAACGGCCGGAAGATTTGGATTAGCGAAAACGCCCGCGCCGTCCGGGATCCTTCCTCAGGAAAGCTCCTGTACTACGAGGGCACAGTCGAAGACATCACCGCCCGCAAGCAGGCCGAAAAGGATTTGAACGAAGCCAATGCGGCGCTGGCGGCGGCCCGCGACGTGGCCATCGAATCGGCACGCGCCAAATCCCAGTTCCTGGCGAACACCTCGCATGAGATCCGCACCCCGATGAATGGCATCATCGGCTTTGCCCGCCTGCTTCTCGACACGCCGCTCAACCCAGAGCAGCGCGAGCATGCGGACACCGTCCTGCACAGCGCCCAGAACCTACTCAAGGTGCTCAATGATATCCTCGACTTCTCCAAGATCGAGAGCGGCAAGCTCGCCTTCGAGAACATCGAGTTCGACCTGAGACCCATCGTTGAGGACACCACAGAATTGCTGGTCGAGATCGCTCAGGCCAAGGGAGTCGAAGTGGCCACCCGGATCGATCATCAGTTGCCCGCGATGCTACGGGGAGACCCGGGACGCATCCGGCAGGTACTGACCAATCTCCTTGGTAACGCCATCAAGTTCACCCAGAAGGGAGAAGTCACCGTTGTCATCGAGGTTCTGGAAATCCAGGGAGACCGCTGTCGAATTGCCTGCCGGGTTAGAGATACTGGGATTGGCATAGAACCGGCCGCCCTCGGAAGAATCTTCCAAGAATTCACCCAGGCCGACGGTTCGACCACCCGGCGCTTCGGCGGCACCGGCCTGGGCCTGTCGATCTCCCGCGAGCTGGCCCGCCGGATGGGTGGCGACATCGAAGTGAGCAGTGAGCCAGGCCATGGTTCGACCTTCACCATGACCGGGGTCTTCGAAATCGTCGCTCACGCCACCTCAGTACCCACTCTGTACCCCCTTAAACTGCTCATTGCCGATTCCCATGCGGCCACCTGCGAGTCGTTTGAGCATAAACTCAGCCGCAGTGGAGCCTTAGTCACCCAAGTGCACACGGCTGCCGCGGCCATTGATACGCTGCGACAGGCAGCCGAGTCCGGGCACCCGTTTGATGCTGCGTTCATCGCCCTGCAATTACCGGACATGGACGGCCTCACGGTGGCCCACGAGGTGCACTGCATCGCTGCCATCGCATCCGTCCGGATTATCCTGGTAGCAGCGGTTTCCCAGCGCCCGGATCCGAATTTGTTGCGGACGGTGGGAATCGCCGGTCACCTGGTCAAACCCTTCAAACAGTCCCGACTGCGGGAGGCGCTCCGGGCGCTGGCCGCCGGAGAAAGCCTGCTCAGCGGCCCCAGTCCGGCCGATTCCATTTCCAGGACCAACACTCCGACGGGCCGATCACTGAGATTGCTATTGGCCGAAGACAATCTCGTGAACCAGAAGTTGGCTGTCACCCAACTCCGACGCCTCGGACACAGCGTCGCCGTCGCCTCCAATGGACGCGAGACGCTGCTAGCCTTGCAACGGTCCCCCTTCGATGCGGTCTTCCTCGACTGTCAAATGCCCGAACTCGACGGCTACGAGACGGCCCGCGAGATCCGTCGACTGGAGGCCGACCGAAAGTTGGGGAACCGGCCCCCCACCTTCTTGATCGCCCTCACAGCCAATGCCATGGCGGGTGACCGAGAGAAATGCCTGGCGGCCGGCATGGATGAATTTCTTACCAAGCCGCTCGATCTCGACCAACTGCCGAGCGTCCTCAATCGAGCGGTCGGAGCTCCGCAACCCTCCCCGCAAGAAACTCCTTCATTCATCTCAACCCTCTCGAGACCGCTCCCACAAACCTCGGAGGCGTCGCGCCCGGACTCGATGCCCATTCTCGATGCCTCCCTGTTGGATTCCTTGCGAACCCTTCGCTTCGATGGAGAACCCGACCCAGTCATCGAGATCATCGATCTATTCCTGCGCGACACGCCCTCACGCCTGGAGGAGGCAATTGCCTCCTTCCATCGACGGAATGTCACTGGAGTACAGGAGGCCGCACATACCCTGAAAGGCAGCGCGAACAATTTGGGAGCCCGTCGACTGGGAGCCGCTGCTGGACGCCTGGAAAACCAGGCATCCACAGGCCGATGGGACCTCATCGATGAACTCCTCCGAGCCGCCACGACGGAACTCCAGTTACTCATCCCGGAGCTGGAGCGTCAGCGTTCCCACTGAAATTCACTTCTAAGAGAAGCTCGATCACCGACCGCACGCTCACTTCATCATCGACTCGATCTCCTCAGCCTCGATGGGGATGTCGGCCATCAAATCGACCGGTCCATTTTCCGTGATAATGACATCGTTCTCCAGGCGCACTGCGAGGTCTTCTTCCGGAATGTAAATGGCGGGTTCCACCGTCATCACCCAACCAACGGCGAAGGGCTGATTCATGTGCCCTAAATCATGAACATCCAAGCCGATAGGATGCCCATTGCCGTGCATGAACCACTTTTTGACGGGCTTCTTGGAGGGATCGGTAACCTTGACCTTCAGATCCTTCGGTTTCAACAAACCCAAACCGACGCATTCCTCGGCGACTAAATCCTCCGCTTCCGCCTGCCATTGGCTCCATCGCTTACCCGGGGTTAGTCCGGCGATGGAGGCTCGCAACACCCGAAGCACCGCGTTATAGACCTGCCGTTGTCGCCGTGTGAACCGCCCGTTGACGGGAATGGTGCGTGTGAGGTCCGAGTTGTAATTGGCGTAACTGGCCGCCACGTCGAGCAACAACACATCCCCACTGCGACAAACCTGATCGTTTTCGAGGTAGTGCAGCACGCACGAGTTCTTGCCCGCACCGATGATCGGATTGTAGGCAAAGCCGCCGCGGCGACGGATGAATTCATGGGCGAATTCCGCCTCCACATCGCATTCGTTGACGCCCGGCTCCACGAAGCGACACACCCGCTCGAACCCCGCCTTCGTGATGGAGCAGGCGTGGCGAATGAGGTCGACCTCCAGCGGATCCTTCACCACCCGGAGCGTATGGAGCAGTGGTGCCACACGACGGAAATCGTGCAGCGGATATCGGGAACGCAAATCGCGGATAAAACGCACATCCCGCGACTCGACCTCCACCACGGCGCGCTTGTGCTCGTTGGTATTGAGCCAGACCGACTGAGCCTCGCACATCAACCGATGAAGAATCCGCGGAAAGTCCGCCGTCCAATGCACCGATCGAATGCCCGAGACCTCCATGGCCTGAGGCTTGGTCAACTTGTGCCCTTCCCAAATGGCGATGAGTTCGCTGGTCTCACGCAAGAACAGCATCTCCCGCATGCGCTCGTCCTCGGCGGACGGAAAGAGCACCAAGATGGATTCTTCCTGTTCGATGCCGCTGAGGTAGAAGAGGTCGGTGTTGGGCACCATCCTCAATGTTCCGTCGGCATTGGTGGGTAGAACGTCATTCGCATTGAGAATGACCATGGCCCCAGGTGGGAGCAGCGCGCGAAGTCGCTTTCGGTTCTGGGCAAACAAGGCGGACGGGATCGGAGCGTGTCTCACGACCTAGAGATTCTCCGGGCGTGCTGCCCCGTCAACCCTCTGATGTTCCCCTTCCCGAACTTAGGGTGACCGTGCACTCGTGCAGACTCTCAGCAGAGCGTCCGGAGGGAGGCATTGAAGCGATTGAGTGATCGAAGATTCCTCACCAGAAAAACGGTAGTCAGGCTCCAATTCTGCAAGGGGTTGCAACACAAACCGACGCACCTGGGCCCGGGGGTGTGGCAAGACCAGTTGTGGCGTGTCGCGGGTTTCACCGTCCCAGGCGATCAGGTCTAAATCGAGGGGCCGAGATTCGTTGTGCACCACTTTCGGACGACGCCCAGCCTCGACCTCCACAGATTGAAGAAACGCCAACAGCGACTCCGGAGTTTCTCCGTCCTTAGGAACCAAGATCGCCACCGCATTAGTGAAGATCGGTGAACCCGGTGGACAGTCTACCGGGGTGCTGGTCCACAGCGAGGAACGCCGCAGAGGCTTGCTCGAACGGTCTTCCAGACGATCCGTCGCCCACCGGATCAGGGACTCCGAGTCTCCAAGGTTTGAACCCAAGGCGACGACAACCTGTACCGGGCGGGGATCCATACAACGCGACAAAACGATGGCTGGGACGAATCGGCTCAGTGCAAGCCCAGCACGTCTTGCATGCTGTAAATACCTGGGGCCTTGCCGACCACCCACGCCGATGCCCGAAGTGCTCCCTGAGCAAACGTGTCGCGACTGCTGGCCTTATGGGTGAGCTCCACCCGCTCCCCCACCGCGGCAAAGAGGACGGTATGATCTCCCACCACATCTCCACCGCGCACCGCATGGATGCCGATTTCTGAGGGCGTGCGTGCGCCCACGATGCCGTGCCGACCGTGGCGCAGCGCCTCCTCCAACTGAACCTTGCGAACATCGCCCAGAATTTCCAACAAGGTGGTCGCCGTCCCGCTGGGCGCATCCTTCTTGAGTCGGTGATGGGTCTCGATCACTTCGAGATCGAAAGAAGGCCCGAGAATTTCGGCAGCCTTTCGCGTGAGCCAGAAGAGGGTGTTCACCCCGGTCGAGTAGTTCGAGGCCCAGACCATCGGAATCTGAGTCGCAGCCGACCGGATCGCCGCCTTCTCCGCCTCGCTGTGGCCCGTGGTGCCAATGACCAGGGCCTTTCCGTGGGCCGCACACAAGGCAGCCACCTGAGCGGTGGCGTCATGGTGCGTGAAGTCGATGACAGCATCGGCTTGCGGGAGAACCGCTGCCAGATCATCGCCGACATCCAGCCCAGCAACGACCTGCAATTGCGGATGATCCTTGGCACACGATAGCAGTGCCTGACCCATCCGCCCCTTGGAACCCGTGATGATGATGCGCGTCACGGATAGAATCCTACTGCGATGTCTCCCGGCGAACAAGACAGCCGATGCTCACCCAGTTGCCTCAAACTAGTTCAATACCGGGCGGAGGATCACTTCCGGTGGCCAGAAACCGCGTTCTGGTGTTCTCTGGTCCGACTTCATGGCAATACCCGGAGCCCCCTTGAAACCCATCCCCCACTTTGTGCGATGGGCGGGGCGAATCCTGGGCTGGACAGGAGTCATCGGCCTCGCAGCCATCGGGGCCTCGACCGAAGAGGTAACCACTTGGGGAGCGAGTGGGTTCTTGGGAGGGTTTACTCTGGCCATCGCCCTTGAAACCCACCGCTGGTTGCCGACCCAGAACACGGTCGCAGCTGCCGGGTTGATTTCATTGGTGGGAACCATCATGACGGCCCTTCTGGGCTCCCGCTCTCCAGCGGCCTTGAAACTCAATCTCCTCATCTGGTTCAGCCACCTTCTGGCCAGCCGTGGGCTCATCCGCTACCTGCTCCGCCCCTGGCGCAGTCGCTCCGGTTATGGCGTGAGCGTGCTCATTGGGACGACCGTGTTATCCGGAGTGTCCATAGGGCTCTCCCAGGCCATCGCCGGCCATCCCATCTCACTGCCAGGTCTGGGACTCCAGTGGATGGGTACTGGCATCGCTCTCCTGGCTGCCAGCGTCTGGCTGTTGGTGAAAAAACCCATCGCCGAGGTGCCCAACCCATTTCCCGCCAGCCTGTGGCTCATTCTAACCCTGACTCAACTCATGGCCGCGATGGCCACCCAGCATTATGTCGAAGCCGCCGGGGCTGGCACGCTGGGGTTCGCCGCGATTCTAGGAATTTACCGGATACGGCCGACCGCACGACGCCCGAGTCACTGATCGTCGGAGACCGGTGCCTTGGTGTGGACCAAAAGGACTCGCGAAGCCCGCATTCCATCCAACTCGCACACCGTCAGCTGATGGCTGCCGAGAGCCACCGAATCGCCAATCTTAGCAAAGCCACCGAGTTGTTCGGTCATCCAACCACCGACCGTATGGACTTCCGAAGCCTCCACGGGTTCATCGACCAACTCCGACAACTCGAAGAGCGGAAGCGACCCGTCCAATCGCCATTGGCCATCGCCCAACACCTCGATGCGCGGCTTCTCCTGGTCGAACTCATCTTGGATCTGCCCTACCAGTTCCTCGAGAACGTTCTCCAAGGTCACCATGCCAGTGGTACTGCCGTACTCATCCACCACCACCGCCAGATGAAGGCGACGGTCTAAAAAGAGTTGCAGCAACCGGTCCAAGCGAGCGGTCTCTGGGACATAAATAACCGGCTTGGAACTGGCTTGCAGATCGGAAGCCAACCCAGCCGCACCCCGGCGCAGGTAGATGTCCTTGACGTGCACCACGCCCACCAACCGGTCGAGATCTCCGCCATCGCTCAATGGAAAACGAGAATACCGAGTCTCGTCGGCCAATCGGAGGCATTCGGCAATGGGGCGCCGAATGTCTAGGGCCACGATCTCCCGCCGAGGTCGCATCACTTCCCGCACCCGCCGTCGGCCGAGATCGAGGGAGTTTTGAACAATTTCACGAGCCAAGACCGAACTCCCACCCGCAGCCAACGTGGAACCCAGCATGAGTCGAAGCTCATCCTCCGAATGCACCTCACCGTGACTGGAGGACTCGATGCCCAATCGTTGCAACACCCAGAGCGACGTCCAGTTCAGCACCCAAATTAAGGGATAGGTGACCACGTAGAACCAGTGGAGCGGATAGGCCACCCAGAGCGACGCGGGCAGGGGGCGTTTAATGGCGATGAATTTTGGGGCCTGCTCTCCCACCACAACGTGGAAAAAGGTCACCGCCATGATGCCCACCGAGGCCGAAAGCAGATGACGCAATTGGGCGGACTCAATTTGAAACCAGCCAAACACCGGTTCTAAGAGCGCCGCAAAGACCGGCTCGGCCACCCATCCCAAAGCGAGGCTCGCCAAGGTAATGCCCAACTGGCAGGCGCTCAGGTAGCCATCGAGATGACCCAGAATATGGCGAACCATCCCGGCCCGCCGGTGGCGTCGCTGGACATACCCTTCTAACTGAGTGTCCCGGACCTTCACCAAAGCGAATTCGGCCGCGACGAAAAACCCATTGAACGCCACCAGCGACAAGGCCAGTGAGAGCTTGCCCACCACTTCGAGAACCGAAGAGGAGTCACTCATGATTGAACCTCCAGGAACAACGCCCCAAGGACATCTGACAGCGTCACGATCCCGACCTCGACGCCACCGGGTCCGCGGACAATCGCCAGATGCTCTCCGGATCGCTGAAAGGCCCGAAGAGCCTCCTCGATGCGCAGTGAATCCTCCAAGAACAGCGCTGGCCGCAACCAATCCCGCGCCGTCTTGCGTTGGCCATCCGGATCCGAATACAGCACGTCCTTGAGGCTGACAATTCCCTCGATCCGACGACCTACCCCACGGCTACTCCAAACAGGCATGCGAGTTCGCCCTTCCCGGCGACACAAGTCCCGGATCTCTTCCAAGGTGGCCGAGGCGGTGATGGTCTGGACGGAATCTAACGGTTTGGCTACCCGTGACAGAGTGAGGTTCTGAGCATCGATCACGCGGTTGATGAGTGAGCGCTCCGTCTTGGACAGCTCACCGGTACTCGATTGAATCAAGGCCTTGAGTTCATCCCTATTGGCAAAGAGGCGGCTGCTGAGAGCACGGTCACCGGTCACCCAAAGGAGCCCCTGCGCAAATCGCCCCACCAGGAACACCGCGGGCGAGAGCATCCAGTGGATGGCCGCAAAGACCGGCAGCAGTAATAAACAGAGCCGGTTGGGCATGCGTTGAAACAGACGCTTAGGCAACAATTCGCACACCAAGTAAATAGCCAGTCCGATGCCCAGCAGCATCGGCCACAACGTCCATTCGCGACCCTTGGACCATCCCTGGAGGTCCTGCCAAATCAGCGCTACTGCCGAAAAATTAGCCACCGTATTGCCCACGAGAATGGCCCACAAAAAGTTCTCCGGCCGATCCATGTAGGCGAGCAGACGACGAGCGTTGCCACTGCCAGCCCGAGCCCGCTGCCTCACTCGGAGTCGGCTCAGTGCAAAGACCCCGGCTTCCATGCCCGAGAGAAAGAACGACACCAAGAGCCAACCCGCCACCGAAGTCCAATGCATCAGCTCGTGACTCACAGCGTGGCCTCCGTCTCCACCAGTAATTCTCGAATACGTCGCTCGTCCGCCATCTTGATGGTAATCCGCAGCCCCTGATACCGGAACACCTCGCCTGGGGTCGGCACGACATCCGCCAACCACAGCACCAGCCCCGCCATGGTCTCCACGTCATCGGGAGGATTCATCGCCGGATATTCGCGCCGAAAATCATCGAGTCGCATGGCCCCATTGACCCTCCAACGTCCCGGTGCGAGGCACTCGAAGACAAACCCTTGCGCCTCCCCTTCCCGACGGATGGGACCGACGACGGACACCAAAATGTCCTGCAAGGTCAGTAAACCGGCGATGCTGCCATACTCATCGAGCACGATCGCCACACCCCGGCGCTGCCGTTGCATGGATTCGAAGAGCTTCAGAAGATTCATGCTCTCGGGCACGAACGACGGAAACTCCATTGCCATAAACAGGTCGGTGTCGGAATCGAGCAAGAGGGTCCGAGTGTTCAGCACACCCACCACATCGTCGGGCGATTCATCGTACAGAGGGATCCAGTGGTGACCCGATTTCCGGGCCTCCGCCACCATCTGGTCCATGGGCAAATCATCCCGAAGCAGCACCATCCGGGCCCGCGGTTGCATCACATCTCCAGCGGTGCGTTGATCGAGCGAGAGCACCTGCAGCAAAATCTCTTTTTCTCCAGCTCCCAGCGTTCCTTGCTGATGGGCCAATTCAATGAGATCGGCATATTCGTCGTCCGAGACACCCGTCTGGATTTTGGCGGACTTGGGCACCAAGCGCTCCACGACTCCATCCACCCAGGCTTGCGCAATCTTTCGCACTGGCCGAGTGAGACTAACAAAGAGCCACAGCGGTTCAGCCACTCTCAAGGCCCAGACCTCTGGGCTTCGAACCCCCAGAGCTTTGGGAGTCACCTCGCACGTCAGCAACAGCAGGAGCAGACCCAACGCCGCCCACCAGACCCCGGGAATCCCCGGATCGAGCGCCAGCCCACTGCCCACGGTCAAGGCCACCAGAAGCGAGTTGGACAGCGTGTTACCCAGAGCGATGGCCGCGAGGACATCGGCTGGATGCGCAAGCAAGTTGCCGACCCGTTCGCTACCCCGGCGACCCGATTCGACCAGACGACGGGCCCGCCACGACCCCAGTGAAAAAAGGGCCGATTCGGCGAGTGCAAAAAAGAAACTCGCTGCAACCAGCGTCAGGAGGACGAGCATCGGTGTTGTAGACTGTGGAACCAACGGCCTCCATCGACTCCAAAAGTCGCCTCGGATTCAATCCCGCAGGCAGCATGGCCTGCCGAACTCTAATGGGGAAGATCGAAGACTTGGTAGGGGGGCACCTTCCCATTCTTGCCCAAAACCGCTATCGTTTGCCCATGCGAACCGTCGTGTATCCCGGGAGCTTTGATCCGATCACCAACGGCCACCTCGACGTGGTCCAGCGTGCGGCCAAAATGTTTGACCAAGTGATTCTCGCCGTGGCGAACAATGAAACTAAACACCCGCTCTTCAGCCTGGAAGAACGCAAGCAGATGGCGCTCTCGGCCGTCTCAAATCTGAGCAACGTCGTCGTCGAGACCTTAGAAGGACTTCTGGTAGACTACGTGGTCCGACACAAAGCCTGTGCAGTCGTGCGCGGTCTACGGGCCGTGAGCGACTTCGAATTCGAATTTCAGTTAGCCCTCATGAACCGAAAACTGAATGAGAATGTGGAGACCGTTTTTCTGATGCCCAAAGACTCCTACTCGTTCCTGAGTTCGCGCCTGGTCAAAGAAGTGGCCCGCCTCAAGGGCGACGTCTCGCCGTTCGTGTCCACCGAAGTCGTGCAGGCGCTACGTCTGAAGCTCAACACCTCCAACGACTGAAGTTTGGGCGCGACCCGATCCCGACCGCTTCGCCTCCAGATTCTTGAAGGTGTCACCCGGATCGGCCACACCCGCCTCCTTAGGCCGCATCGAAATTGGACCCACCGGTGCCACGGTGGAGCGGGATGGAGGCGGTGATAACACCGCTCAGACGGGCCGCCGGTTGGATCAATATTTCGCACCAATTTTCCCGGAGCATCGCGTCGCTATTGCATCCCCTGA
>Ga0114971_10001134_pt1 | contig 17943 bp, 17 predicted proteins | sample M_140625_MF_Meta_FD_87320 | JGI IMG/M metagenome (GOLD analysis project Ga0114971, IMG submission 87320) | Freshwater microbial communities from Lake Montjoie, Canada to study carbon cycling - M_140625_MF_MetaG | ecosystem: Environmental > Aquatic > Freshwater > Lake | place: Lake Montjoie...
AACGTGTTTTGCTACGGCAAACGTGCGTCACAAACCCGCCGCGACGATTCTGGGAATGACCGGTCTCTCTCGTGACGACGCCCGTTTTACGCGATGAATAAAATCCACCGAACCATCGCCCTCGGTTTAGCCGTCTCGATCCCCGGCTTGAGTCTCGCCGCGTCGTCATCGGCCGACGCGCCCGCTAAACTTTCCTTCAACGAGCACATCCAACCCATCCGTTCGGACTACTGCTACCACTGCCACGGCCTCGCCGCCGGCGCGTTCAACAGCTTCGGCGTCAGCGCCGTCTACCGCTACAACGGCAAGGCCACGATCGTGACGACCCTCGCCGCCGCCATCCAACCGCTCGTCACCATCGTCCTCGCGCTCATTTTCCTCGGCGAGAAAGTCGGCCTCATCGAAAGCGCCGGCATCGCTGTCGCCATGCTCGCCGCGGTCGCCCTCTCCGCCGAATCAAAACCGACCGTCGCCGCACCTCCGCACTGATTTCAGTTTCGTCCCGAACCTATTTCGAAACTCGCGTTACGCGGCCCGGCACCGTTGGCGTTCCGGCATCCGCGCTGGCGAGCGCCGCAAAGCACAGCGCCAGGCTGTCGAGGTTTTCGCGGGCGCCGTTCGTCGGCTCGCGGTCGTCCTCGATTGCGCACAGCAGTCCGCCCATCGCTCCCTGAAATCCGCTGGTGAACCACGTGCCTTCGAGCGGCACCGTCGCCCGCCCCCGCGCCGTATGCAGCTCCACCGTCTGCTCCGAGAGATTCGGCCCAAAACTCCGCAGCGTCCCGGCGCTCCCGCAGATCACCGTGCGGTCCTCCTGCCCGTGTTGCACGTGACCGTTGAAATCCAGCCGCACCTGCGCACCCGGATAGTCCGCCACCACCTGAGCCAGCATCGGCGGTTTCATTTTCTGCCCCGCCGTGCGCGCCACGCTCGCCCACACGCGTTCCGGTTTCCGCCCGCGCATCACCCGCGCTGCGAGGTCGAACCAGTGAATGCCAAAGTCGAACAATACCAGATGGTGAATCTCCTCAAACGGCGTGCCCGCCGTCCATGTGTGATCCCACTGCAACGTCACGTCCACGCTCGCCACCTCCCCGATCACGCCCGCCCCCACCGCCGCCGCCATATAGCTCAAATGCGGCGCCCAACGCCCGTTTTGATTCACCGCGAGCTTCACCCCCTGCGTCGCCGCGAGCGCCACCAGCCGCTCGCCCACCGCCAGATCCAACACGAACGGCTTCTGGCTCAACACGTGTTTCTTCGCCCGCAACGCCGCCTCGATCACCTCGACGCGCGGTGCCGGATGCAGTGCCACATCCACGACCTCGATGTCGCCCCGCGCGAGCACCGCGCGAAAATCGTCTGTCACCGTCGCCTCGGGGAAAAACTCCGCACTCCGCTTCTCCGCCCGCGCCTTGTCCCGATCGCACAGTGCCACCACGTCGAGTCCCATCTCGCGATAGGCCCGCAAATGATACTCTGAAATCCCGCCGCACCCGATGAGCGCAATCTTGGGCCGATACGCCCTCGGCCGCGGCGGCAAATACGCCAACACCGGTGCCGCGAACGCCCCGCTCGCGCCCGCCGCACTCAACCCATAACCGCCCGCCTTGGTCGATTCACTCATGGTCAGTCGATCAACTTCACCGTTTTACGCAGCCGCGCGCTCAACACCGCGCTGTCCACGATCTGTTGCCCGATGCGCGCGATCTTCGGCGCCAACGGTCCCTCGACCGGCCGCCCTTCGCGGATGCACTGCACGAAATACTGGATCGGATTCTGATACGGTGCCGCTAGCGCATCCACCGGCACGCCCTCGCCGCGCACGTTGGCCCGCGTCTGCAAAAGCACCGTCGGCTCGAAATCATACGAGCTGATCGTCCCGTCCTCGCCCTTCAGCACAAAGCCGCATTTCGGCTGCGGCTGCTGCGTCCACGGATCCGTAAACGTCCCCCACCGCGTCTCAAACTTCGAGAGCCCGCTCGCATAGCGGGCCACCACCACGCTGTGTTCATCCACTTCCAGCCCGTGCGACCCGCCGACCACCGCGGTCACCTCCGACGGCTTCCGCCCGCCATGATACCAGGTGCCCAGCGTCGTGCCGTAGCCGAGATAGTCCAATAGCGATCCGCCGCCGCGCTTCGCCGAATAAAACCAACTCTTCCGCTTCATCGCCGCCGTCGGCTCCACTTCAATCTTGTCGGCCCCGTGGTAGAGCGGTCCGCGGTTCCCGTCGTAAAAATGCACCTCTTGCAGCGCCCCGATGCGCCCTTCGTTTAACAGCCGATGCGCCGTCACATGCGCCGGATACCACCTCAGTGGCCAGTTGATCGCCAGCAACCGCCGCGCCTTCTTCGCCGCCGCGATCATCCGGTCCGCCTCGCGCAACGTCGCCGCAAACGGTTTCTCCACGAGCATGTGCGCCCGATACGGCGCCGCCAGTTCGACATACTCCGCGTGCCGCGCCGTCGCCGGACAGAGCACCACGAAATCGGGCTCCGTCGCCGCCAGACACCGGTGGGGATCGGTAAACACGCGCTCCGCCGGAATCCCGAAATGCCGGATCGCCGCCGCCATCCGCGCCGGCTCCTCGTCACAGATTCCGGCGATCTCCACGTCCGGGTGCGCCGCGCACTGCCGCAGTAGGTCGCCCATGTGCATGTGATCGAAATTCAGGCCGACAACTTTGAGTTTCTTCATAGAGATTTAAACGCGAACGTCGCCGCGGGCGTGGACACAAAGATCTTTTCCAACTGCGAAGGCGACACTCCCGCCGCGCGCAGTTGCGCCGAAAAATCCGTGAGCAGGAAACTCAGTCCCGGCCCGCCGCCGTAGCTGCGCCAGTAACTCCGCCGAGCCGCATCCATCCCCAGCATGATCTGGTCGGGAAACTCCGGCAACAGCGCCAGCAACAGCTCGCGCGTCCTGTTTCGCTCGCCCGTCTTCCACCGAAACGCGCTGTCGAACTCCACCCGCACCCCTGTCGCCAGCAATTCCCGATGCAGCCCCACGTCCGGCTTTCGATCCGTGTGCGAAAGGCACACGTGCCCCAGATCCACGCCGAGCCCGCGCAACCGCTCCGCCTGCGCCAGCGCCCCTTCACCCTGCTCCGTGTGCGTGAGGATCGGACACCCCGTCTGCCGGTGCGCCTGAGCCGCTGCGGCGAACACTTTCTCCTCCCGCGCCGTGAAACGGCGCTCTGTCGCAATCTTGATCACGCCCGCGCGATGCGCCGTCCGTCGCACCCGCGGCCCGCCGTAGTCGCACTCATCGATTCCTTCCGTGATGTCCGCTACAAACAGCTCCGCCACCTCGTCCTCTGTGTAGAAATTCCCCCAGTGCCCCGCATCGTAGTATTTCGCGAGGTGCAGCCCCGTCGGGGCCACCAGATGCACACCCGACTGCCGCGAAACCTCCGCGAGCTTCCGCACGTTCCGCCCACAATCGCACGGCATCGAGTCCACCATCGCCCGCCCACCGTCGGCGTAGAATTGCCGCAGCTCCTCCGCCGCCCGCGCCACATCGTTGATCAGAAAATCCGGCGTCGCCTGCGTCGCATACCCCGCGTCGATGATCACGTGCTCGTGCGCGTAACAAACGCCGAGTTGCGTCGCGGCCACATCGCCCAGCACCGTGCGCACAAAGCTCATGGTTTCGCGTCCAGCACCAGCCGTTCGCCCGCCCGCAACACCACCGCACGTTGCCCGAGTCGCGCGCAGGCCGCGACAAACACGTCCGGCGACGCCGTGTTGAATTCAAACATCTCGTAGTGACACGGCACCACGCACCGCGCGCCGATGTCGTGCGCGAGCTGCGCCGCCTCCGCCCCGTCGAGATTCCCTGACACCCGCCGCTCCGGCGCTCGCCCATTGATCGGCAGCAACGCCAAGTCGATCACCCCGCCCGCCCTCACCCGGCCGGCCATCCCGGGAAAGCGCACCGTATCGCCGCTGTGATAAATCCGAAACGGCCCCACGCTCACCACGAACCCCGCATACTCCGGCGCGAGTTCCTCATGCGCCGCCGGCACCGCCTCGAAGGTAAACGCTCCCACCGCCGCGCGTTCACCGTCCGCCAGCGGCACCAATCGCCCCGCCGCCGCATCTAGACGCTGCGTCACGAAGCTCACATTCGCCGCCGGCACCACCAACTTCGCCGTCGGCGCAACGCCAATAATCGCCCCGAGCGTCTCCGCATCGAGGTGGTCGGTGTGGTTGTGCGTGGAGGTCATCACACTCACGAACTCCAGCCGCGCCGGATCGACCACGCGCTCCGTCATGCGCACGTGCGGCTTGTCCGTCTTCGCATACTTCCTCGTCAGAGAGTCGCTAAGATACGGGTCGAACAGCAGAAATTCGCCCTCGTAGCCCACCAGAAATCCGCTCTGCCCCAGCCACCACACCCACAGCCGCCGCGGATTTCCGTCCGTCGTGACTTCCGCCACGTCGGCCAAAAACCTGTCATCCTGGAGCACCGGCCGGATCACAGGCCGAGTTCCTTTTTCACCTGCCGGATGCCCGCGACCATGTTGCGCAGTTTCGGCTGCGCCGCCCACCGCGCCGTCTGGCTGAGCCCGCAGTCCGGTGCAAACACCAGCCGGTCCGCCGGCGCGTGCTTCAGGCAAAGCCGCACACGGTCCGCCACGTTCTCCGGCGTCTCCACGTAATAGCTCTTCACGTCCACGATGCCGACGGCCGCATCCATCCGGCGCACGATTTGCGCGATGAGCTCGATCTCCGCAAACTCGCGGCTCGCCATCTCGACGTGCATCTCGTCGGCCTTGAAATCGAGAAACGCCGGAAACATCGGCGCGATCTGCCGCGGCCCGATGGCGCGCCCCTTGAAGTTGCCGAAACACAGATGCGTGCACAGCCGCGTCTTTCCATAGACCGTCTCGACCGTGCGGTTGAAAATATCCACGAACCGTCGCGGGTCTTCCTTGTAGGCGTAGCAACTCATCGAGGGCTCATCGACGCTGATCTCCGCGCAGCCCGCCGCCACGAGGTCTTCGAGTTCTTTGCGCACAATCGGGAGCAGCGCTTCCGTCACCGCCCAACGATCGGCATACTGCGCATTCGGCAGGAGCCGTCCACTCAACGTATAGGGACCGGGCACGCTCGCCTTGAGCGTCGCCGCGCCTCTCGGTGCGAGGCGCTGCAGTCGCTTAAACTCCTCCACGACCCCGAGCCCCCGCGGAGCCACCAGCTCACCCGTGATCGCGTGCTTGCCGCGTTGGTCGTGGGCGGGCGGGCCAAACTTTCGCGGCGACACGGATTCCAACTCGATACCCTTGATGTAGCCGTAGAACGACAGATTGAAATCGAGCCGTGTCTGCTCGCCATCGGTAATGACATCGAGCCCCGCCTCAACTTGATCGTGCACCGCCGCGATGACCGCGTCGTTCTGGATCTCGCTCACATCGGAACGACCGAACACGGCGAGGTGTTGGCTGGCGAACTCGAGCCAGCTGGGAAAAGGGTAGCTGCCGATGACGGAGCTGCGGAGAGGGCAATTTTTCATAGGGAAACAGTGGGCGGGAGTTCAGACAGTTTTCGGAAAGAGGGGACGCAGGTAGTCGACGTCGTAGCGAATACTCGCCTCGACTCCGAGCGGAGTCTTGACGCCCTCGATCCCGAGCCACCCGCGATAGCCGCTCGCGTCCAGCGCCGACCGCACGGCCGGGAAGTTGATCGAGCCTTTGCCGTAGAGATCGTCGTAATCCTTGAGGTGCACTTCGCAGATGCGCTCGCGTCCCAGCCGGCGGATGGCCGAGCCGTAGTCCTCACCCACCTTGTGCATGTTGCCCACATCGTAGTAGACGCGGATGGCTGGGGAATTCACCGCGTCGAGAATGCGCTCCAACTCCGCCGCCTTCAGCCACGACTCGATTCCGTAGACCACCCCCGCCGCCTCAGCCCGCGGCGCCAGTTGCTTCAGCCGCCGAATCACCTCCGTCACGCCCGCGGCGTCGTCGACCAAATCGCCCTTCCCGAAAAACGCGAGCAGCGTCACCTTCTGCTTCAGGCGCGTCATGACCTTCACGCTGTCGCGCACCCATTGCTCGGTGGCGGCGTCGCTCTTGTAAGGAACGTTGTTGAGCACCCCCATCGCGAGCGAGGCGATCACGACTCGGTGCTTCTCGGCCGTGGCGACGATCCGGTCCTGCTGCGCTTCGCTGAACAGCGGCAGCGTCGCCTCGCCCTCTTTCGGGCGACCAAAATCAACCTGCACTCCGTCCAAACCGATGCGTGCCGCGAGTTCAAACGCGTCGGGGTTGCACAGTTTCTGCAGGGTCCAATCGCAGGCGAAAAGCCGGAAACCGGGCTTCGCGGCCATTGGGTCCGCTGCCCGCGCCACTCGCCCGAGAGCAGCGACGCCGAGGGCGGCGAGTGAACTTTGCCCAAAGGCGCGACGAGAAATGGGTGGATTCATGGGTGAACGGAGGTTGGCAGTTTAGGTCTTCAAGCCCGTCAGGTCGGCCTGCACTTTCTTTTTCGAAGCGATGTGCTCGGCCCAAGTCACCGGCCGACCCTCATACGCTGCGGTCCGCCCCATGATGGCCACAAGATTGCTCGTTACACTCGGCGCCACGGTCTCGTTGGCGGCATCCTTCTTCGTGATCTGCTCGTGAAACGCTTTGATATTCGCCTGCGCGCCTTCCTTGTAGATCCCCGCGGTCTTCCCGCCCCGGTAGAACGCCTCGGCTCCACCCCGAATCATCACATCAGCGCCGTAGGCCGTCATCAGCACGCCCTTTGTGCCGAACATGCGGTTGAGAATTCCACCCGGCGTGCCGTGCGCGTCGAATTGCCGCGAACTGAAGGTCACGCCGACATTGTTGGGATATTCGTAGGCCAACGCGAAATGGTCCCAGGCGTTGCCCACATCGACCCGCACGCGTCGACCGCCGGTGCCGCTGCAGCGCACCGGCGGCGTGTCCTTCGCAATCCAGCTCATCACATCAAGTGTGTGGATGTTCTGTTCGACGATGATGTCGCCCGAAAGGGCTTGGTCAAAAACCCAGTTCCGCAGCCGCCCTTCCGCCGAAGCCGTCTCCCCTTTGATCGCCAACCGCCCATCGTGATACGTGCCCTCGCCAAAACAGAAATCCCCAATGGCGCCGAAGTGAACCCGGTTGATCGCCTCGATGTAGAATTCATTCGTGCGGGTCTGGAAATCTACGAGGAAAACCTGCCCATTCTTGCGCGCCGCCGCACCGCTTGCCGCGATCGACTGACAGCCCGGCACATCGACCGCCACCGGCTTCGCGAGATAAACATTCAGCCCCGCCGCCACGGCCGCTGCCGCCTGTTCGGGATGGAAATAGGGCGGGCTGATGATCGCCACGGCATCGAGGTCGCCCTTCGCAATCATCTTCTCGTAGCACTTCAAACCGCTGAACGCCTGCGCCGGCGAGAGCTTGAATTTCTCGGCAGCCATGGTCGCCGACTCCGGAAAATAGTCGGCCACACCGACGATTTCGTAACCGCCATGTTCGGCAAACAGTCCGGCCAACCACACTCCACGTTTGCCGCACCCGATGAGACCGAGGCGAATCTTGCTATTGGCCACGGAGCCCTGCGCTACGGCGAGGCGGGTCGTCGTAAGCGCGGCGAGGCCCACACCAGTGCGGGCGATAAACTGACGGCGGGAGAGGTCGTTGAAGGGTGTTGGATTCATGGGAACGATGGGTTGAGGTTTCGTGGGCTAAGCCGCGCCGCACTCAGGATTTGAGCCCGCGCAAGTCGACTTCCATGCGTTTGTTCTCCTTGAGCAGTGCATGCATCGACAGCCGCGAGCGTCGGGCGGCAGCCTCGTAGCCGAGGACACACGTCAGCACGCCGTCGACTGCGCGCTGACAGGTTTCGTTTTCAAATTTTCCAGCGGTGACCTCGCGATAGAAGCGCGCGATGTTTCGCTCGGCTCCTGCGACGTAAAGGTTGTCGACCGAACCTCCACCGAAATGCTTCGGGCCACCCTTGAGGAATGCCTTGCCCCAGTAGGTCAGAAACGCGTTTGCCTCGGTGCCATGAATCGCGGCGCTCAGTTCACCCGCATTATTGTTCTTCAGCGCCTGCCCCGCGTGCTGGTGGATCACCCCGTCGGCATATTCGTAGATCAGCGCACAGACGTCGCGTGCGTCCCCATGTGGCTCGGGCCGGCGAATAGCGGACGTGCCGGTCGCGACGACCGGACGTTGGCCCAACACCCAGAGCGCCGCGTCGATCGCGTGAATGTCGAAGTTACCAATATAGTCACAGCCCATCGCCACGTCGTTCACCCAAATGAGTTCGCGCAACCGGCCCTCCATGTTCGCTGTGCGCGGCGGGTCTTTCTGCGGACCGCAGTGGCCGGTCGTGACCACGCGGACGATTTGGCCCAGCCCACCGGCACGGATCCGCGCCATCACCTCAAGGTTGTGCGGATCCGTCGGCATTTGGTAGTCCACCAGAAAACACCGCTGTTTCTTCGTGGCGAGTTTGCCGGCCGCTTCGATCCGCAGCGCGCCGGGCACATCGGCCGCCACCGGCTTCGCCATGTAAACGTGCAGTCCCGCTTCGACCGCCGCGGTCACATGTTCAGGAATGAAGTAAGGCGGCGTCTCCACCACGACGGCCTCGACGCCGCTCTCAATCAATTTCTTGTAGCCCGAGAGCGTTGAAAAGCGGCGCGCCCGCTCAACGCCAAGTTCGTCGCCACATTTGTCCGTCACCTCCTGAAAATAGTCCGCCACCGCCCATAGCTCGTAACCGCCGTGAGCCTTGAAGAGCTTTGCGATCCAACCGCCACGGCCGCCGTTGCCAATGACGCCAACCTTGATCTTGCGATCATACGTGGGCTTCGGCACGGGCGCTGGCGACTCCGCGCCGACTGCAGGAAGCGCGCTGAGCGCCGTGGCGGCCGCGACAGCCAGACTGCCGCCGAGGAAACGGCGGCGCGAATACTTGGAGGCCAATGACGTTTTCATCGTGAGAATGGGGAAAATCAGGGCAGTTGAATTTCGAGTTCCTTGAACCAAACGTCGCAGTCCTGCGCGCCGTGGACTTGCAGGGCGAACTTGCCTTCGCGGCGGCCGGGATCGTCGCGCAGCTCGGCGGATTTCTTGCCGTTGATATGCACAACGATGTGTCCGCCGCGCGCACTCACCGTCATTTCGTTCCACTCGCCGGGCTTAAACCACGTCGCGACTTGCGCGGGCGTCGGTTGCGATACCCACGACCGGCCGTTGGTATCGTAAAGTCCGCCCACGTCTTTGGTCGCATCGATCTCGGCCTGAAAGCCGGTTACGCCGCTGAAGCCCTTTTCCTCGATGCGGAAATAGAGCCCGCTGTTTCCTTTGAGCGATTTGAATTTCAGTCGCACCGTGAAGTCACCGTAGATTTTCTCGCTTACGAGGTGGCCGTAGTCCTTTTCGCTTTTGACGTTCGTGCCGTGCAGAGCGCCGTCCTCAATTTTCCAGATGCCTTTGCCGATAACCTTCCAGCCGGCGAGCGACTTTCCATCCCAGAGCGGCTGCCAGCGCTCAGCGGCGGCCAGGCCGTATGCAGTGCAGAGCAGGGCGAGCATGAGGCAGCAGGTGAGTTTCATGGGAGGGGGTTTGAGGGATCAGTTGTTAGGAAAATTCTTCGCCCAGTCTTCACGGCCGGTGGCGGCGGGCTGCGCCGGAGCCTCCAGTTTCGCCCCGCTTGCGCGCAGCCGCGCCTGCAGATCCGGAATCGACACCTCGCGTGCCCCGCACTTCGCCGTGAGCGACATCGTCGCTGCCGTGCCCGCGGCCTGCCCCATCGCCATCGTCTGCGCCATCGAGCGACACGAGGCGTGAGCGTCGTGTGTCGCGGAGAAGCAACGCCCTGCCACCCACAGTTCATCACGTCCACGCGGCACCAGCGTGCGATACGGCACGTCGTAGGCCTGTCCGCCGGGCACGTAACCCCAGACGGTTTCCTCTCCACCGTCTTTCGTTGCCCGGTGATCTTCGATGGGCGCACCGCACAACAACACCCGGTCATCAAACCTCGCCACGTTCAGGCAATCCTCCTTCGTCAGCCGATACTCCCCGTAAACCCGCCGCGTCTCCCGCACGCCGATCTGATGCGACAGGCCGACAATATTCGCCGCCCCAAAACCCGGCACGCAGTCGCGGAAAAAGCCCTCGTAGACGAAAGCCTGTCGCCGTCCCTCGCGCTCCGCCGCCCCGAGTTGCTCAAAATCGGTGGCATCCACGTCCGCCACCCGCACCGCGACTGTCGAGATGCAGCCGCGCGCATTCATCTCGTGCAGGCTACCGCTTTTGCGCGGCAACATGTGTGCGCCCCGTTCCACCGCCTCCGCCATTCGCTCCATGAGCATCCGTTTGCCACCGGCCGCTGCATACGCCGGCAGGTCCACGTTACTCATCCGAAACGTCGTCGTGAGCGTTTGCGCGGGCTCGCGTTCGCCGGCTTTCTCAAACGGCACGTCGGCCAGGTTGCACAGATCCGCATCCCCCGAGGCATCGATAAAACGACGCGCATTGAGGCGGAAAAATCCGGACTTCGTCGAAATGACCACGCCTGCGATCCGCCCTTCCGCGTCCTGGTCGGCCGCCACCAGCGTCGCATGGAGCATCACGCGCACACCGGCCGTTGCGAGCAATTCATCCCAAACCAGTTTCAACCGCTCTGGGTTATAATTCACCCCGGTGCCCGCGCCATAGGTGTTGGGACGGAGGAAGACGGCACCCGCCGCATCGAGTGCGTTGACCACGGTGTCGGGGACGCCCCCCACCACCTTGCGCGGTTCCGCGCCCGGCGTGAAAAATCCGTAGAAGGTATCGAGCATCTGCGTGCTTGTGCCGCCCAAGAACCCGTGGCGCTCGATCAGGAGCACCGCGCCTGTGCCCTCCCCTGCGGCCGCGAGTGCCGCGCAACATCCCGCCGACCCTCCGCCGACCACGAGCACGTCCACCGTCGCGAGGACGGGGATTTTTTCGAGGACGAGTGGCGACGAGGTCACGGTGCAGTCCGAGTAGGGCGGGTCTCAGACCCGCCCCACGTTGGCATAGAGTTTGGCGAGCCGATGCGCGTGCTCGTCGTAAGCAGCCTCAAACAACTCCGTCGCTCGCGCCGGGCCGACTACCACCCCTGCACTCAGCACCTTCGGCGGCTGCCCCGCGGCCGTGAGCCGCGAGGCCACCTCGGCCTTGACCGAGTTCACCAACAGACACCCGCCGACCGTCGATCCCGGCGCGACCGGCGTATCAAGCCCTTCGATCTTCACCATCGCGTCGCCCACCGGCGCGCCTGTGTCGAGGATGAGATCGGCAAAGTCCGTGAGCTTCTTCCCGTCCGCCCGCCGCGACGTCGAAGCTTGCGCGTGCGCCAGACTCACGAGCGCCACCACGCGAACGCCGCGCCGCTGAAACTGTTCCGCCATTTCAATCGGCACCACGTTGCATCCGCTCGACGAAATGATCAACGCGCTCTCCTGCGTGCTCAGGTCGTAATTGCGCAGAATCCGCTCCGCGAGCCCGCTCACGTTTTCCAAAAACATCGCCTGCCGCTGCCCGTTGGCGCCGACCACGAGGTTGTGAAACGAGAGCGACAATTCGACGATCGGATTAAACCCCGGAAACGAACCGTAGCGCGGCCACATCTCCTCGACCATAATGCGCGAATGCCCCGAGCCAAAGAGATGCACCATCCGCCCCGCGAGGATTGTCTGGGCAAACCAATCGGCAGCCTGCTGGATCGCCGGCTGCTGCGCCGCGACGGTGTCTATGAGCCCGCGCACGCGGGCGAGATAAGTTTCCGAGGGATTCATGGATGTTGAAAAATTTCCTGCCCACGTCGCGCCGCGCCAAACGCCCCGGCCAAGGCGCCGAGCTGCGCCGGCACCACCGCGACGCCGCTTGCGCCCACGCGCCATTCGAACTCGTCGAGCGCCGTTCGCAGCGGCCCGAACAACGCGTCGCCCGCTGCCGCAATCCCGCCGCCGACCACGATCGTCTTAGGATCGAGCACATTGATAAGCCCGGCCAGCGCCGCCCCCAGCGCGCGCACCGCCCGCGTCCACGCCTCGCGCGCCGTCGCGTCCCCCGCAACGGCCGCCGCCACGAGGTCCCGCGTCGTCGAGAATCGCCCGCCCGTGCGCGCCGCCACCGTGCAATCGCCGATCGCGTCTTCCAGACTTCCCGGCGTGCCGACGATGTCGCGCGCACCGTCGGGATTCAGCGAAAGATGCCCCACATGCCCCGCGCGCCCAAGATGCCCGCGCAACAGCCGCCCGTCGACCATTGCCGCCCCGCCTACACCCGTGCCCAGCGTGAGCATCAATACATTCGTTTGCCCCCGCGCCGCTCCGCGCCACACTTCTCCCAACAGCGCGGCGTGCGCGTCGTTCAGCACCGCCGTCGGCAGGCCGAGCTCAACGCTCCAATCGAGCCCCTCGAGTCCGCGCAACCGCCCCGGCATCGCTACGATGCTGCGTTCGTCCCGCCCCGCGAGCCCCGGCGCGCACAGTCCCGCTCGAGCCACCTCGGGAAATCTTCCGCGCAACGTCGCGACCAGCGCGCGCACGTTTTCCCGCCAAACGCCGTCCGCACCATCACCCGTCGGCCGCGACTCCTCCGCCAGCACACATCCGTCTGCGGCGACCGCGATGCCCTTGACGTGCGTGCCGCCGAGATCGAGCCCGAGAAAAATCGGTTCTGCACTCATGGGGAATTCGCGGGAATCTGTCCGTCGCTCACCGTCCAGCCGCCGTCCACCGCGAGCACCTGCCCGGTCACAAACCGCGCCGCGTCCGACAACAAAAACACCGCCGCCCCGTCACAGTCGCCCGGCCGCCCGATGCGCCCGCCGTCGAGCGGCTGCTTCGTCGCGATGAATTTCAAAATACGCTCGTCCGCCGCCGCTCGCCGCGCCATCGGCGTTTCCACCAGCGCGGGAGCCAGCACGTTTAACCGGATATTCTGCGGGGCGTAATAACCTGCCGCCGATTTGGTAAAACCCACGATCGCGGCCTTCGCCGTCGCATAGACGTGCGTCGCAAAAAACTCCCGCGACGGCGACCACCCGAGCACCGATCCCATGTTGAGCACCGCGCCGCCCGTGCCCTGCACGAAAAACTGTTTCACCGCCGCCCGGTTCGAGAGGATCACCGAATGCAGATTGAGTTCGAGCGTCGCGCGCAGCCCTTCATCCGTCACCTCGTGCAACGGCCCGTCGCCCAGCCGCCGCCCGCTGCCACCGGCCACATGATACAGTCCGTGAAACCCGCCGAACCGTTCCAACGCCAGCGCGATGGCCGCGGGCGCGTGGGACGGATCCGTCGCGCTGCCCACGTGCGCCGCCGCCCGGTCGCCGAGCGCGGCCACCGCCGCGGCCGCGTTCTCCGCATCGCGGCCGGTCACCACGACCCCGCGCGCACCGGCGGCCAGAAATGCCCTCGCCGCAGAAAGACCGAGCCCGGTCGTGCCGCCCACGACGACGATGATTTTGCCGGAAAGGGGTTGATCGGCCATGGGACCAAAAGGCGCCGCCCTCGCCGCCTTTTCAAACATTAACAAATCGCTCGACGGCGAAACTGATATGATAAAGAACCGACCCATGCCGCGCCCCCGCTCCCCCCACGTCGCCGAGGTCAAGGCCGCGCTTGTCGCCCGGCTGCACGGGGGGTTCGCCCACCCCGGGGGACGTTTCCTTTCGACGCGCGCCGTCGCCGATCGCTTTGCCGTGAGCTATCAGACCGCCCACCGGCTCCTCGCCGAGTTGCAGACGGAGGGCCGCTTGGACCGCGTGGCCGCCTCGGGCTCCTACGTGCCCGGCCGCACCGTCGCCCTGCGCGGCGCGCAGCTCGTGTTTCACCCGCGCGCCCGGCGCAAGGGCAGCTTCGGCGCGCGCCTGCATGCCCTGCTCGCCGCCGAACTCGCTGCGCGTAAAATCTCGATCATCCGCAGTTGGCCGGATGCGGACGACACGCCGCGACTTCGCCGCGACCACTACCCGATCTTCTGGGAATGCCGCGCCGGCATGACGGCCGCCGCGCAGCTGCGCAGCTTTGCCCTCTGCCTGAACGACCGCCCGCCGTTTGGACTCGGCGGCGGTTACGTCGATGCTGTCACGACCGACGATTTCTCCGGCGGCGCGTGCGCGGCCGAACTGTTGAAAAGCCGCACCGGGCGGTCCGGCGGTTTCGCCGTCTTGGGCGGCCCCGAGGCCGATCTCCGCAGCCAACAGCGCATTGCCGGCTTCCGCGCCCACGTGAGCGACGCCCACGTCGTCTGCGCCGAATCGTGGTTCGTCGAGGCGGGCTTGGCCCGCGCAAAAGAGATTTTGGAGATCCAGCCCACCGGGATTTTCGCCTGCAACGACCGCCTCGCCGAGGCGTTGCTCACGTATTGCCGGAAGCAACGTCGCCCGGCCCCTCCCCTCGTCGGTTTTGACAACGCCCCAGTCGCCGAACGTCTGCGGCTCACCACCATCGGCATCCCGTGGCAAACCATGGTGGCGCAGGCCGTGGCCCTGACCGTGGCCCGTATTGAAGGTGGGACCGAGCCGGCAAGACTGATCAGCCTCGCCCATGAGCCCATCCTGCGGCTCTCGGCCTAGCCCAAGGCTCCGCTTAGCCGGCTGTTTTCCCTGCAGTGTCTTTGGGATATCCACGCCGGCCTCTTCGCCCCAAGGCTGCCGGCCGACAAGCGGAGCCCAAAAGGAATTGTCAGGCGCGCGCACGGATCGCCGTGTCCACCTCGTGGCAATAAAAGTTTTCCTAATGGCACTCAGCCCATCGAAGGTAGTGGCGATGTAGTGGCGAAGTAGTGGTGGCGTAGTAGCGCCTTGTTAACGGACGTTAGGGATCGCGTGTCCAGACTCGTTATGGGTGGAGCACGGTGGGGATGCAGTCCTGCGGTAGGTCGGGGTGTGAAACGACAATCTGAATCTAGCCCGGATTCAGATCGTCGTTGACCATCGGGGCGATCAATTGGCCGTGTCAAAGCCGGCCTGCGGCTAGATCGCGCCGAATACGCGCTGACGCCGCACGAGAACAACGGGCCCGCGATTATCCCGGGCAAGCCGGACGAAAGCCAGTTGATCAAGCGGATCACGTCCACCGACGAAAAGCTGAAGATGCCCCCGGCCGACGCCCACAAGACGTTCCGGCCCGGGGAAATCGCCGCGCTGCATCGCTGGATCGCCGAGGGCGCCGAGTATCAGGAGCACTGGGCGTTCATCGCACCGACCCGGCCCACGGTCCCGGCACACGCCTCCGAGGAGAACCCCATCGACGCCTTTATTCGCACCCGCTTGGCCGCCGAAAAACTCACCCCGAGTCCCGAGGCATCGCGGCTCGAGCTGATTCGCCGCGTCACGCTCGATCTGACCGGTCTGGCCTCATCACCTCCCGAGGTCGATGCGTTTTTGAGCGATCGCGCCGAGGGCGCCTACCAGCGTCTGATTGACGGGCTGCTCAAGCGTTCCGCGAGAGCGGTTGGGACACCAAACGGCTCTACCGGTTGCTGGTGACCTCCGCGACTTACCGCCAGAGCGCTCGTGCCACACTCGAAAAACTGGAAAGGGATCCCGACAGCTCAATCCGTTTCTGCTTTATCCGAGCTTGGGCGATTTCGGCGGCGGGTTTTTTAGATCACTCCCAGTTCGCGGGCGATTTCGAGAACCGCCCGCACCGTATCCACGCACTTGTTGAACGCCGAGGGCGACATGCCCTTGCGGATGCGGCACGAAATTACGCAGTCGAAGCAGTGCCCCAATGCTGATGAGATGGATGATGAAAAAAATGCGTTCACTGTGGCTCGCGTTTGGGAGTAAACGGTTGGCGAGTTTTGGGTAAGTCTCAGCACCTCGACGCGTTGTTGCCGCTCAACTCTTTGACGAGATCTTGTTCCCACCTTTCAAAATACAACTTTCGCTGCCTGGCTCACGCTGTGTGCTCGTCTATGGTGGGCGTATACTCGCATCAGGAGTGCTCCCCCGTCCGCATGCCCCAGCCACGCCGCGACCGTTGGAATATCCACCCCGGATTCGATTGCGGCCGTCGCGAAGGCATCGCGCAAATCATGGTGGGTCAGCAGTCCGACGCCGAATTTTTTGCACGCCCGTGCGAGGGATTTTCCCGCCTCACTGACGCCCAGAACCTTGGCGCGAGGGTCGACGGAAGTGGCGACATCTACCCGATCCACGACAGTCCCGGGGCTGTTCTCTTTTAGCTTTTCGAGCAGCGCCCTGGCCGCAGGGATCAACGGAACCTCGCGATTCGCGGCTTCGGTCTTGCTTCCGCGAACGTGCAAGATGCCGCGTTTGAAGTCCACATCAGCCCAAGTGACAGCCTTGGCTTCACTGAGCCGGCATCCCGTATAGGCAAGGAAGCGGCAGAAATCCGCCGTCGCATGAGACGCGCGGCCACCGTGATGCTCGATTTCAGAAAAGATTTCGGCAAGTTTCGCGGCTTCCGGCAGAATCGGCTTCCGCGGGACGTTCTTGAGCTTGATTCCGCGAGGGTAGAGAGGGTTTCCGCCGAGTTGCCCGCGTTCGACGGCGATGTCGAGCATTCGACGGATGGCGTCGATGCATTTGTTGATGAGCGAGGCGGAAGTGCCGTTATTTTTCGAGCTGATTCCCTTCGCCCCTGGTGACACGAATCCGGTGCCCTCCCGGCTCATTCGGTTTCGCCACTCGATGACCGCCTGTCGGGTGATGCGGCCGGGTGGCATCGAAGCAAATCCGGGCCACGTCTTGAGGATGGCGTCAACTTCCTCGTGCAGCCTCTGCCGAGTCTTGGGCTTGATATCCACCCTATCGTCGATCCGCTGTTTGTAGATAGTCGCAAGATCTCCGGCAACCGCTTCGCCTGACGACACATTTGTGAGGGTCTGGCGGGTGCGCTCAAGTTTGGATCGCTCGTCGGCCAGCCGAAGCTTCGCAACCGTCCAAACGTCGGTATCGAGGTTGAGCCATTTTTGCTTGCCGGAAATCGTGAACCTTCCGTAATATCTTCCGCTGGCTCTGTTCCTTAACAGGTTTGGTTCTCGAGTGGTTTCCCACTTAGTTGCATTCGCACTCATTTTTTAAAGTGACATGTAGAAAATGGATGTAGAAAGCCCTATCGGAAACTAAAATAAGTTCAGTAACCTGTTGATAGACATCAGTCGGACGCTTAGCTCAGTTGGTTAGAGCACCTGCTTCACACGCAGGGGGTCGGCGGTTCGAGTCCGCCAGCGTCCACCATTCTGATAATCAATAAGTTAGTGATCTTAAAATCGCGAGTCTCAGCATCCAGTCTCAGCATTACCACCGACTTTCACTGAGTTTCCAGCCGGTGTCAGACTAGCCAAGGGGGGCGGGGGTGTGGCCCATTCAGGCGGAGCCGCGAACGCGACGAATCACCAACCGCAAAATTTTTCGCAAAAGGCGCCCCTCCGAGGGATCGCTACGACTGCGCGATCCGCGACGCAAAACCACTTTTGCAACTCTGATCAAAAAAGGCGTAAGGACGCGCCAGCTTATGCCGTGAAAGGTAAAGTGCCGTAACGTACCTGCGCCGGGCGCTGCTCAAATACAAGCTGCACACCGATCAAGAACTCTTTGAGAAGGCCTACGGGTATATCCGGCAGTATTACTGAGCAACGCTGCCGTGCAGACACTCTCGCGGCTAGGATCTATATCGGAATTGCGATGATCTCGCCTCTCCGCGCCTTAATCGGCGCGGCACCATTAAAGCGAATGTGAAGGCCCCCTCGCCCCGCACGTTTAGGCCACAACTTGAATCACGGTGTCCTCGCCGAGTTCTCTCAGCCTATACTGTAGCGCCGGGAGGATCATTTCGCCTTCGACGTTTACGAAGTGCCAGTCAGCCCCTGGCATTGTCCCATTATAGAAGCGCACGGTTCCCACGTTATTTCCCTGGCTATCCGTAATCGGTCCGTGGGCGAGCTTCAGTCTCGAT